>Ga0209694_1000729_pt1 | contig 45985 bp, 46 predicted proteins | sample GluameincwithD2O_FD_187499 | JGI IMG/M metagenome (GOLD analysis project Ga0209694, IMG submission 187499) | Mouse cecum microbial communities from Vienna, Austria - Glucosamine amended microcosms incubated with D2O (SPAdes) (version 2) | ecosystem: Host-associated > Mammals > Digestive system >... | reverse complement strand
CGAATGGTTTGTTTGCCAGAATCATTGGCAAAATTAGTGCACTTACCATTCTGCAATACGTAAACTTCATTAACGACAAGCCCATTGGCAGAATTAAGTATGCATTAAATTAATTCCGCCAACAGGTTATACATTATATATATGGGGTTCTTAAAAGGAGATAGGGGAAGATAAGAGGAGATAAAGGAAGATAAGAGACGAATGTTTCAGGCATGTGAGTGTGTGCCAAAAATAAGTTGTCGTCACAAAAATGGTTCCCGGACGGGAGTATGCCGTCCGGGAACCATTTTGTCTTAAGATGTGTTTGTTACTTCTTATTTTGCCTTATAAGTGATTGTCAGTTTCTCGAATCCTTCCTCGTCTTCGTCTCCAAGATATGCTTTCAGGTTGTTTCCGACCAGTTCGAATTCAAGCAGATTGCCTTCGTCTGCGAATGCAGAAGGAACCGCTCCCTTGTTCTTGCCGGTTGCCATCCATGCTGCCGGTAGGAAAAACCTTCCAAGATACTTCATGCCGGAGTATACTTTGCATTGCATGGCAAGTGTTCCGAATGGCGATATTATCATCTCGTCGCAAGAACTCTTGTACCATATCTCATTTTCATACCCCATGTCGTCGTCATCTGCACCCATGCTTTGAAGAAATTTCTCAAACTCTTCAAACGTGCCGAATGTCTTGCTTATGGATTGTCCGCCTTTCTCGCCTGCCGTAAAATGATACTGTTCCGCCGTCCATGTTCTGCACAGACTGTTTATGTCACCGCTTATTTTCGGTGTCTTGCGATATTTGTACGTCTTTGTGCCGTTCTTGTCTTGGACTGTCATGCTGCTTTCCGTAAACGTCACTGTGCCGAAACCGTCAAGCGCATATACGTATTCTCCGGTTTTCTTGTACGTACCGGTCTTCAGTCCGTAGTTGTAACCGCTGCTGCCGTTGCTATTCTCACGCATCACCGGAGCATGCTTTTTGGTCAGGGACACTCCGCCATTGTTGTCTTTGTACTCGATGATATATTCCTCTCCTGCCGTAAGTTCAATGTACTTGTATGGAGAGTTGTCATCTGTTATTTCGTATTTTGCAGCGTTCTCCATGTTCGCTGGCGGAGTTACGGGAGTCTCATCCCCGTTTCCGTCGTCATCACTGCTGCATGCTGTAAGGCTTATCGCTGCTGTCATAAGAAACAGCATGCTTGTAAGAAAACCAATTTTTTTCATGTATGTTTTATTGTTATTAATATGATATTGTTGTCTTTGAAATAGGTGAGGAGCCTGTTGTATCGACACACAAGGCTCCTCATCGTTAAAAGAAAGGGACTAATATTAGAAGTTATAACCCACGTTGAACATGAAGTTGGAGTTCTTCATGTCCACGCCGTCCATATCGGATATGTTCGTAAGACCGAACTGATATGCGCAGCCGATGTAGAACTTGCTTACCGTAACGCCGGCGCCAATCTGCAGACCTGCATCGAACTTCTTTGCCACGTTGTCGTCAAAGAAATCCACGTCTAACTTCTCGTCCTCATCTTCCGTTTTCAACTTGCCGCTTATTCCGTATGCAAGATAAGGTCCGAAGTTTACCTGCAGCTGTGTGGCTTCGCTGAAGTTGTAACGATAAGAAGCGAGCACCGGAATTTCAAGATACAGCGGATTGGCTTTCATTTCGTAGCCGTCGCCCTTGAAACCTTTCTGTGTCGCATACAGTCCGGTCTGGACATAGAGGCTCTGCAACAGCGGTATGTCTACGTTTACTCCTACATTGAAGCCGAAGCGGCTCTTTACTGCATCGTCCATGTCGCCTGTTATAGTAGACAGGTTTCCACCAATGCGTACACCGAAAGTTATGGGCTTGTCTGCCTTTTCGGTCGAGAAGAACGAGGATGAACTTGCTGAATTCTGCGCAGATGCCGTGAGTGAAAGTACGGCACATGCTGCGATGATAAATAATTTTTTCATTGTTCTCTTGTTTTAAGTTATTAATAAAGTTGATTATAATGCGAAATCCATACGCCATATATTGTATAGTCTGTCAGTTGAGCAACGTTGTGGCAGGAAGAAAAAGCTTCGTCCGTGCAGTGAACGGATTGACGACAGACCGTTTTCGGGATGATGTGTGAGTTGTGCCATAATGATAATGAACAGTCTTCTCTTGTGTTAATTTATTCTTTCTATTGTTTATTTTCGTTGCAAAGATATAAAAATAGACGCAATTACCCCCCCCGTTATGTTAAAACAGGTTAAATGATGGTAATGAAAATAATGCCTTATGCCTTGCATAAAAGTTTGATGTGGAATGGCTGTATATTACTGAAGTGTTGAGTCCGGTGGTTGTATGGTAATAAAAAACACGCTGCCACTCTCGGCGAGCAGCAGCGTATCAAACTATGTTTAACTAAAAAATCTTTCAGAATTTGAAGGGAGTCTCACGACTACCTTTGCCATCCTTTCAAACAATCATGAAAACTTTACCTTAAAATAAACTACTATTAACCTAAACAATCTATTAACCTTTATGTGATGCAAAGGTACGATAATATTTTGTATCGCCAAGCGCTTATAAGTGTATTCTTGCCAATCAAAGTCTGTTTCTTGACATCTGTCAATGTCACAGTTGCCGATATATGTGTTTTCACTTCGCATAACGGCTGCCGGCGGCTGTTTTTATGTCGTGCCATGTACGGTCTGTGAAGTGCGACGGACTGTCGTGTGGATAGTTCATAAAAGGGCTTTTCAGACGCCTGTTGTAACGTGTTCATTTTCAAGTGAATACCTTTTGCGTTCCAAAAGGGCATCTTTCAGCCTCTAAAAGGCGGCATATTGGAACGCAAAAGGTGCCCTTTTAGAACGCGAAAGACGGCATATAGGAAATCCAACGGACATAAAGAGAAAACCGATTGGAAATCTGATGACCGATTTGGGATTAAAAACATCTTTTTATTTTGTATTTTGTCTATTTTCAACTAACTTTGTCTCTTGAAGAATTTAACCGGAAAATCACTTATGCGAGTACTTATTATAAATACCAGCGGCAGGACGGGCGGTGCCGCCGTGGCGGCAAACCGCCTTATGGAAGCTCTCAACAACAACGGCGAGAAGGCGAAGATGTTGGTGTGCGACAAGGATACCGATCAGATTACCGTTGTAGGACTGCATAACGGTCTGCGCCGTCATCTGAACTTTCTGTGGGAACGGTGGTGTATATTCGTGCGCATGCATTTCTCTAAGAAAAACCTTTTCGAGGTGGACATTGCCAACGCGGGTATGGACATAACGAAGCTGCGCGAGTTTAAGGAAGCCGATGTCATACATCTCAGCTGGATAAATCAGGGCATGCTGTCGCTCAAGGGAATAAGAAAGATACTGGAGAGCGGCAAGCCGGTGGTGTGGACCATGCACGACTTCTGGCCCTCTACGGGCATCTGTCACTATCCGCGCACTTGCAAGGAGTATCGCAACGGGACGTGTCGCAACTGCCGTTACCTGCCGGGAGGCGGCTCGGAGCATGACATGTCGTACAGGGTGTGGAAGAAGAAGGCACGTATATGGCATAGTCACAATATCATTTTCGTGGCGTGCAGCAAGTGGCTTGCTGCCAATGCGCGGTCGGCATCGCTGCTTGCAGGCAAGCAGGTTACAGCTATTCCCAATCCTATCGACACACGTATCTTCCGTCCGTGTGACAAGACGGAGGCACGGATGAACCTTTCTCTGCCGCAAGACAAACGCTTGATACTCTTCGTGTCGCAGCGGATAACCGACAGGCGTAAGGGCATGGACTATTTTGTGGAGGCGTGCGGCAAGCTCGCTGCGGAACATCCGGAAATGTGCGACAGCACCGGAGTAGTGATTCTTGGCGGTCATGCGGAGGACTATGAAGATCGTTTGCCCTTTACTGCATATCCTTTAGGTTATGTAAGTGACGAGAAGAAGATTGTGGATGTGTATAATGCAGTTGACCTTTTCGTACTTCCGTCGCTTGAAGACAACCTGCCGAATACCATCATGGAGGCAATGGCGTGCGGTGTTCCGTGCGTGGGATTTAACGTCGGCGGCATTCCGGAGATGATAGACCATAGGAAAAACGGATATGTGGCTGAGTACAGGAATTCTTCCGACCTTGCCGCAGGTATGGCATGGACGCTCGAAAACGACGGTTATGCCGGTCTTTGCGAAAATGCCGTACGTAAGGTTGCGGCAAGCTATTCGCAGCAGAGTGTTGCCCTTAGATATATCGAAGTGTATAATCAGGCAATAGCCTACAGGCACTATAAGATATGATAAAGTTTACGATAATAACGGTTACATATAATGCGGCTGATGTTTTCAAGCGTACGGCGGACAGTGTGCTGGCTCAGAAGTATCCGTATGTGGAGCATCTGATAATCGACGGGGCGTCTACGGACCGTACTCTTGAGATGGCCGGTGTGTACAAGATGTGTTCTGATGCTACGGTTATAGGGCATACCGTGATAATAAAGTCGGAGCCCGACAAGGGGCTGTATGATGCCATGAACAAGGGACTGGACATGGCAACGGGGCACTATGTGTGTTTTCTCAATGCCGGGGACTTCTTTCCTGACAGTGATACCCTCGGTACTGTGGCCCGCAACATGCAACCTCGCAATCTGAACGGGGCTGACAAGCCGTTGCCTGCAGTGCTTTACGGTGATACGGATGTCACCGATAATGAAGGCAACTTCTTGTGTCACCGCCGTCTTTCACCGCCCGAAAAACTGACATGGCGTTCGTTCCGGAGCGGGATGCTCGTGTGTCATCAGGCTTTCTATGCCCGTACGGACATTGCCCGGAAATTTCATTATGACCTAAGATACCGCCATTCTGCCGATGTGGACTGGTGTATAAGAGTAATGAAAAAGGCTGATGATATGGGGTTGGAGATGAAGAATTTGCATGCCGTCGTTGCCTGTTATCAGCGCGAAGGACAGTCCACACGTTATCATCGTGCATCGCTCATGGAGCGTTTTGTCATCATGTGTCGTCATTACGGAATATGGCAGACGGTCGTAATGCATGCATGGTTTGTGATAAGACTTGTGCTTAAGCGTTGATATACAAGGATGTCTGAAAGCAGAATGATGATTTATGAATAATCGTCGGTTTTGCATTTAATAACAGTTTTTCTTTGACTTTATGTCGTAAAACATTTATTTTTGCACATGACAAATTATCTATAAACATATAAAAGTATTTTGAGATGAAAAAGACAATGATGAGTATAGCCCTCATGGCAGCACTATGCTTTTCTACCGGGGCATCTGCACAGAGTGTCAAAACTGCTAAAAAAACTTGTGGGAAAGAATGTGTTCAGAAGTGTGACGGTCAGATGAAGAAAGCGGCAGATTGTAAGGCTGCATGTGCAAAGGCTGACTGCAAGAAGATAGCTGACTGCAAGTCTGAATGTAAGAAAGTTAAGGCTTGCAAGTCTGAATGCAAGAAGGAAGCATGCAAGCAGGCTGAGACTTGTAAGGCAAAGGCAACGGATAAGGCTGCAAAATAATATAGCGCGGTATGTTATATGCCGTTTAACTTTGGTTATATAAACAAAAACACCGGGATGAATTGAGTTGTCATCCCGGTGTTTTTGTTGCCGTGCGGCATTAAAGCCGCCCTGTAATATCTTTTAAGTATATCTTAGTATCTGCCCCGGACGTATCTTCTTGTTCTTGCTTATGCGGTTGATTTTGCAGAGCTTGTCCACCGATATGCCGCGTTTGCGTGCGATAGAGGATATTGTCTCGCCACGTGATACCTTGTGATAGCGTACGTCTCCTCTGCTTCTTGCACTCGTCTTTGTTGTGTTGTTGACGTTGCCGTTCACGTCAGCGGAGTTATAGCTGTCGCTTGTTTTCCCATAGAGCCTGTTCGCTTTGTCCGATTCGTTCATGTAAGAGCTGCGTCGGAACATGTATGAATCCCCTGTTACATCCTGGTTTTTGAAGTCGAACATCAACGCAGGATTAAGTGCCACACCGCAAAGACGTGTCTCGAAGTGAAGGTGTGAACCCGTGCTGCGTCCTGTGTTGCCGCCTAATCCGATGGGATCTCCTGCCTTTACGTTCACGTTTTCGTTCACCAGATGCTTTGACATGTGACCGTATATGGTTTCAAGTCCGTTGTTGTGGCGTATCACCACATAGTTGCCGTATCCTCTTGCCTCGTATCTCACGATGCGCACCTTGCCGTCAAAGGCGGCACGGATTGTGTCTCCGATATACACTTTGATGTCAAGTCCCTTGTGCATGCGACCCCAACGGCGTCCGAAATTGGATGTGATGACCTTGCTTGTGGTAGGCATACAGAACTTGCGGAGGTTGATATTGAATGAATCAGGTAGCTGAGTGGCACGGTGTGCGTATTTGTTGCTCCACTCGGTGTACAACTGTGCCGCCGGAGAATGTGCCTGTTCTTTTTGTATTATGTTGCGTAGAACCAATGTGTCTACGGCTTTCATCTTTCTGTCCACCGGTGCCTGGCGTGCCAAAAGGTCTTGCGCCATTGCCGGAAGGGCTGATATTGTCAGGAAAGTTGTAATCGCAAATGTCTTAATTGTTCTTTTAAAATACATAATAATCATTATTGTTTATTTACAAAGCGGTGCGTGTCCGCATGGTAAGAACCGATAATAAATATGAAAGAAGTTATCGGTTAACTTAGTAGTTCGGTGCAAATATAATAAAAAACAGCTAAAGTTGTATATATATTAACAGTTTTTATTGTCAATTTAACACAATCATTAAGATGTCTAAACACTTTTGTTTCAGGATATTGCCGCCCAGTTTATGTTAGTTTTTCTTAATTCCGAAAGTCTTTTCCACAGTAGTGCATACTCCGGTTTGCGGCATGTCGGGTCGTCATCGACAATCTTTTGCGCCTCTTCGCGTGCCAGCTGTACAAGCTGTCCGTCGCGTGCTATGTCGGCAATCTTAAGGTCGAACGCCATGCCGCTTTGTTGCGTGCCTTCCAAATCGCCTGGTCCGCGCAGTTTGAGGTCGGCTTCCGCTATTCTGAAACCGTCGTTCGTGTCGCACATTATGTCTATTCTCCTGCGTGTATCCTTGCTTAGTTGCGGTTTGCTTACGAGTATACAGTATGACTGGTTGGCGCCTCGTCCCACACGTCCCCTCAACTGATGCAGTTGTGAAAGACCGAAACGTTCGGCGTTGAGGATTACCATTACAGAGGCATTTGGCACGTTTACCCCTACTTCGATCACTGTTGTTGCCACGAGGATTTGCGTCTCCCGGTTTACAAACTTCTGCATTTCAGCCTCTTTCTCTGCCGGTTTCATCTTGCCGTGAACCTTTCCTATCTTGAATTCGGGAAATACCTCGCACAATGTTTCGTATCCGTTTTCAAGATCCTGCAGGTCGCTTTTCTCGCTTTCCTGTATCAAAGGGAATACCATGTAGACCTGTCTTCCGTCGCGTATCTGCTGTCTTATGCCGTTGTAAAGACTCGTCATCTGATTGTTCAGCTTATGAATTGTCATCACGGGCTTGCGTCCCGGCGGCAGCTCGTCTATCACGCTGACATCTAGGTCACCGTATATCGTCATGGCAAGCGTGCGCGGTATCGGTGTCGCAGTCATCACAAGCACATGCGGCGGGTTGCTGCTTTTGTTCCACAACTTGGCACGTTGCGCCACGCCGAACCTGTGCTGCTCGTCCACGATGACAAGACCGAGGTTGGCAAACTGCACCGTTTCCTCTATAACGGCATGTGTTCCGACGAGTATCTGTACGCTTCCGTCCAGGAGACCGTCGAGCACAGCCTTTCTTTTCTTGCCTTTTACGATGCCTGTAAGCAGTTCGGTGCGTATGTCCATGTTGCCGAGAAATCCCCGTATAGTAGCCAGATGCTGTTCGGCAAGTATTTCTGTCGGAGCCATGATGCACGCCTGAAAACCGTTGTCGAGAGCAATAAGCATGGACATGAGGGCGACGAGTGTCTTGCCGCTGCCTACATCACCTTGCAACAGACGGTTCATCTGGCTTCCCGAGCACACGTCCCTGCGTATCTCCTTTATCACCCTTTTCTGTGCACCGGTGAGCGGAAAGGGAAGATGATCGTGATAAAAGCCGTTGAAAAACGTGCCTACTTTCTTGAAAATATATCCTCGGTATTTGCGCCGCTGGTCGCTTGCGTAGCGCAGAATGTTCAACTGTATGTAGAACAGTTCTTCGAACTTAAGACGGAGTTTTGCTTTGGACATGTCTTCGGAAGTCTTCGGATAGTGTATGTCACGCAGTGCCCTGTCCCGCGATACAAGCTTCAGCCGTCCCGTGATGAATGGCGGAAGTGTCTCGTCGAGCGGTACGGTAATTCTCTCAAGCATGCCTTTCATGATCTTCTCTACCGCCCTTGAGGTCATGCCTGCTTTCTTCATCTTCTCCGTTGTGCCGTAGTACGGCTGCATGCCCATTTGCGACAATTGCAGTTCCGATGCCTGTTCAATCTCGGGATGTGCCAGTTGGTAACGGTTGCCGAATATTGTCGGCTTGCCGAAGACGATGTATTTCTGTCCTACCTTGAATGTTTTTCTTATATATTGTACGCCTGTGAACCATACGAGGTCGGCAATTCCCGTGCCGTCGGAGAAGTGGGCTACGAGCCGTTTGCGTCGTGGTCCCATTTCAAATTCCTCGAAACTGAGTATCTGTCCGCTTATCTGGACGAACGGCATGTCGCTTCTTATCTCCTTGACGCTGTATATGCGGCTGCGGTCGACATACTTGTAAGGATAGTATTCCAGCAGATCTCTGAGCGTAGCTATGCCCAGTTCGCTGCTCAGCAGAACCTTTTTCCGCGGTCCGATGCCCGGCATATACTGTATGTCCTGGTCCAAGATGTCGATCATGTCGTATTGTTCCGGCGTTTTCTTGCTATTTGTTTATTATAGCCTCGGCTGTTTTCATGTCAAACGGAGTTGTAATCTTGATGTTCTCCCTGTTCCCTTCGGTCAGTGTTATGCTCACTCCTGCGTGCTCCATTACAGACGCGTCGTCGGTGAAGTCGTCCGTGTACGGCTGGCGGTATGCCTCTTTCAGCATGCCGATGTCAAATACCTGAGGCGTCTGCACAAGCACATATTCGTTTCTCGGCACGGTCACGGAATGACCGTCCGCATAGGTGTGGCGTATTGTGTCGACAACCGGAACAACCGGAACAACCGCCTTTGCGGTGCGTGCCATATCGTAACAGCGGCTTATTACCTCTGTTGCGGGAAACGGGCGCACGCCGTCGTGCACACCCACCGTCCCTGTTGTGCCGTCGGGTATCAGTGCCAATCCGTTCTTTACGGAGTGGAAGCGCGTCTCGCCCCCTTCCGCTATGCAGTGCACTATGTCGAAGTTGTGCTTCCGACACAATTCTTCCCAATATCCGTGCTGCGCCTTCGGCAATACCAATATGATGTTCAGTGCATCGCTGTATTCGCGAAACCGCCTTATCGTGTGCATCAGCACAGGCTCTCCGTCGAGCGGAAGAAACTGCTTGGGAATGTCTCCTCCCATGCGCAATCCCTTGCCCCCGGCTACGATTATAGCATATTCCATAACCCTTCGAGTGCCCTTTGCGTTATCTCTCCATAAGGTGCAGATACCTCATTCCGTTTGCTATTCCGTCTGCCGTGTCCGCATCTTTGAGAATGGACAGCAGCGTGTATGCGTATGGCAGAGCCGCAGCGGGACCTTCGCCTGTAACGATGTTGCCGTCTACGGTGTACAAATCGCCTGTATATTCGGCACCTTCGAGATACAGCTCGAAGCCCGGGTAGCACGTCGCACGCCTGCCTTTGAGCAATCCGAGACCGCCCAGTACCATTGGAGCAGCGCATATCGCCGCCACGAGTTTGCCTTTGCCGGCCTGGGCGAGAATGGCTTTTTTCACTCCATCGTGGTTGTTCAGGTTCTCGGCTCCCGGCATTCCTCCCGGCAGCATCAGCAGGTCGGCATCGTCAAAGCAAGCCTTGTCGAATGTCGTGTCCGCCTTTACTGTAACCCCGTGTGCACTCGTCACGTCTCTTGAGCCTGTTATACTTACCGTCGTAAACTCCACTCCGCCACGTCGCATGACGTCTAATGGTATCAGAGCCTCGATGTCCTCGAAGCCGTCCGCCATGAATTGATATACTTTTATCATATATAATAAGGTGTAATATGTATCTCTCAGTCTTTCAGACAAGCAAGATATGCCTGTATGGTATTACCCAGTCCCATGTACAACGCATCGCAGATGAGGGCGTGACCGATGCTCACCTCGTCGAGCCACGGTATGTTGCGGTGGAAATAAGTAAGGTTCTCAAGACTCAGGTCGTGCCCTGCGTTCAGTCCCAGTCCCAGTTCCTTCGCCACCTTTGCCGCCTCCACGAACGGCTTTATCGCCTCTTCCCTGTTTCGTGGATACCCCGCTGCGTATGGCTCTGTGTAGAGTTCTATGCGGTCGGTGCCACATTCTTTGGCTCCCTCCACCATTTTGCACGACGGGTCAACGAAGATACTGGTACGTATGCCCGCCTCTTTGAAACGTCCTATCACGTCGGTCAGGAACGCCCTGTTTGCCACCGTGTCCCATCCGTGGTTGCTTGTCAGCTGGTCGTCGGTGTCAGGCACGAGCGTCACCTGTGTCGGGCACACTTCCAACACCAGTTCTATATATTTGTCTATGGGGTTTCCCTCTATGTTCAGTTCTGTTTTCACAAGAGGCTTTATGCTGCGCACGTCCATGTATCGGATGTGCCTTTCGTCGGGGCGTGGGTGCACGGTGATGCCTTGTGCACCGAAAAGCTCACAATCGACCGCCACTTTCAGCACGTCGGGATTATTGCCGCCGCGTGCGTTACGGATAGTCGCCACCTTGTTGATGTTTACGCTGAGTTTTGTCATTTCCTTTAATTTTTCCGTCTGCCGGTTTCTTTTGCTGCCGTTCTTTCTGACCGCAGGCTGTCCGAAAACTCATGAGCTTATAACCGTCACAATCTAAATTATTCATTCATATCTGCCTGTTATTAAGCAAAAAACAGTATTTTTGCATATTACTCTGTCACAGGCAGCAATTCCGAGGCTGCCCTGCAATCGATTTTTTCCTGCATTGCCGGGCTGCCGTTTATCTTATTACAAAGATAGTTTAAACCGTGGACAATGCAAAATAAAATATGTTTTTTTATCAGTGTTGCCCCGCATGCGGTCATAAACGGGTACCTTGTGCATACAAAAACATAGAAGACAACATAACAGAACATGGCAGCGAAACAGTTGAGATTTGCCGTTTTCGGCAATATATACCAGGCAAGAAAATCGGCAGGCATACAAAGCATACTATCCTGTCTGCGGCATCACGGTGCCGATATATGTATGGAAAGGATGTTCCATGCGTTTCTTTCGGACAGCGGGAACAAGGGTCTTGATGATGTAAAGGTGTTTGATGGTAATGATTTCGATGCCGACTTTGTTCTTTCCATGGGCGGCGACGGCACGCTGTTGAAGTCGGCTGCCGGTGTAGGCGACAAGAACATACCCGTTGTCGGTGTCAATATGGGGCGTCTCGGTTTCCTTGCCAACGTCGGCGCAGGCGACATAAACAAGGCTCTCGACGACATTTGCGCGGGCAGATACGAGATCGACGAGCATGCCGTAATACAACTGTCGGCAGGCGGCACGCCGTTTGGCGGCTGCAGTTTTGCCATGAACGACATCTCCATACTTAAGCGCGACAACGCCTCGATGATAACCATACACACGTGGATCAACGACGAGTATATCGTTACATACCGTGCCGACGGGCTTATCGTTACAACCCCCACGGGTTCCACGGCATACTCTCTGTCCAACGGCGGACCTATAATAACGCCCGGCACGGGCATACTGTGCCTTACGCCGGTGGCTCCGCACAGTCTCAACATACGTCCCATAGTGATACCCGACAATGCTGTTATAAGGCTCGAAGTGGAGAGCCGCAGCCACAATTTCCTGATTGCGGCGGACGGACGGTCGGCTGACTGCCGCGAGGGTGTGCAGTTAGAGATACGCAAGGCGCCGTATACCATAAAGACGGTGAAGCTTGTAGGGCATACTTACGCCTCTACCTTGCGCGAGAAAATGATGTGGGGCGTTGACACGAGAAAGTGACGTTGAAGTGTGTAAAGAAACAAACCGCTTGTAAAATGAACATAAAAGAACTTTTCAGAAAGCACGAAAGCCGTTACACCACATCGCAGATAATGGGATGGTTGTGGCGCTCGTGGCGCGGCAACAGGCTGCAGGCGGTGCTTAACATAGTTCTGGGACTGCTCGGAGTCGTTGTCAGTCTGTCGTCGGTGTGGGCGGTTCAACACGCCATCGATGTGGCGTCGCATGCCGTCGAAGGCTCTCTATATATGTCGGTGGCGGTGATGGGCGCCCTTATACTGTGCGATTTCGCCATACATATATCAGGTGTATGGGTTAAAAACATATTGGGCATACGTGCGCAGAACCGCATGCAGCAGCGCATGCTCGACCGTATTCTGCGCTCGGAGTGGCACGGCAAGGAGAGCCACCACAGCGGTGATGTGCTCAACAGGCTCGAGTTTGATGTCAACAATGTGGTGAACTTCCTTACCGAGACCGTTCCCGGGGCAATCTCCGTGCTTGCCCTTTTCCTCGGAGCGTTCTTCTATCTCTTTTCCATGGACAGCCGTCTGGCACTTGTCATCGTTGCCATGATACCCGTGTTTGTGGTTATCAGCAAGATTTATGTCGGGCGCATGCGCCGGCTCACGCGCCTTGTACGCGACAGCGACAGCAAGGTTCAGAGCGTGTTGCAGGAGACAATACAGAACCGTATGCTGATAAAGACACTCGAACGCGACACCGCCATGGTGGAAAGGCTCGACCGCACACAGGGCGAGCTGCGCCGTAACGTGGTGCGCCGCACGGCATTTTCGGTCTTCTCCAACCTCGTTCTCAATTTCGGCTTTGCCCTCGGATACCTCGTCGCCTTCTTGTGGAGCGCCATGAGGATGTACAGTCACACACTCTCGTTCGGCGGAATGACGGCTTTCCTGCAGCTTGTGGGCAAGATACAGGGACCGGCGCGCAACCTGACAAAGCTCGTACCGGCGTTTGTGTCGGTATTTACGGCTGCCGAACGACTTATGGAACTGGAGGAAAACCCGCTCGAAGAACAGGGCGACTCGGTATATATGGCATCGTCCGGGGGCGTGGGTGTGAGGCTTGAAAACGTGTCGTACGGTTATGACAGTAATGAAGACAACGTCATAGACAGCCTTTCCTTCGACTTTGAACCCGGCAGTTGCACTGCCGTCCTGGGCGAGACCGGTGCGGGAAAGACAACACTTCTGCGCATGCTTCTTGCCCTTATACGTCCCGCCGAAGGCTCGGCTGTAATATATAACGGCAACGGCGAGAAGCCGCTTTCGCCCCTCACGCGGTGTAACTTCGTATATGTACCGCAGGGAAACACGCTTATGAGCGGTACCATACGCGACAATCTGCGTCTTGGAAAGCTCGATGCCGGCGACGAGGAGATGTTTGCCGCGCTTGATAAGGCATGTGCCGGATTTGTAAAGTTGCTGCCGAAGGGACTTGACACAGACTGTAGCGAGCACGGCGGAGGACTGAGCGAGGGGCAGGCGCAGCGCATAGCCATTGCCCGTGCGCTGCTTCGCGGCGGAAGCATAATGCTCTTCGACGAGGCTACAAGTGCCCTCGACCCCGATACAGAGCGCGCTTTGCTCCGTAACATCCTTGCCGCGCACGACAAGACGGTGATATTTATTACACACCGTCCCGCCGTTGTGGACTATTGCGACAAGGTGCTCCGGATAGATAAGAGGTAGGACTTACAATTTTCATACACCACCTTCTGACTTCCAAAAGGTGCCCTTTTGCACTGTAAAAGGGCACCTTTAAGCGTCTTAAATGCCACCTTTTGGAAGGCAAAAGATATCGGTTTGAATTTGAAAGTAAAAATTCCGAGAAAGCTACGGATCGTAAGTAAATGACGTTTTCATGAAGTCCGGGGATTTGATACATTATTCACATTAATATGATATGTATCGCCCGACTTCCCGAAAACAGTATAATTGTATCACATACAATGATTACATAACTTGAGATGTTACGTTCTATCAATAGCATGTAATCATTATTAATTTATCAAATTAAATTTAACCTTATGAAAAAACAAAAGCGATTAATTCTTGGTGGAGCCTTATTGGCATTGGCTCTTGCCGGTCATGCGCAGAAGATTGACTTCAATGCTTATGGCAGGAACGTGAATACGGTGACCGAACCGGGATTTACGCCGTGGGCGATAGAGAAGCTGCCGTCTGTCAGCATGACTCTTGACAACGGCGTAACCATAACGCTGAACAACGGAGACGTGGAAAACACCACACTGAAGTCAAACCAGTGGAAAGACGGAGTGGAGAAACTCGGCTCGAAGATTATCAACGACGCGGCGGTGCTTTACGGTCTTGACGAGGACGGCAATACCCCCACTCTTACGACAAGTGGAACGGTCAACGTCGTGATAGAAGGTCTGCCGGCAGGAGAACACTCGCTTCTTGCATATCATAACTGCGTTGACGGAGGCACTCCGGTCATTGCAAAACTCGATGTTGCGGTGAACGGCACGACCGTTCTTACGGGTGTGGCGCAGACACAGCGTGAGCTTTTACCCTCGGCAGGCGGTCAGTCGTATGTAAAATTTACGGCAGTGGAGGGACAGCCCGTCACCATCAGCTATACCAGCAAGGTTGAGGACGGTGTGGATATGGCGAACGTATATATCAATGCGCTTATCTTTGATCTGCCCAATCCCAAGACAACGGCGCTCGACCCTGTGCCGGCAAACAACGACATGCATGTGGACGGCGACAAGGGAAGCATAGAACTGTCGTGGACAATGGCATCGTCGGCTGTATCGAACAGGCTTTATATAGGTACGTCCGAAGACAACATGACGCTTGTGTCGGAGCTTTCGGGCAACAAGTACATGTTTGACAACGTTTATTCGATGAACACATATTACTGGCGTGTGGACGAGGTTGACGCTTCGGGCAATGTATATCAGGGCGACGTATGGACTTTCCGTCCACGTCAGTTGGCGTTCCCCGGTGCCGAGGGATACGGACGTTATGCCACGGGAGGTCGTGGAGGCGTGGTGTATCATGTCACTTCGCTCGACGACTACAGTGGTGATGAGGCTCCCATTCCCGGAACATTCCGTTACGGAATAAAAGAGGTCAAGGGACCACGCACCATCGTGTTTGATGTTGCAGGAACCATTACGCTTAAGTCGCGCCTGACATGTTCGGACCCATACGTTACCGTGGCAGGTCAGACCGCTCCGGGTAAGGGCATCCTGTTGCGCACCAGTCCGTTTGGAATGGCAAGCGAGGGCATTACCCGTTTCATACGTATGCGACTTGGATATCACAACGGCAACACCGAGCGCGGACTCGACGGACTGGGTATGGCGGGTAACAATCACGCCATAATGGACCACTGTTCCGTGGGTTGGACCATAGACGAGGCGTTCAGCTCGCGTAACGCACACAACATAACTCTTCAGCGCACGCTTATCTCCGAGGCTCTTAACGTTGCAGATCATCCGAACTATGGTTCGGGGGCTGCACATGGATATGCAGCTACTATAGGTGGCGACACCGGTTCGTATCATCACAATCTGCTTGCCCACAACGAGGGACGCAACTGGAGTATGTCCGGTGGGCTTGACGGAGGTGGCTCGTATGCCGGACATCATGACATGTTTAACAACGTTTGCTACAACTGGGGCGGACGCTCTACAGACGGCGGAACGCATCAGGGACAGTTCGTGAACAATTATTACAAGATGGGACCTGCAACGCGGCAGAAGTCTTTACTCAACGCACAGCTTGAAGGTACGGGCAACGGTTCGCAGTCGTATTATGTAAGCGGAAACATCCGTGAGAACCTTGACGGCTCGCGAACGGAGGATAAGTATGGTGATACTTACAGATATAGTCTGTCCGGCGGACAGCAGCTCGATTGGGAGGTGTTTGTAGACAAACCGTTCTTTGAGTCTTATGCAACGATAGAGTCTGCACGTCTCGCATACAAGACGGTATTGTCGGATGTGGGCTGTAACTCTCCTGTCCTTGACGACCACGATGTCCGTATGGTTGACGAAACGTTGAAAGGTACGTACAGTTGTGTCGGAAGTCAGTCGGGTAAGAAAGGTCTGATAGACCGTGAGGCGGATGCGGGAGGCTATGAGAACTATCCTGTAGAGGCACGTGGTGCAGACTTCGACACCGACGGTGACGGTATGCCGGACTGGTGGGAAGTGCTTAACGGCACCGATCCGTATACTGCCGACAATAACCGCGATGACAACCGCGACGGCTGGACGGCACTGGAAGACTATCTCAACTGGCTTGCCGAGCCTCACTTTAAGGTGGTGGCAGGTACCGAAAGTACCATAGACCTTAAGAAACTGTTTGCCGGTTTTGACAATAATCCTGTCTATGAGGTGGACTATGACAACGTGACACTGCCCGAAGGATTTGATGCGGAAGTGAGCGACAACGTTCTTGTTGTCAACTCTCCGGCAGATGTAAGCCGCCTTGTCACAATACCGGTGATAGCTACCGATGATGATAAAGCAGGCACGATGAAGCGTAATATAAATCTGTATGTAGCGTCCGGCACCACAGGCATAGATACTCCAATATCCATAGGTGATGACCGGAATACCGTATATCAGGTATATTCCGCCAACGGATTTCTTGTAAGGAACGGTCGTGATATGTCCGGACTTGCCCCCGGCATATATCTTCTTAAAGCCGTTAACGGCAGCAAGGTGCGTACTTTCAAGGTGACAAAGAAATAATACTTCAATCTGTTTTTTTATATATTGGTAGGGTAGTGGCGTGCATCAGGCATGCCACTATTGCTTTATAAGTAACAGAATAAGCAACAGGGATACAGCTTTTTGCTGTATCCCTGTTGTTAGTATTCATCATCTTCCCATATATTATAGTTGCTTTTCGGATCTTCTTTTGCTCCCGGAGGATTGCCTTCGTGTATGTTTCCTTTGTCTCCATCACCTTCTACTTCCCATGATACGGGTTCAAGCATTACCCCTTCGGAGCACACTTCTATGATTTCAACTTGTGGTTTTATATATTCTTTCCTGTCTTTCATTTTTCTTTGGTTTGTCTGTGAGTTTTTGAAACTATAGTCTTTGCAGTTTGTTTGAGCCTTTATCTCACTATGAATTTCCTGCCGTTGCGTATGTATATGCCTTTAGGCAGGTGGGTCGGTGATATGCCTTTGCCACATACAGCCTGTCCCTGCATGTTGTAAACCGCACTGTCTTCGTTGTCCGTCCTTCCTGTCAGGGCTTCGCGGATATCCGTTGTCTCTCCGTCGCTGACACCATCGAGATATGCGGTGAAACTCATTTTATGGCGTGCCTTGGGGTTTGCCACCTGATGGGCGTCTTCAATCCAGCAATCGAAACCTTTCATCTTGTAAGGCGATGTAAGGTGGTACATGTCTCCTCCGTACAGCATATATGCAGTGGACGGCGCATCCTGGCGCTGATAGCAGCCGTACAGTCTCAACTGACAGTCGCATCCTGAGTTTGTGAATGGACCGTCGTCGCTGCTCGTGTGCTTTGTTGCTTCTTCTTCTGTTATGTCACTTGGTTTCAGATTTACACGGTCTATGGTGTAGTACGGACCTTCGATTACGGTGTTGCTGCCGTCTCCTATCTCCACATTTCCCTGTCTTCCCTCATATCCGGGCTTTATTATGTAGTTCTTTCCGGCTTGTAGTACAATGGCGTCATCCTTATATTTTGTAAGGTCTATGAGTTTGAACGATATTGTATAAGGCGATGACATGTCTGTCAGTACGGCAATGCGTGGATTAGGGAAGAATGCAGTGTTGAGCTGTTGTTTTGTAAGGCTTACCGGCAGTGTTATGCCGTTCCACTTATCGGCTTTCAGCGAACGTTTCAGAATCATCACCCTGTTGGTATATATCGTTTTATCGTCTCCGTCCGTTCTGAAGCTTGTCTTGTCTTCGTCGAGTGCAAAGCTTTCGCCGAGATATTTCAACTGGAAGTCGTCAAAATATACGACATCGGTGTTGCCCATGTCTTTTGTTATTTCTATTCCCAGTTCGACATTCCTGCTTTCCGGCTCTTTCTTTTCGTCGAAGTTTATGTATATCAGTACGCTGTTGGGGAATGTCTGCGCATAGAACGTTATTGCTGCCTCAATCTTATTGCTAACCAGTCCGTCTTCTACTATTGCCGGTTGGTTGGGGTTAAGTTCGAGTGCGTGGAACGGTTCGCCGTATGATTTCGGCAACAAGTCTACGTATGCGTTAGCTGCCGTGTTGTCCGTACTTACCGTGTTGCCTGTTTCTTTGGCATAAAGGCGAGCAATACAGTCATCGCCATTTTGTGAGTTGTAGAAGAAACCTTGGCAGTCCACTCTGTACCAGCCGCTTTGTTTGATATTGATTATTTGGTATAGCTTGTCGCCTTTTTTTTGCTTTTTTTATGCCTCCGCAGTAGAACATACCGTATTTTCCGGCGCCATGGTCATCCTGATTTTGTCCGGAAGAGAGTGTGATGTCTGTTCCGCATTCGTATGAAAAGTTACCGCTCTTTTTCCAACCGTCAGCCTCTTTGTCTGTTGTATTGTCGTCATTGTTGTACTGGTTCATTCTGTTGAAGTTCTGTGCCTTTAACAGGAATGTTGCGTCGGACGGGTTTTCCTTGTCGTATGTCGTATTGAACAGTGCAATCATTTCATCCTCGGTTACGACTTTCCATTGTGCGTACGAATCATCATTTTTCGCTTTGTCCTTTTGGTTAAGACACTTCACAAGGTTGTTGTTACCTCCTTTGAACACCTGGATAGTCATTTCTTGGTTGGATACAAGGTAATAGTCTTCTTTTATTGAGGTATTGTATTTTTTCTCACATTTTATATAGTATATCATATCTTCACCGTTATTCGATGCCTCTTCGAACGTCCAGTATATTCCGTCTCTTGGTTCTTTGCCTCTATCATAGAACACACCGTTCCTTCTGTAGGCATTCTCGCTTGTGTCATAGTCTACCCTTCCTATAAAGCTTCCTGTTTCTTTGTTGTAGAACGGACCGCTCATGGTGTATGCCCCGTTTGACTGTTTCTCGAAAGTAATAGGCAATCCGACAGTAAACGTTGTGGTACGTGTTCCCCAAAAACCTCCGGCATTAAGGAACATATCTTTGCCGACATTGTATAAAAATATTCTTTCCGCTTTCCCGGTTGTTCCCGATATGAGTTTGGATAGTGATTGTCCTTTTCCGGTAAAGAAACTTTGTTCAACGTTGATTTGGGCAGATACATTGCCTGTATATATTATAGAGAATAGCGATGTAATGAATAGTGTACAATAAAATCTTTTCATAATCTGCTTACTTGATTTGTTAATTAACTTAAATTAGATGGTTTTCAGAATTATACTATATAAGTGTCGGATGAATGCCGACATTGATTTAAATACTGTTATTTTATGCAAAAGTACCTGTTTCTATGTGTTTTATAATAAAAGGTATCTTCGTTTTCATTTAATTTAACCCCTTTCGGGGGGGTAACATTCGTTAACATAAAACACATAAATGTTATTTGAATTTAACATTTATAATCTTTGGATTTCTTATGTGTTCTATATTGTTCTGCCAACAGATATTTTGTGGATTTTTATGTTGGTTTATGTTGATTTCCAAAAGGCGGCGTTTCGGGTTCTGAAAGACGGCATATCAGACGCCAAGAGGTGCCCTTTTGGCATGCAAAAGGGCACCTCTTGGAACGTGACTTGTAATATGTTGATTGTCAATATGATAGCATGCCAGCTTTTGGAACTAATAAAATACGGGAAAATAGTGTGGTTTAAGTCGCGAAAAATGCAAGATAATGGTCTTAAACCGGCTAACAAGGCATACGTGTTTTATCTCCTTTTATCTTTTTATATCTCCCTTTATTTCCTTTATATATTCTATTTCCATCCTCCGGGTAGGGCTGTACCCCGGTGCAGCCGATGTGATTATGAATTATAATTCGTTGTCATTACTAATGATATAAGCCCTGCGGTTTCGGATGTTCCATGGAACATCCCTACAGGTTTCATTAACAAAGGATACGTCTTTTATCTACCTTTATCTTCTTATATCTTCCCTTATCTCTTTTAAAACATTTCCGATAGCCCGGCTTTAAACCGCTTTTTAATAAAGCAGAAGCAGTCCGGCAAACGCGCAGTAGACAATCATGCGTATCGGATTAATCTTGAATTTCCATGTTCCTACAGCCGTGGCGGCAAACAGGAAGCAGCTTATCCAGAACTGCCATGGCGTGAGTGAAGGTGTGCCGAAGTTGTCGGGTGTCATCAACAGGAGGGTTGCCGCGCCGAGAAGTCCCACTACGGCAGGTCTTAGTCCTGCGAAAATGTCGTGCACCGTCTGTGTCTTCATGTATTTCATGAATAGCTTGCAGATAGCGATCATCAGTATAAGCGAGGGCAGTATGAGGGCAAACGTAGCCGTGAGGCTTCCTAATACAGCCATAAAACCGCTGTACCCGGCGTTGTGTACGGCAGTGTATCCGCAGTATGTGGCAGAGTTTATGCCTATCGGTCCCGGTGTCATCTGGCTTATGGCGACGATGTCGGTGAACTCTCCGGTTGTCATCCAGTGGTGACGGTGCACCACCTCGCTCTGTATCAGGGACAGCATGCCGTATCCGCCGCCGAACCCGAACAGTCCTATCTGAAAGAAAGTGATGAAAAGATAAAGGAAAATCATTGCCGTTAACGTTGCTTTTGTCGTTGTTATTCGATTGGTCTTATATACCGTCCGTATATATATCCTGCTGTTCCGGCAATCAGTATAATAAGTATGGGCGACACTCCGAGCGCCCAGATTGCCATGGCGCACGTTATCGGAATCCAGCAGTTGGTGAGTGTTATTCTTGCGCTTTTGGCAAGGTTGAATGTCGGCACCGCTATGAGAGCCACCACCGCGGGACGTATGCCGCGGAATATTGCCTCTACGATGCAGTTGTCCTTGAAGCTGTGGAAGAACATGGCGATGAGCAGTATGATGAGGAATGAGGGCAGCGCGGTGCCGAGGCACGTGCATACCGCCCCTTTTATTTTCCTCAGCTTGTATCCTATGAATATGCTGATGTTTATTGCAAACACTCCCGGACAGCTCTGCGCTATTGCCAGCACATCAAGAAACTCCTCCTCGTTCATCCATTTGTGCCTCTCCACTATTTCGCCTTGTATAATGGGAATCATGGCATATCCACCCCCGAGGGTGAACATGCCGATTCTGAAAAATGTCTTGAATGAAGTCCAGTATATGTTGTTCATCAGTTCTTTGTTCTTTCTTCAATCCACTTGCGTGCGTTGACGAATGCCTCGATCCATGGCGTAACCTCGTCGTTGCGACGGTCGAGCGGATACCATGCGTTCTGCCAAGGGAAGATAGCACGCTCCAAGTGGGGCATCATTGCCAAGTGTCTGCCGTCGGCAGAGCATATACCTGCCACGTTATAGTCAGACCCGTTGGGATTTCCGGGATATCCGGCGTGGTTGTATCTGGCTATGATGTTGTACTTGTCTTCACCTTCCGGAAGAGAGAACTTGCCTTCTCCGTGAGCCACCCAGATGCCTAACTTGCTTCCGCCAAGTGAGCCGAGCATCACGCTGTTGTTGCTTGGGATGTCCAGACTTACAAATCCGCTCTCGAACTTATGCGAGTCGTTGTGAAGCATGCGGGCACGTTTCGCGTGGTCGGGGTTGATGAGATTAAGCTCTACCATAAGCTGGCAGCCGTTGCATATGCCGAGACTCAGCGTGTCCTCGCGTGCATAGAACTTGTCGAGAGCTTCTTTCGCTTTCGGGTTGAAGAGGAAAGCGCCTGCCCAACCCTTTGCCGATCCGAGCACATCGGAGTTCGAGAAACCGCCACAGAACACAATCATGTTTATGTCGTCGAGCGTCTCACGACCGCTGATAAGGTCTGTCATCATCACGTCCTTCACGTCGAAGCCGGCGAGATACAGCGAGTATGCCATCTCACGGTCGCCGTTCGTACCCTTCTCGCGGATGATTGCCGCCTTGATGCCGGTGACGTTTCTGCGGTCGGCACTTATGCCATACTGTGCCAGTGTGCCGCTGAAGTCGCTGTTGAACTTCATCTCTATCGGCTGGTTCTTGTAGTTGGCATATCTCTTTTCGGCACATCCGTTCATGCTTTGCTTGCGGTCTAACAGGTAGGAAGTTCTGTACCACACATCGCGCAGGGCATCTATATCGAACTCATGGCTGAATTCTCCCTTGCTCACCATTATGGTGCGTGTGTCTGCAACAGGCTTTCCTATCATCGCATATGCCGTCCCGCTTTCGTCCATGATTGCCTTGAAGGCTTCGGCATTGCTGTCCGCAATCTGTACAATTACGCCCGGATTCTCTGCCAAGAGCAGCTTTGTCATGTCATCACATGCCATTCCGTCAAGGCTTATCTTCATGCCTCCGCACTTGTTTGCAAAGCACATTTCGAGCAGTGCCGTTATCATACCACCTGCGCTTATGTCGTGTCCGGCAAGCAACAAGCCCGTCTTTACCAGCTTCTGCACAGCCTCGAAAGCGTCTACAAAGTAGTTAGCGTCTTTCACAGTAGGCACGTCACTGCCCACCTTACCCAATGACTGGGCGAACGCGCTGCCGCCGAGACGCAGCTCATCAGATGAGAAGTCGATGTGATAGAACGACGAGTTATCATCGTTTACGGCAACAGGCGATACCACCTTGCGCACGTCTTCCACCTCTCCACCGGCACTTACGATAACCGTTCCCGGGCTTATTATCTTGTTGCCGTCTGGATATTGCTGTGTCATCGACAACGAGTCCTTACCCGTAGGTACGTTTACATGTATGTCGCAACAGAAGTCGCTCAATGCCTTTACGGCACTGTAGAGGCGTGCATCCTCGCCCTCCTGCGAGCGGCAGGGCCACATCCAGTTTGCCGACAGGCTTACGCTTCCCAGTCCGTCGGACAGCGGTGCCCATACGATATTGGTCAGAGCTTCGGCTACAGACAACACGCTGCCTGCCTCGGGCGATGCAAGTCCTGCCTGCGGTGCATGTCCTATGGACGTTGCTATGCCGGCTTTGCCGCGGTAGTCGAGTGCCACCACGCCGCAGTCGGACAGCGGCAACTGTATCTCTCCCTGGCATTGCTGGCGTGCAATCTTGCCCGTCACGCTTCGGTCAACCTTGTTCGTGAGCCAGTCCTTGCATGCTACCGCCTCCATGCCGAGCACGTCCGACACATATTTATCCAACTTGTCGGAGTGGCTGTAGTCCGCGTTTTCGTATTTGCGTTCAACCGTGTTGTCGCGCATGTAGGTTACAGGCGAGTGTCCGAACATCTGTGCCACATCGAGGTCGAACGGCTTCACGCCGTCGCCCTGCTCGAAAGAGAAGTGCGCGTCGCCCGTCGTTTCGCCCACAACATACAGCGGTGCACGCTCGCGCTCGGCAATCTTGCGCACCTGTTCTATGTGCTGTTCGTCGATGAGCAGTCCCATGCGCTCCTGACTTTCGTTTGCTATTATCTCCTTTGCACTTAGCGTTTTGTCGCCTATAGGCAGTTTTGTCATGTCTATTCGTCCGCCGCATTCTTCCACAAGCTCGCTCAGACAGTTCAGATGACCTGCCGAACCGTGATCGTGGATGGATACTACGGGGTTGTTGTCGTCCTCCGCCAAGGCGCGTACAAGGTTGTATGCACGTTTCTGCATCTCGGGGTTCGCACGCTGTACGGCGTTCAGTTCAATGCCGTTGGAGTAGCGTCCGGTGTCTACGGACGACACGCTTCCGCCGCCAAGACCTATGCGGTAGTTGTCTCCTCCGACGACAACTACCTTGTTGCCTTGCTGCGGCTCTTTCTTCAGACAGTCGCGTTTTGTGCCGTAGCCCACGCCTCCTGCCAACATTATAACCTTGTCGTAAGCGTATTTTTCATCACCTTCCTTGTGCTCGAATGTGAGCAGCGAGCCGCAGATGAGCGGCTGTCCGAACTTGTTTCCGAAGTCGCTGGCACCGTTGGAAGCCTTTATAAGAATTTGTTCCGGGGTCTGGTAGAGCCACTTGCGGGGCTTTAGAGGATAACGGGGGGCGGAGGACTCGGAGTTCTCGGAGGGCTCCGAGGTCTCAGAGAGCCTTGGATAAGATGTCATGTAAACGGCGGTTCCGGCTATGGGCCATGAGCCTACGCCTCCTCCCATACGGTCGCGTATCTCGCCGCCTGTTCCCGTTGCGGCGCCGTTGAATGGTTCCACTGTTGTGGGAAAGTTGTGTGTCTCTGCCTTGAGGGATATCACGCTCTCTATGTCCTTTATGCGGAAATAGTCTGATGTGGTCTGGTCGGCAGGCGAGAACTGTTCTATTACCGGTCCGGCAGAGAATGCCACATTGTCTTTGTAGGCACTCAATATCTTGTGCGGGTTCTCCTTTGTCGTTCTCTTAATCATGGCGAAGAGCGACGATTCCATTTCTTTTCCGTCTATAACGAACACCCCTCCGAATATCTTATGCCGGCAGTGTTCGGAGTTTATCTGTGCAAATCCGAATATTTCCGAGTCTGTCAGCGGTCGTCCCAGCTGCTTTTCTATGTTGTGCAGGTAGTCAATCTCCTCGGGAGACAGCGCCAGTCCTTCCTGTTCATTATACTCTTCGAGGTTCTCCACGTGCTTTATCGGCTCGGGCTGAAGGTTAACGTTGAAGATGTTCTGGTCCAGACCCTCGTACATTCGTTGCAACATAGGGTCGTGTTCAGCCTCGGCACTGCTTACCGGGAAGTATTCCTCTATACGCAAAATGCCGCTGAGATTCATGTTCTGTGTAATCTCTACGGCATTGGTACTCCATGGAGTAATCATTTCACGGCGCGGTCCGACAAAGAACCCGTCAAGTTTTTCTGTGTTCTCAAGCGTTGCATTGCCGAACAGCCAACTAAGTTCGTCGATTTCTTCCCTGCCCGGGCGATGATCGGTCTGTACCGCAATCACGCTCTGTGAGGGAGTTCTAAAAAAGAGAATCATAATCCGGTGTATATATTTAGAATATTATTTGTTGTCCTATACTGTGTGCAAAGATACATCAAAACGGGCGATTGGCAAAATAAAACATTGTTTTTGTGGGCGTTATAAGACCATTTAGGCAGATAGTCCTATCGTATCCGCCGGTCTTATTGCCGCTGTTCATATCTCTTGCAGAATATCATCAGCAGGCAGAAACCAGCGAATGCGAACGGCACGCCGGTAAGTGCCGCATAGTTGACGCTTAGTCCTGCGTCTATGGGCAGTCCTCCGCAGAAAGCCCCGAGGGCGTTTCCAAGGTTGAAAGCCATTTGTATGCTTGCCCCTCCCAGCATTTCGCCGCCGGGCGCATGCTTGAGTATCAGAAACTGTTGCGGCACGCTTGCACCGAAAAGACATGCCGTGCACACTACCATTAGGGTTGCCGACACCCAGCCGTATCCGGCAAAGAAAAATATGGAAAGCAGCACCACCGCCGCCAGTCCTTGCGTATATCCTGCCACGCGTCCCGGCGAATATCTGTCCGACAACCGTCCGCTGAGAATATTTCCTATCACCATTCCGCCTCCGGCAGCAATCATCAGCAATGGCAGCATGGCTTCTGTAAATCCGCCTTCATCGGTCAGTATCGGCGATATATAGCTATACCAGCAGAATATGCCGCCGTTTCCGAGCATCGTGGCGATGATTATCAGCCATGGCGCTCCGTTTTTCAGAAAACCGAACTGACGTTTATATCCGTGGTCAGGCAGAGCTTCGATGTCGGGAACCCACTTCCATATATAATAAAGTACGGCGATGCTGACGATTATGACGAATACAAACGGTACGCGCCATGATATTCCCGAGCTTAGAGCAGTGCCGAGAGGCACGCCCAAGAGGTTTGCCACGGTCATGCCTGCAACCATCACCGACATGGCACTGTTCTGATGTTTCTCGTCTGCCAGGCGCACGGCGGCTATCGATGCCACACCGAAGTAGGCTCCGTGAGGCAGTCCGGAGATAAATCGCGCGATGAGCAGTGTATAATAGTCGGGTGCAAGCGAAGACAAGACAGCTCCGCAAAGCATCACTCCCGCAAGTACAAGAAGTATGTTCTTCGGACCGTATTTGTGTACCACGGTGAGCAACGGAGCACCGAATGTCACACCTAAGGCATAGGCGGAAATCAGATGCCCCGCTTTTGTAATGCTCACACCGAGGCTCAACGCCACATCTGCCAATATGCCCATCATCACATACTCCGTGATGCCCAATGCCAGTGTACCGAAGGCAAGGGCTACAAGACTTTTCTTCATTGTTGCATGTTATCCTTTGTTTTCAGGCTGCAAAGGTAGCTTAAGACATCATGACGGCAAAGAACAAACAGCCCCGTCAATGTTAAAAAAACATCGGCGGGGCAATTATTTGATTTACGGCAAGTCTCTACTTGCTTGTATCCGGGTTTCTGTACGCATCATAGCGTGATACCCAAACCTACGGCAAACGGATATGCCTTGGTTCCGTCGTTGAGTTTGTACAGCGGTGTGAGAGCGGCACGGGCATACAGTTGCAAACAATCGTATCCTATATGGTACTCGAGGTTCATTCCCCAGTGATTGACGCGTTGTGTGTTTCTTACTGTCATAAATCCGTCGTCGACGTTGTATTTGTATTTATGGCTGAGATTTTCACGCCATTCCACAGATATGCCCAGACCTGTATAGAATATGTTCTTTTTACCCGTCTGGAAGTCTACAATAAGCGGAACGCGCACGCTTTGGTACCTCATGTAGTTCTTCTTGGTAGGATATTCGGCAAAATGTTCCACATTGTTGGCTTTCATGATATATCCGTTCTGCATGTGGTTGTATGCAAGAGACCATTGTACACCTCCGGTAATGCCGAACCGTCCGTCCTTGGTTAGAGTTCCGGTAAGCACAATTGGCGTTATTCCCACTTCCCATGAGCTGTTGTTACGCGTCTGAAGATTGCTGTGGCTGTTGTTTGCAAAACCTTCAGTCAGCCCGTTCATTCCGATGAAGAATGTAGGCAGTGTCGCCTTGAACTTACGGTTGCCTTTCTTGGGGATGAACGGCGAGCCTACATATATGCGTTCAACCTGCTGCCCGTCTACAAACGTGCTTTCGTAGGCCTTTGTCAGTTTGTTGTCCAATGTATCGTAAACCGAAACCTTTGTCTCGGCACTGTCCATGGCAATCACAATCTTGCGGTTGTTTACAATTAGCGTGGTGTCGTTTGCTTCTGCCGCTACATTGGTTGCTGCAAGAGCCATGACGATGAGGCTGAAAAATGTTTTGATTTTCATACTGATATATTTTCTTGTTTGTTTATATGCTTTTTTCCGTTTCCCTTTTCATTTTCTTTTCTTCGCATAACATATCTGCATTATGTCGTCGGGCGACAGCCTGCCCTCGATATATATCACCGCGCCGCTGCCGTATGCGCTCTTGCTGAAGAGGATATATCGGTTTGTGCCGTCGTCGAGAGCCGGCATCATGTAGTATCCGCTTGTGATTACGCCGTTGTCCACCACCTCGCGTATCTTCCGCGCTTTGCGCCTGTCTTCTTTCAGTATTGTCTCTATGTTGCTGCCTATGTGCTTGTATGTAAGGCTTTTATATACGCGCAGACTGTGACCGTGCAGGTTTGTGTTGTTCATTTCCACCATTTTGCACCCTTTCATGTGTCCGTATTTGCTGAAAATCCTGCCGATGCCGAGCCCGTCTTGCGCCGTTACCGATATTACGGCGGTAAATATCGAAAAGATGACCGCCGCAAGTCTTTTTGCCGTTTGCTTTTTCATGTGAGTAGTGTTTATTGTATTTGTCCCAAAGCTTCGAATGTCTCATCCTCTCCGATTGCCACCATCATAAGCGCCTTTTCCGCTTCCGATGTCACGATGCGACTGTCTGTACACACCTTTCCGTCGATGACGGCGTAATTGCCCGATGTGCCGTTGCGGTGCATCATTATCGGAATGGCAATAAGAATCACTGCCGACGCCACCGCCGCATATCTGATGTATATGCGTATGGCGCCTGTTCTTGTATTACGCAATGCGTTCTTGCGCTGCACGGTCTCATATCCGAAAAGCGCGCGCAGGGCTTTCCACTCGTCGGGAATGTCATTCCCTGAGTTTGTGAAATATCTGCGTAGTAACTTCTCCTCATTGTTGGATGTATCGCCGTCGAGATACTTCTCTATCAGATTTTCTATGTATTTCCTGTCCTTGTTCATACTGTCTGTCCTTTCTTGTGAAATATGTATGTGCCTTGCCTTGTGTCAGTCGCGGTTCATGGCGTTGTATGCCGTTATTCTCATGAATTCCTCTTTTATCCTCCTTCGTGCCCTCGACAGATTTTGTCGCAGGCTTTCGGGCGTGCAACCCGTAATCTTCATTATCTCCTCCTTGTCGTATCCGTCGATTTCCTTCATCCTCAATATCTGCGACTGAAGAGGCGGCAGACTGTCCATTATTCTTCTTATCACGTCTATTTCGTCCGCCGTCTCCACCGTGGTGTCTTCCTTGCCGTGGTCCTGCTGTACGTGTGTGACCGTCATCTCGTGCCGTGCATGTCTCCTGCCGTCATAGAATTTGTTGCGCAGTATGGTAAGTGCGAGAGCCTTGGGGCATGTATGTCTGTCAAGTTCGCCGTGCATGCTCCACAACTTCAGCATGACCTCCTGTACGAGATCTTCTGCCGTTTCGCTGTTGCCGGAGAGCCTTATGGCGGTTGCCATAAGTTCGTTTCTCATCGTTACTATATTGCGGTTGAATTGTTCTATATTCATATTTCGGTATGAACGGTGCGAAAACTGTGCTTTAACAGATGTCATGCCGTTTTGCGGTATATTGTTTTCCGTTCTTGTTGTATAAACGTTCGAGACACGATTTTGTGACATCATAATGCTGTTTTAATATGAAAATTTTATCTTCTTTGTAACCCGTTGGAAACCAGGATAATACCTTTTGGCTTCCAAAAGGGCACCTTTCAGGCTTTAAAAGACGGCATTTCGCAGTCTGAAAGGCGGCATATTGCATGACGGGAGATGATGTCTTGGCAATTTGCAGGTTTTATAGGGTTTATAGGACATATAGGTTCTATAGGACTTATAGACTTATAATATCATTATAAAAAACACCAAAACAGTGTGCCGTTAAGATAATAATGATTAAATTTGCGGAACATTTTATTGTTTATGAACAGACCTTTGGATTACACCATAAACGTATGCGGAAAGCTGATAGACCTGTCGCATCCTAAAGTTATGGGAATACTTAATGCCACTCCCGACTCGTTCTATGCCGGAAGCCGCAAACAGACGGAGGCGGAAATAGCCGACCGTGCAGACCGGATAGTGGAAGAGGGCGGCTCTATAATAGATGTCGGGGCATATTCAACGCGCCCCGGAGCGGCAGAGGTTACGGCGGAGGAAGAGATGACGCGTATGCGCATGGCTCTCACGGTGGTGCGCCGTTGTCAGCCCGATGTGCCGCTGTCTGTGGACACGTTCCGTCCGGAAGTGGCACGCATGGCGGTGGAGGAGTTTGGTGCAGGCATCGTCAACGACGTGTCGGGCGGAGATGTCAACGGAGCTTTCGGAGGTTCGGATAGTACTGAAAACGGCGGAGCCGGAACAAGGCAGGAGGGAGAAGCATATCCGCCGATGTTTCGCATGGCGGCACGGCTCGGCGTACCTTATATATTAATGTCATCACAACCGTCGCTGAGAAGCATGATGATGGGTTTTGCCAAAGACGTCAGACTGTTGCGCGAGCTTGGTGTCAAGGATATAATACTTGATCCGGGGTTCGGCTTCGGCAAGACCTTGCAGCAGAACTATGCCATTCTTGCCGGGCTGGAGCGTCTTCTCGAACTGGAACTGCCGTTGCTTGTCGGGGCATCGCGCAAGTCGATGATATTCCGTTTGCTCGGTTCCACGCCCGATGAATCGCTCAACGGAACAACAGTAATAAATACCATTGCGCTTGCCAAAGGGGCGTCGATACTCCGTGTACACGATGTAAGGGCTTGCGCGGAGGCAGTAAGAATAATGGAGGAAACGGCAGAAAATGTTTGAATTCGGAATAAAGGACATTGTCGATATAGTGGCAGTGGCGCTGATGCTGTACTATATTTACAGACTGATGAAGGAGTCGCGCTCGCTCAACGTGTTCATCGGCATAATGGTATTCATACCCACGTGGCTCTTTGTAAGTCAGATATTGGAGATGCGCCTGTTGGGAAGCATCATGGACAAGTTGGTGAGCGTGGGAACGATAGCGCTGATAATACTGTTCCAGGATGAGATACGCAAGTTTCTGTATACACTCGGAGCACATCAGCGGATGAGGGCTATAGTGAGACTGTTTTCATCGGAAGACAAGTCGGACAAGACAAGCAAGAAAAGCATAATGCCTATTGTCATGGCGTGTATGAGCATGGGCAAGTCGCGAACCGGCGCGTTGATAGTCATCGAGCGCCATTCTCCGCTCGACGACATTGTGGATACAGGCGAGGAGATAGACGCCAAGATAAACCAGCGTTTGATGGAAAATATCTTTTTCAAGAATTCGCCTTTGCACGACGGGGCTATGGTAATTTCAAAAAAGCGCATACGTGCTGCCGGTTGTATATTGCCTGTCAGCCATAGCATAGATATCCCGAAAGAGCTTGGTTTGCGTCATCGTGCCGCCATGGGAATGTCGCAACACAGCGATGCCATAACCGTTGTGGTGTCTGAAGAGACGGGGCGCATAGCCGTGGCGATAAACGGAAAATTCAGATTGAGGCTCTCGGCGGAGGAGTTGGAGAGTATCCTCACAAAGGAATTGGGTGTCTGAGATGTTTTGATGGGGCGTGTGAAAAGAAGATAAAGGGAGATAGAAGAAGATATAGGAAGATAAAAGACGTATGCCTTGTTGCTTGTTTCAAAGCTATTGTCCTTTATTTTCTGTGGCTTTAGCCACATAATTTCCCATAACTTCTCATAACTTCGTATGTTAAAACCTCGATGCAATCGTGCGATGTTTCACCTTTATTTGCAGCTTATAGATTTATTTATGTAAATATATTTGTCCGTTTAAGACATGATATCTAATTTAGCGCTACTGCCACGAAAGCGGCATAACGGTTTGATGAAATCTATAAACGAGGATGTTATGGAATATACAATAAATCATGATAAGGCGCGCAACATGTTTACAACAGTTGTCGACGGGCATACGGCATACGTGGAATACCGCTTGCAAAACGGAGTGTTGGACATCATACATACAATAGTGCCACGTCCAGTGGAAGGGCGTGGCATAGCGGCGGCACTTGTGAAAAGAGCATACGGATATGCTTCGGAACAGGGGCTTGAGCGTGCCGGCACGTGCCCTTATGCGGCAAAATGGCTTGAACGGCATCCGTAAATGCCGTGAAATAACGTTGTACTAAAGCTTCGTTTCGCCCTCTACATATTCCTCCATGAACAGATGTTCGCCGTCGAATACTGCGTAGGTGAACTGTGATATCCAGTCGCCGAGAATCATCATGCGTGTCTTTCGCGACAGCATGAGGTCGAGTTCGATGTGCCGGTGACCATATATGAAGAAGTCAATGTCTTTGTGTGTCTTCATATATTCCTTTGTATAGAGCACCAGTTCCTCTTTGTCCTCACCCATATACGGCGGCTCTTTCCCGTCTTTACGCTTCAGACGACTGTGCTTTGCCCATTCAAGTCCGAAGCCGATGCCCCACCGCGGGTGAAGCATACTGAACAGACGCTGGCACGTCTTGTTGTGGAACACGCTGCGGATGAACATGAATTTGCGGTTGCTGTCGCCCAGACCGTCGCCGTGGGCAAGGTAGAATATCTTCCCGTAAAGCTCTGTTGTGGTTGGCTTGGAGTGTATGTTGACACCGCATTCGTTTTCTAAATATCCGTACATCCATATATCGTGGTTGCCCGTAAAATAGTGCACTTCCACTCCCATGTCGGTGAGTTCGGACAGTTTGCCGAGAAAACGCGTGTAGCCTTTTGGTACGGCATGCTTGTATTCGTACCAAAAGTCGAACATATCGCCCAACATGTATATGGCGGAAGCCTTGTGCTTGATGTCGTCGAGGAAGCGTACCAGCCTTCGCTCTTGTGTCCTTCCATGTTCTATGGCGAGCGATCCCAAATGGGCGTCGGATATGAAATAGATGTTTTTCATCCTGTTTTGGTGTTTGTGAAATGTAGCCGGCGTGCTGCCGTTTCTATGTGTTGTACTATTCGAAACCAAGTTCCAGACGTGCCTCTTCGGACATCATGCTTTTGTCCCACTCCGGTTCAAAGACCAGATTTACCGTTGCCGATGTCACTTCGGGCAGTCCGTCTACCTTCTGGCGCACATCTTCCAGTATGAAGTCGGCTGCCGGACAGGTGGGTGCGGTGAACGTCATGTCCACCTCTACGGTGCTGTCTTCTTTCACCTCGATGCGGTATATCAGTCCGAGGTCGTAGATGTTCACCGGTATTTCGGGGTCATAGACTGTTTTAAGTACATCCACTATTTTTTCTTCAATACGTGTCTTCTCTGCTTGTTCCATATTCTTTAGATGCTTTTGTATTATGCAAAGATAATGCAAACCGAATGCAATGAAACTTGTTTCAAATTGCTGAGGTGCCGCTTATCTTATGCAAAGATAATGCAAGCTGAATGCAATGAAACTTGTTTAAGATTGCTGAGGCGTAGCTTATCTTATGCAAAGATACTCTAAAAAGGGTGTAATGCCAAAGAAGACATGCTTTTTGTGCCTGTATGACGCCAATATCCCGGCTTTTGAACCACAATGTCCTGTTGTCGGAGAGTTTATGAAGCCGCCTGTCGGTATATAGCCGGTAATGAAAGAACTACAGTCTTCCCTCTTCGCTGTAGCTGTAATACCGTCCGTCGGTGATGATGAGGTGGTCGAGAAAATGTATGCGCATGGTTTCGCAGGCTTGCGATATGTGTTTTGTAATCTTGTCGTCGTTTCCGCTCGGATGGCAGTTTCCGCTCGGGTGGTTGTGGCAAAGCACCACGGCAGTGGCGTTGTTAAGCAACGTCTGTTTCATTATTACGCGCACATCCACCGCCGTTTCCGTTATTCCACCGTGTGACAGACGTATGCTTTTTATTAGTTTGTAATTCTGGTTCAGCAACAGTATCCATGCTTCTTCGGTGTCAAGATCCTGCATGATGGGGTGTATATATTCGTATATGGCGTCGGCAGAGTTGAGATGTCTGCGCTCTTCCGCTTTTTCTATCTGCCTGCGCTTGCCCAGTTCGCATGCGGCGAGCACCGTTATTGCCTTTGCCGGTCCCAATCCTTTGTAGCGCCCTCCGGCTAGGTCGGGAATGCCCATTTTCCCTAATGTGTTGAGGTTGTTGTTGCAGTCGGCAAGCACACGTTTCATCAAGTCCACCGCACTCTCGTCTCTCGAACCGGAGCCAATGAGTATGGCGAGCAGTTCGGCATTCGACAGCGCCTGTGCCCCGAGCCGCTCCAGTTTCTCGCGCGGGCGATCCGCCTCGTCCCATTCGTTGATGCTCAGTTTCTTCATTTGCGGTGTAGTATGGTATTATATAATATTAAAGTATAGGTTCGGGATATTCACATATGTCTTCTATCTCCCTCTATATTCCCTTATCTTCTTCTATCTCCTTTTGCCAACCGGCAGATTATTTATAGAAAGTCTTGTCGAAAGCGTGGAACTCGTTCTGTCCGAGAACGCAGCGTTTCCACCATGCGCTGATAAATCCGCAGCCGTAACCCATGAGTTGCACGAAAGCGGCACCAATGCTCATGATGCCTATGCGCATGCTTTTGTTTGCACGTGACGAGTCGATGAAGATTAGAAGGGAATAGGCGATGAGGGGCAGCCACGGTGCGGCACAGAGCCAGTACCATTTGTCTATGTCGTCGTATTCCATGAGAATACGCCCTACTGCCGAAGTAAGTATGAGGGCAATAGCCCCAACGGTAAAGACCATTGGCAACAGATGGACGAGCTTAAGAGAGTCGGGATATTTTTTGTAGAGGTTTATGCGCGCTATGCCGCTGTTGTAAACTTGGCGGAAGAACTTGCGGAAGTCTGTGCGACGCTTGTGCCATACCCATGCGTCGGGGAACAGACGGCATTTGTATCCTGCCTTGAATATACGTATGGAAAAGTCTATGTCTTCACCAAAACGCATCTCGGAAAAACCGTTCAATGCCTTGTAAACATCGCGCTTGATGCCCATGTTGAATGAGCGCGGATAGAACTTGTCGAGCTTTTTCTTCTTTCCCCCGCGTATTCCGCCAGTTGTGAAGAAGCTCGTCATCGAGTAGCTTATTGCCTTCTGTGTGTCGGTGAATGACAGATGTGCACTGTCGGAACCGCCGAAAGCATCGGCATCCTCATTTTCCAGTTCTCTGTTTACAGCATTGAAATATTCCGGTGGCAGTACAACGTCCGAGTCGAGAATGATAAGATACTCGCCTTTTGCACGTTCGGCACCGTAGTTGCGGCTCTTTCCCGGTCCGCTGTTGTCCTTGGAAAAATAGTGTATATCCAGCGCCCCGGTATATCCTTTGCATATATCCTTGCATGTGAGGGTGCTGCCGTCTTCAACGATGACAACTTCAAAATCCTTGAAAGTCTGTGTCGTGAGGCTTTCCAACAGTTCGTCCACTTCATCCGGACGGTTGTATACGGGAACGATAACGGAATATTTCATAGTGTGTTTAGGGTTGTATGTGGGGGCTTTTGGCTTTGCCGCATTCGGCGTTGCGGTGCCATAAAGAAAAAGGATTGTCGTGAAAAAAGCAAAAAGGTAAGAAACCTTTGGCATAGTTCCGCATGCTGTCGCGGATGTTTCCGGTTCCTTACCTTATATATTTATTATTCTTTTACACGGTTCAGATAGCTGCCGTCACGTGTGTCAACCTGTATTAGGTCGCCCTCGTTGATAAACAGCGGCACGCGTACTTCCACACCGGTCTCGAGAGTTGCGGGCTTTGTGGCATTGGTTGCAGTGTCGCCTTTGACACCCGGCTCACTGTGTGTTATGCGCAGGTTGGTCTTGACGGGCATCTCTGCATAGAGGATAGTGTTTGTGTCGGCATCGCTGACAACCTCTACAATATCGCTTTCTTTCATGAAGTCGGCTCCGGTAATAAGGTCTTTGGCGATAGGAATCTGGTCGAATGTTTCCTGATTCATGAATATATAGTCTGCGCCATCCATGTAGAGATACTGGTACGGGCGGCGTTCAACACGTACATCCTCGAGAGCTTCGCCGATGTTGAAACGCTTTTCAAGTACGCGTCCGCTGACAACGTCCTTCAATGTCGTACGCATGATGGTGTTGCCTTTACCCGGTTTAACGTGGAGGAAGTCAATACAGAAGTACAACTTGCCATCCATGCGGATGCAAGTTCCTTTCTTGATGTCTTGTGATTTAATCATAATGAATTTACTTTATTTATTAAAATTACTTGCCTTAAGTAAGTGATTTACAGGCTGCAAAGTTACTATAATTTTGCAAAAAAACATAAAACAATCCACTAAAAACGCTTAATTCTTGGTTATTTAAAAAGAAATATGTAATTTTGCAGCCCAAAGTGTGAAAACAAATAATAATAAAATAAAATAAACAACAATGAAAAGAACATTTCAGCCGCACAACAGAAGAAGAGTGAACAAGCACGGCTTCCGTGAAAGAATGGCAACAAAGAACGGGCGTCGTGTACTTGCGTCGCGTCGTGCAAAGGGTCGCAAGAAGCTGACTGTTTCTGATGAGAACCACGGTAAGTAATCGTTTCTTCTGAAGAAATTCACAAGGAAAACAGAAAGAAGTAAAGTAATGCTTTGCTTCTTTCTGTTTTTTATGTATCTTTGCAGGAAAACAAACGTTGAGAAATGAAGACCGGCGATTTCTTTAAAAAGTGTCTGAGCATGCGTGTTTGGGGCAATATGGCAGCCATGGCGTTGGTTGTCGTGCTGCTGGTTGTCGGTGTGAAATTGGGCATAGACAAATATACCAGGCACGGAGAAGAAATCGTTATTCCGGATGTAAGGCGCAAAACGTTTGCAGATGCGGAAAATATATTGTTGGAAAAGGGACTGGATGTGGTGATTTCGGATACGGGATATGTACGCTCATTGTCGCCCGACTGTATACTCGAACAGAGTCCTGAGCCGGGAAAGGCGGTGAAGTCGGGACGTGTGATATACCTTATTATAAATTCGGCACATTCGCCCATGCTTACCTTGCCGGATATAATAGATAACAATTCTTATCGCGAGGCAAGGGCGAAACTCATAGCCATGGGCTTTAAGGTAGGTTCGCCGCAGTATGTGAGAGGAGAAAAAGACTGGGTATACGGGGTGAAGTGTAAGGGACGGAACATCAGTAACGGTGATAAGGTCTCTGTAGAAGACATTCTTGTTATACAGGTCGGTGACGGCATGCGCGATATGAACGATTCTTTGATATATACCGACAGTGACTTTTTTTATGGTGACTCTCTGACACATCGTGAGCGTGGAGTACACATGGAAGGTATATACGAAGATGACGGATCCGGCTCGGGAGAAGGTGACGACTTTGAGGTTGTGGACGGACCGGAGTGACCGATGCTCTCTGTATGATGTGTGCTATTATTCGGATTGCGGCTTTTTGATATGAATGAAACAATGAGCGAGGGATATATAGATAAGGTGGAGGACGACGGTGAACAGTCGTTGTACGAACATTTCCGCCTGATTGTGGATAAGGGGCAGGAACCTCTTAGAATAGACAAATTCCTGCTGGACAAACTGCATGACACAAGCCGTAACCGTATACAGCGTGCTGCGGATGCCGGATTTATATATATCAACGGTAATCCCGTGAAGAGCAATTATAAAGTGAAGCCTCTTGAAGAGGTCGTCATGATGCTTGACAGACCGTTCTATGAAAACACGATAGAAGCAGAAGATATTCCGTTGAAGGTTGTTTATGAGGACAACGAACTGATGGTGGTGGACAAGCCTGCCGGGCTTGTCGTTCATCCCGGATGCGGCAACTATCATGGAACGCTGGTGAATGCCATTGCATGGCATCTGAGAAACAATCCGGAATATGATCCCAACGACCCTGAGGTGGGGGGGCTTGTGCACAGGATTGACAAGGATACAAGCGGACTGCTGGTGGTGGCGAAGACGCCTGAGGCAAAGTCAAAGTTGGGCTGTCAGTTTTTCAACAAGACAACACGTCGCAGCTATAATGCACTTGTGTGGGGTAACTTTGTCGAGGACGAAGGGCGGATTGAAGGCAATATAGGGCGCGACCCCAAAGACAGGCTGCGCATGGCTGTGTTTCCGCCGGAGTCGGGTATAGGCAAGTCCGCCGTAACCCATTATCGGGTGATAGAGCGTTTCGGCTATGTTACGTGGGTGGAGTGTATACTTGAGACGGGAAGAACGCATCAGATACGTGCCCACATGAGGCATATCGGGCATCCGCTGTTCTGTGACGAACGTTATGGTGGCGACGAGATAATACGCGGAAACCGAAGCGGCAGCTACAAACAGTATATCCGGAACTGTTTTAAGATTTGTCCGCGCCAGGCACTTCATGCGAGAACACTTGGCTTTATACATCCGTCTACCGGCAGACAAATGGATTTTGAAACACCGTTGCCCGAAGATCTGGCTATGTTGGTGGACAAGTGGAGGAGATATATTAAAGGAAACGATTTAAATAATGATACTATATGAAAAATCTTAAAAGAACAATAGCCATCGTATGTGGCGGCGACTCTTCTGAACACGGTGTGTCTTTGCGCTCTGCTCAAGGGCTTTATACGTTTTTTGACAAAGATCGCTACAATGTTTATATTGTAGAAATGACAGGGCACGACTGGCATGTGAACCTGCATGACGGCACCACGGCAAAAATTGACCGCAACGATTTTTCGTTTATGGAGAACGGCACGCTTGTGCAGTTTGACTATGCTTATATCACGATACATGGTACGCCGGGAGAGAACGGCATATTGCAGGGATATTTTGAGCTTATACATCTGCCTTATTCTACAAGCGACGTGCTCGTAGAGGCCATGACTTTCAACAAGTTTGTGCTCAACCAGTATCTTCGCGGATATGGGGTGAGCGTTGCAGACAGCTTGCTTATAAGAAAAGGATATGAGGAGATTGTAAGCGATGATGAGATAGAAGAACGTATCGGTATGCCGTGTTTTGTGAAGCCTGCAGCCGACGGCAGCAGTTTTGGAGTTTCCAAGGTCAAGAATAAAGACCAGCTTGCACCGGCTATACGTAAGGCGATGCTTGAGAGCGAAGACGTAATGGTGGAAAGCTATATGGACGGAACGGAGATTTCGGTGGGCTGTTACCGCTCCGCAGACAATATTGTTGTGCTGCCCGCAACAGAAGTTGTTACGAGCAATGAGTTCTTTGACTATGATGCGAAGTACAACGGACAGGTGAAGGAAATTACACCGGCAAGGCTCAGTGAGGAAACCACACGGCGTGTAAACGAGATAACAAAGAGCATATATGAGATACTTCATTGTAACGGAATAATACGTATCGATTATATCATAACCCGTGGCAAGGGAAGCAACGGCGAGATTGTTGACAAGGTCAATATGATGGAGATAAACACAACTCCCGGTATGACAGCCACCAGCTTTATTCCCCAGCAGGTAAAGGCTGCCGGACTTGATATGTCGGAAGTGCTGACGGATATAGTGGAGAACAGTTTTAAGTAAGAAACATACGGACTGCTTATAAGTTAATGGGCTTGTCTCCGGTAGCGGAGCGCTTGTTTTATAAGCGGTTTTTTATTATGACAGATGATTATGGAGCATAATTCTTGTAACGCAGGTTGCGATTTGAGCAAGTTTGACGGAATACGCCCGTTTAATCCGGAAGAATTGCCCGCTGTATATGAACGGCTTTTGGAAGATACGCAGTTCAGACAGGTCATTGCCTATATCTTGCCGGGGGCACCGTTGGAGGCTGTAAGGCAGAAGATGATGGCGTGTCGGACAAATCTGGATTTCCAGTTTGCTTTTTGCTATGATTTCCTTAACGGTCTTTTGAAAAAGACTTCTGCAGGCATTGACATGGACCGTGCGGCAATAGACAAGAAGAAGCGTTACACATTTGTGAGTAATCATAGGGACATTGTCCTTGACTCGGCTTTTCTTGACAAACTGCTTATTGATGCGGGATTTGATACGACCTGTGAGATAGCAATAGGCGACAACCTGCTCTCTCTGCCGTGGGTGAAAGATCTGGTGCGTGTCAACAAGTCGTTTATAGTGCGTCGGGGGCTGTCGCCGAGAGAGACGTTGGCGGCGAGCAGAACTCTTTCGGAGTATATGCACTTTGTCATAAATGAAAAGAACGATAATATATGGATTGCCCAGCGTGAAGGTAGAGCGAAGGACTCAAACGACCGTACGCAGCCTGCAATATTGAAGATGATGGCAATGGGAGGGCAGGGGAGTGTCGTCGAGAGACTTGCCGGACTGCACATCGTTCCGTTGTCTATTTCATACGAATATGACCCCTGCGATTTCCTTAAAGCTGCCGAGTTTCAGCTGAAACGCGATGTCGAAGGTTGGAAAAAGTCCGCTCATGACGACGTAGTCAGCATGCAGACCGGTATAATGGGATATAAAGGGCGTATACATTATCACTGTTCGCCGTGTATAGATGACTATTTGTATGGTGAAGCAGCCGGTCTTCCGAAGACAGATGTGTTTGATGCCGTGGCGGCACATATAGACAAAGAGATACATCGCAACTATTGTCTGTTCCCTATAAACTATGTTGCGCTTGACATGCTTGGCGGTACTGCGCTTCATAACGATAAATACACATTGGAGGATAAGGCTGTATTTGAACAATATTTTGCAGGGCAAATGGCGAAGATAGACATTCCTAATAAGGATGAATCTTTTCTTTATGAACGTATGTTGAAGATGTATGCCAATCCTGCTGTCAATTATCTTTCGGCAATAGAGCGGGCGTAAATGAAAAGATTGCTGTTATTGTTTTCGTTGATAGTGCTGTTGGCTGCGTGTGAGAACGATGCCTATGATGCCGGTGACGGTGCACTTTCATACATGCGCGCGGATTTTGTAGAGGCAAGAACCGATGCTTCCGCGCGTTTTGTAAGTATTGTCACCGATGATGATGAACATCTGGTCGTGTTGCCGTCGTTTGCATGTAAATGGGCGGAGAGACCCGATACAGTCTATCGTGCATTGTTTTATTATAATAAGGTTGAGGCATTAGACGGTTCCGTGTGTGCGCAACCTATTGCTGCGTCGCCTGTGTTGACGCCGAAGATACGTAATTCGGCTGATGTTGAAGAAGCGCCTGTCGCTGATCCTGTGACACTTGTCAGTGCATGGCGTAGTAGAAACGGCAAGTATATCAATATGGAATTGTCAATAAAGACAGGTAATCCCGATGATGAAAACATCAAGCATGTGCTGGGCCTGCTGTATGAAGGCGCAGACGAAAAAGACACCGGCGGCAGGCGTATAAATCTTATTCTGACTCACAATCGCATGGGACTGCCAGAGTATTATTCTGTTACGGCGTTTGTGAGCATACCGGTAAATGACATTCCCGGAGGACTTTCCGGTGGTGATGAAATATCTGTCAGAGTGAATACTTATGGCGGTATGGTGACAAAAACATTTTCTTTCTGAAAAATGAATGACTTCTTTCGTAATTTGCTTTTATCTGTAAAGAGAGCGTTCCCTTCAACGGTCAAGACTTCTTTTTGGCTTCTTAAGATTATGATACCTGTGTCGCTGTGTGTCAGTCTGTTGCAGTTCTATGGTGTGATAGAAGTCATGGCAAGGTGTATCGACCCTGTATTCCGTTATGTCGGTTTGCCCGGCAGTTCGGCAATAGCATTTCTTACAGGAGCGTTTGTTACGGGTTATGCCGGTATGGCTGTGATGTTGTCTATGGTTCTTACGTTGCGCCAGGCAACGATAATATCGCTGATGATATGTCTGTGTCATGCTTTGCCTATGGAAAGTGCCGTGGCAAGGAAGACCGGTTCCTCTTTTATACGTATGAGTCTCATACGTATAGTTATGGCATTTGTCTGTGCTTTTTATCTCAATGCCGTGCTTCCGGAAAATACAGAGCCGTTTGGTCTTGCTGTGCATAGTATTCAGAACGTCACAGTGTGGAAGATGCTTGGCGGTTGGATATTGTCATCATTGAAATTGTCTGTAATGATTTTCTTGATAATATTCGGACTGATGATTGTTCAGAGGCTCATGGAATTGTACAATCTCATACCCCGTCTGTCGCGTCCGTTACGTCCGTTGATGAGGCTTTTCGGACTTCCGGAAGATTCGTCGTACATGTGGCTTGTCGGCAATGTGCTTGGAATATCCTACGGATGTGCAGTTATGACAGATCTAGAAGAACGGGGCGTGATAACAAAGGAGGAGGCAAACGATGTAAATTATCATCTTATAATGAACCATTCGCTTATTGAGGATACTTGTGTATTTGCTGCTGTTGGCATCAGTGCTTTCTGGATTGTGTCCACGAGAGTGCTTTTTGCCCTTGTTGTTGTGTGGGGACGTAAGGGTATGAGAAGCCTTGTTTCTGCCGTGGCGAGATGATTTTTCGCATTCCGCGACACTTGTGACGCTTATGACACTTGTCTATATAAAAGGCTTGAGAATATAAAATACATGTAAATCATCGCACTCATGTTGATATGACAGTGAATATTAATTCGTCGAATTAATATTAGGCAAACCGGGCAAAATAAAGCCCGGTCATATAATCACGACCGGGCTTTCATTATCCCAAAATCAAACTTTTTACGTCTGGTACCTTAATCATCCCATATACTGTAACTTGCTTCATCCCAATCGAGCACGTCTTCCTTGGACATCGCACCTTCGTTTTCGTCTCCTAAATCAGGATCTTGAGACGTTTCTTGTGAGCTGACAATTATCTCGCTCTCCATTAAGTCATACGTTCTCATATCAATGATTTCTATCTTGGGGCTGATATATTTCTTCATGTCTAAACCTCTCCTTTCTTTTATTTGATTACAACTTTTCTATCGTTAAATACATATATACCTTTTGCTGTGGGGCGACCGGCGGTCTTTATACCCTGCAGCGTGTAATAACTGTTGTTCTCCACTTGAGACTCCGTTTCTGCATCAATACCGTTTATGTCGGTAGTCTCGCTGCCGTCGAACACAAGTCTGAATGCCTTGGCAGTTGTGCTTCCGTCAAGAAAATCCTTGTCGAGAGTTATATATGCGGAGTTTATTGAGCACTTGCCTGCACCCGGAACGAAGAAACCTATTGTAACGTACGGGTCTGAAGTGTTGAGTCTCTTGTATCCGAATATGAAGTTGCTTCTGTTATCCTCTGTCGTAACGGGAATTTCCGTACGGCTAATCTGTCCGTTAAGAAGGTTGTCGCCGTTTGCTTTGTTCTGTTTTTGGTTAGGCTCCTTATAGTATTCCATTGTCACTGCCTGCGTGCGTTCTCCGTCTCCTCTGTCCTTTCTCGCCAAGATAACAGGCATCTCTGCCGGGAGAACACGCTCGTCACCAAGATCATAAGATTTCATCGTCACTGTTCTTTCCGCCTTGTTGGCATTGCCTATGGTGAACACGTCGATGCCTTCCGGCACTATTACGGCATGATAATCGCAGAAAGCTCTGAACGTTGTGTATCCGCCAATCTTTTCGGCATCGGCATTCGGACAATAAAAATTGTATTTGCGGTCGCGGATGACGTAGTAGATCTTTGTAAGGTCGGGGTCGTTTGGAGACTGGCGTATGTACAGACGGATAAAGTATTCGCCGGTTGGAAGATTGAACGTGCAGGCGTTGACATTTTCCTCGTTATACTCGGCATTGCTCTGGTTTGCAGCCGTGCGGAGGAAGTTTACATATTGCGTATCCTTGTTCCCATAGCTGTCTTTGGGATTGATGTTGTAATTATTGCTTTCCTTTTTCTCTTCTGTTGTTCCTGACAGGTCTACTGGCACCACGATGTCTTCTTCAAAGAATGTGTTCTTGAAGTTCTTGTTATATACGAAAGCGAATTGTTTGCCTGCCGTAAGCGGCACCGGCGTCTCCTCGTTGCCGTCTGTTCCAATATACTTGTAGCACGATTCGTCAGCATCATAAACCAACTTGTAGGCATGCTTGGTCTGCTTGTCGGGATTTGCAGACGACCAACCTTCTGCATCACTGTCATCGCTGTTGCCCACGGCGGGTCCCATAATGTAGAGGCTGTGGTTGAATGCGATGCGGTAAGTAGATGTCGTGGCATTCATGGAGAATGTGTATGACTCTATGTCGTCGGACACCACGGGGTTCAAAGCCTGGTTGGAACGAGCCATACCTTTGGTAAACAAACCTCCGTGAAGCGCCGTTGCGTCAACGCCGTTGTATGCATCACCGTCATGGCTGTAAGCCCATTGCTCTTCCGGACGTATTGCCGCATCCCAACTTGCTGTCATGTTGCCTTTATTAAAATTATCTATACCTGTCTTGCTGAATACGGCAAGATAAAGCTGACCCCATCCGTTCTTCGGTCTTGTTACAGTGGCACGATAGACGATGCTGTCTGCATTTTCAGTTTCCGTCGTATATGCAAAACCGTTTTTGAACCAGTACTTTTTCATAAACTGGCGGTGCTGTGAATTTGTAGGGTCTATATCTTCGGTAGCTTTCGCATTCGTAAGATTACCTACCAGATAATATCCTCCCTCATCCAATTCTCCTCCGAAATATTCTTTGTTGATGATAATCTCCAACTTGTTTTCTGTATTGAGAAGCCATGTGTAAGACATTCCGGTGCTCTTTTTCAATTTAAATTTATGCTCAGATGCCGCTGTAGTCTTGCTTTTTCCGTATGCTTCATACTTGGTGTTCTTGCCGGCATATTTTTCGTCTGTCGGTTCCTTTGTTCCCAATTCATAATTGTCATTGTTGTCCCCGTGTGGTCTGTAGCTTACACTCTTGTCTCCGTTTTCTATCCAATAGTGTATATAGCCATCCGCGTCTGTTTGTAAAAGGAAGTCCTGTATGTTAAACGAAAAGAGATTTCCCAGCACATCGCCTCCGTTACGAACCCGAGACGGTGACATCTTGAACCTCGCAGGCTCTCCGTTCTCTCCCATCTCAGATATGCAGAAGTAATAAGTATTGGCAGGATCAGACGGAATTGCGGTGAGTTCTCCTTCTCCGTATGCCACTTTGTTTGTCGCATTGACAGTGACAGATACCGCCAACAGCAACATGACCGATAAAAAAATGAATAGTTTTTTCATATTGTTTTTAGTTAATAGTATTTTTGTGAAAAGATGTGTCGGTATTGACATAAAGATTTTTACACCGATACAAACATGTCGATGTATATACTTATAAAAATTAAAAAAACAACCGGAATTATTTAGCAAGCACAAATTACCCCCCCCACGATAAAAATGTCGGAGATGTTGATATTCAACGTGTTAGTGTTTGCCGATTTGCTTTTCATTATTTTCTTAATAAGGGCTTACACTTGCAAAAGTATGTTGTTTTCTCTTTTTAGAATGTATTATGTCGGAAAATGTAAACGTTTCTAAATGCAAACGTTTGCACTTTCCTTGCCCTCCACATAACATATAATAAGTCTCTCTTTCCTTTTTCTTTTTCCCCGTTTCGCCTGTATAGTGCTGCGTATTCCTCCTTTCCTTCCTCGCCCCCTCCCTTATAATATATCCTCTCGTGTCCGTCTGTCCGTTGTCTCTAATTCGTTAAATTACGTTATGCAGTTTTACTCCGACAAGTGTAATCTGCGTGCTGTTTTCGGTTGCCAATGACAGATATGACAGATGTTTTTATAACTTCCGTAAAATAAATTAAAAATAGAGGGGCGGCACCCTTTCTTCATTTTTTAATTTTTTTCAAGTAAACCGTGAAAACATCTGTCATATCTGTCATTTTCACGACAAAACGATGTTGTGTCAGGATAAAAAAGTCATCGTTGCAAAGAGTTTCGATTATAAATTTTCACCGACAAAGCTGCGATTATAAATTTTCACCGACAAAGCTGCGATTATAAATTATGAATTATCATAACCCATAGCTTTATGCCTCATAACCCATAGCTTTATGCAGCGTAACCCATAGCTTTGTCACGAACATTTTAAAGTGACTGACTTTACCTGATTTTACTTTACACTTTTCTTATTATTTTCCTAATATACTTCACTCTCATTTCAGTTCTTTACCAACTGCCTTTACAATAGATGAAAAGTGCTCCTGAAACGCTTTACAAAGACGTTATCGGGTACAAATCTACACACAATGATTCTGACAACTTTCACTTTACACCATTCTTGTTGTTTTCCTTATTTATTTCACTCCCCCTAAAATATTTTACCGATTCTTTTACAAATCAGCGCGTGAGTTCGGAATAATAACTTGCGCCTTCAACCATGTTCACCTCGGCGTACAGACAAAAACAAGACATTTTGTAGAACGAAGTAAAAACTATGCCCCTGCATTGGGACAATATGTTCTGATATACATATTTTCCCGACTCGTATATTATATAATAATGTGTCCCCGTTTGCGCACACTTGACATTTATCAATTCTTCGGATAAAATCGTATATTTTGTGAAAAAAGTTTTATAAAAGCTTGCAAGTAATGTAAAAACTCAGTACTTTTGCATCCGCTTTTGAGGCTTACGCCTTTTGGAGCGAATAGAGAAAGAGTTCTTTGAAAGAG
>Ga0209694_1000718_pt1 | contig 46735 bp, 42 predicted proteins | sample GluameincwithD2O_FD_187499 | JGI IMG/M metagenome (GOLD analysis project Ga0209694, IMG submission 187499) | Mouse cecum microbial communities from Vienna, Austria - Glucosamine amended microcosms incubated with D2O (SPAdes) (version 2) | ecosystem: Host-associated > Mammals > Digestive system >... | reverse complement strand
CCCAGAACTCGAACGTTATGGAAAATTAAAGGAGCAGAAAAGCGAAATCTGAAAAAGATTATAAACAGTCTTTTTGAGTTTTGGCTCTTTTCAGTGCGTTCAAAAATTGACTTGAGCGGAAAAACATATCATAAAACAGGATTGAATCAGATAAAAAGCATAGAAAAAGGGGCTGTAAATCTCGCTGATGAAAAATCAGTCGAAATTTAACAGCCCCTTTTACTTATCTCTAATTTAAATTCAAAATTCACCCAGACTTCTCTGTTGGCCTTCTGTCTGGGATTGTATTGACTTCGTGTACTCTTTTGGATCGCTCTATCTGTCTATTTTTCTTTGGAAGACTCATCGTCAGCTTCGTTTTCATATGGCTCTTCAAGCTCGGTTTCAAACGGCCTGATTGAGGTATTTACCCGATTGGATAAGTCCAGAGAGCGAATGGTGTTGTTGATTTCATCCAATGAGATCGAAGCATATTCATCGGGAAGTTCCATTGGATCATAGCCGCCAAATGATCCCCGGATATGATCGAGCGCCAACGATTCAAAATGGTCAAGAGCACGAATTGAATTCGCACGGTTCATAATTCGCAGCGCTTCAAACGTCTTCTGATCAACCAGAGGTTTCTTATCCAGCAATTCATTGACAAGATCGACAAAAGCCTGTGGTCTTGAGGTCTGAGAGTAGAAAACCATATATCCATAGTCTTCTGTTATATCCGCTTCAGCTCCAGAAAACTGGCTGAGAATCCGCTCGTCAAGCCACTTCTGATAATCCGGATTCAGCGGCCCCATCAATGAATCCAGCCAGAAGTTCACAATATAATCCCTACGCAAAGCCTCTTTTATACTCGATGCCTTATGGAGCTTGACGCCAATGGCCTGATACGGCTCATAAACGTCCATATTCAATGAAAATTCACTTCGTGCAGGAATATCTGGCTCTTCATCAAAATATGGTTTAAGGCATTTTTTCAAACCTGCAGAAGACGGAAATGCCTGTTCTTTCTTTTCTATGAATTCCATGATCGCCGTGGGATCCTGTCCGGTAACTCCAATAAGCACAAGACGGGATGGATCATAAAACTGACTGTAAAAATTCTGCAGGTCTTTAACAGTCATATTTGAAATATCTTCATCCGTTCCAAGAATGTCATTTTTCAAGTAGACATTCCTGTAGAGAGAACGAAACGTTTCATGGAAAATTCTCGACTCAGGCTGATTCTGATCCATGTGAAGCTCAGAAAGAATAATTCCCTTTTCCTTATCGACTGTATTCTGGGTAATATCCAGGGTCTGTACAAAATCAATGAGAAGTCCCAATGGACCATATACATCTGCGGAAGTCGAAACGTAGTAACAGGTCTCAGAATAGGAAGTAAACGCATTGGTCTGAGCCTGCATCGCTGCAAGCTGCGGGGTAACATCCTGACCATTCAGTCTGAAATTCTGATGTTCAAGATAGTGAGCACAACCGCTTGGGTGGGCACTGACTTCTTTCGTATTCGAATCGATATCCAGTACATTTCTTCCTCCAGCAGGAATACCGATCATAAATAAAGACTGAACGTAATCTTTTTTATAAAGAAGAATAACCTTCATTCCATTGGCTAAGATTTTTTCGGTTTTAACGACTCGTTGGTTCTTCATAGTCAATCCTTTCGTATCTGTTTCTTAAGATCTTGTTACTCATACCTTTAGCGTTAAGTATTCGCAACGACAGGATCGCTCTTACTCATTGCTCGTTTGCATTATTTCTTCGAGATCACTGTTGAGCAGCTCTTCAGAAGCACCTTCTGCCGACTGAATTACGCTCGCATCACCAATCAGGTGGAGTGGTCTGGCTGCTTTTTCAACATATTCCAGAGAAACATTCAAAATTTTATCAATCATCTGCTCACTGCTGATCTCCCGCTTGAGATAGATGTTCATGAACATCTGAGCCATCAGACGCAAAGCGGAATCCTCCTGCGTACGAATGGCATCAACGATGTCAAGACGAGCACTGGTAAGCCGCTCTTCGCTGATCATCTTCGTGGCATGTTTGAGTTTATCAATCTGAGCTGCGATCAGCTCTCTGATTTCATCAAAATGATCTTTCTGGGCTCCGGTCACAATTAACAAAGCCCCGTCAAATCGAATGAGCGAACTGGAAATGGAATAACAAAAGGAATGCTTTTCCCTGATTTCTTCAAATAGCAGATTCATAGGAGCACTTCCTAAAATCGCATTCATCACCATCAAAGCAAAATAATCTGAAGAATCTGGCTTCATATGGGTAGCGTAAAGCAATGCCAGTGAAGACTGAGCAATATCTCGCTTAGCAGTAACTATCGCAGGTTGTTTCAGATCGATCAGTGGACTCTTTGAACATTCATAATCCTGCATAGGAAGCGCGTTCAGATAATCCATTACTTCTTTTTCAATCGAACCTACTCCGATGATCTCAAAAGGAGTCTCTGAGAGTCGTTTGGTCAGCTGCTTGATCTCTTCAAGAGTGATCTTATCAATCTCTTCAATACTTCCCTGAACCGGGATGCTGATTGGATGATCTTCAGGCATGGATTCAAACAACAGTCTGACTGCCTGGATATCAGGATCCTGCATCTGCATACTCAATCGATTTTTCAAAAGATATTTGGCTTCATCGAGATTTTTCTGAGTGATGCATGGATGAAATAGAATCTGATCGATCAGGTCTATTACTTCTCTGATGTAACCCTCTTCCTGAACTAGATCTTCAGAGATCCAGGAAAAGCGAATATCAAGAAGCATTCGATCCCCAAATCCGGAGACATTCGAATAGGCTCTCAGGGCGTAAGCATGATTTAAAGCCTGACTGAAAAGCTGACGGTTAGGAAATTTTTCAGTTTTGCCATTGAGAATATAAAGCAGCAGGTTCAATGCGGTTGCATCTTTACGGTTAAGATCAATCATTCTGCGCAGTGAAATGCTGTGGTCGGAAAATTTATTGGTTGGGTTTATCCGCATGAAAGTTGTCTCTCCTTTCAGAAAATAATAACAGACATTTTCTATCTGACCTGTCCTGACAATGTACAACAGATTTTCACTAAATGAAATAGCCGTGTTTATTGCTACTGGCAGTTGATGAGAGAATCACTCCCCATTGGCTAAACAGATAAGAATGATCGTTCAGGAGATAAAACGGTAAAAAAAAGGAGGCCCGAAGGCCTCCAGGATGACAAGCATCCTTGCAATCACTTAAATTGTTTTAGCTTAGGCTACGCGAATGTATCCAATCAGGGCATTCGTGCATTCTACAGACCATTCAACAGTCGTGTAACCGTTGAATCCACCATGGATTGCACGTCCATTGCCAATATAAATAGCAACGTGTCCAGAATAGATAATGATATCGCCTGGTTCTGGTGCAGAAGTCCAGCTTCCAAGCTGAGCGTACTGTTCAGGCCAACCGTGGAAGTTGATTCCGGCTGCTGCAAGAGCATTGGAAACAAGTCTTGTGCAGTCCTGGTTTACACCAATCTGAGCAATCGCTGCATTAGCGATGATTGAACCTTTGCTTGGCGTTGGAGCTGGAGCAGGTTCTGGTGTTGGTTCAGGCGCTGGAGCTGGTTCCGGTGTTGGTTCTGGTGCAGGAGCTGGTTCTGGAGTTACGACATCTTCAACAGGAGTATCGACTACTGGTTCGTCAACAACTGGTTCATCAACCACCGGTTCGTCGACTACTGGTTCATCTACTACAGGAGCGTCTACAACTGGTTCATCTACTACAGGTGCATCCACTACTGGTTCATCTACTACAGGTTCATCTACTACAGGTGCATCTACTACTGGTTCATCTACTACAGGTGCATCCACAACTGGTTCGTCTACTACAGGCGTATCAACTACTGGCTGATCGACTACAGGTGCATCCACAACTGGTTCGTCGGCTACTGGCGGCTCAACAGGTTTAACTGTTGCAATACCATTTCCGTCGATTACATAACCGTCTTTTTCGGTATTGAAGAGCAGGTTGCCGTTTTCATCAAAGGCATACAGAGCGCCATCGATTTCTTTATAGGCATCCATGTTCTTGGATCCATCAGCATTGTAATAAGCTTTACCATTGCCATTATCAACCCAACCTGTATAGAAAATACCCTGATCATCAGTGAAGTAGGTATTTCCATCAACAGTGAACTCACCTACAGCAGCTTTTCCTTCTTCATCGAAGTAGTAGCTGTTTCCGTTGAGATTCTGCCAACCTTTAACTGGGTTTCCATTTTCGTCAAAGTAGTATTTATAACCACCATCATTTACCCAGGCATTGACAGTTTTGAATCCTTTTTCATCATAGTAGGACTCTTCTTCGTCAGCCCATCCCTGAGCAAGGGATCCGGTCTGCTGAAAGTTATAAGTAGTTCCCTGGATTTCAGTTTTCCCTGTAACGGCCTTACCGTTATTATCGAAATAATATGTTTCGTTTGCTACGTTCTGCCATCCGTACTGTAATTCTCCGGACTGGTTGAAGTAATAAGTGTCATTCTCGATATCAGTCAGACCTTTGGCCTTCTGGTGGTTCGGAAGAACGTAATAGCTCACTTCTCCATCGGAATGCCAGCCTGGCTGGACTTCGTAAGCATGAACGGTAGAAAGAATTGGACCTGAAGCACATAAGCATAAGGCGACAGCCAACAATTTAGTGTGTTTTTCAACAAAATTCATTCTATCTCACCTCTTTTTGTAACAGTGCCAATTTATCATAGATCGCCAAACGGTGCAAAATTTATTCAGAAGTTCTTTCGGATTTCTTAAGAATTTCACTTACCACAATTTTAAATTCAACCTTTATATAAAGCATATTCTAAATTTCTATGGTGAAATATGTGATATTTAATAATTTTTCCGAAATGAATAAATTGTCTACGAATCATAGACATTTCTGATTAGTTCATGATCATTCAGGACAATACACTGACGGATTTTGCCGTTATGAGCACCAAAATTGACATTTCTAACAAAGAAATGATCACTAAAACGATTCCAAACACCTGTAATAGTACAGAAACCGCATACAAATTGAGCGTCATGAGTGCTAGAGGTAATACAATCAAGATTGTTAAGATTTTTCCAGACTCTAAAGTCCATATCACTCGAATTTGTCTTCGGCAAACAGGCAGAAAACCTGAAAATATTAAAGCCGCCATGCAAAGCAGGTCAATTGCTGATGTGCTGTGAATAAAAGCAAAAACAATATTTTGTACTGAGACATTTCCCATGGCCAGAATATTCATGATCCAGCGCAAAAGAATGGCGCTATTCATTCGATCTACTTTTTCAAGCAGAGAAAAGATGGAATCATAATCGCTAAGAAAACCTAGATTCATGCCGATCAGCATATTCCAGCCATTCTGCCATAAAAGCCAGAGACAGGCAATCAGAATGATCCAGACGGCTCTTTTCATCCTTGTATTGAACCAGGAATCCAGAAATAAAAACCAGGAAGGCCATTTATTGTCTTTCAAGAAAATCGGATCCTTTCAATACTTCGACACCCGACAGGCCAGGATATCCTCTTTGTCTTAGTACTTCATAAACAATGATTGCTGCGCAGTTCGAAAGATTCAGCGAACGGGCATTTTCCACCATAGGAAGCCTCATACAGGTATCCAGATGATTTTTTAGAATCTGCTTATCAATTCCTGTGCTTTCTTTTCCAAGGACCAGATAAATCTCTTCATTTTCGTCAATGGAGGCAAAGTCAAATTCAGAAGGTGCCTTTTTGCCGTAACGGGTCATAAAGTATTTATATTTTGATGGGTTCTTCATATCGAAATCTTCCCAATTCGGATGAATTTCAATATCCGCATCTTTGATATAATCCATTCCCGACCGACGCAGATGTTTTTCATCCAGACTGAAACCCAGTGGTTCAATCAAATGGAGTTTACAGTTAAAGGCCATGGAAGTCCGAATTATATTTCCGGTATTTCCGGGGATTTCAGGCTCAAACAATACGATGTGAATCACTTCTCTTCCCTCCAGTCCTGCATGAACTGAACCAGCGCATTGTGACGATGAGAGTATTCATTTTTAAGACTTGCGGGAACATTGCCGCTCGTCGTATTAAACGGATCAAACCAGAAAATAGGATCATATCCAAATCCGCTTTCTCCAGTAATCTCTTTGGCAATAGACCCTTCCATCGTTCCCTGGTAAACATGTTCAGTTCCATCTTTTTCGATCCAGGCAATTGCACAGACAAATCGGGCACTTCTTGATTTGCCTTCTTTTTCCTTTTCATTCACAGAATCGATAATAGCCTGATTCTTTATATCATAGGATGTATTTTCGCCCATGAATCTTGATGAATAAATACCAGGCGCTCCATCCAAAGCATCTACGACAAGTCCTGAATCATCTGCAATTACTGCTTCATGAATGAGGTTATGAATAGTTCTTGCTTTGATCAGCGCGTTTTCCTCAAATGTCTTCCCTGTTTCTTCGATCTCAGGTTCATGATCAAGATCCTTCAGTGTTTTAACCTTCACCTGATCCCCAAACATTTCCTGAAACTCTTCAGCCTTATGCGCATTTGCAGTAGCTATCCAGATGGTTTCCATATTCTTAAATTCCTTTCCATCACTGATTTCAATCTCCTGAAATTCAGCAGTTCCATTTTGCTGTTGTATTCGTATTCTAAAATTGATTATCAGATCTTTGAACTTCATTTCATACGCAGTCTATTATCGTATGTTCCCTGATGAAAATCGATCAAAAGAGCCTTCAAACAGGCATTTTATCAGTGATTCTCAATAGAAAAACCGAAAACCACCGCTTACAGCTGGTTTTCGGTTTTCTGCTTTAGAGTCCCTGAGGGCCTCCATTATTCTGGTTTTCAAAACGTTCTTCCCAGGGGGAAGGAGTATTCACTTCATTATTAATCGAAGGGGCATGTTCTAACTTTTCAAAAATTAAAAACAACATGTACTGATCAAAAGTCAGTCCAAGCGACTGAGCTTTCTCTTTCAGATAATCAATGTGAGCCTGTTCTTCAGTCATCATAATTACGAGACCTCCTTTGTTTGCGAAATTCTGTTTAACGTTAATTGAATAATAAAATCTGGTGAAAAATTCATAATCAGGTCTAGACAATCCCTGATCTGCCTGTCATGAAATTTCATTCCATAGACAATCTAACAGATTTAAACAATTGCCTGAAAGCAAATGCCTGAATGCAAAACCAGAACTCAACCGGTTAAGCAAATTACTGAAGCGTTTTCATCTTATTCTCCCCATACAAAGAAATTCCTATTATATATAGAAGATGTTCATAATCTGTACTTTTCAAAAACCAGAATTGCTAACTTCTTTTTTACGTCTCTTCTATATTATAAATAATCATTCAAAGATTATCTTCCTGGAATGGATGATCACAGCTTGCACACCTTCGTTTACACTCAATTATTTAAGTTCGATTTTCATCAGATTTTTTAAGCGACTCGATCTATCAAAAACTGAAAAAGAGATTCTTTGAAGATTGATGAATTCTAATTTCCATCATCGCTTCTAGAATCTCTTTTCTAATCGTTTGAATTTTGAAAATAACAAATTTCAGCTTTTATAACTCTATTTCGAAAAGATCATGTCTGCTGGAAGTTCCATATTGAACAGCTCCAGGAATGTTTCGATATCCGTCTGTGAATCTTTGGCGGATTTGAAATGAATATTCTGCTGCAGCCAGGTTTTTATCGCAGCCTGTGCGCTAGGAATTCCCAGATTATCCACGCCAGCTTTTTCAATAGCCTGTTCGACTGTGTTATCATCGGCACTTTCAAGGAAACTTTGAATTTCATTGATTACTGGTTCCGCTTTTTCTTCAGAACCTTTTTTCACAAACAGAGCTGCCTGAGGATAACCCTTTTCTTCACTGCCATGTTCTGCCTGCCATACGTCCTGCAGATCGGTCTGGATTGCTAAAGGATTTTCTGAATCCTTACTGGAAGAAATAGCTCCAAAAGCTGCTGGCTGAGCCAACAGGGCGGCATCGGCTTTTTTCGCCTGAATGGCCTGAGAGGCTTCTGCAACAGAAGGATAATAAACAACTTCACATTCAGCTTCTGGGTACAGATTATTAAAAACCATTCCTGGAACAGCTCCCTCACCAAAAGCAGCTAATGTTTTTCCAGGTTCATTCCAGTTTTCATCAGAGGAAACCACATACAAATTTCCCCAGGTCAGAACACCAGCCAGTTCATAAGTTCCAGCTTCGTTCCAGCATTTAATGCCTAAATTGATTGGTGCAGCGATCAGATCGTATTCCGAATCCTTCTTTGAAAGTTCACTGATCAGAATATCCTGACCATTTGAATAGGTGATAGTCACCTCATCGTTATTTTCAGCTCCAGCTACTGCTAAAGCTGGAGCTCCCTGAGGAGCCAGGATCTGTACAGCTTCTTTTGCCTCAGTCTGATCCTGCTGCACTCCAGATTCTTCTGCTGGAGTACTTGAGCAGGCTGCCAGGGAGAGTACAGCTGCCGTGCTGATCAAAAGTCTTCTTAATCCATGACGAACAGACATTTATCTTCAACTTCCTTTCCAAACTTATTTACAGCTTCATCCAGCGGCATATTGATGGCTTCCTTGCTTCCGGATTTACGAATTGTTACTGTGTTTGTTTCACGATCCTTATCACCAACAACGATCTGATATGGGATCTTATGAATCTGAGCTTCACGAATACGGTAGCCAAGATTTTCATTGCGGTCATCCAGTGATACGCGCAGACCAGCCTTTGCCAGCTCTTCCTGAACCTTTCTTGCATAATCCAGGTGTTTTTCCTGATGAACTGGAATTACAACAATCTGCTTTGGAGCCAGCCATAATGGGAAATGACCTGCATAGTTTTCGATCAGAATTCCCATGAAACGTTCGATTGATCCATACACTACTCGATGCAGCATTAATGGAGTCTGCTTTTTACCTTCAGAATCCACATAAGTCGAACCAAAACGTTCTGGCAGGTTCATATCAAGCTGAATGGTTCCACACTGCCAATCGCGTCCCAGAGAGTCCTTGATATGGATATCCAGTTTTGGACCATAGAAAGCGCCATCGCCAGGATTGACAGTATATTCCTTACCGGCATGAACACATGCATTGGCCAAAGCCTGTTCTGAAGCATCCCAGATGTCTACAGTACCAATGTAATCGGATTCTGGACGAGTCGAAAGTTCGATTGAATAATCAAGTCCGAATACTCCATACATTTCATCAATCAGATCCAGGACTTCCTTTACTTCAGATTCAATCTGATCCGGTGTCAGGAAAATATGCGCATCATCCTGAGTAAAGGTACGAACGCGGAACAGACCATTTAAGGCTCCTGAAGCTTCATGACGGTGAACCTGACCGAGTTCACCAATTCTCAGCGGCAGATCCTTATAGGAATGCAGATCATTATTATAAACAAGCAGCGCACCTGGACAGTTCATCGGTTTGATGGCAAAAGTACGCTCATCCACCTGCGTAGTATACATATTCTGTTTGTAATGATCCCAGTGTCCGGAAGTTTCCCACAGCTCACGGGACATGATGATTGGAGTTTTAATAAATTTATATCCACGTCGAGTATGAACATCGTACCAGTAGCGTTCGAGTTCATTTCTGAGGATCATTCCATCCGTCAGCATGATTGGCATGCCAGGAGCGTATTCAGAAACCGTAAACAGATTCATTTCACGGCCAATCTTCTTGTGATCTCTTTTCTTGGCTTCTTCCAGAAAGTTAAGATAGTCTTCTAATTCTTCTTTCGTATCAAAAGCAATTCCATATACACGCTGAAGCATCTTGTTATTGGAATCACCTTTCCAGTAGGCGCCGGAATGCTTGAGCAGCTTGAAGTTTTTCAGCTGTTTTACCGTATCGACATGCGGTCCGCGGCAAAGGTCAGTGAATTCGCCCTGCGAATAAATAGAGATATTTCCATCTTCAAGATTGCTGATGAGATCGAGTTTATAGGGATCATCCTTGAACATTTCAAGGGCTTCATCTTTTGAAATTTCATGACGTACAATTCTCTTTCCGTCCTTGGCGATCTTCTTCATTTCCTTTTCAATGGCAGCGAGATCTTCATCGTTGAGGGATTTATCACCGAGATCCATATCATAATAGAAGCCATCACGGATGACTGGTCCTACCCAGAATTTTGCTTCCGGATACAGACGTTTAACAGCCTGGGCCATTAAATGCGCAGCCGAATGATTCAGAGTGGAAAGATGTTCATTTTCAAGAATATTTACTGGTTCCATTTTTCTTTATCCTTTCTGCATTTGAGCATTAAAAAAACGACAGCCATCAAAGGACGTCTGTCGTTACGCGGTACCACCTTTGTTCGGGAAAATTTGATGATTCCTTTTGGTCTGATGGTTCATGATATTAGTGTATTCTGAAGACCAAAAGTGCTTCCCGCACCTCAATAACTTTAACGCAGTTTTACGGCTCACCTTTTCAGGGGCAATTCCAAGGGAGTAATCCACTGAACCTTCGACAGCCTCACATCGCCCGGCTGACTTTCTGGATCTGGAAACAGCAGACCATATCCTTTTCGTCATCATTGACTCGATTATAAAATTGCCAATTCACTTTGTCAAAAAATAAGAATCTTTCTGCTTCTTCTGAAATCAGAAAGAAGCTGACCATTCTTCATTGAAATAAACAATTAATCCGCTAATACCAAAAGCTCCTCCAGAAAGATTCGTTGAATTACCGTCTCTATCAGTTAATACAGATTTACGATTCTTGTGAAAATGATCTTTCTTATCAATCAAATTGATTAGATAAGCCGTATCCTATCAGCCTGATTGATTAGATACGCTCTATCTTATCTATCAACTTGATACAATCTGTCCTATCTGTTGAATGGAGATTAATCTCTCTTATCCTATCGATCAGTTCACTGACGATAAACCGAAATATAAAGACCTGGTTTTTATAATAGTTTTGACCGAACCAGCCGCATTCTCCTAAGTGACGTGTATTCAGAAAGTATATCAAAAAAGGATCTCCAGATATTCTGAAAATCCCTTTAAGTCAATCGAACATTTTCTAAATGAATCACTTCTTTTTGAGTGACCAAAATAATATTTCTATCGTACTGATTTATAAAGAATACGAATTACTCGTTTTACAATATACCAGTTTCCATTTACCTTGATCAGAGAATCTTCATATTCCATCGTCTGTAAGGTCATATTCATTGGATCGGTTCGGATCAACTGAGCAATGCAGCTGGTATTCGCAGTAGCTGCCTGATCCAGAGATTTGACATCCACCATTTTTGTTCCGTTGTTATGAAAAATGATATCGTAATTTTCAATTTTTTCTGTCAATACAGATTGAATCTGCTGTTTGTCTTTACAAAGAGTAGTCAGCTTTCCATCTTCGTAAACTTCTAACTGAGCATCTTCAGAGAAGACTTCCATTGCTTTTGTCAGATTTTTATGATCAATGTAATAAGCAACTTCATCAATTGCAGTTGAAATTTCATATTGATTATCTATAAGTTTATTGTCCATCGTAATCGCCTCCGTATGACTTAATCATACCTCTCTGTTTAACAATCAACATTTGATTAGCAACGCAAAAAGCAATCAGACCGATCCTGCTCAGGACATAAAAAACCCAAAAATTAGATCAAAAAAGTCAGAGTCTGCTGGCCAATAATCATGCCGCAAAACTCTGACTTAAATTTGTAACCAAGAAACTCTAGTTTTGAGTTCGATGTATTTCTGTCAACCTGTTTAGTGTCGTCATTTTGAAACCATGTACTAGCGAACTGTCTTAGGAGCGTAGCGAATAATACGAATTGAGTTCAGAATACATAAAACGCTGACACCAACATCCGCAAATACTGCTCCCCACATATTCACAATTCCCAAAGCTCCAAGGACAAGCATTAAAACCTTGATGCCAATCGCAAAGACAATATTCTGATAGGCAATGGATAAAGTCTTCTTTGAAATCTGATCCGCTTTATACAGACCACTGAGCTGATCATCCATTAATACGATGTCTGCGGCTTCAATGGCTGCATCACTGCCAAGACCACCCATGGCGATACCAATATCGGCTCTGGTTAATACGGGGGCATCGTTAATGCCATCACCAATATAGGCAGTTTTTCCATTTTTGGAAGATTCAAGAATCTTCTCAAGTTCATCCACTTTCTGTTCAGGTAAAAGCTTTGCATGAACTTCATCAATTCCGGCTTTCGAAGCGACGGCCCTGGCAACTGTTTCGCTATCTCCTGTCAGCATGATAAAGCGTTCGACACCTTCCTTACGCAGAAGATCGAATACAACTTTCGCGTCTTCTTTTGGTTCATCAGCAACTTCGATCATTCCGGCAAAAATACCATCTACCGCAATATAAACATTCGTTCCAAAGCCACTGCCTGCTGGAAGCACATCATGACCGATATTTAAAAGACTCATCAGTTTTTCATTGCCGCAGGCTACGACTTTTCCATCAACGGTTGCCTTTAGTCCCTTACCGGCAATTTCTTCAACATTTTCTACACCTGCTTTTGGATCTGTAAGTCCAGCCTTTTTGGCGGCGTTTAAAATGGATAAGGCAATTGGATGGGATGAGAAAGACTCAGCTTTCGCACACAGATTTAACAGCTGATCGGTATTTACAGCTGGGTTTTCAGAAATAATGTTTGTTACTTCAAAAGTTCCATGAGTTAAAGTTCCTGTCTTATCAAAGACCATGGTTTTAACTTCGGCTAAATCCTGCAGATAGCTGCTTCCCTTCACAAGGATTCCGTTTTTACTGGCCGCTCCAATTCCTCCAAAGAAGGATAAAGGAACTGAAATAACTAACGCACAAGGACAGGAAATAACCAGAAATTCCAATGCCCGGTAAATCCAGGTCGACCACTGTCCGGTGATCAGAGATGGAATAATTGCCAATGCGATTGCTGAGTAGACAACAACAGGCGTATAGATCCGGGCGAATTTGGTGATGAACTGTTCTGAACGGCTTTTCTTATCTGTCGCATTTTCGACCAGATCAAGAATTCTCGAAACAGTTGATTCTCCAAAAGCCTTTGTTACTTTAACCTTCAAGACACCTGACTGGTTAATGCATCCTGAGATGACTTCCTGACCAGGGTGAATACCTCTTGGAACACTCTCTCCAGTTAAGGCCGCTGTATCCAGGGTGGAATTTCCCTCGATGACAGTACCATCTAATGGAACTCTTTCTCCTGGCTGAATCACAATAATATCGCCTACAACGACTTCCTCAGGATCAACTTCTTCAATTTCACCATTCTTTTCAAGATTGGCATAATCAGGGCGAATATCCATCAGATCGGCAATATTTTTACGGCTTCTTTCCAGCGCATATGACTGAAACCATTCTCCAACCTGATAAAACAGCATAACGGCAACAGCTTCAGGATATTCTCCTAATGCCATCGCTCCAAATGAAGCGACAGCCATCAGGAAGTTTTCATCCATGAAATCCTTTGCTCGAATATTCATTAAGGTTTTTCTGAGAACATCCCAGGAAATATAGAGATATACCAGGAAAAACAGGATGAATCGGACAAGTTCAGGAATTTGCCAGATAGCTGAAACAAGAACCGCTAAAACGTATCCTGCTGCGGCAATTAAGATCCGCCTCAGGTTTTTCTTTTGTTTTTTTGTCATTTGAAATTCTTTCTAAGCAGCATTTTGAATCGGACAGATTCAATCAGCTTAAAAATGCTTCTGATTTAATCTGCTGATTCCTTTCTCTTTTCTATGGCAGAAAAATGATTCTGTCCCTTAAGCGTAGATCACAACATCATCATCGATCTTTTTCATCTGTTCGATGGCCATATCAATGATTTCTGCATGACGGCCAGCTTCTGCATTAACGATCAGTTTTTGCGTCATCAGATTCACACTGCAGCTGTCTACCCCATTAATTTTTGAAACACAATCTTCAAGTTTTGCTGCACAGGTTGGGCAGTCAACTTCGACTTTAAAAGTTTTACGCATAGTTATTTATTCTCCTTATATTGTGATTTTACGTGAAATCACTGTTATAAAGTTTGGATTTACCTGTTTTTTTGATCTTCAATTCCTTTACTGCATGTAAATTCAGAAGATCTAAAACCGAAGCAGATCAAACAATTTAACAGTTGAACACTTATTCACTTGTTAAATTAATTGTACCTTCTTTCTCCTCAGAAACAAGAGAAATTCTCAACTTCTGTGAGTAAAATGGTTAGCTTCACTTTATTCACTATTTACAGATATTTTCCTAACTGGTTCACATCAAACTCCAAAATCTGATATGAATTTTCTGGACTTCATTTAAAACGGATAGATAATGTGCTCTCAAGCTCTTTCTGGTTGCGAATATCAATACCAGAGCAACTGACAATTGGTGTCGCCGATTTGAAGGGATCGATATAATTGAACCAGTTAAGAACATTGAAAAGAGGATTAATTATGACAATTGGTGATAATATTCAGCACAGGCGTAAAGCTAAAGGAATGAAGAAGGAAGAACTGGCTCAACAGCTCAAAGTTTCCAGACAGACAATTTCCAAGTGGGAAATGAATCAGGCCAATCCGGAGATTTCCAAGCTTGTTGAACTTGCCTCGCTATTTAACTGCAAATTCGACGAATTGCTCAGTGATGATCTGAAAAAGCTCGAAGAAATCTATTCTGATGTCAAAATCGTCGATATTCCTGCGTTTCGTCTAGGCCGTTATGTAATGATCACGCCAAATCCTGAAGATGACCTGCATGCTTACTTAGAGAGCTGGGCAAAAGCCAGCGGTCTTGAAGAATTCACCAGAGGACAAGTTCAAAGAATAGGATGGGATTTCCCTTTTGTTTCTATTGAACAGGCAAATCGGTTTGGGATGCATGGTTATGTTGAAGGCTGTATTCTGCCTGAAGGCTTTGAACCTGGATGTCCTGGAGTCGAAATTTATGAGCAAGTTCCAGCGCGGTATGACTGCATTACCATCAGTGATCCATTTTCACGCGCTTTTGTCACCATACCAGGAGCCTACAGACGAATCATGGAGTATCTCAGCCATCACAGATTTAAAGAGCGCCCTGATGATCATGTTCTTTCCTGCTTTGAATACTTTTTTCAAAAGGATCATCAAACATTCATGACTGTCTGTCTGAGCGTGGAAGCTCTGGTTTGACAATTGTAATCTAAAGAGCCGCATTAACGCACAAAAGGGAATCCTGACTAAACAGGATTCCCTTTTGCAATCGCATTTATTGTGTACGTTTAATTCCATCAGCCGACTGATCAAGCCGCATATTTACTGCTTCCAGATCTGTAATTTTGTTAGTGACTCGATTTTCTAGGCGTTCAGACGAGCTGCAGCTTTTTTATCACGGAATTTCTTGGCCTCCATGAGCATTTCCATGGCATCAAGAGTTTCTTTTTTGTATTTCTGATACATTTCCTGATCGTTTTCGTTTAAGGCAACCAGAAAGTCCATGAATTCATAGGACATATGCGGACCCTGTTCAATGGAGATGCGAATGTCTTCATCATCTTTATCCTTTTTAACTGGGATAAAGTCGACCTGAGCCATCACACCAGAGCTTGCCTTGGAGATCTTGAATGTTCCATCTTCTCCTTCAAGCAGGAATTCATAATCTGCAGAGCAGTCCTTGGCTCCAATTGCAGTGACCGTAAAGTCTGGATATTCCATGATCAGGATCCCAGATGTATCCACTCCATTAAAGCCAAGATTTGGATAGTAAGTAATATGTTCCGGTTTTCCAAAAAGGCCATTTGCCAGATGAATATTGTAAATATTGATATCAGTTAAAGCTCCGCCATCAAACTCAGGATTGAAGGCATTCGAAATTTCCTTTTTACGATAGCGATCGTACCTTGAAGAATACTGCGAGAAGTTAAGCATCACATTCTTCAATGGACCAGCCATTTCAAGATTATCCTTTAAAAGTCCAAAGTTCGGTGTATGGATGTTGGTAATCGCTTCAAAAATCATTACCCCGTTATCTTCAGCCGTTTCAAATAAATCCTTAGCCTGTTCTAATGTCGTTGTAAAAGGTTTTTCAAGAACTACATTCTTTCCGGCTTCAAGCGCTTTTTTTGCCTGAGGATAATGAAGCGTATTTGGCGTAGCGATATAAATGGTATCAATCGAATCATCCGCGAACAGATCATCGAGATTGTCGTAATACTTCTTTACCTGATGTTTTGCAGCAAACTCTTTGGCCTTGTCGAGATTTCGTGAATAAACAGCTTCAACTTCAATTCCATCGATATCCTTGATGGCATGAAACATGTTATCGACAATAGCACCCGAGCCAATCGTTCCTAATTTCATTGTTTTTTTCCTCTTGAAGAGCGGTTATTGTTCATGGAAAACTTACCACTCTTTGGTTTTGGTACGTCCCGATAAATTCTGAAGCAGACTCCATCCTCTGTATTCAAGCCTTCTACCTTGTAGTGGTTGGCATTCACCACTTTAGAGACAATGGATAGTCCGAGTCCAAATTTTCCGCCCTCACCTTTCACATACGGTTTGAACAGGGCTTCAATTCGATCTTCAGGCATTTTCGGTCCGTCGTTTGCGATCATCAGTTCATTTTCACGAACCGTGATTCGGATATAGCTTTTGGTATAGCGGAAGGCATTCTGCATGATGTTTTCAACACAGACTCTCCAGCTTTCAAACAGACCATCAAAGAAGACTTCTTCGATATCTGTGATGATTTCAATTTCCGGTTTGATGACAACCGAATTCAGAACAACATCATTGATGACATCCTTCATATTGGTTACTACCCCTTCTGCATCCGAACTGACTAAATACTCAATTCGATTCATGTAAAGAAGAGAGTGAACCTTATCTTCCAGACGCTGAGCATTATTCAGAATGACATCAACACTGCTTTCAAGATCTCCATATGGATAGATTCCATCCTTAATGGATTCGGAATAGGATTTGATCGTAGCAATTGGTGTCTTTAAATCATGTGAAATGTTATGAATCATTTCTTCTTTGGATTTTTCCTGTTTTGCAAGCTCAGTAGTCAATGTTCTTAGTTCCTTGGCTACTTCTCCAATTTCATCATCGCGATTGATATAGAGCTCAACATCCTTGCCCTGCTTGATCTGAGTGATGTAGGCTCTGATCTGGTTTAAAGGATGAATGATCGAGAAAACCCAGAACACAAAAATCATCAGAATCAAAAAGAACGCAAGCACAGTCGCATACATCGTTCCATCCATTAAGGAGGTTCTGAGTTCATTGGCGTATTCTCCATCCATGTAGGTGAAGATCACCGCAGGTCCAAAAGGTGTTTCTATTTTTTGCAGCCGATAATAGAGGTCCGCACCAGCGACCCGCGTCTTATTCTGCGAGACAACCGGAAGTGGATTATCGAGCAGTTTGAATGCCTGCTTTTCTACATATTCTTCATAACTTGCCGGATAGTCTTCAAGAGAACGTGTAATCATGTAATCTCTTGTTTTCATGACAACGCCAGTTTCCTGATACGGATCCGTCGCTAGATATTCGAAAAATTCCGAATCAAAAGTATTTTCCCTGCCTGTCTCAAGAGCTCTGACGACTGGCTGCTGAGAATAGGACATCATCGAATAAATCTGTTTGGAGATGGTAGCCGACATATTATCCGAAAGAAAGAAGACAAAAAATATACTCAAAAAGATGACCATCAGCAGGATCAGGGAAAGAACCTGCTGGGTCAATGAGAGTTTTCTAAAATTTCCCGAAAAGAAATTTTTCATGCCTTACTTCTATCCCAGACGATATCCATAACCATAGATGGTATGAATATTCAGGTTAGGAAGCTTCTTTCTTAAACGGCGCAGGGTATCATCCACAACTCGATCACTGCCAAAATAGTTTTCATCCCAGACATTTTCAAGAATCTTATCCCTTGAGAATGCAATTCCCTTGTTTTTGATAAACATCATCAGCAGATCAAATTCTTTTGTGGTCAGTTCAATTTCTTCATTTTCAGCGTAAACCTTGCGCTGTTCTTCATCGAGTTCATAGCCATCAATGGAAATTCGATTATTTGTATCGCGGTAGGCCCGTTTGATGATGTTGTTTAGGCGCAGAACCATTTCCTTTGGCGAGAATGGTTTTGTGATGTAATCATCACAGCCTTTTTCAAGTCCGATGATTCGATCAAATTCTTTATCACGGGCCGACATGAAAATAATTGGGGTTTCCGGATCCTGCAGACGGATTTCTTCGAGCAGATCAAATCCGGACTTGTCATCAAGCATGATATCGAGAATCCACAGATGGACATCGTCATCTCCGGTATGAGAGCTGGCTTCTTCGTAGGTATAGTAAGAATTAACTTCGTAACCTTCTTTTTTCAGGTACTGGGCGACCAGATTATTGAGATCCTTCTCGTCTTCAACAACATTGATCACACGTTTCATAAATAACTCCTTTCGCGGTCCTAATTGGCCGCATATCCTTTTTCGTTAATCAGAGAGCAGACGCGGTCTACGCATTCCTCGCAGATTTCATCAGTTCTTGCTTCTACCATAACGCGGATCAGGGGTTCGGTTCCGCTTGGACGAACGAGAATTCTTCCATCTTCACCCAGATCAGCTGCTACTGCATCAATTTCGTTTTGAATATCCTCATCATGCAGTACGATATTCTTATCTTTTACTCTGACGTTCTTGAGCAGCTGCGGATAAATGAACAGACCTTCAGAAAGTTCCTGAACCGACTTATTGGTATCCTTCATGCATTCAAGCAGTTTCAGACCGGTCAGCAGTCCATCACCAGTTACCGCATTTTCATAGAAAATGATATGTCCGCTCTGTTCACCGCCGAGATAGTAATTATTCTTCTGCATTTCTTCAAGAACATACTTATCTCCGACATCCGTCTGGATGTAATCAATTTTCGACTGATCAAGGGCCTTATATAAACCAAGGTTAGCCATAACTGTCGTAACGACCATATTCTTGTTCAGGCGGTTTACGTTCTTGAGATGACGTCCAAGGATATAAAGAATGAAGTCTCCATCGACAAGATCTCCATCCGAGTTCACCGCAATCAGACGGTCCGCATCGCCATCAAAAGCCAGACCCAGATCGCATTCATTTTCAGTGACGAAACGCTGAAGTCCTTCCGGATGAGTGCTTCCTGCTTTCAGGTTGATATTGATGCCGTTTGGTGAATTATTAATGGCCTCAACCGTTGCTCCTAAAGCAGTTAATGTTTCAACGGCAGAGCTGACTGCTGATCCATTTGCCAGATCGACAGCGATTTTCATTCCTGAAAGATCAACTGGTACGATTTCCTTAAGCCAGGAAATATAAATTTCCATTCCATCTTCCCAGCTGACATATTCTCCGACCTTGTCGCCGGTTGCTAAAGGCAGTTCAGTTTTTCCATCCATATAATCTTCAATCTGCAATAGAAGCTCTTCTTCCATTTTGATTCCTTCATGGTTGAAGATTTTAATTCCATTGTCGTAATACGGATTGTGTGACGCAGAGACCATGATTCCGCAATCAAATTTTTCCTTGTTTACCAGATAAGAAATGGCTGGAGTTGGGCAGACGCCAAGCAGGAAGCAATTGGCTCCGGTGCTGGTTGCGCCAGCGGCTAAAGCAAGTTCAAACATATCTCCGGAAAGGCGGGTATCCTTTCCAATCAGAATTCTGGCGTGCTTTTTATTCTGCGAGTAATACCATCCAAGATACTGACCAATTCGAATCGCCATTTCCATTGTCAGTTCTTCATTGGCGCGGCCGCGCACACCATCAGTTCCAAAATATTTTCCCATAATTTCATCGTTCCTTTCGCTTGTGATACTCAGATGAATGATTTCTTTTGTTGAGCAAACCTCACTTCCGTCAATTTTCACTGTTTTCATACCTGATCTTCAGGATATTTCAATCAGGGTTATGAAATTCCGAAATAATGAGGATGAAGTTTGTTTTTTATAACTTCCAAAGTCAAGTATGGTGGATTGATTTTAATCTTTCAACCATACTTTGAAAGTTCGTCATTCGAAAATCCGTTTTCATTGGAAAGCCTGGGAGTGTCTATCCATGATTCGGTTCGTTTTTAACCTTGACGGAAGCATTGATTGTCGGTGGATTGATGGTGACATTGACTTGCCGTCCATTGGAGTCATAAGCCACTAAAATGGCATTTGCACTGAAATCTGAATCATGACCGGCCGTATCGACAATCGCTTTTACACTGCGGATTGAATTCAGCTTATCTTTGGTGGCTTTGATCGATACGCTCTTTGCAGAGAGTTGTGGGGTTTCAAACTGACTTTCTGTCTGGTTATCTCCAACGATCAGTTCTGGGGTCACAAAGAAAGTTCGGGAATATTTTTTCAGCACGTTAATTTCAGCACTTTCCGGATCAACGACTGCGCTGACACCAGATGGCAGTCCTGAAGCTTTTAAGACCACACTGTTGCTTCCTTCCTGAACATTGGTCAGGTCAGCCTGAACACTGGCTGAATTCTGAGTTCGAACCAGCTGCAGATCCGCAGGATCTCCTTCAACTTCCATGTTTGCGGTGGTTGGCAGCCCGGTAATTTCATAGGTACTTTCATCATAAGTTGCCTCTACGGGCACACTGTTCAGTAAAAGAGTGGTTTTATCCTGTGAAAAAAGAGTCAGGCGTAATTCATCAAAGCTAAGTGAAACACAGAAGATTAAGGCAAAAACGCCAGAGACGATTAAGGAAGCCCGCTGATTGTAAATCACTTTATCGAAAAGCTTGGAAACCCGATTTCCAAGGCTTTTGGCTATCTGTAAAAAATCGTGTCCAAGATCAGAAAACCAGGAGTCCTTATTCGTCTTCTGTTCGATATGGTCCTTATTTTCCATTGGTGGTGCCTCCTTTCGTCTGCTCCTTTTGCGGTTGAGCCTCTTCATTGCTTCTTAAGTCGACAATTTCAATGGCCTTGACACGATCATCATGATTTTTCGCATTTTGTCTTCCCCGGGTAAAATTACTGGAAATATTTCGTGCGGTATTGATCACTGGGGATAGGACGCTTTGCGGAGCATCGGCTACGTCGGGAATCAATTTATTGGTTAAGAACCGGCGCAGGGCTTCCGGATTGGTCTGAGTGAGCGTTCCGCGCTGGGCGATTGAAATATTGCCAGTCTCTTCACTGACGACTAAAGTAATCGAATCGGTCACTTCAGAAATACCAACAGCTGCTCGATGTCTGGCTCCGTATTTACTTGGCAGATCCCGGCTAGTACTTGGAAAATAGGCTGCTGCTGCTGCAAGTTTATCCCCTTTAATAATGGCTGCACCATCATGCATTGGCGTTCCATACTGAAATATTGTCTCCAGTAATTCAGAGGTGACATCCGAATCCGTCTTAATTCCCGTGTCCGAATAATCAGTCATATCCTGCGCCATCTGAATGCTGATCAGCGCACCTGTCTTTGATTTGGACATATCACTGACTGCCTTTACGAGTTCATTAATCATAGTGTTGATTTTTGCCGCAGGAATGTTCGAAGAAAAGATCGTATTGGTCTTTCCCATTTTTTCTAACATGGAACGAATTTCAGGCTGCAGTACAATCAGGATCAGCATGACACTCCAGTTTAAGAACGTATCCAGCAGATAGTTCACCGATTTTAAATCCAGCCACATGGCGACCAGACGCAGGATAAACAGGGCAAGAATTCCCTTTACGATCTGAATCGTTCGATTGTTATTTCGAATAATTCGAATTCCGGCATAGACCAATGCCCAGACACATAGAATATCCAGAATCAATCTGATGAGCAGACTGAATTCCGACCATCCAAAATTCATAACATACTTCCTTTCTTCATATTCATGAATCATCAACAATGTCTTATCGAAATCTTATCTATAAACCTGATTTTACAGGTTTATTATGAAATATTGGCAGACACGTGCCGAGTTCATATCCTATTTTGTTTTGCTTTTAGTTTTGCGAAAGTTCGTTCAGAAGTTTCCAGTTTTAAGTTTAATGGATAAAAAGGCTCGCTTTCGAAAATATGGTAAATCAAAAACAGGAGAACCGACGTTTTATGACGGTTCTCCTGTTTTGAATCGATTTGATCGATTCAGTTGAAAATATTCAGAATCAGTATGGTCTATGACGGGTTTAATCGGTTTTAGATACTTTCAGATTCAATGGCCGTAATGAAATCCCCAAGAGTTGGATAAACCCAGCGTCCGTTTTCCTGAACTTCTGCAGGAGCCAGAGCGGAAGCTGCGGAATTAAAGCATCCGGCAAGCATTGGAACATCATTATAGGAATCGCCCATGCAGTAAACATCCATTTCCGGCACATTGGCAAACTCAGTGACAAATTCAAGTCCAGTGGCTTTTGATACACCATACGGGCAGACATCTACACAATAATTGTTGGCATAAGCCGTTACCTGGTGTCCAAAATACTGATTAATCGAATCTGCAAATTCAATGGCAGCCTGAGGATCTCTCATAGAAAAAACGATCTGTCCAAGCTGCCCACTGTCCATGATCTGCTCTTCAGTCCAATCCGGATTGATATGTGGATAGCGATGATCTTCCAGATGCGGATGAACTTCAATTTTATGACGTTCAAATCCATTATTGACCATATAGCTGACCACATCTGGAGTTTCATGAGCAACAAACATCAGGTCAACTGCGCAAAGGGTATCAAGCTGTGAGGTCATCAGTCGGTTCCCATTCGAGTCAAAAATCATTCCGCCATTATTCGTTACAAAATAATCGACTGGAATATCATGAGCAGCCGCTTCATTAAAAATAGAATTCTTGGAACGACCTGTGACAATGGCAAACAGGTTTCCTTCCTCTTTCCAGCGGCGTATCGCACTGAGATCGCTTTCGTCAAGCGTTTCTCCAAATTTTAGAGTTCCGTCATAATCGGATGCAAGCAATTTCATAATCGGTTTCCTTCCTCAAATCCGGTAATTATCGAGTTGTAAATTTAACAATTTCCATTTGATCATAACACAGATTAAATCGTTTCTTCTCTATCGTTTGAATATTTTTAGTCTGTTTTTTGATCTTTTTCAAGACGCTTTCATCCTGCAAAAGGATCGGTACAGTCTATAAACAGTCCTTTTTGAATTGATCTTGCCTTGCAATTCCTTACAGTTTAATGACTGTGGTCAGCGGAATGAAAAACTTTCCATTCTTATCCGATAATAAAGGTGAAAGAAATCATCAATTGCCTTATGGCGAAGGAGAAATGAATATGAAATCTTATCTGCAGCAAACGACAAAGCAGACCGCCTCGCTTGCTTTGTTATATATCCTGGGCGGAATTTTTATGTGCTTCTTTTCAGCTGGGGTTCTGGTCAATCTGGTCAGAGTCATCGGAGCCTGCTTTTTGATTTATGGTATATATCAGGCTTATCTGTATTTTGCCCATCGGACTTTAAACAGCTCTGCGGCAATCCTTTATGGTATTCCATGCATTATCGGAGGTCTGATCCTGCTGGCCCGTCCAACCTGGCTGATTTCCTTTTTCCCGATTGTGGTTGGAGTGATCATGCTGATCAACGGCATTCTTCAGATTCAGCGTTCAATGATTCTCAAAGATGCCCGATTTACCGGATGGGGATTTAACACTCTGTTTGCGATCGTGTTAATGATCGGAGGGGCATTTTTGATCTTTAATCCAATGGGAGCTGTAAAAAATCTTCTGAAAATCGGCGGAATCTTTTTAATCGTCGAAGGCATCTTCATGCTGATACAGTCTTTTGAAACCAAAAAATACCTCTAGAGAAAATATCTTCAGAGAATGCATGAGTTCAGAAGTTCAGAAATTCAGCAATCAGTAGATCTGACATCTAATATTATTGATATTCGCTAAAACAAAAGCGATCCAGTTTTTATACTTCTGGATCGCTTTTATTCGTTTATAAACAAATAATCTGATATAGACTATAGTTCAACTCTCTGGTTCAGATCTGAAGATCAGCTCTCAGCCTCTGTTTTTATTCAAAGCATGTTTTAATGGATGAAACGCTAAATCTTCATACAGATCGATCCCGGACTTTAAAATCTCTTCATCAAAGTTGAAGTGACTTGAATGCAGTGGGATTCCGGTTCCGGTTCCGACAAAAAAGAAAACTCCTGGAACTTTCTTTTGATAGAATGAAAAATCTTCTGAAATCATTTCCGGTTTTTCTAAACGAATGATTGCTGGATTTCTTTCAAGGATTTCTTCTGTCAGGATTTCATCATTGATCACAGCCGGATATCCGCTTGAAAAATCTATATCAATCCGAACTCCCATCTGCTCTTCCAGTTTGTCCTTAATTTGGATCAGACCGGATTGCAGCTCATCAAAAACCGGATCAAGGAAGGTTCTCATCGTTCCTTCCATATAGCATTCTGCTGCTACGGCATTCATGACCGTTCCAGCTTCCATCTTTCCAAAACGAAGAATTCGAAATTGCTTTTCATCGATTCCCTTTTCTAGGGCAATGGATTCAAGAATAAACCGGCATCCAGCTTCGAGCGTATCTATTCCCTCCTGATATCTGGCGGCATGAGCGCTTTTTCCATGGATATAGACCCGAATCTCGCAGCTTCTGGCCATCATTTCAATGGGTCTGACTCCGATGCTTCCCGCTTCAATCATCGGCCATAAATGTGAACCAAAAACAGACTGAACATTATATTTTTCAAAGACATTCTGATCACAGATCAGTCTGGCCCCTCCCGGTGTCTCTTCTCCTGCCTGAAAGATTAAAAGGATATTTGATTTTAATTCATCTTTTCTTCGTTCAATACGATCAGCCAGACCTAAAAGCATACTCATATGTCCATCATGACCACAGGCATGCATTTTTCCTTCATGAAGACTCTTAAATTCCACTCCGGTTTCTTCGAATACCGGAAGAGCATCCATATCAGCCCGAAATGCGATGGTTTCCGGTTTTCCGGCATCAAAATAAGCCAGAAAGCTGCTGCCAGCCTGATCGAGCTCGATAATTTCTGCACTGGTGTTTTTTAATTCATTTTTGAGATAGGCCGCTGTTTTTGGCAGGTCGAGTGCCTGTTCCGGAATCTGATGAAGCTCTCGTCTGCGGCGCCTGATGGTTTCAAGTTCCTGATGATCGGTTATATCTTTCTGTTTAGCAAGCATAAATTTTTTTCTCCTGGATAATCCTTTTAAACATCTCATTGATCCGAAATATCTTGTTTGACTCTGCTGACTTTAATAAATTGACATAAGGCTAACAGATCGTTTCAAACGGATCGATAAAGATCAATTGCGACTATTATGCATGAATTTGATCAATATTACCGGGAATTTTCAAAACTTTTTCTGTAAAGTTTTCTATTGTTGTAAAAGAAATTAGGGAGTGCTAAGATTTGCCAAGATAGAGGTTGCGGTAGAGACTGATTTGAACCAAGCCGGCAGGCGTCTGAGGTTTAAATCGAGCGACATCGCCGAACTGTCCGATCAGGCATGATCGTGATGGTGGGCCGACATAGAAAATATGTCGGACTGTCTGCAGATAACGTGCAGGAGGGCTATCAGGAAAATCATTTCCCAATTGCCCGCCGGCCATTTATTTGGACGGCTTTTTCTTTGTTCTGAGGTCTGCAGAAATAGATGAGATATAAAAGCTTCTATCAGACTGAGATTCAAAAGAAATAAAAAACAGAAATTCAATGAAGAAAAAGAAATTCTATTAAGAAAGGATCCCATTTATGAAAGGATCAGAAAACAAAGCTCTGAATTATCAGGGTTATTCCCTGAAGGATTCACAGCTGTTTATCGAAAAGATTCCAGCTGCAGAAATTGCCAGGAAAGCTGGGACTCCGGTTTATGTCTATTCGGAAAATCAGCTGTTAAAAAACATGGAAGAATTCACTTCCAATTTCAAGGATTCTACCGGAGGACTGTCCACCCGTGTGCTGTATGCTTCCAAAGCATTTAACACCATCGCGATGTTAGAACTCGTCAGACAGGCTGGATTGGGCTTAGATGTTGTCAGTGCCGGTGAACTTTATACGGCCATTCAGGCAGACTTCCCAATGGATAAGGTCGTATTCCATGGAAATGCAAAAAGTACTTCTGAACTCGTCATGGCCCTTGAAAACCATGTTGGAACCATCGTTCTGGACAATCTTCACGAAGCCAGAAAACTGAAAAGACTGACAGAAACCATGCTTGAGGAAGGCAGCCTGGATAAAGACTTATCTATATCCGTCCTGCTTCGTGTTAATCCCGGAGTAGAAGCCCATACGCATGCCTATATTGTGACTGCTCATGTCGATTCCAAGTTTGGCGTTCTCTGCTCTGATCTGGATACCATTTTGCAGATCAGTGAGCTTTTCAATCAGGATGATTTCCCTGTTCACTTTGATGGGTTTCATGCTCACATTGGTTCTCAGATCTTTGATCCGGAAGCCTTTAAAGCTGAAATTGATGTCATGTGTAAATTTATCGTCGAATTCGAAAAGTGCAGCAGCATGAAAGTCAGGACATTGGATTTAGGCGGAGGTTTTGCAGCCTGGTATACTCCGGACGATCAGCCAATTCCCATTGATCTGGTCTGCAAAACGATTCTTGAAAGCATCCATCAGGCGCAGAAAGAAAATTCACTGCAGCTAAAGAATCTGTGGATTGAACCTGGACGCAGCATCACCGCCAATGCCGCCTGTACGCTTTATCGTGTTGAATCGGTGAAGCATACTCCAAATAAGACGTATGTCTTTGTCGATGGCGGTATGAATGATAATATCCGCCCGGCTTTATATGATGCGGATTATAACTGTGATCTGGCACAGCGTATGGATGAAGAAAAATTAGAGAAAGTCACAATAGCAGGAAAATGCTGCGAAAGCGGGGATATCATCGTTAAGGAAGATTATCTTCCTGCAGCGATGCCAGATGATCTGCTTGCGGTTTATACCACAGGGGCTTACGGCTATTCAATGGCCAGTCACTATAACAAATTAGGTGTTCCTCCTGTTGTTTTTGTCAAGGATGACCAGGCCAGAATCGTCGTAAAACGGGAGAGTCTGGAAGATCTGATTAAAAACGAAGTTGATGAAAGGCTTATTTAATGGATATCCAAGTCAGTAAATATCATGGGTGCGGCAATGATTTCATTATGGTTGATGCAGGCCTGCTTGATCTTTTTGATACAGATGAAAAACGAACTGACTTTATTGTTTCCGTCTGTGATCGTCATACAGGAATCGGTGCCGATGGCTGTATCTTTGTCAAACAGGATCCGCTAGAAATGATTTATTACAATCAGGATGGTTCAAGAGCGGATATGTGCGGCAATGGAATCCGCTGTTTTGCCGCTTATTGTCATGATGAAGGTCTTGTCGACGGCGGAATGTATGAAGTCGAAACGAAAGCCGGAGTGAAAACAATCTCAGAAATTTCTGCCGATCCTTTTATCTGTCTGGTTGGAATGGGTAAACCCATCTGGGGCAATGACAAAATTGGAGTTAAGAGCGATACCCGCATCTGGGAATATCCGCTTGAAACTTCAGAAGGAATCCTGAATCTGTATTCCGTCTATATGTCGACAATTCATACAGTTGTTTTTGTCGAGGATCCATTTGATCCAAAATGGGAAAAAGTCGGTAAGGAAATCTGTCATCACCCGCTTTTCTCTGAACAAACCAATGTGAATTTCGTCGAAGTCCTTACCCCTGAAAAATTAAAAGCCGCAACCTATGAAAGAGGATGCGGGATGACTCTGGCATGCGGAACAGGAATGTGTGCCAGCGGCCTGATCTCATTTATGCTTTCTAAGACCAGACCCCGTATTGATATCGAAATGAAAAAAGGAACTCTTCATATCGATGTCGACAACGAACAGCGTGTTTATCTTTCCGGACCTGCCGTTCGGATTCTGAAAGGAATTTATTCTTATGTCGAAAACCAATAAAAAAAATCTGCCAGATGGCTCGATCGTAGCCCTGATTACTCCATTTACCGAAGATGGTCAGGTCAACACTGAAAAACTCCGCGAACTCGTTGAATTTCATATTCAGAATGGAACAGATGGAATCCTCGTTTTAGGAACAACAGGGGAAACACCAACAATGACTCATGAAGAAGACGACATCGCGGTGAAAACTGTTCTCGATGCAGCAGATGATCGGATCTTCGTTCTTGTTGGAACTGGAAGCAACAACTCTGCGGTTATGAAACAGAAATCTCTTGATTATCAGGAAATGGGCGCAGATGGCTTATTGATTATCTCCCCCTACTATAACAAGGCCAATCCGGAAGGGCTGTATCATCACTTTATGCAGACCCTGGATGCTGTAGAAATTCCATGTGTGATCTATAACATTCCAGGACGTACCGGCATTAATATTCCGGCGGATGTCATCGGCCGCCTATCTAAGCATCCAAATGCTGCTGGAATCAAGGAAGCCAGCGGCAACATCTCCTATGCGGCCGATATCGCTCCTTATCTGAATGAAAAATTTAAAATGTATTCCGGCAATGATGATATGATCGTTCCTCTGCTTTCTCTTGGCGGCAGCGGCGTGATTTCCGTTTTAGCCAATGTGGCTCCTAAGGAAACGCATGATATGGTTCAGGCTTATCTCAATGGCGATACAAAGAAATCTCTGGATCTTCAGTTAAAATATCTGGATCTGATCCGCTCCCTGTTTTGCGAAGTCAATCCAATTCCAGTCAAGAGTGCTCTCAATCTGATGGGCTTCAATGTTGGTGATTTGCGTCTTCCTCTTTACAAAATGAGTGAAGCCAATGAGCAAAGACTGGCTGACTCCTTAAGAAAGGTTGATCTTCTATGAAAGCCCTGATTATTGGAACTGGAAAAATGGGTCAGCTGATCGCAAAAACCCTGAAGGATCAGGGACATGATGTTTTAGGTATGGGCGATGTCCTGAATCCTTCAGAAATCATGGGTAATATTGATCAGGCCGATGTCATCTTCGATTTTTCTCATCCGGACAATTTAAACTGGATTGCTCCTTTGGCGGCTGAACACCAGGTGGCTTTAGTGGAAGGGACAACCGCTTTAAGTACGGATCAGAAAATTCTGCTTTCAGAAACCGCAAAAGCCGTTCCTGTTTTCTTTACTGCCAACTATTCCCTTGGCATTGCCGTATTAAAGAAGCTGACTTCCATTGCTTCGAAGATTCTGAAGGATCAATGGGATATTGAAATCCTTGAAAAGCATCACAATCAGAAAGCCGATGCCCCAAGCGGAACCGCATTGATGCTTTTAGAAGCTGCTGATCCAGATCACGAATTCGATCATGTCTTTGGACGAAATCCTCAAAGCAAAAAACGCGGCAAGGAAATCGGAGTCAGTGCTATGCGCGGCGGAACGATTCCTGGCTATCACGAAGTTGATTTTGAAGGATCCGAAGAAAGTCTATCGCTTTCTCATAATGCCAATAACCGTCAGATCTTTGTCAATGGGGCAATCAATGCCGCAAACTATCTTCTGAATCAGAAACCTGGTCTTTACGATATGGATCAGATGGTTGAATCCGCATTAAACAAAGCCGTTTAGGCAAAACCAGAAGTATTCATCCGCTTTATAAGTAAAGCGGTATCAGTCAAAAAATGACAGGCCCGCTCTGGGCCTGTTTTATTTCTTGACGTGATGGAGTTATTCATTTCATTATTATCACCATAAACTGATCCGTTCAGTCAGAAGGGAGTCAAATCCATTATGGATGCACAAGATATTATTCAGCTGATTCACGATTCGAAAAAGAAAACCCCCGTTAAGCTTTATTTCAAGTCAAATTCACCCATCGAGTTTCCTAACTGCAGGCAGTTTGATTCTCTGGTGATTGGCGATTGGGAAGACATTGAGCCTGTCTTAAAAGCCAATGAGTCGATCATCGAAGACTATTATTTAGAAACTGCTGCCAGAAATTCAGCCATCCCTCTTCTTGATTCAAAAGCCATTCATGCCCGAATTGAGCCCGGAGCGATCATTCGCGATCACGTCGAGATCAAGGACAATGCCGTCATTATGATGGGAGCTGTTCTAAACATCGGAGCTGTTGTCGGAAAAAACTCAATGATTGATATGAACGCCGTTTTAGGAGGAAGAGCCATCGTACAGGACAATTGCCATATCGGAGCAGGGACTGTTCTTGCCGGCGTTGTAGAACCTGCCAGCGCGACACCTGTAGTCATCGAAGATGACGTAGTTATTGGCGCCAATGCGGTTGTCTTAGAAGGTGTCAGAGTCAAAAAAGGCGCTGTGGTTGCTGCTGGAGCCGTTGTCACTGAAGATGTTCCAGAAAACACAGTGGTAGCTGGAGTGCCTGCTCGAATCATCAAGAAAAAAGATGGGAAGACAACCTCTAAAACAGGTCTCGAAACCGATTTGCGGGCCCTGTAAATCGATTCACTTTAGAATTCCCTGAGCAATACTGTTCAGAAAATCTCACTGAATCGTTAAATTCAAAACCAAAGTCAATCCCTGAAACAAGAAACATAGAAAAGGCAGCAAGGATCAGCGACTTCCCAGGATCGCTGTTCTTTGCTGCCTTTATTCTGTGAAGGAATGAAAAGCTCACTTCAGATTCTTTTTCATTCCTGCAATCGTTCAGTCTGCATTTTTAACTGACCGATTTCTTTTTATCCACCTTCAGTATACCTTTGAATATTCCGATCTACTTTTCGGAATGACCGAAAAGTATTGTAAAAGACTGGAATCTCAAAGCGGATGAATTCATGAGCTGTTAATTTTATAAACCCAAATTCTATAGACTAATGAGTATTTGCAATTCCTCATTCTCAGGTCCGCTAAATATCAATCCGCCTGGATCAGGTCGTTTTCTTTCTGACTTTCAGTTGATTCTTTTTCTTTTGGGATCGAGATAAGGGAATCCGCTTTTCCCGATTGATTTCCACTTCATCGTGAAAGATTCCAGTTATATATTTCGTATTTACAATATAAGAGACGTGAACACGCATAAATCCGTATCGGGTGAAATATTCCTCAAGGTTTACCATATTCAGCCTGCGATGAAATGTTCCAATACGCGTATAGAAGTAGACATTCTTCTCAATCTTTTCCATATAGAAAATATCTTCAATCGGAATATCAATCTGAATGCTGTTATATGTAAAGGAATAGACTTCTTTTTGCCTGACGAGTCCAACAATGATTGAACGGATCTTTTCAAGATCTTCAGTCATCGCCGCCTTTGAAATATAAAAGATTCTCTCCCTCGTATCTCCATTCTTGATTTCTTCAGGGTTTTCACAGACAAAAATAAAGATTGCGGTTGGATTATCATGGACAAAGACACTTTCTAAACGAGGGGATTTAAAAATCTCATCAAATACGAAAATCTGATACTGCTCGTTTTTCATTGCTTTTGCCAGTTCACTCGCTTTATAAAAATGCCGGAAGGTCCAATCAACTTCCCGGAAATATTCTCCAAGCAAAAAAATAATATCCTTGCTTTCTTTTTCTCTTTCAAGAATCGCCGCTTTAATCATAATGTCATTGTATTACATAAATCCCTGATGAAAAAAATTTTCATGTAGAACTGGAACAATATAAAACCGGCTGCTGATTTATTGATCCCTTTTGACAGGATCAACAAATCAGCAGCCGGTAAAATCATTTAATTTTGTTTAAAATCTGGATCATCTTCAACTTCTTCACGCCAGATTACTGCGCCAAGACTTCTTAGTTTTTTGTCAAGATTGTCATATCCACGATCGATATGGTAGATATCATGAATTTCAGTTTCACCATCTGCCATCAATGCGGCGATAACCAATGCTGCTCCACATCTCAGGTCGGTTGCACGAACCTTCGCTCCTTTTAAAGGAGTTGGACCATAAACAAATCCATCCGGTACCCGGACATAGGTGTTTGCGCCCATCTTTCGCAGCTCATCCATGTGTTTAAAGCGTTCGCCATAGATATTTTCCCGAATCATGGACTGGCCGCGGGCTCTGGTCAGCAGCGGAGTAAATGGCTGCTGAGCATCGGTTGCAAATCCAGGATAAGGCTTGGTAATAATTTCTGTTGGTCTGAGTTCTCCCTTTGGATCATTTCCAAAGACATGAACGAAATCAGATCCGATTTCCAGGTTAATTCCAATTTCAGAAAGCTTGGATAAAATGGCATCCAGATGCTGTGGGATCACGTTCTCGATAGTCATATCTTCGGCCATGGCAGCTGCCATTAATACGTAGGTTGCGGCTTCAATGCGATCTGGAATAATCTCATGAAAGCAGCCTCCAAGCTGCTCGACACCATCAATGACCAGAGTACTTGTACCCATTCCATGAATTTTAGCTCCCATTTTATTGAGCAAAGTCGCAATATCGATAATTTCTGGTTCACGCGCCGCATTATCAATAATCGTTCGTCCTTTGGCATAAACAGCCGCAAGCATAATATTGATCGTTGCCCCAACGCTCGAAATATCCAGAAAGATTCTGGTTCCCTTCAGTTCATCTGCTTCGATAATATAGCAGCCATCTCGATAATCAATTTTTGCACCCAGGGCTTCAAAACCTTTCAGATGCAGATCAATTGGCCGAGGTCCCAAAAAGCAGCCTCCTGGCATTTTAATTTCGGCTCTGCCGTATTTTCCAAGCAATGCGCCCATGAAATAATAGGAAGCACGCAATTTCTGAACGGCTTCACTGTTCATCGGTCTGTTTTCCATTCCTAATGGATCAATATATAAAGTATCGTCGGCTTCTCGAATGACCTGAACGCCCAGTTCCTCGAGAAGAATGATTAATGCATCTACATCGGATATTTCTGGCACGCCATAAATTCGAACCGGTTTGTTTCCCAGTACACAAGCCGGTATGAGAGCGACGGTGGCATTCTTACTTCCGGAAACTCTGACTTTACCATTCAGAAGATGTCCGCCTTCAATCTTAATAACTTCTTCCACGCTGCACCCCTTATTCTTGTTCATACAAAATCTTTAACGTTTCCTGACCTTCATATTTTATCGGGTTTGAAAACGGATTACCGTTTATCCACTTGAAAAAATGGTGAGTCTCCCCCACCATTTAATTTGAAAGTATACACGAAAAGCTGCGAACGGTAAATAATCCAGAATTCAGCGGCGTTCGAGAACAGGCGTTTTTCCTGCCTGAGCGCGGTCTCCTTCGAGGGGTTGATAGACACCAAAATCCAGATTTGTAATAGTCATCGGGATTGTCAGATCGGCTTTGACTGAATCGAAAAAGCGCCGATCAAGCTTTACAAGCGGTACTCCCGGTTTAACTCTTTGTCCTTCCGAACAGAGGAGTTCTATTCCCTTTCCATTATAATCAATTGTATCAAGTCCGATGTGAACAAGAATCTGATCTCCGTAATCATTCTCAATTCCAACCGCATTTTTTGCTCTTGCGATCATTGCAACGCTTCCATAACAGGGAGAAACCACCATATCCCCTTCGGGTAAAAATGCGATTCCATCGCCCATCATCTTCTGAGCGAATACTGGGTCGGCTACACTCGATAAAGGAATGATATCTCCAGAGACTGGGGCATACAGCCGCTTGTCGACTACCCGCTTTTCCTTTTTACGGCCTTCCTGTTTCCTGTTTTCTGCTTTGTTTGCAGAAGCATTGCGGTTATCATTGATGTTCTGCACTTTTGCAGAGCGCGTCGAACGGTAGGAAGAATCCGGTTTACGCTTTCTTTTCCTATCCGTATTCTCTTTTACAGATTGTCTGTTTCCTGACAGTTCCTGCGGCTTCATTGCGGATTTCCCTCCTTCTTCCCTTCGTTATTTATCGAATGATTTACCGGATTGTACTTTTTCATCCAGCGGGTGATTTCGTCCAGTCGGCGCAGACGGTGTTTTACCTGACCCGTTCTGGATAAGTCGTGGTTTTCACCATGGAAAAGGCACATTCTTGTCGGAACGCCCTTTTGCAGAATCGACTGCATCATCTGCATTCCCTGTTCGAGCGGACATCGGTAATCTTCATCTGAATGAATAAACAGAGTCGGAGTGACAATCTGACTGGCATAGGCCAATGGTGAATGCTCCCATAGTTTTGAGACATGCTCTAAACCGGCAGCCTGCTGATCTACAGTAAACTCTGGTCCAATATCGCTGGTTCCATAGAAAGAAATCCAGTTTGAAATGGAGCGCTGTGAGACCGCAGCTTTAAAGCGGTCAGTATGCCCAATAATCCAGTTGGTCATAAATCCGCCATAGCTTCCTCCAGTCACACTCAGTCTGTTCGGATCAAGATTTGGAACTTCTCTTAATACAGCATCTGTAAAGTTCATCAGATCCTTAAAATCGTCTGTTCCATATTTTCCCCGCAGATCGGCATAAGCATTGCCCTGACCATCTGCACCAAATGGGTTACAGAAGAAAACAAAATATCCTTCGGATGCCCATAACTGCATTTCATGGTAGAACACTTTGCCGTAAACCGTTTTTGGACCTCCATGAATATCCAGAATACCTGGATAAGTCTTCTTTGGATCAAAGTCCTTTGGATATAAAACCCAGCCCATCTGATCTTCATTGGCATAGTTTAAATAAATGATAGGTTTGACTTTGGCGACGTAGCGTTCCTTTAACAGTTCGTTAAAGTCTGATAAAACAACAGGTCTTCCTGCTTCTAAACGATAGAGCTGCTGAAGCTCATTTTCCGCAGCTCCGATAAAGTACAGCGTTTCATTGGCATATCCAAACGAATGAATTGTTCCCTGCCACTCAAGGACTTCATGAAGAATGCTGCCGTCAAAGGTATAAAGATTATTATGATCCACGATCGTGCTGACAAAGCTCAGGACTGAAGTATATGGATCAATGAAATCCGAATTTCCACCAACAACAGCGCAGTCCGTTCCAACCGTATTTCCATAGGCCTCATCCCAACCGAGGATTCCATCAAAGCTGCCGGTTTCTGGATTCAGAAGATAGATATATGGATTTTCGTTCAGACCATATCGCTTATTTTCACTTCCAATAATAAACACACCTTTTTCACAGGCTTTAACAGAAAAGATGCTCATCTTTTTCTTTGCCGTAAGTTCAGTGACTTTTTTTGTATCCAGATCGAGCTGAAACACGCTTTCCTGCAAAGCCGCGACAGTTTTCATTTCGGATCCTGAAAAATAGATTTTATTTTTAAAGGCTGAAACTGCAGAAACATTAAGTTTGCCCGTCAGATCCTTATCAAGAGCCTTAGTCTTTGGATCATATAAAGCCAGGCCGTTTCTTTCATGACGAATAAAACCAGATCCATTGAAATACCATGGAGATTCATCAAGGACTTCGTAATCTGCATCTTCCTTGAATGCTTCATCCTCTTCTTTCCAGGAGTAACTCATTAAAAGCTTTCCATCTTCAAGAACAGCAGCAATACTTGCCCCCTTCAGATCCAGAACATCTTCCTGATAAGCCTCTCCGCCATCAAGGGGCAAAAGCATCAGCGAAGTTCCTGTTGAAGCTTCTTCTTTATTTTCCTGGTTCTTATTGTTTTCATTACTTTGTTCAGGCAGACAGAAATAAACAGAATTTTCATCTCTGAACTGATAAGTGCCGATATTGCCGCGGTGAGTCAGCTGGGTAATCTTTCCGGATTCAGGATGATATTCCATCAGATCACGAATATAGTTTTTCTTTTCATCGGCCTTTGCCTGGATAAACAGGATGCGGGATCCGCAGGTTTTAAGATCTCCATAGAAAGAGAACTCGAGCAGATCGCGCACGCTGATCGGTTTTAATTCACTCATATTTTGTCCTTTCTTCAAGTTGAAGAGATAACAGAAATACAAATCGACCTTTGACCATCTTTTCAGACCTGCTTTATAAGGTCTATTTATTCAAATGATATTAGATCCTGATTCGATTTCTAAAATGATTTCTATATTCTGGTTAAATCACCATTTATTTGAATATTTTCATTCATTCAAAACTGTTCGGTCACCTTTGTTTCACGCTCTTTTCAAAAATATAATTCCCGAGGCCGCTCTCATATTTATAAAATTTATAAAACCTGAAGGGCAGATTTTATAACATCAGATTGTGCCAGATGATGCTAAGGAAAACTATGAGCAGATTCAGGAAATGGCAAAAAAGTTCTGAATGTCTATTTAATTGTAATCGATCTGAAGCTTTTATGAAGTCCATACATAAAGAGGAGGGATAATATGCGGCTTCTTTTTTCAATCGAACGCCATTTAAAAGCTTAAAACTTCGTAAAACAAGCAAAAAAGAAGGTGAGGAAATTCCCCACCTTCTGAATAGCAATTATTCAATAATAATGATCGATTTAAGCTTTTCCAGCAGAACCGAAGTAGTTTACTACGTAGTCTTCAACCAGAGCCTGGATTGCATCTGCACCTGGTTTAAGCAGTTTACGTGGGTCGTATCCTTTTGGTTTATCAATTCCACCGTCTTCGATGTACTTCTTAGTAGCATCTGCGAAAACGATCTGGCATTCAGTGTTTACATTCACTTTGGAAACACCAAGAGTGATTGCTTCTTTAACCATTTCCTGTGGAATTCCAGATCCGCCGTGCAGTACGAGTGGTTTTCCATTAGTAGTTTTCTGAATTTCAGCAAGAACGTCAAAGTTCAGACCTGCCCAGTTAGCTGGGTATTTGCCGTGAATGTTACCGATACCTGCAGCAAGGAAATCAACGCCAAGATCAGCGATCGTTCCGCATTCAACTGGATCAGCAAGTTCGCCGTTAGAAACAACGCCGTCTTCTTCTCCACCGATTCCACCAACTTCGCATTCAATGGATACACCTTTTGAATGAGCCAATTCAATCAGTTCTTTGGATTTAGCCATGTTTTCTTCGAATGGATAATGAGATCCATCGAACATAACAGATGTAAAGCCAGCTTCGATCGCTTTCTTTGCACCTTCGTAAGTTCCGTGGTCAAGATGAATAGCAACTGGTACAGTGATGTTGTAGAATTCCATGATATTCTTAACCATGTCAACAGCATTCTTGTAACCGCACATGTATTTAGCTGCACCTTCAGAAACTCCGAGCATTACTGGAGACTGTTTTGCTTCGCAGCCTAAAAGGATCGCTTTGATCCATTCCATGTTGTTAATGTTGAAAGCACCAATTGCGTAGTGACCTTCGTGAGCTTTGTTAATCATTTCTGTAGCTGATACTAACATTACTCATTTTCCTCCTTGTATATGTTTCACAAGAATAGTTTACTCTAATCGAAACTTCTTGAAAAGAATTTTTCATTTTGTAAACTCATTCAGTTTTTTTCTATGTTAATCCCAATCCTTTCAAGATTGGTTTCCGAGTTTTTTCTTGTGTAATGCAATTCTCATGAAATATCACAAATTAGCTTACTTTAACTTTTAAAAAAAGCAAAGAAAAAGTCCCATCGAAATCAATCGATGGGACTTTTCCTGCTTATGTGCTTCAAAGTTCTGAAAAGAAGTCAAATCATGCAAGCCTTCAAATCGAAGAAATTCAACCCTTTTCATTGTTGAAAAACAATAGATGTTTTCGATTATTCAACGTCTTTTTTAACGTCATCGACAGCGTTTTCTGTATCTTCTACGAGATCTTCAGTTCCGTCTTTAACGTCGTTGGCAGCGTCATCCGCAGTGTCTTTAATTTCATCTTTTGCTGCTTCAGCAGTATCTTTTACATCTTCAGCAGCTTTATCGATATCATCTTCGGCCTTTGCAGCATCGTCTTTTACCTGGTCTTCGACTTTTTCTTCTTCCGTCTTAGCAGGTTCAGAGCTGCATCCGAATACGGACAGAGCAAGAACGCCAGCCAGAGAGAATGCTTCAACAGCATTTCTGATTTTCATCGTTCACATCTCCTTTTGGATGACTGATGTCATCTACCTGCACATCCTAAATACACATGATTTTTATGTCATTTGATTTGATTGTCTTCAAACTCAAAACGATGTTTCCGCTTTCATTTTTCGATTTTAAGACAACACCCGTTTTGACTGCCCTTGGCAGACTTTCAGAAACCTTATTTAACTCCACCAAGATTTGTTGGATGAATTCTGCGGCTTTCACCAGCCAGAAGAACCGGCATGGACAGCGTTTTAATTCGATCCATCAGACGTAAAGCCGCGACTTCTGAATCGTTTTCGTATTTAAACAGATAATGGTTGATCAGATTTTCAAGTGCCAGATTGCTGGAAAAATATGTCTTTTTCTTTTGATTCATTCTTTCATCAAGGATTGGAAACAGGATTTCATCCCGGGTCCAGGGAGTTGCTGCTTCCGAGCCGATATCGTCAAGAATTAAAACATCGCAATGACTCAGATCCCACAACAGTTCTTTTTTGTATTGTTCATCTGCCAAATTCTGCTTTAATTCACTGATCATTCTTGGAAAACGAACAAAGCACACACTCTGGTCTGCCTTTGCGTATTCGTTGGCAAGACCTGATAGCAGATAACTTTTCCCAGTCCCTGCCTGTCCATATAGATAGACTCCAAATTTCATATCAAAACTTCCAAGCAGAGTAACCGCCGCATTAATATAGGCCTGAGGTTCTGCAGGCGAAATTTCAGGCAGATTGACAAGGTGTCCATTGGCATCCATATGATTGATCCAGAAGTTTCTCAGATGAGCATCTCTTTTTTCCTGCTCCTGCCTGTATCTGCAGGGTCTGAGAACTTCCGTCATGTAGCCATCTTCATCGAATTCGAGTTCTTTGCTCATTCCTGCAATTCCCTTTTTTGCATAGGCACAATTACTCAGACCCACACATTCATAACAGGTTTCCTGGTTTTTAAGCCAGTCTGTAAGAATAGACGAATGATCTTCAAGAAATTTCAGATTCTTTTTATTCTGAGAAAGCAGACTGACAATTTTTTTATTTTTTCGCAAAGCTTCAATCTGCTGCTTTCTGTAAGCCACCGCTTCCGGTGATAGATTTTCATAGGGATTTTTCATGTCGGTCCCCTTTCCTTAGAATCCACTATCTAGAGAATCTACTATCCAGGCCAGATGATTCAATTCAATCGTTTGATCACTTGCTCTTAAGTATCTTCACTTTATTTACCGTTGTATTCTTGTTCTCGCACTCTTTTTAATCTTTTATACATGTATTCTTGATTTTGATTGCAGTTAGAATGCTTAACTGCTTCATCAATAATTTAAAAGGCAGAATACTCCAGGAATATTTAAGATTAGAGTTTATTATTTTTTAAATTTAGCCTGCAGTTCCTTGAGCCGGGCCACCAGTTCTTCACTGGCAGGTACCTGCTCCTGGCTTGCTGTTTCCTTGTACCAGTCTGGCAGTGTGCTGCCATCGGCTTTAAGAGGCTGGCTGTTCTTACTTTTCGAATTTTTATTGATTTCTTTGAACAGCCCCTGATTATTGATAAATGCCAAAGCCTGTTCACGAGTTGAAATGTTATTTCTGGCCCAGACGTTGGCTTCGCGGCGAATGATTTTTGGAATAAACTTCATTTCACAGTTTTGCAGACAATAATCAAGCAATGTATTCATCACTTCATTGGAAAAAGCGAACTGTTCACACAGCTTGCGGATAAAATCCTTTTCATCCGGCATGGCTTCAGAACCGTTTTTCTGCAGTCTTTCATAATAGCTAATCGGCGGAAGCTGATAAGGCGATTTTCTGGCCACCTCATCAAGTTGTGGGTTTCTTTTCCTTGAATATTTCAGATCATTTTCCATCTGATCAAAGTTGAATCCGGTTTTATTTTCATTGGTATACCTGGAAGCCAGACGCCGCATATCCTCTTCCTTGATTCCATAAATATTGGCCAGCATAGCGATTTTTTCCTTATTCGCATCCGTACGAAGTCTCGAAGGCAAAGTCCGGTCAGCTCCTCGAAAAAAGATCTGCCAGTTGAATGGGTAGGAGAAATCGAGACGCTCTGGCTTTTGCTTTTGCATGGCCATCTCTTTTTCCATCGTCCAGTGTGAATCAAGACGTTCCGTCTGAATCTTTTCAGAAATATTGGTCAGATCCTTTACAGAGTAGTCCAGCGAATAAAGAGACTTAATCTTCTGAACATATGAACTGTTCATTTCGCTTACGAACAGTCTTCCGAAAATATCATGACGTAAAAAATCACGTGGACTTTTTGGAGGGATGATATACATCAGTAATTCCGTTTCATCTTCATTCGCATAGGTTGCCATCAGTGAAAAGCGCTCAAGCTCTTTTCGACACTGAGTAAACAGTCCGATGTTCATTCCCGTATAGTTCAGAAGATCTTCCATACGATAATTTTCACGCAGCTCTGCCAGCGAGACCAAAACCGTATAGAGAAGGTATGGACGGACTTTAATGAGCGGGCGGTAGAGCAGGCTTAAATACCCCAATGATTTTGAAGAAAGTCCATCACTCATCTTCAGCACACAGGAAACCTTTGTCTGTTCTGGCTGCATGTTTGCACTGAATGTTCCCATTTCGCTCATATACACTTCCCCTTTTTTCTGAATTATCTTCATTTTTAATCGATACAGGATTCATCATATTACTTTGCGGGTTCTGATTCAAAGATTCATCGATGCATAAAAGCCCGATTGAACACGAAAAAATTCAACGCGTTCTGATCGGGCTTGATTTCTAAATATCTTTAATTTCTTAAATAGCCTATACAAAATGATCCTGCTGAATCAGCTTTCAGTTAGTATTTCAGCTTCCCTGAAAGTTTCCAAATGACTCACAGGACGAGTTGAATCCAGATCAACGTCTAATTTGCACGGCTTTCTTTCAGATCCGACCGGAAGACTATAAAAAGCTAAAACACAGTTTCCATCAGGAATGAAGTTTTTCAAGCAGTACATCAAGCTGTGCCTTCAAATCGTTCAGGGATCCATCATTTGTGATTACACGATCAGCCAACTCTATTTTTAAGGAATCCGGCATCTGATGCTTTCTTCTGGCCAGCTGCTGTTCGATATCGATATGACGATTCTGCTTTGTTCTGGCTAATGCAACAGGTTCTGAAGCAGTGACTGTCCAGGTTTCATCAAATCGATCCTGAAGATTCAATTCGAATAAAAGAGGAACTTCGATTACACAGTCTTCTGTCTGTCTGTTAGCCCATTCATCCATTTCTTCGAGAATGAGAGGATGCAGAATTCTTTCATACTGCTTTTTATATTTCGGATTTGAGAAAACAAGCTCTGCAGTTTTCTGTTTATCCTGAAAGCCATTCGGGTCTACATAAAGCATTCCAGCCTCTTTCAGGCTTTCATATCCCTTATTTCCTGGTTCAAGTAGTCTGGCTGATAATTCATCGCAATCGATCGCTGCTAGTCGATCTGAAAGCAGTTTTCGTACGGTGCTTTTTCCAGAACCCATGGTTCCGGTCAGGCCGATCACTTTCTTATCTGACAGGCTGGACATACATAAGTACTCCTTTGATTGACGATCACTTTTTCAATCGTTCCATGACATCTCGAACAGATTTCCTCTGATTTCTGGTGGACTTTGAGTGAATCCTGGTAAGTTCCGCTAAGATGATTGCCATATTCAAAACTCCTGATCGTCGTTCCACCGCTTTTCACACTTTCAGAAAGAATCTGTTTAGCCGCATCTACGATTTTCTTGCAGTCTTCAAGATCCAGATGACTCGATATGCTTCTTGGATCCAGACCCGCATCGAAGAGTATTTCATCGGCATAAATGTTCCCGATTCCTGCCACAATGGACTGATTTAAAAGTGAAGTTTTGATTGCACATTTTCTATTCTTCAGCTTATTGTGCAAATACTTTGCACTGAACTGATCTGAAAGAACATCCGGGCCAACCTTATCAAAAGCAGGCAGCGAATAATAATCCTCTGTTCTGGGATAAACCTGCATTCGCCCAAACTTTCTCGTATCCATGTATAGAAGCCATTTCCCATTATCCAGATGAAACTTCGCATGAATATGCTTGTTAATCTTAGGATCTTCTGGGATCTTATCTTCAATCAGAAATTTACCTTCCATACGCAGATGAGAAATCCAATCGAGATCATCGAGTTCAAAAACAAGGTATTTCCCATGCCTGAAGAATTTATGAAATGTCTGATTAGTCAGTTTCTTTTCCATCTCATGATAATCCATGTTGCCGGAAAGTTTAGGATGGCTGATTTCGACTGAAGTAATCTTATGATTCTGCAGCTGTTCCTGAAGATAATTCAGCACATTCTGGACTTCTGGTGCTTCTGGCATTATTTCGCCTCATACCAGGTCTTGCCTGTATTGACAGAAGCCTGTAATGGAACATTCAGCTTCATTGCCGAATCCATCACTTCAGGAATCAGCTTCTGCATCAGTTCAAGTTCATCTTCCGGAACTCTGAAGATCAGTTCATCATGAATCTGTAAAAGCATTTTACTTTTCAGGTTCTTTTCTTTAATAGCCTGATCCATCCTTAACATGGCAATCTTGATCAGATCGGCAGCCGACCCCTGAATCGGAGCGTTCATGGCTGCGCGTTTTCCAAATTCGCGGGTCATGAAGTTTTTATCTTTTATTTCCGGGATGTATCGGCGTCTGTGCATTAAGGTTTCAACATATCCGTTTTCTTCGCATCCACTGATCAGACCATCCATAAAACGATGAATATTGGGATAGCTCTGGAAATAAGCGCGAATGAAGTTTCGTGCCTGAACTCTGGAAATGTTCAGCTCCTGAGAAAGACCAAATTCGGTCTGACCATAAATAATGGCAAAGTTCACTGTTTTTGCGGTCCGGCGCTGAGCATCTGTCACCTGGTCGGGTTCAACGCCAAAGATGATGGATGCCGTCCGATTGTGAATATCAATCCCTTCCTGGAACGCTTCGATCATGAATTCTTCATTGGCCATATGAGCGAGCATTCTCAATTCGACCTGGGAATAGTCAGCAGAAATGAAATAGTCGTTTTCTGGAGCGACAAACGCCTTTCGAATCTCTCTTCCCTCTTCTGACTTGATCGAAATATTCTGAAGGTTTGGATCTGAGCTGGAAAGTCTTCCGGTCTGTGTCATAGTCTGATTGAAGGTTGTATAGATCTTGTCATCAATAATGTATTTTTTCAGTCCATCGACGTAGGTAGTCACAATCTTGGAATACATTCGATACTCGAGAATATCTTCAATGATTGGATGGGCGTCTCTGAGCTTTTCAAGAACCTCGGCAGCGGTCGACCGCTTTTTCGTGCTTGATTTCAGCTTCAGCTCATCAAAGAGGACTTCTCCTAGCTGTTTTGGAGAACCGATATTAAAGGTATGGCCTGCATATCCATATATTCTCTGAGCGATTTCATCCATTCTGGCCTGATAGTTTTTACCGATTTCGAGCAGAATGGACTTGCTGATGGAAATGCCCTGGCATTCCATTTCGTAAAGAACCCGGGCCAGTGGAAATTCAACATCCCAATACAGTTCATGCAGATTTTCATCTTCGATCAAGGCAAAGAGCTTCTGATCAAGGGCCGGCAGCTCACTGATCCATTTTCCGAAAACCGGAATGGCTCTTTCTTCGGTAAATCCACCCAGTGATTTCTTATTCAGGTCTTTCAGAGAAACCGGCAGCGTGATTTCACAGGCTTCTAAAAGAGCTTCCAGACTGGTTGCTTGAGAATAAAGCAAAAAGGCCGCTAAGTGAAGATCCTTTTGAAAATTCGGAAGAGCAAACCCATTGCGATCAAATAAATGGAGGCTTTCCTTCACATTCCATGTGGTGATCTTTCTTCCATTTTCAAGCAGCTTTTTAAAACTATCATCTTTTAATGCATCCTCTTTATTGAGGTAATAAACCTTATCTGCTTCTTTTTTTGGCGAATTTTCACAAAGCATAAAACCAAACAGGCTCTGCTCCATAAATGGTTTCTGGTCGGCGACCGGCATCAGGATGATTTCATCTTCAGCAGTAAACGGACACTCTGAAGTATGAATAATACTTGCGGATTTGCTTTCCTCAGGCTGTGTTGGAAGTGAAGTCAGTAAGGAGCGCATTTCATATTTCTGATAAAACGTATTTGGATTTTTCTCGTTTGGATTATACATCAGATCGGCAATATCAAAAGGCAGCTTCATCTGAGTAAAGATGGTTGCAAGTTCCTTGGACAGAAGAGCCGAATCCCTGCCTTCTTCGAGATATTCATGACGTTTGCCTTTAATTTCGTCAAGATGGGCATAGGTTTCTTCAATGCTTCCATATTTATGAAGCAATAACAGAGCTGTCTTTTCTCCAATATGTTTAACCCCCGGGATATTATCAGATGGATCCCCCATCAGCCCCTTGAGATCGATAATCTGAATTGGTTTAAGACCATACTGTTCATCAATGGCTGCCTCATCCATCACCGCCATTTGATTGACTCCCTTTTTCATCATCAAAACTTTCGTATGATCATTGACCAGCTGCAGCAGATCCTTATCACCAGTCAGAATAGAAACGTCCATATCTTCGGCTGCTTTAGCCATTGAACCGATGATGTCGTCCGCTTCATATCCTTCCTGCTCATAACGGACAATTCCATTTTCGTCCAGGAATTCACGTACAATCGGCATCTGGACGATCAGTTCTTCATCCAAAGGCTTTCTGGTTCCTTTATAGTCATCAAATTTATCGTGCCGGAAGGTTTTCTTGCCAGCATCCCATGCGACCAGAATGGCATCCGGCTGCATGGTGGAGATGGCTTTGTTCAGCATGGAAATAAAACCGAAAACCGCATTGGTTGGAATTCCGGTCGATGTACTCATCGGATTGGTATAAATTGTCGAATAGTAGGCTCTGAACAAGACAGAGTTTCCATCGACAAGCAAAAGCTTTTTCATAGCGTATTTCCTTTCAGCAAAGTTATAATCAGTGCTTTTCCCTTTCATCTTATCACTAAGCTGCCTGCCTTTTTAACGGACAGAACCTTTCGGATCTCTCGAAAAAAGTCCTGCTTTCACCAGAAGGCAGGACTTCGACTTTACAATTGTCTATACGTTTTTTGAATTACAAATATTCGGTGGCTTTCTGAGCTTGCATTTTAGCCAGCAGCTTCTTTTCATGCTTTCTTTCCAGATGTCGCTGAATCAGGAAGAATCGAACCATTACATTATCTGCAAACATGACGGTCACAATACAAATTGCGCTCACAAAGATCGTGACAGCCTCCATTCGATAAAGCCAGAAGAAAAAGCTGACACCAATGGCTCCTGCACTTCTCATCCACAGATAAGAGAAGAGATCAAAAACTGTAACCATCAGCAGGTAGACCAGAAACTGTCTGGTATGGTTATTCATCCAGTTCTGAAAGAAGCCGATCAGGACGGCTAATCCAACAAACGAAACCCAGATAAAGAGCGATCCGCTTCCAAAAAGCATGCCATAAGCAATGGCTGCTAATGAGCTGATCAGAAAGCGAAGCAGGATTGGCTTATCACGAACAAAAACAAGCAATCCAATCAGATACCAGTGCCAGAGGATGGAAAATCCGGTGTATTGAAAGTTTAGCGGCAGGCCGTAAGAAAGAACTGAGTCCAGCAGTCCCAAAACCGAAAAACCGATCAGAATTGCTGTCTTTTTTCTCATGAAATGACTCCGTTGCCAATAACGGTCACATAAGTAAAAGAATTCATATTTTTTACAGGCTGAACATAGATGGTCGAGATGATCGCATCATCACTCATCTTTACACCTGTAACTGCTCCGATATAAATACCGGAAGGATAGTTCCCGCCCTTACCGGAAGTAGAAACCAGCTGCCCTGGAGAAACGAGTGCTTCATGATCAAACAAAGTCACTTCATAGCGGTTTTCCCTGGCATCATATCCACGAAGAACTCCTTCAACTGAACTTCCATCCTCAAGGGAAATCTGTACGGCAATATCGTTTGTCATTTCACTTGAACTGAGCAGACGAACTACCGAGGTATTATTCTGAACAGATTCAACAAGTCCGACGGCTCCATCACTTGATACAACCAGCATATTTTCTTCAATCGAAGAAGAACTTCCAGCCGAGATTGTAAACGTCTGATCCCATGCATCAAGAGGTCTGGAAATGACTCTGCAGGAAACTTCAACCGCCGCTTCCTGAGCATTTTTCATTTCGATCAGTCCTTCGAGCTCTGCATTCTTACTTCGTTCTTCTTCGTAAAGAGTCTGATAGGATCTCTGGTCTGCCAGCTGCTGATTCAAATACTCATTGTCATCATAAACATGCCAGAGATTGGCGACATCCTGGATCATGCTTCCAGCTGATGTCAGAGGATAGTCAATCAATCCATATTTAATATAGGTCCAGGCACTGTAGCCGAGATTTGATATCGTCTTCTGCCTGAGTCCCAACATGGCGCACGAGATTACAATCAATAACACATTGGCAATGATCAGCCCTCGCTGAAGCTTGGTAAATCGTCTCATCTGATCGTCCTTTCTTTCGGTTCAAAGTATCTAACCAATTATACAACGCCCCTTAAGACGGAAGATGTGATTTTCCTCTTACAAAATCAAACAGATGATATTTTCGGGAAATTTCCTGTCTCTTTAAGTGTTTTCGAAATTTAAATTTTTCTTCGTATTTCTCTTCGAATTACTTTGGGCGTTCAGTTTCGTTGCTGAGTATTCAATTGATTTATGGGAGGTTTATTTGAAAGTATCAAAAAGATCAAACGAAACACAAGAACATAAAAAAAAGGGACTGTTAAATTTCGACTGATTTTTCATCAGCGAGATTTACAGCCCCTTTTTCTATGCTTTTTATCTGATTCAATCCTGTTTTATGATGTGTTTTTCCGCTCAAGTCAGTTTTTGAACGCACTGAAAAG
>Ga0209694_1000717_pt1 | contig 46762 bp, 37 predicted proteins | sample GluameincwithD2O_FD_187499 | JGI IMG/M metagenome (GOLD analysis project Ga0209694, IMG submission 187499) | Mouse cecum microbial communities from Vienna, Austria - Glucosamine amended microcosms incubated with D2O (SPAdes) (version 2) | ecosystem: Host-associated > Mammals > Digestive system >... | reverse complement strand
ACTGCTCTAAAGCAGGCAAATTATTTTCATTTACGAATAGAGTTTTGACGATATCTGTAGTAATATCAAACATGGGAAATGTCCTTTCTAGTATTTGTTTGGTCGAACTAATCTTACTAAGGATATTCCTTTTTTTCTATTCTATTTAGGAAACAAATCTACCTATTTACACAAAATATTTTACACTCTCCATTTCACTTATTTTATAGTCTGTTTCTGTATATCCTAATAATCCATAATAAAAGAAATCTTTAAATGATTCGATAATGCAATCAAAACGCCAGCTGTTTTTTGGACAATTCCAGTTAAGACGTTTTTTTACTTCTTTTTCATAATAGGAAGGGTTATTGGGGAAATAGTCATCAAAATCGATAAGCTTATAATTTGAAAAATTGCTTTTAACGCCAGTATAGTTACTTTTTATTTTATAGGTTAAATTATCATCTCTTAAAATTATTTCTATATTTTGATCAAAATTATATGCAGGGTTCTCTCCTAATCCTTTTATTAGCCCATACTTTGAGTTACCATTTCCTTTTTCTTTTAATAATTCATTTTTAAATGGAGCAAGTTCAAGATAAGAAGCAGCGCTTACAAATTTTTTTATATTATATTTACTATTTGCGTATTCATACAATTTCCCGGTAATTCCATATCGACAACCAGAACAAAGCGCAACTCGAACTAAAGCCGGATCTGGTTTTTTAAGAAAAGCTTTAAGGTTTTTTTTAAATCTTTCTTTAAAATCTTTATCTTCTACTATAACAACCTGACTATTTAATAATTTAGAGGCATTTTTTATATTTTGAACAGCTAAAGGATGTACCAATCCAGTTTTGTGATAATTAAAAGCAATCACATTTTCAGATCCAAAAAGATCACATAAAGTCATCCACGCAAAAAGGCCATCTTTTCCTCCGCTAACCATAATTCCAATTTTTTCGTTTTTCTCTAAATCGATGTCGTTTAGTAATGCTTCTTTTCCTTTAAAACATTTCTCAGTATGATTCATACAAAAATTACATTTACGTTTCCCAAACTCATCTAATGAAAAATGTGCACCTTTATAGTTTAACGGCAAAACACAATAATCGCATACTTTTGGAGTTTTAATTTTTTCTTTGATAGCTAAATTCGAATGTTCTTGGATATTCATTTACAGTTTCCTTCCTAGTAAAAATTGATTCAATTTAGAAGATCCAACTTGGAGCCAGTATTTCATTTCTGGTAATTGATATTTATTAATTAGATTCGTTTTACGAATAATTTTTCTGTGTTCTAATAAAGGACCAGATAATTCAGAATGGGGGTGAGGATAATGGAGAGCAATCGCAGTATCGATGAAGATAAATGGGATATTTTTTATAAATAAACGAATCGCTAAATCAGTATCTTCGCCTCCCCAACCAATAAATGACTCATCAAACATCCCAATGCGTTCCATGAGTGATTTTTTGATTGAAAAATTGCAGCTCCAGAAATCAACCCATGGAGCAGGCCAGTTTTCCATTTGAATATGGGTTTTGTTTATTGTCTGCATTCTTCGATCTTCAAAGCAAGGAGATAAATATATTTTTATATTATGTGGTATATACATTTTTATAATTTTTTGTTCTATTTCTTTTCCTTTTTCAAACCCTAATACTCTTCCACTGCCTACAATTTCCTTGAGAGAAGTGTTATGGATCTTGAAGTGTTCGAAAACAAAATCATTATGTACAATCATTCCTGAATCAATAAATATTAATAGATCTCCATTTGCTGCTTTTATTCCACAGTTACGTGTATAAGCGGCGCGAAACCCATTGTTTTTATGATAGATGTATTGAATGTTCAATTGATTGATATATTTTTTAATCATCGAGAATGTATCGTCGGTAGAACCATCATCACATATAATTATTTCATAGAGATCGGAGTCGAATGTTTGTTGAAGTAATGATTGTAGAGTCATTTCTAATAAATCCTGACGATTATAAGTGGGTATTATCACACTCACTTTAATAGGATTTATTAGGTTACTTCTGCAAATTGTGTCCAACACTTCTTCGATCGTCTCGAAACATTGTGTCGCATGACTTTTTACTTCATCCGGACAATGGTGGAAAGAATAACTTTGGGGTGAGCAACTTAAAAGATCGAGATCATTCTCGCTATCGCCAATTGTAAAAAGATTATTGATGTGCATCTTTTCTGAAAGTTTAAGTAATGCAGAAGATTTAGAAGTACCTTTAGGAACAATATCTACATATTTTCCATTTTGAACTAAATGAATTGTATCATCCCGGCTATAAACTCTATTTTTAGATTCGAAAGATACAGCTGAAACTGATTCTGTAGCCAACGTTAACTGATTTAATGAATATAGTTTTTTTACTGTGCTAAACACAAGATTTCTATCTTTATAAAACTCTATGATCTTTTTGATTTCATCCACAGTAAAATGAGTTTCCTCGACAACTTGAAGGTTTCTATCAAGCAAAACCGCTCCATTCGAGCAAATAATAAAATCGAAAAAGTCTATATCGTATTTATGAATTCCTTCAATCATTTTTGGAACGCTTCGGCCAGTTACAATTACGAAATAGTTTCCATTCTTTCGGAAAGCCTTGATGTGATTTCGAGTTGTTGGAGAAATATATCCATTTTTAAGCAAGGTCCCATCAAAATCACTGCCTATCATATCGTTCATTTTTTTTATCCCTCCTATTCATACGATTATGAGAAAAAAGATATTGTAAGAAAGCGAACAACAGAAAATGGAATAATAAAAAATAACTCAACATATCGTTGAGTTACTGCCAGGAAAGGTCATGTACTATTTTGATATCTCCAGTTCCTTCTCTTAACACACCAATTTGTTGGCATCCATTGCCTATTTGAAACTGAATATGATCCGCTTCTTTTTCGTTTACAACAAGTATCATTCCAATTCCGCAATTGAACGCATTCAACATTTCGTAGGATGAATAATCCAATCGAGTTTTTAAAATATAAAAAATCTTCGGAATTTGAACTTTTTCAAGGTTTAGATCAGCTTGACATTGAAGAGGAATAATTCGCTTTAGATTTCTAAAAATTCCAAACTGAGTAATATGAACAAATGTTTTAATTTCTTCTCTTTCAATAAAAAAATGCAGCTTTTCCCAATAAGGTTCAGGGGCTTTCATAATCTCATCTAAAAAAGTATGGTCTTCCACTTTTAAGTCCTTCAATGTCGGATCTTCTTCCATGAGCGCTTTGATCAAAGTAAAACCATGATGATGAACCCCATTTGAAGGTAAATAAAGGAGAATATCACCTGACTGGATAGGTGATTTATTCTTATATACACCGTGACCAATACAGGTTGTCGTGAACAAAAGTGAATCTTCGCGGATACTATTTTTAACAGATCGTTGGATATCCAATAAAGGAATTCCGTATTTATTCGCTTCATTTCGAATTCCTAGCAAAATATGTTCGATTAAAGAAGGGTCTTTCGATCCGCTTAAAAAAGACAACGAAAAAAAGAGTGGATGTGCCCGAGCGCATATCATTTCATTTAACAAAAATGAAACCGTGTCTCTGGAAAGATCAGTTCGATAATCATTATAAAGAGCGAGTTCTTGCTTATGACCAGGTTCAAGAGTTCTGGATACTAAATAATGGGTTTCATCAGTAAAGTAGATCCCTCCTCGGAATGATTGATTGATTTTATTGGGAAATTCATATTGATTTTTAATCTCTTCATTAAATCGATCAAAATGATGAGGAGATAATCCTAGACTTTCATGGGATAGCTTGAGGGAATGAAAATGGCCGTTAAGTATTTCATCAACAGAAACTTCATAAAGTTGAGCTAAATCCTGTAACACATCTAGTGAAGGTAGAGTATTGCCGTTTTCCCAACGAGAAACAGCTTGAAAACTTACATGTAGATGGGCACTGACTTCTTTTTGGGTGTATCCTTTTCGCTTTCGCAACTCAAGAAGAAAGTTACTTGTTTTTTTGATATCAATCATAAAATATTCGTCCTTTTTAAAATTATATTTTATTTTTATAAGAAATTAAATATTAAGCGAATTTACAGACATATGTATAGCTCGGATTCAAAAACAGGATATAAGTAGGCCATTGTTGAGGCAGGTTAAATAAATAATGTTAACAAATACTAGGAGAGATTATTATCGATATGTTTTAATGGATTAAAAGTTGGGTCTGAATATATTGGGCGATCCCGTCATGATCGTTGTCGGCATCGCCAAAAGCGCACACATCCGCTAACGTCAGCCCAAAAGGTTCGATCGCCATTTGGATACCGAATGGCTTGCCTATCCTAGGATCCATATATTCGTAGAGGATGCTTGCTGTTTTCAAGGCCGCAGATCGATATTGTTCATTTGAAAACGTTTTGGCTCTTTGAATGACATCTTCCATCTGTTCGGGATTGCAGACGATCATGACTTTTGTTTTTGGTTCATGAAGAAATTCATCAAAATTGACGACTTGATAAGGAACGTGGTCGGCTTTGGAGAGCGATTGAATGTGCCAATCATCCTTTAGCGCGTATAAGATCCCTTCGTATGGAATCGCGAAATTAACATCCAGATCGGAATAATGGTCGATGATTTCTTGGATCAATTCGCCTTTTAGTGGATAGGCGGACTGTTTTCGGTTCCAGTTTCGATCGTAGATTTCCGCTCCGCCTGTTCCGACAATCACATCAATTAAATTTTCTAACTTCCATTCAGAAAGCAGACTCAATACGCTGCTGACATCTCTACCCGTGTTTAGTCCAAGTAAATAACCAGAATCATGAGCTTTTTGAAGCGCTTCTAATGTTTTATCCGAGACGATTCCTTCTGAATTTAAAAGCGTTCTATCAAGATCAAAGAACAAGATTCTAGGTTGCTTCATTTCTTTCCTCCTTTCGTATTCAGTATATTTGAATTGAAATACGAATCTACGAATAGATAAAAAGTTAAAAAAATTCTCGCAATTCTTCACTAAAATGGAAAGAATGTGAGAAATTTATTTCAATCTTCGATTGAAGGATTGATTCGGTGATAATATAAAAACTTCTTTTTGAGATTGTTTTCGTGATCCATTTGGAAGTAGATCGCGTAAAGGACATCGCGCGTATAAGATCCTTAATCGGGTGGCGAAGGCGGAAATTTTGCGATAATGGTGCTCGTCATCGCCGATCCAAAGATGCGCTTTCACATTCGAGAAGTTGCTTTTGCATTTAGGAGAGCTTAGTAAAATCACAGGCGTGTTTGATTGTTTTAAGGCATAAGCGATTTTTTGAATATTCATGCCTCTTCCTTCCATGCTCAAGACAAACGTAAGATGGTCTTGATTTGAACTTGCCGCCATGAGAATCTGTTCATAATCGTTTTCCGCCATATAGACGTCGGTTCCGATTTCTTGAAGCTGAAATTGGAAGTTCTTGAAAAAACCAAGATTTCCTGCCGAAGTATACAGGTCGAAAACTTTGGCTTTACGCATCGCTTTGCTCGCTTTATAGAGCGGATAGAGGTCAAACAAGTTTTTTTGGTCCGTGAGAGTCGACTGGTATTCTTTCATGAGTTGTTCAATGATTTCATAGTGGGTCTGCACACTGAAAAATGGAAAGTTCTTGTTGATTTCTTCTTCTTTTTTTCTTGATGGAGAAGCGATTTGGCGATCTCGTTTTTCAAAGACGAAAATTCATCAAGTTCTATTTTGGCAAGCAGACGATAGATCGAGGAAGTGGAAACGAAGCAAGATCTGGCGAGTTCTTGGATCGAGCTGGTCAAGATCGATTCAGGATCGGATAGAATCCTTTCGACGATGACTTGTTCGCTTTCGGTCCAGTTTTTGTTGATTTTCTGCGAAGTTAAAAAATCCAACGTTCCTCCTTTTAAAACAAGAGCACGACCAACAAGGCAGGCAGCAAGTTGGCGACTTTGATCGTTTTAGGAAAGATCAAATTGAGGCCGACACAAAAGATCAAGACATTTCCGACAACAGAAAGCTGGTCGAGCGCGCCATCCGTCAATAGAAAGGCCAATAAAGAAGAGAAAAGCATGATCGTGCCTTGAAGTATCCCGACAGGAATGGCGGAAAAAAGGCATCCGATCCCAAGCGAAGCGCTTAAGACAAAAACAATGATGAGATCGAGCAGCGACTTGGCATAAAGCGTGCTTGGATCGTGAAACAGTCCATCCTGCAAGGCGCCTACGATCGCCATCGCTCCGATACATACAGTCAATGTCGATGTGATGAACCCTTCCATGAAGAGTTTGTTTTTGGCGTTGCCAGTTTTTTGTTTGAGCCAGGATCCGAATCGTTCCAACGCTCCTTCGATATCGATCCTTTCGCCTACAACGGCACCTATGGCTAGCGAAACGATGAGCATGATCGTATACGAGTCTTTGAGCATGTATTCCATCGCTCCTTGGATCGAGAGGAATATTACGCAGACGCCATTGATCTTCATCAGCAGCTGTTGTGTCGAGTCTTTTAAGTATTTTCCTAAAACCATTCCGCCTAGTCCGCCTAAGACGATGGCGCTTACATTCACGAGTGTTCCCATTTCAAAAAACCTTCTTTCAAATTCAAATTATAATTTTGTTTTTACAAGTTGTCTATGGTCACTGTTTTCAGAAGATTTGTAAAAAGGAGATCATTTTGGGATAATAGGTCTGAAAAAGACAAGGAGGTCTTTATGTCAAAATTACAAGAAATCATGGAGTTTGAGCATTTTAAAACATTGACGCCAATACAGGAGGCGATGCTCAAGAGAACAAATAAAAACCGCGATTTTATTGGGATTTCTTCTACCGGTTCTGGTAAGTCGCATGCTTTTTTTATTCCGATCTTAGAGATGGTCGATCCGGATTTGGATGAGGTGCAGGCGGTGATTTCTGCGCCGACTCGAGAGCTCGCCTACCAATTGTATGAACGTTTCAAAGGGCTGGCGGATCATTTTGGCGTGAGGATGAAGCTCGTGACGGGGGGCATGGACAAAAATATTGGCACGCTGACTCCGCAAATCGTCATCGGAACGCCAGGAAGAATGAAAGACTTGTTTTTGGATGAGAAGAATCTTCGTTTAGATACTGCCAAGATCGTCGTGATCGATGAGGCGGATATGACGATGGAATTTGGCTTTTTGGAAGATCTGGATCAAATTTTGTCGAAGATGGATGAGAATGTGCAGATCGATGTCTTTTCGGCGACGATTCCCGAAAATCTTGAACCGTTCTTGAAAAAGTATTTGCACGATCCTGAAATCGTCCGCATCGACAAAGATGAAAAGTATCAAAGCGATGTGAAGAATTATTTGGTTCCTTGCAAGCATATGTCGTATGAGGAAAAGCTTCTGCAAGTACTCCCGGCGATCAATCCTTATGTGTGCTTGATTTTCTGCAACACGACCGAGGAAGCTTCCCAAACAGCTAAACGTATGCGGGAAGAAGGGTATGATCTTGTCGAGCTGCATTCTGGACTTGAATCGAGACAAAGAGCGCAGGCGATCCGTCAAATCCAGTCGCAGAAGAAAAGCTACATCGTAGCGAGCGATATCGCTTCTAGAGGAATCGATTTGGAAGGGATCACCCATGTCATTTCGTGCGGTTTTCCAAAGGATCTGAAGTTTTTTGTCCATCGGGCTGGCCGGACTGGCCGCGCTGGTCGGGATGGTTTATGTATCGCTTTATATAAGCCGACGGATGTGCGCGCAGTAGAGGCTTTGATGCGACAAGGCATCGAGTTCGAGCATAAAGATGTTCGCCGAAACGAATGGATCGCTTTGAAGCCGTTGGATCAAAAACAACCTCGCAAAAAAGATCCTCTGGAAAAAGAGATCGCGCAAATCGTGAAAAAGAAGAGCAAGAAAGTCAAACCGAATTATAAGAAAAGACAGCGCGAGGAGATCGATCGTTTACGCCGTAAGAAGAAGCGGGAGATCATTCAAAACGATATCAAGCGTCAAAAGAAAGAGCGGGCCAAGATGAAGCAGCGCGCGAAACGAGAACAGCAATGATTTTTCTTGGTTCTCATGTTTCGATGAAGGCGCCCAATTATTTGTTGGGCTCGATTCAAGAGGCGCTCTCCTACGATGCCAACGCTTGCATGATCTATACGGGGCCGCCTCAAAATTCAAAACGCGTCCCAATCGAGAAATTCAAGATCGAAGAGGCCAAGAGATTGATGGAAGAACACGATTTTTCAATGGATCGGGTCATCATTCATGCGCCTTATATTATCAACTTGGCAAATTCGATGCGTCCTGAAACGGCGGAGTTCGGGGTGGAATTTTTGCAGGAAGAGCTAAGAAGGGTCGATGCGATCGGCGCAAGTGTTCTTGTTCTTCATCCTGGAGCGCATGTCAAGGCGGGCGTTGAAGTCGGTGTAGAGTGGATCGTCAATGGACTAAACCAAGTGCTGGATCAAGACGATTCGAATGTGGTGATCGCTTTAGAGACGATGGCTGGCAAGGGCAGTGAGATCGGTTCGAATTTTGAAGAGCTCGCCAAGATCCGGGAGCAGATCCATAAAAAAGAACGGATCAAAATTTGTTTGGATACGTGTCATATTCATGACGCGGGCTATGATCTTACGGCTTTTGACGAGGTGCTCGACGAGTTTGATTCGATCCTTGGTCTAGAGAACTTGGCGGTTTTGCATATCAACGATTCAAAGAACGAAAGAGGCGCACGTAAAGACCGGCATGAAAATATCGGGAATGGGTTTATCGGGTTTGAGACGTTGGCGAAGATCGTTCATCATCCAAAGCTCGAGTCGATCACAAAGATCTTGGAGACACCTTATATCGAGAATAAGCCGCCATATAATGAAGAGATCGAGCAGCTTCGCTCTTGGAAAGATCAACAATAGAAACGAAAGGAAGAATGGAGCGCGTTCTTCCTTTTTTTCAGCGCTCAATTTGTGAATAGAATTGATGAAGGAGTGTGGCAAGTTGGACAGGCGCTTCGATATTAACTTCATGACCTGCCTTAGCTATTTCTTGGTGTTGGGCGTTTTTTAAAGTTTGAGATAGCTCATTCGCCGCCTTTTTGTTGGCTTTGTCTTTTTTGCCGCAAAGAATCAAAACAGGACAGGTGATCTTGTTCAAAGATTTGCGGAAGTCGAGGTCGGCCATACTCGAACATAGAGCGATAAAAGCATTTTTGTCGAAGCCGGTTTGCTTAAACATCGATTTTGGCATGCAGCGAAAAAGCATGTTTTGGATTTTTAAAAGGTGTTTTGGCATTTTATATTGAGGAGCGATCAAGATGAGCGCTTTGACTCGATCGGGATGATCGATCGTGTAGTGGAGCGCGAGCACGCTGCCTAAAGAAAGCCCGCATAGAACGATTCCTTCGGATTGTGTATCACAGAAGTCTGCAAACGCCGCATAGAGATTGGAATAAGTTGTCTGTTGTTTTTTGATGATCGCTGAAAGATCGAGGCAAATATTTTGATCACTTGTGACTGGTAGAGCATCAAGGACTGGATTCCAGCTGGATGCGGTTTGTCCTAATCCGTGGATATAAATGCGTTTCATTTTTTTCCTCCTTCATCTCATTCGCTTTTGGATTTCAATAGCGGATGCTCATATAGTAACAAATAAGAAAGGATTTACGAATGGATATCAAACATTTTTATCAAGAAAAAGGAGAGGGAGATTGTATGATTTTGCTTCATGGAAATGGAGAAGATCATACATATTTTGAAGGACAGATCGAAGACTTTTCTAAACATTTTCATGTTTACGCTTTAGATACGAGAGGTCATGGAAAAACGCCAAGAGGAGAGGCGCCTTTTACGATTCGTCAATTTGCCAAGGATCTAAAATCGTTTATGGATGAACACCAGATCGAAAAAGCGAATTTGCTTGGATTTTCAGATGGTGGAAATATCGCGTTGGTATTCGCTCTCAAATATCCTTATATGGTGGATCGCTTGATCTTAAATGGCGCGAATTTAAATCCACGCGGTGTGAAGAAAAGGACGCAGATCCCAATCGAAATTGTATATTGGATCGCGAAGCGTTTTGAAAAGAACAGTGACAAGGCGAAAGCGAATGCGGAAATGCTTGGATTGATGGTGAATGATCCAAACATCGATATTGAAGAGATAGCCAAGATCAAAGCAAAGACGCTCGTGATTGCTGGAGATAACGATATGATCAAGGATGAACATACAAGATCGATCGCAAAGAAGATTCCTGGCGCAAAACTGTGTATCTTGAAAGGAGATCATTTTGTTGCAAACAAGGATCCTAAAGCTTTTAATAAGGTGGTCTGGGAGTTTTTGTTGAAAAAGAGTTAAACATAAGCGAAGTTTTGGTTAAGCAGGGCTTCGTTTTTTTTTATTTAAAATCATATTTTTTCCGAACTTTTACTTAGTTCCAGATGCCTATCATTTTAGAGATTGCTATAATGGGAATAAACAGAAGAGATGTTTAATAAATAGATTTGTATTGGAGGAAAAGGGTATGAATAAACAGCAATTGGCTGCCAAAATATGGGAATCTGCAAACCAGATGCGTTCTAAAATTGAGGCAAGCGAGTATAAAGATTATATTCTAGGGTTTATTTTTTACAAATACTTGTCAGAGCAGGAGTTAAAACTTCTGATTAGTGATGGATGGGATGAAGAAACGTTACCATTGGTAACTGAAGAAGATCAGGAAACGGTTCGATATATTCAAGATCGTCTGGGATATTTTATTAGTTATCCTAATTTGTTTTCTACTTGGATCGAACATGAAAAGGAATTTGATGTTTCAAATGTACGTGAAGCATTGTCTGCTTTTGGTCGTTTGATTTCCAATACACATCGTGACGTGTTTGATGGAATTTTTGAAACTTTGGAAACGGGATTGAGTAAATTAGGAGATAGTGCTCAATCTCAAACGAAAGCGATCATTAATTTATTGCAACTGATCAAGGACATTCCAATGGATAGTAAGCAGGACTATGATGTGCTTGGTTTTGTTTATGAGTATTTAATTGGAATGTTCGCCGCGAATGCTGGAAAGAAGGCTGGTGAGTTCTATACACCGCATGAAGTTTCAGTGTTGATGTCTGACTTGGTCGCGAACCATTTAAAAGATCGAAAAGAAATTAAAATATACGACCCGACGAGTGGGTCAGGTTCTTTGTTGTTGAATATTGGAGAAAGTGCTTCGCGATATCTAGAAAGCAAAGATCGAATTCAGTATTATGCCCAAGAATTGAAGCGAAATACATATAACTTAACGCGGATGAACTTGATCATGCGTGGAATCAAGCCGAGCAATATCTTTACTCGAAATGCTGATACTTTGGAAGATGATTGGCCACCTAATGAAACAAAGTTAGGAATGCCACTATATGTGGATGCTGTGGTATCTAATCCCCCTTATTCGCAAAAATGGGATCCGGAAGGGAAAAGAAACGATCCTCGGTATCGTCGTTATGGAGTAGCTCCAAAGACAAAGGCGGATTACGCGTTCTTATTACACGATTTGTATCATATAAAGCCGGATGGCATTATGGCTATCGTTCTTCCTCACGGTGTATTATTTCGTGGTGGCGAGGAAGGCGAGATTCGAAAAAACTTGATTGAGAATAATAATATCGATACGATAATCGGTCTTCCTGCGAATATTTTTTATGGGACGAGTATACCAACGATTATTATGTTATTACGACAAAAACGGGAGAATAACGATGTATTAATCGTGGATAGTTCCAAATATTTTGAGAAATCAGGCAAAAGTAATGTTTTACGAGCATCAGATATCAAAAGAATTCGAGATGTAGTGGTATCTAGAAAGACAATAGATAAGTTTTCACGAACTGTTTCTTTAGAAGAAATTCGAGCAAATGACTATAACTTGAATATTCCTCGGTATGTAGATTCTTCTGAACCTACGGAAACATGGGATTTGTATGCTTCAATGTATGGAGGAATTCCGAAATCGGAACTTTCTCGATTTGATGTCTATTGGAAAAATTTCCCAAATCTAAAAAAGAAACTATTTAATGAAAAGAACGACTCGTACGTTAGTGTAAAAGGAAATGATTTAAAACAGATTTTTGAAGAAGATTCCGATATTTACTCGTTTAAGAAAGCTTTTTATAAGGAGTCTAACTCGTTTGAATCGGATTTAAAACAGCGTTTGATCGAAGGGATGATGGAGGTCGATCTTAATCGAGAAGAAGATGATTTAGGAAATCTTTTATTTCATAAGTTAAAAGAGTTTTCGTTGATCGATCGTTATGAGGCATATCAAATTTTAGATAATCACTGGAAAGTCATTCTTGGGGATTTGGAAAATATTCAAAATGAATCTGAAAGAGCGTTGACCAAAGTCGATCCAAATTTAGTGATGAAAAAAAAGAATGGAAAAGACGTAGAAACCCAAGAAGGTTGGAAAGGTCATATTATTCCATTTGAATTGGTCGAACGACGATATTTTACCGAAGAATTCAAAAAAATAGAACAGTTAGAGCAACATATTTATCAAATTGATAATGAAATCCAAGAAATTCTTGAAAATTTAGACGAAGAAGAAAAAGAGAATTTAGCCAATGAGGAAGGAACACAATTCGTCACTTCTAACTTAACTAATAGAATTAAAGAATTTAAAAAGGATAAAGATGATGATGAATTGCTTAAGAAATTAAACGAAGCGAATAAACTTTTGAAAGAGCAGAAAGCTATCCAAAAAGAAATCAAAACAAGCAAGGAAAATATTCATGCTATGACAAAAGATAAACTTGAATCTCTTTCAATTGAAGAAGCTAAGGCGCTCGTCTATGAAAAGTGGATAAGTCCATTAATGGATCAACTCAATCAAATCCCTCAAAATGTAATGGAAAAACTTAAAAAACAATTAGAGCAATTGGAAGATAAATATAGCGAAACTCTGAATGATTTAGATGATCAAATCCATCAGACTGAACAAGAACTTGCCAAAATGATCGATGATCTAACAGGAAATGAATATGACATGAAAGGACTGGAAGCTTTTAAAAGCTTATTAGGGTACTAGTTATGGAAACATTCAAGAATGAACAAGTAAATAGTACAAAAATCCATCAAAAACAGTCTAATGTTCCTCAAATTCGATTCAAGGGCTTTAACGATGCTTGGGAACAGCGTAGGTTAGGCGAAGCATTTATAAACTTACAAAATAATACTCTTTCAAGAGCTGAACTATCGTCTGGAGAAGGAAAAGTTAAAAATGTTCACTATGGAGATTTATTAGTTATTTTTAGTGAAGTACTAAATGTAAAAAAAGAGGAATTACCAACAATAAAAGATGAATCTATCATTTCAAAATATAAAGAATCATTTTTAAAAAATGGCGATATCGTTATGGCAGATACAGCTGAAGATGAAACTGTGGGGAAATGTACAGAAATTGAAGGATTAACGGAAGAAATTGTGATTTCTGGGTTACATACTATTCCTTATCGACCACAAAGTAAATTTGCGCCACGTTATCTTGGCTATTATTTAAATTCAGCTTATTATCATGATCAATTGCTCCCGTTAACACAAGGGATTAAAGTTAGTTCAATTTCTAAAACTTCTTTAAAGTCAACTTATATATCTTATCCAAAATCTCTAGTGGAACAAGGAAAGATTGGAAATTTTTTTAATTATCTCGATCACCTTATCACCCTTCATCAGTATAAGTCGCAATGAACGAAGATGGAGAAAAAAGAATGATTAATGAAGTAACTAATACAATTTTGTTTTGTGATTATTTTGAAAAATGGATCGAAGTTTATAAGAAAGGTGCTATCCGAGATGTAACAATGAATAAGTATTATATGAGTCTTTCGTGGATTCGGAAGCTAGCCCCAAACTTAAAACTTTGTGATTTGTCTCGGATCACATACCAACAAATTTTAAACGAGTATGCGATCGAACATGAGCGTCAAACTACGATGGACTTTCATCATCAACTAAAAGGCGCGATCATGGATGCGGTCGATGAAGGATTGGTTCCTAGAGATCCAACTCGAAAAGCGATCATCAAAGGAAAACAACCACGACCTAAAAAGCTGAAATATTTGAATCAATACGAACTGCATACGTTATTATCAACACTTTACTTGAAAGAAGAAATCACATGGGATTGGTTTATTCTACTTGTTGCGAAAACAGGAATGCGCTTCTCAGAAGCTTTAGCGATCACTCCAGCAGATTTCGATTTCGCCCATCAAACAGTATCAGTATCAAAAACATGGGATTATAAAGGAAACGGTGGATTTTCACCCACGAAAAACCACTCTTCAGTTCGAAAGATCCAAATCGATTGGCAAACTGTCGTCCAGTTTTCATCCTTGATTCAAGGTCTTCCCGAAGATCGTCCAATATTTGTAAATAAGAAAATTTACAATTCAACAGTCAACGATGTATTGGAACGCCACTGCAAAGAAGCCAATATTCCGGTCATTACGATCCATGGACTTCGTCATACCCATGCATCCTTATTATTGTTCGCGGGTGTATCGACTGCCAGTGTAGCAAGACGATTAGGTCATGCCAGCATGACGACTACTCAAAAAACTTATTTACACATTATTCAGGAACTTGAAAATAAAGATATCGATCTCGTTATGAGAGCATTATCGACTCTGAGCTAAAAGAAGAAAAAGCGACTTATACTGAAAAAAGATCGATCCAAGCGACCGATCTTTTTGATCAATACAAAGTTTTTTTTAAGAACGCTTCCACATCAAATGGATACCAACCTTCGCCATTTTCTAAATACAAGCAATAACGAGGCGTATCGTCCTCGTCCAAAGGACCATAATGCATCCAAGATTCATGGTACTCGTTTGCGATCTCGACGATCTTTTTCAAACATTGCGGAAAGAAGAAGCGCGCATGATAATGCGTTCCCCACGCCGCCCAGATCTTATGATCTGGAAATTGAGACAAGATTTCTTTGATGACTTTTTCATTCTCTTCCACAAGCTGCGGATCGGCGTTTTGATCCAATTCGTTCAAATGCGTCGCCCTTTGCGGATAGAGACAAAGAATGATCCAGCTGTCGTATCCATAATCCGCCGCTATATGGCGAACCGTGCCTAAAGTTGGAGAAGTGCGAGTCGGAGAGCCGACACTTGGATTGATGCTCATGACGATCAAAGGATTTTTGCCCTTGGTCCCGATCACAAAACGAGCCGTATTATCCGCGTTTGTTTCATAAATATATTGGTCTTCCATAACAGCCTCCTTTTAGAAAAAAATAGCACACTCTTACTTTCGATTCGTATTAGAATGCATCAATTTCTTCCTTCAGGCGCTCCACCATCTTCTCTTGCGGGATCTTTTCGATGATCACACCCCGCTTGATCAACAATCCCTCGTCTTTACCGCCAGCGATCGCTATATCGGCATGTTTCGCTTCGCCAGGCCCATTGACCGCGCAACCCATGATCGCAACCGTCACCTCTTTATTCACTTTCTGTAAATACGATTCGACCCAATTGACGACAGGCTCCATGTTCCATTGCGTTCGCCCGCACGTTGGACACGCGATCAAATTTGGCACGCTTTTCAATAAACCACAATCCTTCAGAAGCTCTTTGACGATCGGGATCTCCTTTTGTGGAGCTCCATTTACGCTGATCCGGATCGTATTTCCGATCCCGTCCAACAACAAATTGCCAAGAGCCAAAGAGGACTTGATGGCGCTTGTCATCATCGTTCCAGCCTCCGTCACACCTAAATGAAGCGGATAATCGAATGTCTCGCTCGCAAGACGATACGCTTCGATACATAAGAGCGGATCGCTCGATTTGAAAGAAAGCACTGTATCGTAAAAATCCATCGACTCCAAGATCTCGACATGCCTTCTTGCACTTTCGATCATTCCTTTCGCAGTCGGCTTGCCATATTTTTCATGAATATCTTTTTCCAAAGAACCTGAATTGATCCCGATCCGGATCGGAATGCCTTTTTCCTTGCAGGCGTTGACGACCTTTTCCACATTTTCTCTAGAACCAATATTCCCCGGATTGAGACGGATCTTATCCACCCCATTTTCGATGCAGGCAAGCGCCAGCTTATAATCAAAATGAATATCCGCCACTAAAGGAATATGGATATTTTCTTTGATCTCTTTGATGGCCGCTGCATCCTTGAGATCCATGCAAGAAACCCGGATCATTTGACATCCCATCTCTTCAAGATCGAGGATCTGCTCGATCACTTCTTTAGCGTTTTTTGTAGGAACGTTGCACATCGACTGAATGATCACCTCGTCGTTTCCACCAAGGATCAAATCACCCACGCGAACACTTCTCGTTTCATTTCGTTTCATATTTATACCTCGTTTTCCTACAGTATATACCATTTTTCTAAACAGGACGAAGGAAAGAGGAGTCGTTGATTTTTCAGACCATCACGGTATAATTAAAAGATAGAAAAAAAGGGGGGAGAATTATCGAACATAAGCTAAAACGAACGACGATGAAAAAAGTGGTCCGCCAAAAAGCGATTGACCGAGTCATCTCGAAACGGATCCGCGTGCTCTCGCTCATCATCGCCGTCGTGTTTGTAACGATCTTTATTCGTTTGATCTATCTACAAGTCTTTTCTTATCATGATTACGTCCAAAAAAAGGATGATTATACATCGATCTATCAATATACAAGCGCCCCAAGAGGAAATATCCTCGACTGTAAAGGACGCGTGCTCGCCAAAACTGTCGTCTCCCACAACATCGTCTTCACTTCGCCAAACAATATGAGCACCGAAGACTATTTGATCTACGCCAACCGCATTGCCAAAGTTTTCGACGTGCCACTTTCCGATTTTAGCGAACAAGCTAAAAAAGAAGCCTATATCGCATGGAAGAACACGCTCGACGCCGACGATCCCGAATACGCCGCCAACCATCTTCTCACCGAAAAAGAAAGAACAGCGTATTCGAGCGGAATTTGGGGAAATGAAAGAGAAAGCCGACGCTACGCACTTTTGATTTCGAGGATCGGCGAAGACGAGCTCAAAGAAATGAGCGACGAAGAAATGGTCACCTATATCTTGTATTCACGCATGATCAGCAACCTCTCGACAGGACAGGAAAGTGTGATCCTAGAAGATATTCCAGACGACGATGTCGCCTACTTGATGGAACATAAAACCGAATTCCCAGGCTTCGACGTCGATTTTGGCGGATGGAAACGCGAATACCCCTATGGAGAAACGCTCAGCGACGTGCTAGGAACCGTATCCACCAATACCGAAGGACTCCCCGCCGAATCGAAAGACTATTATCTAGCCAAAGGCTATCAGCTCAACGCGCCCGTAGGAAAATCCGGTCTAGAGTATCAATACAACGACCTTTTGTCCGGAACCAATGAAATCAACAAGATCACCTACGACTCCAACGGACTCGCCGTTAAAGAAATGATCCAAAGCGGACGAAAGGGAAACGATATCGTGATCTCGATAGACATCGACCTTCAACAAGTGATGGACGACACCGTGCGAAGCACTCTTGAAAAAAACGCGGGAACTCGAAACCGAGAAAATTTCTCGTCGCTTTTCATGTGTATGGAAAATCCGAATGATGGATCGCTCCTCGCTCTATCCGGCTATCAAATGGATCTAGAAACCCGAAAGATGACGTATTTTGCCTCGGGCAATTACGTCTCTCTTGTCAATCCTGGATCGGCCATCAAAGGCGCGACCGTCTATATGGGACTGAGCGAACATGTCGTCTCGCCAGGCGAAGTCATCCTCGACGAAGTGATGAACTTGAATGGGGAAGAGTTCGGCTCTTTTGAAAACCATGGACCCGTCAACGACATTCAGGCTCTTGAAGTATCCAGTAACGTCTACATGTTCCATATTGCTATTCGTTTAGGCGGAGGGACTTATGTTCCAGGAAAGATGCCTGCCTTCTCGGATCTTCAAGGCACCTTCAACAAAATGCGGAACTACTATTCGCTCTTTGGCCTTGGCAATAAGACGAATTTGGATATTCCAGGCGAAGTCCAAGGCTATATGGGTGTCGCCTCGAGCCCGGGAATCTTGCTGAACTACTCGATCGGACAGCTCGATATGTATACGCCCGTCCAGCTTCTTTCCTACGTTTCGACGATCGCGACAAGCGGATCGCTTTATCAACCGCATTTTTTAGAATACGCGGAAGAAGTCGGCGGCGATGAAGTTCTCGATGCCTTTGGAAAGAAACTGATTTCCACGCTACCTGAACAAAATGAAGAGTATTTGAATCGAGTCCGCGAAGGATTTAGAGCTTGTGTGACAAGCGGCAACTGCGGCGATCCGCTCAAAGATATGGAAATCCCGATGGCGGCGAAGACCGGAACGGCCGAAGTCAACGAATGGACGACAGCCAACCTTGTTGGTTTTGGGCCTTACGACGATCCAAAAGTATCGTTCGCTTGCATGTCGCCAACCTCGTCTGTCAATTCTCAAAGCGTGGCGCCAAATATTTGTACGACCGAAGTGGTCGGACCTGTACTCAAAACGTATTTTGAATTGTATCCAGAATAAAAAAAGCAGAAGGAGAAAATCGTGAAAGAGAATCAAGCTCAAAAAAAAGATCTCATCACCAAAACCTTCAAGATCGAACGCGAACTTTGCGAAAAGTTCAAAATTGCTTGTATCCGAGCGAAGATCACGCAATCTCAAGCGTTTCAAGCCTATCTTGAAGACTTCATTGCTCAATATTCAGAAGAAGATCATAACGACTAAAAAAGTGGCATTTAGAGCCACTTTTTTACTTGGAAAAACATTTCTCTTTGATGATATCCACCGGCATCTCTTTTCCAGTCCATAGCTTGAACGATGCCGCCCCTTGATACAAAAGCATATACAAACCATTCGCAGTTTTACAACCCGCCACCTTGGCATCCTTTAAAAGCTTGGTTTCTTTTGGATTGTAGATGACATCGAACACAAACAAATCTGGATGAAACAAGGAAGGATCTTGAATGATCGAACGATCCGTATGTGGAGCCATGCCGATATTCGTTCCATTCACGAGCAGATCGCTATTTTTGATCGCCTCTTTCAAAACCGATTCATCGCTAAAATCATGCAGCGTTACATGACAATTCGTCTTTTCGTTGAGCGTCTTTACGATCTGCTGGGCACGATCATAAAAAGGATCCTTGATATTGAACACATGGATCTCTTGAACACCATCCAAAGCCGCCTGCACTAAAATGGCAGTTGCCGCACCTCCAGCTCCAAGAAGCGTCATCTTTTTGCCAGGAAGCAAGAACCCTTCTTCTTTCAAAGCTTCGCGAAAACCGATCCCATCTGTCGTATAGCCAGTCAAGATCCCATCTTCATTGACAATCGTATTGCACGCGCCAGAAATCTCGGAAGCTGGCGAAAGACGATCCGCCAACGCGCACATTTTATTTTTACAAGGCATCGTGATGTTCCATCCACGCACCTTCATGGCCTTAAGTCCATCGACAGCCTCCTTCAAATGCTCTTCATCGACATCGAAGGCAAGATAGGCATAATCAAGCCCAAGCTGCCTGCACGCTTCGTTATGCATAGCCGGAGAAATACTGTGGGCGACAGGCGAACCTAACAAGCAAAGAAGCCCTGTATGACCTGTAATTGAATTTGACATAATGATCCTTTCTATTCTTGGATCTTCTTGAAGATCTCTTCGCAAATCGTTGAAGCGCTTTTTCCATCCGTTACGACCACAACATCGGCCGCAGATTCATAAAATGGCTTGCGCGCCTCCATGAGTTCTTGAATGTGCTCGATCGTCTTATTGTTTTCGAGCAGCGGACGATCGTGTTCGTTTTCCACGCGCTTTAAGATCGTCTTTGGCTCAGCGCTAAGAAGAACGATCGTTCCGCTTTGTTTCATGATGTCGACATTTTCTTTTCGCATCGCCACGCCCCCGCCACACGAGACGATCACATCTTTTTTTGAACTTAGATCGTTAAGCAGTTTCGTCTCTTCTTCACGAAAATACGCCTCTCCTCGTGTTTCGAAAATTTCGGAAATCGACATTCCATTGCTTTTGGCGATGCGCTCATCCATCTCGACGACTTCTTTGCCATGCGTTTTGGCAAATTGCTTCGCGATGGTGCTCTTGCCAGCCCCCATAAAACCAATCAAAAATATATTCATATTTATTCGATGCTCCTATATATAAACGCACTCATTATACAAGAAAGATTGAAACTTAGTCTATATTTTTCAATCATTTACATTTGTTTTCACATCTTTTATACTGACAGTATGAAAACAGTAAAGATCCGCGGAATAGAAATTGGAGCGGGAAAGCCAAAAGTAATCGTTCCTCTCACTAGCTCGACGCAAGAAGAACTTCTTCAAGACGCAAAACAACTAAAAGGAATGGAATACGATATGATTGAATGGCGCGTCGATCATTTTGATGATGTGTTAGATCTTGAAAAACTCAAGCAAGCCGCCAAGCGATTGCGAGAAGTCGTTCAAGAAACACCGATCTTGATGACGTTCAGGACCAATAAAGAAGGGGGAGTAAAAGAAATCGACGATCGAACTTATAAAACGCTCAATATCGAAATGGCCAAGAGCCAACTTGTCGATATGATCGATGTCGAGATCTTTAAAGAAGAGGGACTTGTAAAAGAAATCATCGATCAAGTCCACGCAGCGCAAGTCAAAGTGATCGCTTCCAACCACGACTTCAAACAAACACCCAATCAAGAAGAAATCATTTCTCGACTATGCAAAATGCAGGATATGGGAGCCGATGTCTTGAAGATCGCGCTTATGCCCAATTCGATCCAAGATGTTTTAACACTGCTGTCGGCTACAGAACGGATGAAGCGCTACTATTCGACGTGTCCGCTAGCGACGATGGCCATGGGCAAGCTAGGGGTGATCAGCCGCCTGAGCGGGGAAGCTTTTGGTTCTTCGCTTACATTTGGAGCAGGAATTCAAGCGTCGGCTCCAGGACAAATCGATCTGAAAGCGCTCAATCAAACGCTCGAAACGATCCATCAAGCGATGAGATAAAGAAAGACTTGTCAACGATTTCGGGTTTATGGTATTATTTTCCAGTAATGTGAGGAGGTCTGACCATGAGAGATCGTATTACTTTTAAATGTTCTGTTTGTGGGGAAGAAAACTACATCGGTACTAGAAATAAGAAAAAACATCCAGATCGCATGACGGTGAAAAAATACTGCCCAAAATGCAATCAAAAAACAGATCATAAGGAGAAAAGATAAGAAAGGCCGTATTGCGGTCTTTTTTATTGAAATAGAAAAAGATGAAAATAATTACACAGCCATTAGGGCCTGGACAAGCGAACTGTTATGTGCTCGTGAAAGACCATCACGCTTTGCTCATTGATCCAGGCGATGATTATCCACAATTAGAAGACATCTTGAAACAAGAAGATGCCAAACTTGACGCGATCGTTTTGACACATGGACATTTTGATCATATCGCCGGACTCGACAAGCTTCTAAAACGCTTTGATGTCGATGTCTATATGAATCCGAAAGAATTTGATTTTCTGCACGATCTAGATCTGAACGGATCGAAATATTTTTATCAACAAATCGCGAGTCATGCCAAACCGTTGCCGCTCCATGAAGGCGAACAGAATATTGGCGCCTTCAAAGTGTTCGCGAAAACTTTGCCAGGCCACACGATCGGTTCGACGATTTTTCAAATCGGAAACGACGTGTTCACAGGCGATGTCCTCTTCCAAGGTTCGGTGGGTCGTGTCGATCTTCCGAGTGGAAGCGAGAAGGATATGATCGAGTCGATCCATTATTTGAAAACGCTCGATCCCGATCTTCGTGTTTATCCAGGTCATGGTCCGAGCACGAGTATTGGTCAAGAAATGCGTTGGAATCCATATTTTCGGTATTGAGAAGCTCTGCTTCTCATTTTTTTTTAACTTTTTGGGGCCATTTTTTGAAATTTTGTCGTATTGAATAAGAGGGGGGATATGTTTGAGACATCAACTTGAACAATTGATCGAATATGCTTTGAACAAGAAGGCGAGCGATCTGCACTTTTATAAAAACGACGAGCATCTTCAGATCCAGTTGCGAACGGCCAAAGGAATGTGTTCGCTTCATCAAGATCTATGGGATCCTAAGCTTTTTTCTTATTTGAAATTTATTGCCGGACTCGATCTGACCAATCCAAAACTTCCGCAGTCGGGTTCGTTTTCGATCGAGATCCAAGGAAAGAAGATCGACGCGCGTTTTTCGATCTTGCATAACCAGCATCTTGAAACAGGAGTGTTACGCCTATTCGCTATGAAGAGCGATCTAAAGATCGAAGAGTTGACAAGCGATCAAGAAGCGATCGATTTCATGAAGCAGCTCACGCATTTTCGACAAGGCTTGTTTTTAGCGTGCGGACCGACCAATTCAGGGAAAACGACGACGATCCACGCGATCTTGCATGAGATCGCTTTATCCAAACGGTACAAGATCGTCTCTCTTGAAGATCCGGTCGAGATCCAAGATCCGCTCTTCGTTCAGCTTCAAGTCAACGAGGAAGAAGGATTTACGTATGAGAAGGGAATCGAGCAGCTCATGCGTCACGATCCAGACATTATTTATATTGGCGAGATCCGCAGCGCCTATTGCGCCAAGAAGATGGTCAATTGCGCGCTTTCTGGTCATTTAGTCGTCTCGACCATTCATGCGGGAAATGCGAAAGAGGCGCTTTTTCGACTTCTTGATTTTGGGATCGAAGCCTATGATCTAATTGGGCTTGTAAGCGGCGTATTCGCGCAACGGCTTTATCAAACGCCCTCTAGCAGAAAGGAGTGTATTTATGAAATCGTCGACCGTAAAGAAGCGGAGACGATCCTTCTTGCCAAAGAATATTCAACAAACCATGTTCGCTTGGAGCAAAGGATCCAAAGAGCTTTGGAGTCGAATAGGATCGAAGACGAGCAAGCCAAATTTGACATCCAAGCGCTTCAAGCATGAATTGTCGATTTTTCTTCTTCTTTCGCAAAGCGGGATCCCAATCAAGAAGCAGATCGAGCTTTCGTTTTCGGATTCTAAAGCGATCTTAGCTCGACTTGAGAAAGGAGAGGAGCTGTTCAATATTCTTTCGAGCATGAACGATCCATTTTGTCTTAAGTTGTGTGAACTAGCCAGGCATATGTCTTTGAAGGATGCCGCTACGCTTTTAGAACATGTGAATGCTTATTCGAAAAAACATTTTTTTTCATTGGCGCAAAAACTTCTCTATCCTGTCACGATCTTTTTCTTTTCTTTTTTAATGACTCTCTTTTTTATCGATACGATCTTGCCGCAAATGATGGCCTATATCGATCAGGAAGCTCTTTTTTTAAGGGTTCTCAAGGCGATCATGCTAATTTTGAGTGTTTTTCTTGGCGCTTTTTTTCTTCTTTTCTTCTATGTCTATGTCGAACATCCCATTCCTTGGGTTGAAAAGCAGCTTCAAAAAATCCCGTTTCTTCAAATGTATTATTCGATGCAGTTCGCCTTGTTTTTTGAAGGCGTTCTTTCTCCTCAACTTTCTTCGATGGAAACGCTTCAGCTTCTCTCTTCTCTGAATGGGCAGGCGCATGTGAGGATGACGGCTCGAAACGCCTATCAAAGGCTAGCTCATGGAGAGGCGATCGAACGGTGTTTTTGTGATCTTGAGACGGAATTTTGCGATTTTTTCCAGATCGGGATGGAATGTCAAGATCTGCATCGACTTTTAAGGCTCTACGTTCAAAAGAAAGAAAAGGAACTTCAAAAAGGGTGCGCTCATATCGTGAAATGGATCAGTGTCCTCTCGTATTTGAGCATGGGCGCGCTTGTGATCGTCGTCTACCAAGTGCTCCTTTCTCCGCTTTCGCTATTGACGACATTTTAGAGGGAATGGATATGAAACTAAGAAATAAAACTCAAAAACAAAACGCGTTTACGCTTTTAGAAATGCTCGTGGTGATGCTCATTATCGCGATCGTCTTGATCTTGACTTTGCCAAACTTGCAGCAAAAGGAGAAGATCATCCGCAATAAAGGGTGTAGCGCCTTGATCGAGGTCGTCAACTCGGCGATCTTGTTGTATGAGATCGATCAAGAAGAAACGCCGACAAGTATCGATGATCTGATCGCTCAAGGCTATTTGAAAGAAGGACAAAACGCGTGTCCAAACGGCAAGGCGATCTATATTCAAGATGGCCAGGCGAATCATGAATAATGCCTTTACGCTGAAAGAGACTTTGGTCGTGCTTTTGATCGTCATGATCCTTTCTTCTTTTTCTATTCCTAGAGCGAGCAACAAGCTTGTCATGAACAAGATCGAGGAAGCGTGCTTGAGCGCGCAGATGCTCGCTTATTCGTATCGGGAAAAACAGGATGTCGCGATTGGTGAAAAGGAAGCGGATATTGGAAGGGAGAGGATCGTTTTTCCTGCTGATTTTGTTTGCGAGCCGCTTTCGTTCCACTATAACGAGAAAGGCAATATTTCGAAGGGAGGAACATTAAGGTGCGTGGATGGAAAGAAAAGCTATCAGCTCGTGTTTCAGATCGGCATGGGGCGGATGCGTCTAGAATGAATGGTTTTTTATTGCAGGATGCTTTGTTTGGTTTTTTGATCGTGAGTTTGCTCGTTTTGATGTTTTCTTCGGCTGTATTCGTGTATCGAAAAAGCGGGGTGGGGGTCGATCATGAAATCGAGATCCAATGGCTTTACGATGATTGAGGCGTTGTTTTCGCTTTTGGTCGTTTCTTTGCTGATCGGGCTGTTGAGCGGATTCATGCAGGTTGCTAGTCAGATCGTGAAAAACCATCGCGATTCGCAAAGGGAGTTCTTGGTGCTGCAGTTGCGCAGTTTTCTAGCTCCGGCTTCTTCGATCAGAGTGGATCAAGGGGCGCTTGAGGCGACGATCTTTCATCAATCGTATCGGATCGAGCAAGATCGAGATCGGCTCATAAAAAGAGGTGGCTATGAGATCTTATTGGAGAATGTGGAAAAAGTCGTGTTTTATGAAGAGGAAGATAAAATCTATATCTCGATCGACAAAGAAGAATTCCAAGTGTTCCAACGCCTATATTAGTCAAGTGGCGATCGTGCTTTTTTTGTTTTCGATCCAGCTTGTTTCTTTTGTTTGCCTTTCGGTATCGAAAAGTCAAGCGCTGTATTTGGCGCAAAAGGAAAACCGGATCGAAATGGCGATTGTTTTCGAGGCGAAAAAGATCCTCTATCACAATGAAAGGATAAGAAAGTGTGGGTTTGACGAGGCGGATCTGATCTTATATCAAAACTACGAGACAAGGCAAGGCTCGATCGAATTCATGGATCAAACTACATTTTTGGATGTCGAGTATCGTTTTGAGGGTCTCTCTAAGAGGGTTCGGATCTATTATTCGGGTGTACAGATCGATCAGATCGAGTTTGAGGCATGATTTTGAATCATTTGTTTGAGGATAGGTTGACGGATGTTTGAAAATTTGTTACATTTTGAGACAGGTATAGAACCGAAGCAGTAGAGGCTGGAATTCGCTAGAGAGAGGATGGTTGGTGAAAATCCTTGTTGGAAGGCTTTGAACTCGTCGGGGAGCTGTTTCGTAATGGAAACCGTGATCCTTGCGTTAAAGGGAATGAGTGCTTGCCTTTTGGCAAGAAGTAAGGTGGGACCGCGTGCAAACGTCCTTATCGTTAAGGGCGTTTTTTTTATTTTATTTAGAGAGAATAGAGGTAGATACGATGTACGATCACAAGACTATTGAGAAGAAGTGGCAAAAAGTTTGGGAAGACAATAAAACGTTCAAGACCGATACGGCGGATTTTTCCAAACCAAAGTATTATGTGTTGGATATGTTTCCATATCCGAGCGGAAATGGATTACATGTAGGGCATCCGGAAGGCTATACGGCGACAGATATTATCGCGCGAAAAAAGAGAATGGAAGGTTTCAACGTTCTGCATCCGATGGGGTTTGATTCGTTTGGTCTTCCAGCTGAGCAGTTCGCGATCCAGACGGGTCATCATCCTTCGATCTTCACCCAGCAGAATATCGATCATTTTCGCGATCAGATCAAATCATTAGGGTTCAGCTACGATTGGGATCGGGAAATCGCGACAAGCGATCCGAGCTATTATAAATGGACGCAGTGGATCTTCATTCAATTGTACAATGCGGGGCTTGCCTATGTGGATGAGATCCCGGTCAATTGGTGTCCTGAATTGAAGGCGGTCCTCGCCAACGAAGAGGTCATTGATGGAAAGAGCGAGCGCGGCGGCTATCCTGTCATTCGCAAGCCGATGCGTCAATGGGTCTTGAAGATCACGGATTATGCCGAACAGCTTTTGAATGATCTTGAGCTCGTGGACTGGCCTGAGTCGACAAAGGAAATGCAGCGAAACTGGATCGGTAAATCGAAGGGCGCGAATGTCGTCTTCAAGATCGATGGACACGATAAAGAGTTTACCGTGTTCACGACGCGTTGCGACACATTGTTTGGAGCGACGTATTGTGTCATGGCTCCGGAACATCCTTTTGTGAGCGATATCACGACGCCTAAGCAAAAAGAGGCAGTCGAGGCGTATCAAAAGGAGTGCCAAAGCAAGTCGGATCTGGAGCGTACGGATCTGAACAAAGACAAGACGGGTGTATTCACGGGCGCTTATGCGATCAATCCTGTCAATGGCAAGAAGATCCCGATCTATATTTCGGATTACGTTCTTGCAAGCTATGGTACGGGTGCGATCATGGCGGTTCCTGCTCATGATACGCGGGATTATGAGTTCGCGAAAAAGTTTGGGCTTCCGATCATTCCTGTTTTGGAAGGTGGCGATATCGAAAAGGAAGCGTTCACAGAAGATGGTGTCCATATCAATTCGGAATGGCTGAATGGTCTTGGCAAGCAAGAGGCGATCGATAAAATGATCGAGTGGCTGGAAGAAAAGGGTGTTGGCGAAGCAAAGACGACATATAAGTTAAGAGACTGGCTCTTTTCTAGACAGCGCTATTGGGGCGAGCCGATCCCGATCATCCATATGGAGGATGGTACGATGCGCACGGTCGATGTTGAAGAGCTTCCTTTGGAGCTTCCTGCCACGGAAAACTTCAAGCCAGCGGACACGGGAGAATCGCCTTTGGCCAATTGTCCGGACTTCTTACATGTGGAGATCGATGGTGTGAAGGGCGTGCGCGAGACGAATACGATGCCGCAATGGGCTGGCAGCTGCTGGTATTATTTGCGTTATATCGATCCGCATAACGACAAGGCGATCGGGGATCCTGAGCTATTGAAACATTGGCTGCCGGTCGATTTGTATGTAGGTGGCGCGGAGCATGCGGTCTTACATTTGTTGTATAGCCGTTTCTGGCATAAAGTGTTATATGATCAAGGAATCCTTCCTACACCAGAACCTTTCCAAAAACTGTTCCATCAAGGGATGATCCTTGGAAGCAATGGCGAGAAGATGTCGAAGTCGAGGGGAAATGTCATCAATCCGGATGAGATCGTGGAAAGTCATGGGGCGGATGCTTTGCGCGTTTACGAGATGTTCATGGGTCCTTTGGAAGCGGGTCTTCCTTGGTCGACGACGGGTCTGGACGGAACGAGAAAATGGCTGGACCGGGTGGATCGTTTGATCCATGGAGCTGTTGAAATCAGTGACGTCAACGATCATAGCTTGGATAAAGTCTATAACCAGACGGTGAAGAAGGTTTCGCATGATATCGATACACTCAACTTCAATACGGCGATTTCGCAGATGATGATTTTCGTGAACGAAGCTTACAAAAGCAAGAAGCTGTATCGTCCATATGCGGAAGGGTTCGTGAAGATGTTTTCGGCGTTCGCTCCCCATCTTGGCGAAGAGTTGTGGCAGTATTTAACGGATTCGAAGGAATCGATCGCGTATGAGCCTTGGCCTACGTATGATGAAAACGCTCTTAAAGAAGAGAATGTGACGATCGTCGTGCAGGTCAACGGCAAAGTGCGTGGTAAATTCGAAACGAAGCAAGGCTCGGATGACGAGAGCTTGAAGGAGCAGGCTCTGGGACTGGATTCGGTCAAACGCCATATCGAGGGCAAAGAGATCAAGAAGATCATCGTGGTCAAAGGCAAAGTTGTCAATATTGTCGCGAAATAAATCAATCTAGACTGCTAAGAAAATGTAGCAGTCTTTTTTTGTTGTAACATTTTTAATACAATTGAAGCAAAAGCTTGATAAACGCAAATTAATTTGATTGAAGTCAAAAAAATAAGTATAATTTTAAAAAAGGAATTTAAGAAAGTATTTTCAGATAAGTCATGAATAGGTTGAAAGGAGATTATGAAGATGAAGAAGAAAAAGCTTCAAAGAACTGACGAGTGGAAAGTAGTGAAAGCAGTAGGAAAAAAGGTCCTCTCTTCGCTTCTTTGCGCTTTTTTGTGTGTAAACAATACATCGAGCTTGATGGTCTACGCGACAGAAACCGAACCAGAGACGGAAGTCGAAACGCAAACGCTCGAATACTGTTCTCATGGGAAAGAAAAGAGCGAAAGCTGCGTTCTTTGTGTTCAAGAAGGGATCCAAGAGATCGTCGCGATCTTGAGTGAAACAAAATCTATCGAGCAGCCGATGCAGACGATCTATGACGATGTTGAAAGTGTGTATGACAACTATGTCAAGCTCAATGAAGAGGAATTGAGCCAGTTAACAGAAGATGAATTCAATTGGATGGAATTCTTACTGGCTGATGAACAAGCTTTGATCACTTTGTTGGATGAACTGGATCGACAAGTAAACGAGAATGGCGCGGCGAGTGAAGAGTCTTTGGCTCAGCTGTATTCTTTAGTCTCCAATTCTTATGTGGGATTTATCCAAAACAAGGAAGCGGAAGAACAAGAAGAAGTAGAGGAAGAAATCGATAAGGAGTCTCAAGACTCGAATCAACAACAAGAGTCTCTATCCAATGATCTTTCGATCGAAGAGAGAGATGAGAAGATCCATAACGAGGGGCAAGTCGAGGATCCGAATACAGGACCTAAAGATCAGGCAACTTCTGAAATTATGGAGATTGAAACTGCGGTGATCAAGGAAGATGGAAGAGAAGATCAAGACATAAAAACAAATCCATCTTTTTCAGTAGATTTTTCAAAGCAGTTTACTTTACATATCGCAATAAAAAGTCAATTGAATTTACCAAACAAAAAAGTGGAAATCACTGTTCCTGATGGATTGACGGTTGTTGAATTTCCGCAGCCACAACGTGGGGATATGGCTGAAAAAGTAATGCCAGAAAGCGCTGAACAACTACAAGGAAACTCTAATTACGGAGATTATATACCGAAGAATGGAAAAATTACGTATTCATTGAAAAGTACTGCCACAGAAAACAGCTTTAATTTGATCCTGGCACCGGATACAGTTCTTTGGAATAGAAGGCAAAATCAAACTTTAGCCGATTCATTAATTATTAAAACGTATTCTAAAGACACAAACGAGGAATCAATACAAACGGACTATGATGAAATCAATGCAAAAGTCATGATTGCTGGTAAGTATTTACAAGATGCATCTGATCATAGAGCACTGCAAACTGGACCAAGATTATCTGCGATTGGAGTAAAGAATGGAATTCCAACTGAGTCAAACACTCCGTTTTCGCTGCGACAAGTTTGGCTAAATCCGGATAAAGATTATATTGATATGCCTCAATTTTTCAAAGATCTTGAGATTACGATCGCATTACCATATTTTGAAAAAAGCGGAGAGAAGCACTATGCAGTACTTGATCATATTGCTTATGATCTTGCCGGAACGTCCGATAGACCGAATGATCTTGATCCAAAAAATCATAAAGACGAACAAGGGAATGAAAAAAATGGATTTCATTTTGAACAAACCGTCAAACCAAATCACACAGTCACATTAAAGTGGTCGAATTTATATTTAAGATACGGCCAAGATTACTTTACTCCTTTTTTTAAATGGGAAGAGGGAAATTGTCCGGATTCCAATAACAATGTCAAGTGGGGAAGTGATTTAATTCATAATACAGGAACAGCAGAGCCAACTTGTTACGAAGGAGGAGAACCTTCTACTGGTACATCAGCGGTAGGTGGAAAAATAACATGGCAGGATGAGTCGACATGGCATATATGGAATGGTAAATTTACAACCTTCTCTTTCACTGCTTATTCGGAAGAATCGATTGTAGTAAATGGATCGAAGACGCAGAAAATATACAACGCTTATGATTCGGATCCGAATATCGTTTACTATTTAGGGCAGTTTCAAATCGTGAACCATGGCGGGAAAGCGAGTGCCCCTAAGACGTTAGAATTCGAATATTCCAGTTTGGGAATTGGTGTCATTGCTCAAAAAATTCCGTCGACCTCAGGAAATGATATTTCGAACATTCAATATAAAACAACAAAAGAAAGAGAATGGCAAAAGTATCCAGGAAAGCTTGTCAGCAGTGGAGGATTTGCGACTTTTACTTCCGAGCTGGCTGGACTAGGTGAAAATGAATATTTTACCGCAATTAAAGCTGATGTAGGAAGTTATGAACGAGATTTTGTAAGTTATGTTGCTTCACGTTCTTCGGATCCAACATCCGGTTATGGGGCTACTTTTGGTAAATTGTTGACTAAAAACGAAGAGACATATTCAAAATTTGCGTCGATGAAAATCTCGGATACGGATACAGTTTCAGAGGTGAATCCCGAAACAACATCGTATACAGTCGTGACGACTAGTACGCCTGGGGAAATACCAACGGGAATGGAACAAGCGTATAAAGAAGGACAAATGTTGGAAAGACTACCTGTTTTAAGCAAAACTTCTGTAACGGCTGGCGATACAGTGACATTTAATGGCTTATTGAGTTCTTCGGCTTATCCTTATTCGTCAAATAATATTATGACTGATCCGGAAATATATATTCGTTTACCGGAAAAGATCTCGATTAATAATTTACAATTGTATCGGGAGATCGGGCGCAGAGCGGATAAAGTATTCTTAAGCAATCTCGTAACAGAAACAGAAATTCCGCAACGAACGTTCATCGATAAAAGTCGTTATAGTTTTCATGAAATTTCAACTCCTTCAACAGAAGAGAGCAAGAAAGAAACGTATAAAACGTATAAGATTGATTTTACAAACAAAAGTGATCCGGAAAAGATCGGATGGTTTTCAGAAAATTTAGGGCAATACCAAATTGGAATTTCTTTTGATATGAAAATTGCTAAAGACTCTGATGCCATGACACTGGATATGCGGGATTGCGTGCGATTTAAGAGTAAATCGTTACGTGTTACAAGCAATAATGGAACATTGAGCCAGTTCCAAGTCGTGGATTCGTATAAGATGGATCCTGATTCTAATACGAGCGAGCGGATGAGTACATTGAATGTGAATACTCCAGAAACTAAACTGTCTGTAGTCGCTGCCCGTCTAGGTCTTGATTTTACATTTGGTGCCAGAGTGGCTGATAAAGGATCAATCCCAGAATTTGATCCAAAGCAATATACAAATTTTGAAATCGATAACGAAAAAGTTTATTTAAAAGATGAAAATCATGTTATCGACATGTTGTTTACACTACAAAATAATACGGGAAGGACATTTTCTAAAGCGGATGCTCAAGCGTTCTACTATTTTATTCCAGTTCCAAAGGAAGGGGATCTTTGGGATAGTCATATGCAAAACGAAGCGTTTGAATTTGACATGAATTTGACAAGAGCGCCTTCTTTATCTGGAGGATCAAAAGAGAATGTAGTTGTTACATATGCAACAGATATTGATTCAAATGTTCATTCCGGCAATGAAAAGCATTACACCAATAAAGAGAAATATTTGACTGAGGATCAATTATTAGTAGGTTGTGAGACGGATAAAGAAAAGGAAGAAAAATGGAAACAAGTTAAAATGATTCGAATCGCCGCAAAAGAAAATGTAGAGAGTATTTCTGAAAAAGCTTATTTAGCTGTCAATATGCGGTTGGAACCAACATTTAGAAATGATCAAGACCATTTTGATGATATGGCTGATCTGGTCGGAAGCGAAATCAACTTCGGCCCTTGTGGGGTTTCTCCTTATTCTGTAGGGATGACTCAAAATCAAGGTCACAATCCTTTGCCACGGATCCAAGTGGAGTTTCAGACAGGAGTTATTGAAGGAAAAGTATTTATCGATAAAAATTATAATGGAATATTTGATGCGGAAGATGAGTCCTATACAGACAGTAAAGTCACAGTGAAAGCCCAGCATCAAAATGAAACTGTTGCTGATTTAGCGGAAATTCAAGAACTCGTTACACAAGATGGAAACTTCAAATTCAACAGACGACGGGCCGATACATACCAAGTGACAATAGTCAATCCTGGAAGTGCGGACGCATCGAGCGAGCATCCATTACGGTTTACGCTGCCTGATAACAAGTTTTTCTCAATATCGGAAAATCAAAAGATGGCTACGGCTACAGTAATCTTGGATATGAATCAGAAACCGAATGGAATCAAAGATGCTCAAACTTTACAGTTTGGTCTTCAAACTCCACATACTATTACATTTAACACAACAAACGCGGAATTAAGCACAACTTCTATGAAAGTTTGGCATGGAGAAGAATTGAATGCGGTTCCACTCGTTTCAGTTAAAGAAGGATATCGGTTGACGGGCTGGAAAGTGAAAGGACAGGATCGGGTATTTTCTGATGCCGAAATCAAAGAAATTCCAGTATCGAATGATATGACTGTCACAGCAGTTGTCGAAAAACTCTATACTTTAACTTACGATGGAAATGGGAATATAGCTGGAAAAGTACCATCCTCATCACAACATATTCATAAAGAACAAGTTATACCGAATTATAATGGGACAGGCGATTTAAATAAAGGTGTGAAAACGATTTTTGTTGGGTGGAGCACAACTCAAATTCCTGAAGTACTGAGCGAAGATGCTTCAAAGGAAACGATTGAACAAATCATCTCGAATGATGCGCATGAAATGCCTGCCCATGATGTAAAACTGTTTGCCGTATACGCTTATGACAAGAATGGAAATGGAAACCCAGATTATCGTGATGACGCGGTTCATGTCCGATATCACGGAAATAATAATACTCATGAAGATATTATTTGTTCTCATCATCATGTATCCGGAGAAACAACAAAACTATCCGTAAGTGGTATGGTTTCAGGAAAAAAAGTGAAACATGATGAACTCCAAAGTTCTGCAACTTCTGAAATACAAACCTATACATTTAAATATGGAACTCATATTTTCATTGGCTGGAGTACAAGTCCAATGCCGGATGTGATTGAAACAAAAGATCAGTATGATAATCTTAAAAACAGTATAACAACTGAGATCACAATGCTTCCAACAAAAGAAAAAGAGGAAGAAAAAAACGAAGGTCTGTATGCAGATGAAGATGGAAATACGAACGTGTACGCGGTTTGGGCAACAGATCGAAATGAAAATGAGATCGCTGATTATTTAGAGGAGCGACAGTTGACTTATGACGGTCATGCAATCAAGGGAACAGTCAACTCTTTACCGGATCCAGTGACTAAAACAATAGAGCATAAATCTTTAATTCAAAACGATAAAGTCACATTGACTAAAGAGGCACCGAAGCATTCTTCTGTTAAGAAGAACGAGTCTGATTCAGAAGATACGAATGTTGTTTTCATTGGATGGATTTCAAAACCTCTTTCAACAATCCTTAGTCGGGAAGATCTGGAACCGACAACAATTTCAGAAGTGACGATTCGAAATGATGATGAGATTGTTTACGCAGTCTGGGGTTATGATGAGGATAAAAATGGGATTGCGGATGTTTTAGAAACATATTCACTAAAGTATGATTTAAACGGCGGTAATGGCGATATTCCTGAAATAAAAAAAGGAATTAAAAAGGGAGAAATCACTTCGATCACGGATAAAAAGGATTTCACTCGTCAAGAAAAAGAAGTTTTTGTTGGCTGGAGCTTGTTACAACAAGAGGGGGCTTTTGCTGCAGCTCAGGGGAATTTGATTAATGATATTTTGATTTCCGGAAATGAAATCCGGATGGGAACAAAAGACATCACTTTATATGCCGTCTGGGCTAAAGATACAAACGCAAACGGCATTCCTGACTACACTGAACTTGTCAAAGTATCGTATGACGGCAATGCTCAACAAAGTGGAATTGTTTCGAGTTTGCCAAACGCATCACTTCATCTTCCAGGAAGCGTGGCTGGATTGGATTTCTCTAAAACTCCAATCCACTCCGATGTGAACGGTAAAAAAGTTGTTTTCATCGGCTGGACGACAAAGAAGGACGAAAAAATCTATCAAGAAGCGGATACAACGCCTACGACCGAGAAAAAAATCACGATTCCTGAATCAACAAATGGTAAGAAACCAGCAGATCAAATTGTCTATGCCGTTTGGGGTTATGACGAAGACGCGAACGGAAAAGCTGATGTTCTCGAAACGTTCACTTTATCATATGACTTGAATGGCGGTTCTGGCACTAGACCGGAACGTGTTTCCAATTTGAAGAAAGGAACTTCTGTTAATTTAGCAGAAGGTAAAAATCTAAAGCGAAAATCTAAAGAGATTTTCGTTGGCTGGGGAATAACTCCAGTTGTAGAAGCTCTCGATGCGTCAACAAAAGAAGAAACTATCAATCAGATCCTGCAAGCCAATTCTAACTATTCCATGCCAAGACAAAACATTGTTTTATACGCCATCTGGGCAATGGATATAAATGAAAACGGAACGCCAGACTACAACGAAACAAAGTATCAAGTTCAATACAACGCGAACAATGGACAAGCCAATGAATCGGTAAATTGCTCGCATCAACATGTTGCTAAAGAAACATGCGCTCTATTGAAAAACGCTTCCAACGGCACTTTGCGCTTTACCAAAGAACATGCCGTCTTTATCGGCTGGAGCAAGACCCAACATCAAAAAAACATTCAAACGACCGCTGAAGCGAAAAAAGCCGGTATCATTACCGAACTTCAAATCACAGATGGAGAGAATAAAGTCTATGCCGTATGGGCCGAAGATAAAAACTCCAACGGATCGGCCGATTTTACTGAAACCGGCTACTCAATCCTCTACCATTCCAACAACGACAAAGGCATGGTCATTCGATGCGGACATTATCACGTTGAAAAGGAAGCTGTGACATTATTTGAACCTGACCAGCTTGTTGGAAGCGAGGATGACATTAACGCGAGCACCCCTCATACCTTCACTCGTGATCAAGCTGTCCTGATTGGCTGGAGCAAAGAGAAAAAACAAGAACTAGTAACGAGTTTTTCTGAAAAAGAGACTGCTGGGATCATCACCCAAATCGATTCGATGCCAGCAAGCGATCAAGACGTCTATGCCGTATGGGCCATCGATCAAAACAAGAACGGGACTCCAGATTATGACGAAAGTCTTTACACACTTACGTTCGACGCGAACGGTGGAAGCATAAAAGCATCCTCATCCACGTATCTTTATGGAGAAACGATCACGCTTTCTAAAGAGCCGATACACACCGATCCACAACTCGTCTTCGCTGGCTGGAGCGAAACAAAACTCAAACCACTGAGCGCAGGAGATCAACGCCCATCGCTCATCACAAAAACATATAAAATGCCTAACCATGACACCACATTGTATGCGGTATGGACCAAAGACATCAATAGAAACGGCATTGCCGATTATTTAGAACGCTCCTTGACATTGAATTATGATGGCAATGGATCAGGCGCTACGATCAATGGACTGCCTGCTTCAAGCAAGAATCATGTAGCTGGAGAACAAGTCGAACTCAGTCAAGAAAAACCAAGCTATGGAATAGACAATGTCGTCTTCCTTGGATGGAGCGAAAAGAAGAGCGATTCGATTTACCGCGCCAACGATCCACAACCAACTTTGATCAACACGATCCGCTTTGGCGGAAAAGATCTTACCGTCTACGCGGCCTGGGGTTATGACTCCAACAAAGACGGTATCGCCGACATCGATACATCATATATCGTTTCTTACGATCCAAATGGCGGAACAGGAACGATTCCTCAACCATCGTCGCATCGCGTTCAAGAAAGCTTTACTCTGCACAATCATACCAATCTAGTTCGGCAAAATTGCCTCTTTGTCGGATGGAGCACAAAAAAGATCAACAAAGTACTTGATGAAGACGCTAGTCCAGACGATATCAATTCGATCATTGCCGCCGATGACTACACAATGCCATCACACGATGTAACTTTCTATGCCGTCTGGGCAATCGATTCCAATCATAATGGAAAACCAGACTACGCCGATCAAGCCGTTCATGTCCGCTATCACGCCAACAATGGAACGGATCAAACGTTCACTTGCTCACACCATCACGTCGTGGGAACGGAAGCGACACTATTCAGAACTGCCCCTGATGGATTTACAAAATCAAACGCCCTCTTTGTAGGCTGGAGTTTAGAAAAGCATGAAGATATCCGAACAAAAGGGCAGCTCGAAACGGTCAAATTCGTAGAGAGCCTCGAAATGAAACGAAGCCAAAACAACGTCTACGCTGTATGGGTAACCGACTCAAACGGAGATGGCGTCGCCGATTATGAAGCGCTCTATCTCGTTTCCTACTCGCCAAATGGGGCAATCGGCAATGCGCCAGCCTCCTCATCGCATCATGAAGGGGATATCGTACACATTGTTCAACAAGTCAATGAGCTAAAAAAAGATGGTGCCATCTTTGCCGGCTGGAGCGAAACACCAATCAACCAAACGTTTTCAGCCCAAGCCGATCCAACGCTCGTTAAGCAGATCATGACAAACTATACGATGAGCATGCCATCTCGTAATGTAACTCTTTACGCGGTATGGGCCGAAGATCAAAATGGCGATTCGATCCCAGATTACGGGCAAAACGCTCATCATGTCCGCTATCATGCAAACAATGGAACAAGCGATACGCTCGAGTGCGCCCATCATCACTTAGAAGGAACAAAAGCCGAACTCGTTGCGGATGCGATGAACCTTTATGGCAAGCTCAACCAAAGCGACACGAATAAGAATCATTCGTTCACGATGGAAGACGCTGTCTTTATGGGCTGGACAACGATAAAACCAGAATCATCGATCCAATCGTCCGAAGAAGAGATCAAAAAATATTCAATCGTATCATCGATCACGATCCAAAAAGAAGGAAACGACATGTACGCGCTTTGGGCAAAAGACATCAACCACAATGGAACAGCCGATTTCTTAGAACACGTCAAAGTGACCTATGAAGCCAACGCAAAAGAAAGCGATGTCCAAAATATGCCAAACGATACAGACATCCATCTTCCAGGAGATACGATCCAATTGACAGGAAAACCAACCTGTCAAAATATCGACGACACGCCAGTCGTCTTTATCGGATGGACGAAGAAACAAAATCCTTCGATCGTAAAACGAACGGACACCTTGCCACAAACGCTCGAAGAGCTTACCTTCGGCAAAAAAGATGAGACAGTCTACGCCCTATGGGGAACGGATACCAACAACGATGGAACCGCCGACGTATTCGACACATACACCTTGACCTATGATCTCAACGGAGGAAAGGGAATTGTTCCTAAGCCACAAAACAATATCGCGAAAGCATCCAACATTACGATCTCTTCCAAGAACGATTACACACGAAATCCAAAAGAAGTATTTGTTGGATGGAGCCTGCAAAAACACAAAGATCCTTTGAAAAAATCAGCCGAGGTCCTCGCTCCAAATTCACTCTATGTCATGCCTGTTAAAGATATCACGCTTTATGCGGTATGGGCGCAAGACAACAATGGAAATGGCATCGCCGATTTTTACGAAAAATCATTGACCATCCACTATGAAGGCAACGCCCAAAACCAAGGAGTGCTCAATAACGTGCCTTCCGATTCAACAAACCATATCGTTGGCGAAACGGTAACGCTCGAAAAGAAACTGCCTACCCATAGCGCTGTCGATGGAAAATCGATCGTTTGCCTAGGATGGAGTAAAGAGTTGACCGATACGATCTATAAACGAGAAGATCCGCTCCCTGACTTGATCGATCAAATCAGCTTGAGCGATCACGATGAAACTCTTTATGCAGCCTGGGGCTATGACTCCAATCACGATGGAAGAGCCGACATTCTCGACACCTATCAAGTTCAATACGACGCTAATGGCGGCCATGGCCTTGATCTTGCAACAAAGAAATATCGAGCTAACGAATCGTATACGATCCTTCATCCGCAAAAAACGTTCAAAAAAGACGATCTCGTCTTTGCGGGCTGGAGCTTGGAAAAACTCGATACGATTTTGAAAGTCGACAGCAATATCGAGATCCTCAAAAAACTTGAGACTGATGATACGCCGATCATGCCTTATCACGATGTCACCTATTATGCAGTGTGGGCGAAAGACGAAGACCATGATGGAACACCTGATTTCGCGCAAAACGCAGCCCACATATATTATCACGCCAACAATGTGGAAGAAGGCGAGCCTGAACTTGTCGTAATTTGTCCGCACCATCATCTCAATGGTATGAATGCCGAACTAGCGCAAAACGCCAACGCGCTCTATGGATCGACCGAAAAGGATGAGCACCTCAAAAACTATACGTTCCAAAAAGAAAACGCGGTCTTTATTGGCTGGAGTTCTCAACGAATCGATCTTGTCGATTCGAAAGAAAAACAACAATCTTTACATCTTCTTGATCAAGTCGTTTTATCCACAAAAGCGAAAACGACAAACGGAAGCGATGTCTATGCGGTTTGGGCGATCGACACGAACCAAAACAACATACCAGATTATGAGGAGTGGATCCACCTAACCTATAACGCGAATGGCGGCAAGGACAATTCGATGCCAGTCGATACGAAAAACTACTTCCCGCAAGCCAATGTGCCACTCATCGAAGAAGGAAAGATGGCGCACCGTGACGAAAACGAAAGCGCAATCGTCTTTATTGGCTGGACATCCCAAAAAGAAGATCATATTTTCAAGCGAGAGGAAAAAGCGCCTACTACAATCCATACACTCACCTTGCAAGACAAAGATGCAACCATCTACGCCGCGTGGGGCTATGATTCCAACCGGGACGGTATTGCCGATGTGCTTGAGACATATTCGCTTGCATACGATTTGAACCAAGGAAAGGGAAAACGACCTGAATCCTTGACAGGCTTAAAGAAAGGAGCGGCGATCCAGCTCGCATCCGAATCCTTGCTAACAAGAAACGAAGATGAAGTGTTTGTTGGCTGGAGCGAAACTCAAGAGAAAAATGCGATCGAAGCCGACGCGACCAAATCGCAACTCGATTTGATCAAAAAGCCAGGTTCGGCTTGGGTTGTTGGTCCGGACGATCAAATCCTTTACGCCGTATGGGCCAAAGACCACAACCACAATGGCATCGCCGATTATATGGAAAAACGCTTCACGCTCTTTTATGAAGGCAACGCCCAAAACGAAGGTACAGTCACAAGTCTACCGACATCAAGCAAGAATCATATTCTAAACGACCGGGTGACTCTCGTAGCGAAGTCGCCAGAACACAGCGATGTCAATGGTGTTCCTGTGAAGTTTATTGGTTGGTCGCAGCAGAAGATCGATCACATTTTTGAACGAGAAGATCCGATGCCTTCGACGATCCAGATGATCACATTCGAAAGTCAAGATATCCACGTCTACGCTTTATGGGGATATGATCGAGATGGAAATGACAAAGCCGATCTCTTAAAAGACTACACTCTGTCTTATGATCTCAATGGCAAAGAGGGAACGGTTCCTTCACCGCAAACCGTCAAAGCGGGATCGAAGATCATCCTCGAACATCCGCAAGGACTGAAAAAAGGCGACGCGATCTTCGCAGGATGGAGCACAGAAAAGATCGATTTGATCGTGAATGTCGATCCAGACATCGAAATATTGAAAACGATCGTGACAAACGACGAGTACATGATGCCTTCCAACGATGTGATCGTATATGCGTTATGGGCAGAAGACCTGGATCATAACGGAATTCCGGATTATGCCGAAAAGGCAGTCCATATTTCCTATCATTCGAATACAGGAGATGAGGAACAAGTCGTGATTTGTCCACACCACCATATCGTTCAGACCAAGGCGGTTCTTTCTTCGAGCGCCCAACACTTGTATGGTCGAACGAAAGAAGACGCTACGATCAAGAACCACAGTTTCAAAAAAGAAAAAGCACTCTTTGTCGGCTGGAGTAAGACGCCGCAAAATGACATCGAAACACTGGAAGATCATGCCAAGATCAGTCAGGAATTGCTGGATAGCGAGATCGTATTGGAAGATGTCAATGATGTCTATGCCGTTTGGGCAAGCGACCGTAATGAAAACGGCGTCGCCGATCATCAAGAATTTGTCCGCCTGAACTATGATGCCAATGCCAAAGAAGGGCTGGTCAAAAATTTACCAGAAAGTCGAAAACAGTGTCTGCCCGGCGCTACGATTGTTCTAGAAGGAGAACCGGTCCATGAAGCGGTTGATGGAATTCAAGTCAAGTTTATTGGCTGGAGCCAAGAAGCGCTGCCGATCCTGGAAAGAAAAGACGAAGATCCAACTTCTTTGTTGGTTCAAGAAGTCAAACTCGAAAACCACGATCTGACGGTATATGCGGTTTGGGGTTATGATACCGACCAAAACGGAATCGCAGATGTCTTGGAAACATACACATTAAGCTATCATTTGAATGGTGGTCGAGGCGAGCTGCCTACCCATGTCGATCCGATCAAAAAAGGAGAACAAGTTTCGATCTTTGATCAACAAGCCTTTGTTCGAAGCGAGGATGAAGTATTCGTGGGCTGGAGCTTGCAGCAGCATGAAGAGGCGGTGGATGGCAAATTGTATGAGAAGTTGAAATTTTCCGATAAGGATTTAACGATGCCGGCCAACAACGTGACGCTTTATGCCTTATGGGCGCAAGACGCGAACCAAAATGGCGTCGCCGATTTTAAGGAAATGGTCCAGCTGATCTATAACGCCAATACGAACTCAATCGGAAAAGCTCACGGCATGCCGTCAAGAAGCTTCCATTTGCCAGGAGATACGATCACGCTCTCTCAAAAGAAACCGACAATGAGCGTGAATGACGGTAAGCGTGTTGTATGGATCGGATGGAGCGAAAAAGCGCTGCCAATCTATTCGCGTGAAGATGAGGATCCGGAAAACCACTTGATCAAAGAAGTCGAGCTCATAGACCAAGATCAAATAGTGTACGCGGTATGGGGCTACGATTTAGATCGAAACGGGATCGCGGATGTGTTCGATACATATTCGGTATACTACGATCTCAATGGTGGAAAAGGAGGCGATCAAAAGACACAAACAAACGTGAAGAAAGGAACAAAAATCACAGTTCCAAATTCGGATGATTTGACAAGAAATGAAAACGAAGTCTTCGCTGGCTGGAGCTTATCGAAACATGAACAAGCTTTTGGTTTGGATCAAAACGAAGAGCTCGAATCGCTTCGAGTGAAGGAGCCGGTCACGATGGAAGCTAAAGATCTAACATTCTATGCGTTGTGGAAGAAAGTCGATCCTGAAAAAGAGCCAACGTTCACGATCACCTATGATCTGAATGGCGGATCTTGGAGCGATCCAACCACATTCACGTATCCAAAAGGAACGCTTTTCATGGCGCACGAGGCGCCGATCCGTGACGGGTATCGTTTCATTGGATGGAAAGATGGAAAAGGCCATACGTTTGATCCAGGCGAACCATTGATGATCCAAGAAGATATGACATGGATCGCCGTATGGAAAGAAATCCCGAAACGAAGCGTTTCTTCTAGAAGGAATCCTGCTTCACGGACCGAGCGATCCAATCGCTCTTCGGCCCGCACGGCAAGTGCCACGCATCAAACGATCTGGTTCGCCTCTATGTTCGTTTCGACTTGCGTTCTTGGCATGTTGTCTAAAAAAGGCAAAAAGAAAAAATAAAGCATAAAAGAGAAGGATTCCTTCTCTTTTATTGTGGTTTTTTTCTCAAGCGTATGATGACCTTGTTGTTTTGCAACCTCGTATAATAGTTGTATCAAGCGAGGTGTTAAATATGGAAAACAAAAGGGGACTCGTTTTAGGCGGAGGAGGTTCTCGCGGCAGTTATGAAGTCGGAGTCTGCTTAGCTTTGAAGGAGCTTGGCTATTCATTCGATGTTGTGACGGGCGTTAGTATTGGCGCGCTCATTGGCGCGATCTATGTGCAAGATGACGTCGAAGTTTTGGAAGGATGGATCCAAAGCTTCCAGCAAGAAAAGCTCTCCAACAATTTATTTGTCTATCCAAATCAATACAAGACGATGTCGCTTCACGCGAATGGTTTTGACCAATTTATGGAGATGTTTTTAAAAGACGGTCCGAATATTACAGGCTTACAAAATCAATATAAAGCGATCTTTCAATATGACAAATTCAAAAATTCGCCGATTGAATTTGGCACGCTTTCTTACAATTTGAATCAAAACAAACTTGTCGCTTTCACGAAAGAGCAAATGAACGCCAACAATGTGATCGATCTTTTATTTAGTAGCACGGCGTATTTTCCAGCATATCAATTCGTAAAGATCGATGGGGAATATTATGCCGATGGGGGGTATGAACAAACTTTGCCGGTGAAGTTGTGTGTCGATCTAGGCGCGAAAGATCTTGTGGTTGTTAGCTTGTTGGAACCCGATGATCCTGATCCGATGATCGCAAGCGAGCATTGTCTCATTCGGCCATTGCTTAAGCTGCATTCCGTTCTCGATTTTGAAGGGAAAGACTTGACACCGCAAATGCGAGAAGGTTATTTAGAAACATTGAAGTATTTGAATAAAGCGCCAGGCTATTTATATACTTTTTATGATGAAGACTGGAAATACATGCTTCGACTTGAAAAAGCGTGCTTGAGCTATCTTGTTCACGATGGACAAATTGGCTTATTGACGAAGATGGATTCTATGTTGGAAGATGTCTATAAGTTTTTCTTTCATTATGTGCCATGTCCGATGAAGAATGCCTATTCGGAACAGTATATCATCGGACGATTGCTGGAGATCATAGGTTTGATTTGTCAGATCCCTCTAGATCGTCAATACCACTTTAAAGACTTTATTCGTTTGATTTTGATGCATTTGGAGCATTTCAATGAAGATCCAAACAAACAGCCGTATCCACAAATTTATGATCAGATGGATATCAAAGGCGTTCAAGATTTTATTGTTTTTTTCCATTCGGCTTTGATTTCGTTTCATGGCAAATTGCCTCCAGAATTTGAGGGAATCAAGCAGAAGTTTTATCCGATGTATTTGATCGCGAACGTGTGGAGGATGATTTCGCATTTTCGAACGATTTTAGATCTCTAAAAGAAAAGCGTAGGTCGATTTTGACTTACGCTTTTAATCTAGGAAAAGAGGGGCGGCGATCCAATCTTCTTTGACGGCTCCTTCGATCAACTTTTGAACAAGAACAAGCGATCCGACCGCCATCTTAGAATAGGGGATCCGAATGGATCGAGTATTGGGAGCAATATAGGACAAAAGACTTTGTTCTTCATCGCATAAAACAAGCAGTTCGATTTCTTGGATCTGATATTGAGAGCAGTATTTCAGCACGCCACAACATAAATCAAAAGAAGTCACGACGAGATGGCTAACTTTTGAAAATGGAATTAGAAGACAAGCGTCATAGCCTTCTTTGGGCTCGAAAGTGACGGCAGGATAGAGAGAACAATGATACTTGGTTTTCATTTTTTCAGCGATCGCTCCTGAAAAAGGATCTTTTTTCGAATAAATGCAAGCTGTTCTATTATTCAGCGAAAAATGTGAGTGAATCAAATCCAAGACGCTTTCTTCATCGATGCAGACGCTAGAAAACGAGTCGGATTGACGATTGAATAGGACAAGAGGCACTTCGATCGGAAAAGATTCAAGAAGTGCGATCATTTTTTGATCGAAGCCAATACAAATCAAACCATCGGCTTCTAGTATCTTTCCAAGCAGCAAGGATTTGGATAAGTCTTGTGGATTTAAGCCAACGATCTGCAGATCTATATCTAGGCTTTGCTTCGAAACGCCTTTTATAAACGCCGTCAAGACCGTAAGATCCATTTCTTGATTATAAAAGAGAACGATCGTTTTTGATTGAGGCGCGCTTCTTAATCGGAGCGCGTTTTTATTTGGTTTGTAGTGGAGTTCTTCGATCGCGTTCCATACGTTTTGCACAGTTTTTTGCGAGATCTTACGTTCCTTGTCTTTGCCGTTGATGACGATCGATACTGTGCTGATCGACACACCTGCTTTTTTTGCCACATCCTTGATCGTTGCCATCTCCATCACCTCATAGACTAGTATAGCATATTACTTAAAACGTTTTAGTTTGGAACTAGGTTGTATCCGTTCTAAATATTCGTTATAATGAGAACACGCTATGAAAAGACAGAGTAAACAGAAACGGGTCTTTAGAGAGAGGCTGGGTGCTGAAAAGCCTTGATACCATCTGTTGAATACACCTTGGAGCATCGATTCGACGTATGCCTGCGTTAAAGGTTTGAGGGTCCATAGGAACGATCTATGGAAAAAAAGGTGGTACCGCGTTGACTGACGTCCTTTTAGCGGTCTTTTTTTTTGGGAGGAAAACGAAGATGAATTTATTTGAAGAACTAAAATGGAGAGGGCTGATCGATAATACGACAAGTCCAGAACTCGAAGACGCGATCAACAACGATTCGCTCACATTTTATATTGGCACCGATCCAACGGCAGATTCTTTGCATATCGGTCATTATTCGTCTCTTTTGATGGCAAAACGTTTAGAAAAGCATGACCATCATCCGATCATGCTTGTCGGCGGGGCGACTGGCTTTATTGGCGATCCAAAAGCGAGCGGAGAAAGAAGCATGCTCACGCCAGAAGTTTTAGAAGCCAACTACAACGCGCTCCATAAGCAGATCCAGGCGCTTTGGGGCTTTCAAATGGTCAACAATTTAGATTGGATCAAAAAGCTATCAGTGATCGACTTTCTTCGCGATTATGGAAAGCTGTTCAATGTCAACTATATGATCAATAAAGAAACGGTCAAAAAAAGACTCGATTCTGGAATCAGCTATACGGAATTTTCCTATATGATCTTGCAGTCGATCGATTTTCTGCATCTTTATCAAACTTATAATTGCCGAATGCAGATCGGAGGACAAGACCAATGGGGCAATATTACATCTGGCCTTGAATTGATCCGTAAAGTGGAGGGAAGCGATGTCAAATGTTTTGGGTTGACGATGCCTCTGATCACGAAAGCGGATGGAACAAAATTTGGAAAAAGCGAGACAGGAACAGTATGGCTAGACGGGAATAAAACGTCTCCTTACGCATTGTATCAATTTTTATTCAATACGGAAGATAGCAAAGTCATCGAGTATTTGAAGAAGCTCACATTCCTTTCTGTCGAGGAAATCGAAGAACTCGAACGTAAAACAAAAGAAGATGCCGGTCGAAGAGAAGCGCAAAGAGCGTTGGCGGAAGCTGTCGTCAAAGACTTGCATGGTGAAAAAGGTCTCGAATCGGCTTTGAAGATCACGAACGCGCTCTTTAGAGGCAATTTGCAAGATCTCAATGAAGAAGAACGCAAAGATGCGATCAAAGATATGGAAAAGATTCAGGCGAAGGCTGGCCAAAAATTAGAAGACTTGATGATCGAAACCAAAGTCGCCAAAAGTAAACGTGAAGCGAGAGAGTGGATCAAAGGCAATTCGATCGCGATCAACGGGATCAAAGTCACCGATCCAAATCAGATCATTGACAATGCAGATCTATTTGTGGAAAATGTGCTGATCCTTCGCCGTGGAAAGAAAAATTCATATTGTATCGAACTTGTTGAAGAGTAAAAGGCGGTACACGCCTTTTTTTTATTGTGTTTTACTTTATAAAAATGATGATGAAGAAAAAGTATATATTGATCGTGACTTGTCTTCTATTTCTACCAGCTTGCTTTCAGAACGAGAAAGAAGAAATCCAAACCAACGAGAAAGCTTCTGAAAAAATGGAAACGATCAAGAACGAAAAGCCTAAAAATAACGAAGGTCAAGATCCAAAAGAACTCGAGTCGAATTCAGACAAAGCGTCGATCCGTCTTCCTGTTCCAGAAAAGATCCAAGAAATCAATCACGGGAACTGAATACGAAGATCTAGCTCGAGAAGCTTCGATTTATATTTTCGAAAAAGCACCTAAAACCGATACCAATTCAGGATATAGAGCGTCTCTTTGGACACGGAATCAAGCAGAGCCGAATGCCAAAGCTATTTTGAAGAGCGTCTAAAAACCGATTTGAAGCATGGCGATCCTGTTTTTGTTTCAATCAATGTGGCGCCTGCTTATTGCTATACGCAAGATGCCGTTCATGAACTCGTATTGTATGACGCAGATTATGACGATTCGGGTAATACACTCAAATATTACTGTATCGATTCAAGCTATCGCAGCCAAGATCCTCAGTATGGAGAAAAAAAAGATGTGGTCGAGCGATGCGTTGTGGAATTTCATGAATGATAATCCAGAACCAGGATATGTCTGGTAATGATAGGTATTCTTGATCGAGTACGCTTTTCGAGCGCATCTTTTTTGTTCGCCGGGATCAAGATCAATGTTGATGGACTCAATATTTTTAATACCCTAAAAACTTGATCATTTCTGCTTGATAAAAACAATGAAGTGTACCCTTTGTCAAGGACAAAATAATTAGTAGTGATCCTATTTACTGAACAGATGTATTCTTATTTTTGATTTTATCTTTGTTTACTCTCCGTATACATTTCGATTTCGACTTGCAGATAA
>Ga0209694_1000705_pt1 | contig 47251 bp, 45 predicted proteins | sample GluameincwithD2O_FD_187499 | JGI IMG/M metagenome (GOLD analysis project Ga0209694, IMG submission 187499) | Mouse cecum microbial communities from Vienna, Austria - Glucosamine amended microcosms incubated with D2O (SPAdes) (version 2) | ecosystem: Host-associated > Mammals > Digestive system >... | reverse complement strand
CGTTTTTCGAGAGTAAAACTCTTGAACGGCTCAACGCCCAACTCCGTGCAAGTCTGAATGAGTTCGACGACCTCTTTATCGCACCACACGTCAGCCGAACGCCCGTTAATGAGTTCGACGCGCACAAAATGATTTTTGCCGCCGCGTTTCGAGGGCTTTGCCACAATCTTGATTTCCTTGACTACCTTGTTTAAGTTTTCCATTTTTGCTCCTTTTGAGGTTTATTTTTCAGCCGCCGCAAATCACGTTGCGCACCGTAATTTCAAGCGGCTAATGGTGGGGCTTTTTGCGCTTACCCCAAGCGTAAATTTAAGTTGTAATTTGCCTTTGTTTATCTCATAACGTACAATTCCCACATTGTCATCATCTCGATATAGAAACCCACATTGTCCGACCACTCAATAGTCAGATAGCCGTCGCGTTTGCAAGATATTGTTATGGTAAATGTGTTTTCCGTTCCGTAGTCCACAAGTCCGAGCGTTGCCGAGAACGGCGCAAGGCTTGTCAATTCTTTGTCGCCAGCGTTGCCGCCGTCGCCCTCGTATTGCAGTTGTTGCCATTGTCCGTCATAGCCGTATTCGTAGCCGTAGCAACCGTTGCCGTCGGGCGAGTTATACCAAAAACTGTTGTTTCCGTCGTCGCGTATATTCGCCTTGATATAGTTCGCCGTAACCTTGATTTTGTCGCCCGCTTTCAGACCGCTAACCGCTATGTCAACGCTGTTCATAGTGCTGTCGCCGTAAACATAGTGCATATCGTCGCCCAAGCGCGTCCAAGTTCCGAATTTTGCCGTGAAAGTCGTGTTTGCGGTTATCTTGTAGGTTGAAAGATTTATAACCGTGTTGCCGTCCGTAGTCCAGCCTATGAACGTATCACTGTTGAAAGTAGGCGCGGAGGCATAACCGCCGTTTTGCACCTCTTGCGTTGCTATCGTCGTATTGCCGTTTTTGAACGTAACCGTGAATTTATCAACGCGGAATAACGCCGTAAATGTTACGTTTTCGGTAACGGTGTAATTGCCTACGTTGACGGTGTTCGTTCCGTCGATAGACCAGCCGACAAATACATAATTCGGCTTTGTGGGCGCGGCGGGTACGGTGGGCTTGCCGTTGCGCTCTATAATCTGCGTATTGTGCGTTTTGCCGTCCGCTATGAATTTCACGTCGTACTTGTACGTTATATCTGCGACAAATACGGTATCTGCCGTAATGCGGTATTCGCTAACGTTGACCGCAACGCCGTTTACTTTCCAGCCGTTGAAAACTTTATAAGCGGTTGAATTAGTTTCGGGTGCGGTTGCATAGTTGCCCGATTTTACGGTTTCGTTTTTCAGCGTGGTGTCCTCGTACTTGAACACGACGGAATACTGCTTTGTGAATTTCGCCGTAAATGTTACGTTCTGCGTAACGGTGTAAGTTGTAAGATTTACGGGCGTGTTTCCGTCAATCGTCCAGCCCTCGAACACATAGCCGTTTTTCGTAGGCGCGGCGGGCGGCGTTACGTTTGCGTTTTTCAATACGATTTCATTGTGGTAGTTTTCGCCGTCCACCGTAAAATTGACCTCGTATTTATGCGTTACGTCGGCAACTATTTTCGTGTTCGCCGTTATGCGGTAAGTGGCAAGGTCGATAGGCTCGCCGTCAACCGTCCAGCCGTTGAATATAACGTAAGCCGTAGAGGGCGGCGTTGCAACCGTCAAAAGACTGTTCTTGTTTACTACTTGAATGTTGTAAACGCTCCCGTCAAACTCGAACGTGGCAACGACTTGTTCGCCGCTTTCCAGCGTGGAAAGGTATTGCTCGTAATAACTTACGGACTTTTGCAATTCCGCAATTTTTACGTTCAGCGCATTTACGACGGACGAATTATTTTGCGTTTGTAGCGTTAAATCGGCAATCTGATTGTTCAGACTTGCAATTTGTGCGTTCAGCCCGTTTATCGTCTTTGCGTTCAGAGCGTTGCTTTCCTGCAACTGCGTATTCAGCGTTTGCAAGTTCGTAAGTTGTTCCGTAAGCGCGGCAATTTGCCGTTCGTTCTCGTCCTTGTTCGCTTGTAGCGTGAGTATCTGCGTAGACAGTTCGGCAATTTGCCCGTTCAGTTCCGTAATTGTCGTTTCGTTGCTTGCCTTGATAGTGTTCAGCGTTTCAATCTGCGTTTCCAGCGCGGCGCGCTGTTCGTTCAACGTAGCGACTTGCCCTTGATAATCCTTTATGGAATTATTGAGCGCGGTTGCCTCGCTCGTGTACTGCGATATTAAATCGTTCTGCGTGGTTATCGTGTCGCGGTAACTGTTGATTAGTTTGTCGTATTCGTCCTTGTCTTTAAGAGCGGTGGAATAGCCGTCCTCATAAGATTTTTGTATGTCCTCTTGCGTATAAAGTCCGTTGCCCGCCATTCCGTCCTTGACCTTCGACCAATTTATAATGCCCCAAGTCAAAAGGAACGCGAACGCGCCGATTATGAGAATACTGAAAATGATAGTTAATACTTTTTTCGTCGTTGACATATTCGCTCCTTATAAAATTTCGATTATGCGTAGGCGTATGCCGTTGTCCGCAAAATACTGTTCGAGAAAACTTGCGTTTTCCTTGCCCGTAGTGGTAAGCGTTAGCGTTGTTTTGTTGCTTAAAAACTTGACCGATATTTTCATAACCGCGCTGTTGATTACGTTCCCGTTCGTGTCGTAAAAGTCCATATCTACCGTTGAGAAAACCGAGCCGGCGTTTATTTCCGTATTCAGCAAAACGTAATCGTTCAATACAACTTGATAGGTCTTTTTCTTGCCGTCGAAGTTTTCCACTTTGAGCAAGTCTTTTTCAAACGTGTATGTGTCGGTGTCGTCGTATAGGTCGTGATAGAAAACCGCGCTCGTGGACGAATAGTTAAAACTTTCTTGCGTGAATCGGTTGCTTATGTTGATTGAGCCGTTTATATAACTTTCAGCCTTGATTTCCTTATACAGCCGAATCCCGCAGAACACCGCAACCACGATTATGACGAACGCCAGCAAGTAGAGAATAACCATACCTATGATTTTTTTCATATAAGCACCTCGCTGTATTCGTTGTTTATTGCGTTTGCCGTTCCGTCCAGCACAATGCCGCGACTATGTTTTAGCGTTTTTAACTGCGTGTCGTTCAGCGATTTTTCCAGCAAGTAAAATGTTCGTGCATTGCCCTTGATAGTAAGCGTGTCTATTTCCAGCCCGTCGAAAGCGTTATAGTCCAGCCCTACAACCTTGATTTCTTTACCCGCCAAATACTCCGACTGTAAGTCCAGCGTTATATTGACCTTTGCGCGGGGCATATCTGCGAATAACTTTTTGCCGTCCATAGATAACGAAACAAAATACCCGTCGTATATCTCGCTATAACGGTAAGTAAACAATTCTGCGCCGTTCAACTTGCTTGTGTCCGTTAGCGTGTAGGTCATACGTTCTTGCCAATAGGTAGTGTCAATTTTGTCGTCGCTCGTGTCGTATTTCGGGTTGCACTCGATAGAGCCGAAAATGCTTTGCGTACTGTTGCGCGCTCCGTTCTCGTCGTAGTGGAATTTCAGCACGGCGTAATTTTTGATAATGTCGGTTACGTCGTCCGCTTTGAATTTTCCGCTCGTGCCGTCGTATTCTCTGATAGAAAAGTATTGCGATAAGTCCAGCGTGATATAGTAATCGCCGTAGCCCTTGTCGTTCGACTTTATAGCCGAGAAAACCGCGTCGAACACGTCGCCGTAATCAAAATAAGTTGTGCTTTGTTTGACCGTCCAGAGAAAGCCCCACAGTCTGCCGTAGGTGTCGTATTTGCCGTCTAACTGAATGGAAAACGGACGGTTGTCTATCTTTATAATAAATTGCTGGTTACGGTTTAGCACCGTTGAAACGCTCCCGTATTGACCTTTGAAACCGCTCCAATTTATGCCGTTTGTCGTATCGTAGTAGTAAAATTCAGAGAGTACGCGCTCGTTTGCCTCGCTTTCCTTGTGTACCTCTTGCGTGTACGTTCTGAAATCGCCTATAAATTGCATACCCGTAGAGCGGTATTCGCTTTCCGTTAAGTCGTAGCCTGTGAAATAGTTGTACTTTAATTCTTGCAGTTGTACGCCGTTGTTCTTTTCGTTGGAATAGTAGTTGGCTTCCATAAACCACCGTTCGGCGTATGCGTCTTTTTCTTCGGGTGTTAATTCGTCGTCTTTCTTAATGTCAACGGCGAGTTGGTCGTTCACGTTGTTTACGCCTATGGTCGTATCTTTCACAAAATAGTGGTAATACACAAACGCGATTATAACGCAAACGGCTATCACGGTTATGAACACTAAACAGCAGTTTGCTATCGTCTTAATGAGTTTCATAGTTCCTCCTTTTTTGAGTTTTCTTTAAGGCTTGCAAAATACTCGCTTAATTGCTTTTCATACCGTTTAATCATTATTTCGGTTATTCGGCTTATGACTTTTTCTTGTGTGTCCGTCATACCGCTTTTGTTCAACTCGCTCACTTTGACATATAAAGGTACGTTTATCATCATTGCGCCGTCGGGTTGTTTTAAGCCGATATATGCGACTTTTATAAAAGTGTCGTTTGCCATATTTACCCCTTGCCGATATTCGGTATTTGTTTGCCCATAGCCGCCCAGTCTATCATTTTCACAGCCTCGTCCGCGCCAAAATAGTAAATGAATTTTCGCGCCGTTGCCTCGTTTACCGCGCCGCCGTCTAACAGCATTTGTATTTCTCTTTTGTCAGTGCCGATTTCACGCGCCAGCATAGCCGCAGTTATGCCGTACTTGTCTAAAAAGGCTTGCAGTAACTCTTTTCTGATTTTCACTTTTTCACGCTCCCGTTCAGTAGTAGGCGGTTTTAGCGCCTCTACTTATAAGCACGGGAACGGCGAAAGTTCACGGTCTAATTCAAAAATTTTTTGATTTTTATGTAAATTCGCGTTAAGCGGTTGGCAATAGCAGACTTGCCGACATTTTCCGCTTTTGCTATTTCCGTAATTGTCTTGCCCTCGTAAAATATCTTTTTGATTAGTGCTTGCTGTTCGGGCAATAGTTTTGTTATTGCGTTATGTATGCGTTCGTCGTCCTCGCGCCGTAAGTATGCGGAAAGAGAATCGGCGGCTTTGTCCTCAAAATCTATTCCGTTTTCGGTCAGATAGTTTAATGATATATGCCGCCGTGTTTCTTTCCAATGGTTGCGCTTTTCTTGTTGTACTAATTCCAAGTGCAGAGCGTATAATTCGTCCGTAACCTCGATTTCGCTTGTTGTGCCGTCCGCAAATTCGTATTTGATTTTTTGCATTTTGAAAACCCTCCGATTTTGATTTTTTTGAGAAATCGCTATCGGCAGTTTTCGCCGTATATAGAAAAAGCCCCGACAGCGTGCAATACGCCAGCGGGGTGCAGTAGCCTATAAATGAAAAAAGACCGAACGAAAGCAAACCCTATTAAGGCGGTATTGCTCCGTTTCGGCACTTTCTTGTATGCTGAATTTGGCTCGAAAACAGATTAAAATATTCTGCGGTATTTATTGCATAAAAATATAAAAACCGCCGTTCGGAGTATAACATTTCTAACAGCGGCAAAAATAAAAGGCTTTGTCAGATTATCGCTTATTTTATAGAAAAAGAACGCCGTTTTAGGCGTTCTTAATATTTGTGCTTATAATTCCGTTATTGATTGTAACGTGTATGTATTTTTCGCATTTCGGACATTTAATATAACCCTCTAAACCGTTTTGTGCTTGAATGAGTACGGCTTTACAATTCGGACAGCAAGCGCAAAGGCTTTCAGTTTGTCGTTGTCTATCAATTAGACCGTTTCGCCCGTAATAGATACGACAGCGCGACCTACAAAGCCAAGTTAAAGAAAAACGGCGTTCGCGTACTCTCGGCAAAAGAGAATATCACGGACGACGCGAGCGGTATTTTGATTGAGGGCGTACTTGAAAGTATGGCGGAATATTACAGCGCGGAATTGTCGCAGAAGATAAAGCGCGGCATCGCAATATCAGCCTCGAAATGTAAGTTTTTCGGCGGCAAAGTGCCACTCGGCTATAAGATTGACGAAAAGAAAGATTATGTCATAAATGAAGAAACCGCGCCCATCGTTAGACGAATGTTTGAAATGTTAGCGGGCGGCTACAATTACGCGCAAATCGCCCGTTATATGAACGAGCGCGGAATACCCACCGCAACGGGCGGCAAGTGGGGCAAAAACAGTTTTAACAGCATATTTTCAAATCGTCGGTATTTGGGCAAGTACATTTTTCACGGCGAGGAAATCGACGGCGGAATACCGCAACTGATTGACGACGGGCTTTTTGCAGACGTACAAAAGGTGTTAGAGAAATACGCCGCCGCGCCCTCTCGCGGCAAAGCGAAAGTCGAATATCTTTTGTCGGACAAACTCATTTGCGGCAAGTGCGGCAATAAAATGACGGGCATATCGTCCACGAGCAAAAGCAAAAAGATACATCACTACTACAAGTGCGTAGGCGTTACGAAAAGCGTTTGCGACAAGCGGACTATACGCAAGCAGTTTATTGAGGACGAAATCATAGCCGCCATTGTAGGCAACGGCACGGAGCAAAACCCGCACGGCGTTTTGACGGACGAATTTATAGACACAATCGCCGCCGAAACATATATGCTTATACAAGCGGAGCGCAACGACAGCGAAATAAAACGGCTTGAAAGTTTAGTCGCAGACAACCAAAAGGCGATTAACAACCTTATGCAAGCCCTTATGCTCGGCAAAATCGCGGACACGATTTTAGCGCAAATCGAAAAGTTAGAGAGCGAAAACAAGGAACTGAACGACACCATAGAGAGCGAAAAGGCGTTGCAAATCAATTACACCTATGCGGACATTCGCAAGTGGTTACAGCATTTCCGCACGTTGGACTATTCCAAGACGAAAAACCGCAAAGACCTAATCGACACATTTATTTATCGGGTATTGCTTTACGACGATAAAATGAAAGTCATTTTCAACTTAAAAGGCGAACAGCAAAACGAACTGCTTTTGAACTTGATTTTCCCCGATTACCCCGACGGCAACGGCGACACGGGCGAAAACGGCGCAAAAGAAAAAGAAACCGACAATTCGGTTTCTAATTCAGAGGGGTGTGCGTATACCCCCGTAATGGTGGAGATAAGGGGATTCGAACCCCTGACCTATACGTTGCGAACGTATCGCGCTACCAACTGTGCTATATCCCCGAAAGCTTTTTTATTTTATCATTGCGCGGGGGAAGTTGTCAACAAATTTTAACGGCGTATAAATTAAAAATATCTCATTTTTCACGCCCGTCGTATATGTGGTTTACTCCGAGAATATCGTCGGCGGAACAGTCTAAATAATTGCATAGCCGCGAAAGCGTTGCCAAAGTGGGTTGGGCGCGCCCAGAAAGGTATTGCGATATTGTAGATTTTGAAACGCCAACCGCCTTGGCAATATCCGTTTTGCTCTTGCCGCAAGTTTCTATTTCGTTTTTCAAATTTTGCGTTATTATTTGGTCTATGGTTTCATTCATAGTCTTATTCTATTAGGCGTTGCCTAATTTTTGCTTGACAATTAAGCATTGCCCAACTTATAATAAATTTAGTTAGGTATTGCCTAACTAATCAAATTTAATAAGGAGATAGAACGTGAAGGAAAAAAAGACAAAAGAAAAGAAGCCAAAAAACGGTTTTGCGTTAAGGCTTATATGCGCGATTATTTATCTGTTTGCGGCAGTAGGGCTACTGCTTGGCAGCGCGTATTTTTACAGCCAAAACCATAAAAATACGTTTATCGAGTGGTTTTTTAACGATTATTGGAGTTCAAACTTAAAATTTTCAAATAAGGATATTGTCTATCAGGAAAGCGATAAACAGTATGTGGAAAGCGATTGGTGGGATTTCAATTTTGATCAAGACAGTAAAAGCTTGAACGCGCGATATGAAGTACCCGAAAAGCATAACGAGGAAAAATATGCACTTGCACAGGACGGTATAGACGACGGCAGAGCAACTTTGTTAAACGGTGCAGGGGGGCAGATAATTATAAGATATGGCGGACAAAACCAATCGTTTGCAGGTTTTCTGTACGAAAATCAAGATTGGAGCGAATTCTATCGAAGTGATATAGACGGCGACGTTAACGACGGAAATAATTTTGTAGAGGTAAAAATTAAGGGTACGGGCGACTTTATTTTAAGCGTCAGGTATCCGCAGAATAATGAGGACCGTTACGATTACGAAAAATACGTAACCGAAAGTTATAAACTTACGGCTGACAGCGAAACTAACCGAACGGCAACCTTTACGGGCGAAAACGGCAATGCGGTAAAAGTAAAATACGGCAATTACGGGTTATCCGATTGGTTTAATGATTTCGATGATTGGACAAACAAAAATTGGGGAAGTTACGATATAAATTACGAGGACGGACAAGATTTGCCCAATTATGCGCAAATTATGTGTTACCCCGAAAACGTGGAAATACTGTTCGACTTCACACTTACCGACGTTTCTTACGAAACCGAAACTTACAAATATTTAAGCGAGGATGCGGCGGCTAAAACAATAACGTTAGAAAACGCCGCTTCTGAAAAAATGACCGTCTGTTACGGCGACTGCTATCAATATAATGATTACATTTATTATGACGGTTGGAGCGGTTACGGCGGAGGAAAAGAGTCTTTCATTGTTTTGCTTGTATTCGGTATATTCTCGGCAGTGCTTACGGTATTGCAGACGATAGGCGCGTTTGCGGGCAGAAAGCGTAAAGGCGGCAACAACCTCTGTATTTTTACGGGTATATTTATGGCTCCCGCATTGTTGGGACTTCTGTCATTCTTCGGCGGTTGGTACGGTAACAGGGCGTTAGACTATAAATATCCCGAAAAAGCAAAAAAATTGGGAAGCGGCTTCGGTTACAGACTGACTTTTGCAATAATGATTTTATTGTTTGCTATTGGTTTTTCTCTTGGTTTTGGATTGCCTTTTATGCTTTACTCCGGGATGTCGTTCATAGAAATATTTTTAATTGCTTTCTTACCGGGTATTTTAATAGGCGCGCTCGGCATAGCGCTGATTATTGGCGCGGCGGCGGGTAAAAAACATAAATGGGGCAACGTACTGCACATAGTTTTCGGCGCACTGACTTGCCCCGGCTATATAGGTCTTTTCGCTTTGGTCGGCGGTATCAAGGGTAACAGATATATCGACGAACGCCCCGCAGAGGCAATAATTGAAAACGAAAGCGTGGATACGGTGCTCTCCGAAGCGGGGGCGGTTGCCGCGCAGTCGGTAAGCTCGGAACTTGTTAAGGGCAATTCGGTTGAAGAGGCGCGCAACAGGGTGCTTACGGATTACCCTATCGATTACGAAAACAAACCCGCGGTTTCCCGCTTGCTCGATTTTGATAACAGAGAAAATCTGGTTTTGGAAAACGAGGACGGAACGAGTTACGAGTTCCACCAGCTGTACGTAACCGTATACAAGCAGAATATATACGCTTTGACGCAGACGGTAGGTCTTGACGGGGACGAGCTTGTTGTATTCCGCGTAGATTACGAAAACGACCTGTTCCATATCGAACGCGACGAAAATATTTGCGAAGGCATACTTGAAGAGTATAGGCAAGCCGTAAAGGCTATGGAAGAGGAGGAAGAGGAAACGGTTGAATACATTCAGCCCAAAACTTCCCCCAAGGCTAAAAAGGGCATTACAATTGCCGCAACCGTTTCATACGGGCTGTTGCTTCTTATGGGGATACTGCTGGCTTCGGTGCCCGCAATGAGCGGTCTGTTCAGCGGAATGGGTATATGCGCGGCGGTTTCGGAAAGGGCGTACGGTATAACGATAGGCGTAATGTGGGTTACGCTTGCTATGGGCGCAGGTTGGCTGTTTGTGTCGATTTCGCCGTGGAACGCAGGCAAAAAGGGCAAAATAATAATAGCCGCGGTAAGTACTGCGTTGCTTGTGGCTATGAACGTTGTGTTCTTTATCGTTATATACTCCGTAAAACTGGAAATAAGTATCGACGCGTTGGACAAAATAAGGGACGCCAAGGAGTTGGAAAGGTGGCTGGCGCTTGCCGAAAAGGGCGAAGCTTTGCCTGTAAAGGACTTCTTCGAGGGCGAGGATAAATGGTTTATTCCCGTAAGCACCGTGTTCGCTTCGCTTGCCATAATCGTCTGCCACGCGCTCACGTTCTTCCGCATTAACCCCAATAAAATCAAAGCGCGTAAACCGCAGAAGAACGGCGACGGCATATTTGCAATTATTAAACACGTAATGGCAAGTATTATATACGGTTTGCTTTGTATTGCAAAGTTTATTCTTGCATTCAAGGAAAGGTTGCCCGAAGTATTCGTTTTGGTAGCCGTTATACTGCTTACCTGGTTAGCGCACTTCGTATCGTTTGTAATAGCAATTTTATGCATAGCTTTGGCTATCGGCGTTGTTGTAATGTACTTTGCCGGCGTAATAAGTCTGGGCTTTCCCGAGCCTGCAAGCGGCAAAACGGAATACTATTTTATTAACGATATGGGTTGCCGACAAACGGTATACAGCAGCGACGGCAAAAACTTTTACAATATAGACGGCAGTTATGCCGGTTCAAGCCAAAACGGCAAATATATTAAAGTAGACTAACGCATACACTTATTTCTCTCTTAATTATTTACCCCTGCGTGGCGGTTTCGCCCAGCAGGGGTATTATTTTTGCAATCTTCCTTAAAGACAATGCGGTAAAACGGCTTTCGGAGAAAGGCGTTTATTAAAATTAAAGTGCATAACCCAAAACAAAAAAATGGAAATAAATGGAAAAAATTTCCGTCATAACGCAAAAAAACGTAAAAAATGACTTGACAAGGGGGGGGGGTAAAAATGGTATCCTTTATTTGTAAACGCAAGAAAATGTTTATAACTTTTTTGTGCATACGTGCGCATTTAAGAATATAAAAAAAGGAGTTTTTATGGGAAAAGAAAAAAGAGAAAAGCAAAAGAAAGGTAGCGGGGGCGGGTTCGGGCTAAGGCTTGCGCACGCCGTTATATTTACGGTATTGGCAATATTGTTTTTTGTTTTATTCGGAGTAATTTTAAAAACACCCGTTTTAGCAATAATTCTTACGCCGATTTGTCTGCTTTTTGCAATAATAGGTTACGTAGGGGCTTTTGTCGGGGTTAAACAGAAATGGGCTAACGTGTTGCTTTTAGTGTTTTGCTCTCTTACGTGCGTTATGCCTGTCAGCATCGTTATCGTTTTGCCGGGTATTTTAGGCGCAACAAAGGGAATTAACGCGCTTAAAGCGGCAAATAAACCCGCAGAAGAGGACGCGTCCGCGGCTCAGCCAGAAGCGGTCGACGTTTCCGCAGAGGTTGCGGCAACAGCCGCCGCTGCGGGGGAAAGCGTTGCAAGCCCGCAGGTGCAACAGCCGCTTGAAAAGGGCGACGCCGTTGCGCAGGCGATAAGCAAGACGCTTGAAGATTATCCCGTAGATTACGAAAACAAACCCGCCGTTTCTCGCTTTCTCGATTTTGATAACAGAGAAAATCTGGTTTTGGAAAACGAGGAGGGCTTAACCGTAGAATTTGCGCAACGTTACATAACCGTGCAAAACGGCAATTTGTATTTGCTTACGGAAACGGTTGGGCTAAGCGAAGAGGAGGGCGGCGGCGCGGTTGTGTTCCGCGTAGATTATGCGGCTGATACCTTCTATCTCGAAAACGACGATAATATCAGTCAAGCCGTATTCGACGAGTACAAAACTGCGCTTAAAAATTCGCAGACTTACGAAAAACAGAGTATTAAACGTTCGGACTTCAAACTCGACTTGTACGATACCAACGTAGACGAAAAGACTTGGAAGCAGTTTAAGAAAACGGCTACGCAGGACGAGCTGACGGTTATAGCCATAGGCGCGAAATACCGCATAGCCCACAGCAGAATTAAAAACTTAATATATGCGCTCGGCATAGTTTTATCGATAGCGCTGTTTTGGCCGACGGGCGGGTGGTCGCTTATAGGTTATCCGGTATTTGCGTTTTTAGCCACTAAATCGATACGCTACGAAGATACTTACAGTCAGTCTTACCGCAAGCTCAGCAAGGAAAACAGGGCGTTTGTAGACGGATATTTCAATAGCAACGTAGGCTTGACGATTGTCGATACAATAATCAAGATTGTACTTTTCTGGATAACGATACCATATCAGGCGATACTCCTTTTGATAGGTATGTTTGCACCCAACTTTGTAATTTCCAAAAACGGCATACTCGTATCCATACCAAAGGGTTACGACGTTGGCGGTTTAGGGGCGGTAGGCGCGTATTACGAAAGTTTCAGCTTTATAGACGAAGCTTTGGCTAACGGTAAAGCTGCCAAACGCGTAATTAAGATAGACGGTAACGAGGTAACAGAACAACCCTACGTTATAGACGACAGGGGACAAAAAGTTTATAAGGACGCTAACGGTAACGAGTACGTTTCCGACGACGGAGGTAAAACCGCGCGCGAATATCACCGCTACGACTGATTTAAGATTATACTTATTCTCTCTTAATTATTTACCCCTGCGTGGCGGCTTCGCCCCGCAGGGGTAATAATATACCAATATAGTATACGCACCCAAGGCGCAAGCCTCGGGTGCGTATTTTTAAGTAAATTTAACTTAACTTTTCAATTATTTGCCTGCAAGCTTTTTGTAGCTTTCGATTCTTGCCTTAGCCGATTCCTCGGTCTGTTTGAACAGCTCGTTTGCAACTTCCGCGCCCTGAGTCTTTACAAGCGAAGCGTATCTGGTTTCGCCCGCAAGGAACGCCTGATAGTCGCCCGTAGGGTCTTTGCTGTCAAGCGTGAATACTTCTCCGTCGGGGTTGTAGCGGTACAACTGCCAATATCCGCAGTCAACGGCAGCCTTTTCTTCCAGCTGGCTCTTGGTCATATTTATGCCGTGGTTGATGCAGGGAGCATAGCAGATAATGAGCGAAGGACCGTGGTAAGCTTCCGCCTCGCTCAAAGCCTTTAACAGCTGTGCGGGGTTGGAGCCCATAGCGCACTGCGCAACATAAACGTAGCCGTACGACTTGGCAATCATACCCAAATCCTTTTTCTTAACCCTCTTGCCTGCGGAAGCAAACTTGGCAACTGCGCCTATGTTGGTCGCCTTACTTGCCTGACCGCCAGTATTGGAGTAAACTTCGGTATCGAGTACCAACACGTTTACGTCCTCTCCGCTTGCAAGTACGTGGTCAAGTCCGCCGTAGCCGATATCGTACGCCCAGCCGTCGCCGCCGAATATCCAAATGGACTTCTTGGCAAGGCAGTCCTTGGCGTCGAGTATATCTTTGATGAGCGAGTAGGTTTCGATTGCCTTAACAAACGATTCGCTGGCTTCCTGTCCGTCAGCGTAGTTGGTCCAGGTCTTGGCAAGCTTTGCAACCTTGGCTTTAACGGCTACTATATCTCTCATAAGGGCAACCGTTTCGCTGTCGCTGTCAAGGTTCTCTTCGAGTACTTTTACAAGATTTGCCGCCGCCGCTTTGGAAGCTTCTCTCTCTTCGAACGCGTCAAGATATGCTTTGCACGCAGCAATGCCCTCTTCGTTGTCCCAGATATCTATAAGTTTCTGAACCTTGGACTTAACGTGGTTTCTCCTTGCGGTGTAGGCAAGATTCATACCGTAACCGAACTCTGCGTTGTCTTCGAACAGGCTGTTTGCCCAAGCGGGACCTCTGCCGTTCTTGTTGGTGGTGTAGGGGCAAGTGGGGGAGGAGCCGCCGTAAATGGACGAGCATCCCGTTGCGTTGGCGATAATCATATCTTCGCCGAACAGCTGGGTTATAACCTTAACGTAAGGCGTTTCGCCGCAACCTGCGCACGCGCCGGAGAACTCAAACAGAGGAGTGCAGAATTGGCAACCCTTAACCGTTTCTTTCTTGAATTTGGAAGTGTCGGCTTCGGGAAGGTTTACGGTGTATTCCCAATTCTTGTCCTCGTGCTTTTTGATGGAGTCGGCAAGAGGAATCATCTTTATGGCGCCGCCGTCCTTTACGGGGCAAACGGTTGCGCACACGCCGCAACCCATACAGTCGAGGGGAGAAACCTGCATTCTGTATTCGTAACCGGGTAAACCGATTGCCGCCTTGGTGTGAAGCGAAGCGGGCTTGTTTTCGCCCTCTTTAACGAGCGCGGGTCTTAAACAAGCGTGGGGGCATACGAACGAGCAGCTGCCGCACTGGATACACTTGTCAAGGTCGATTTCGGGAACCGTAACGGCAACTCCGCGCTTTTCGAACTTGGTTGTGCCCGTGGGAACGTGTCCGTCCGCGTTGAATTGCGAGCTCTTCAATTTGTCGCCTTCGAGGTAGAGAATGGGCTTTATGATTTCCTGATAGTATTTATCGGAATGTCCCTTAATCATCTTTGCGCCGTCGGTAGCCGTCGCCCACGATTCGGGAACGTCTATCTTGATAAGCTGGTCGCCCGCGGCGGAATCAATCGCGTTGTAGTTCATCTGTACAACGGCGTCGCCCTTTCTGCCGAACGATTTCTTTGCCATATATTTCATATATTCTATGGCTTGCTCGTAGGGCATAATCTGGGGATTTACGCGGAAGAATGCAGACTGTAAAATCGTGTTCGTTCTGCCTTTCAAACCCAGCTCGCCCGCAATCTTGATTGCGTCGATGACGTACAGGTTAATTTTCTTTTTGGCAATGTCCTGCTTAACCTTGGCGGGAAGGAATTTTTCAAGCGCTTCAACGGTCGTCGCGTCGGTGTTAATAAGGAACGTGCCGCCCTTCTTGATGTCGCCCGTCATATCGTAGCGGGTTATATAGGAGGGGTTGGAGCACTGGACGAAGTCCGCGCTGTCAATGAGGTATTCGCTCTGTATGGGCGTATCGCCGAAACGGAGGTGGGATACTGTGATGCCGCCCGACTTCTTGGAGTCGTAGAAGAAATACGCCTGAGCGTGCTTGTCCGTGTGGTCGCCTATAATCTTAATGCTGTTCTTGTTAGCGCCAACCGTACCGTCGGAACCCAGACCGTAGAATTTGCAGGAGGTAGAGCCCTCGGGAGCCGCGTCGAACTTCTCGGAGAAATCGAGCGAGCTGTTCGTAACGTCCTCGTAAATACCGATTGTGAAGTGGTTTTTGGACTCTTTCTGTTCAAGGTTTTTATAAACGGCAAGCACCATAGAGGGGGTGAATTCCTTCGAGCCCAAGCCGTATCTGCCGCCTACGACCTTTATGCCGCCAACGCCCTTTTCAAGGATAGCCGAGCAAACGTCGAGGTACAGGGGCTCGCCGAGCGAACCGGGCTCTTTGGTTCTGTCGAGTACCGCAATCTTCTTGCAGGTCTTGGGAATAGCCGCAATAAACGCGTCGGCTACGAAAGGTCTGTAAAGGCGGACTTTAATCAAGCCGTACTTTTTGCCCGTCTTATTGAGCTTGTTTATGCTCTCTTCGATAGTTTCGCAACCCGAACCCATACAAACAATAACCTGCTGTGCGTCGGGATGACCAACGTAGTCGAACAGGTGGTAGCTTCTTCCGCACTTGGAGGAAACGAGGTCCATCATCTTCTGAACGATTGCGGGAGCGGCGGCATAGTAGCTGTTTGCCGTTTCCCTGTTCTGGAAATAGGTGTCGCCGTTCTGCGCGGTGCCCTTCTGAATGGGGTGCTCGGGGTTGAGCGAGCGGGACTTGAAGTCTGCTATGTCTGCGGCGATACCCGCTCTTTCGCAAATTGCACGGATTTCGGCATAGTCGTCCGCGTCGTCCCAAACGTCTATCTTGGCAACTTCGTGGGAGGTTCTGAAACCGTCGAAGAAGTTAATGAAAGGCACTTTGCTTTTAAGCGTTGAAAGGTGAGCAACGAGAGCGAGGTCCATAACTTCCTGAACGGAAGAGTCGCAAATCATTGCAAAACCCGTCTGACGGCAAGCCATAACGTCGGCGTGGTCGCCGAAGATATTGAGCGAATGGGCAGCCAGGGCGCGCGCCGAAACGTGCATAACCATAGGCATAAGCTCGCCGGAAATTTTGTACATATTGGGAATCATCAACAAAAGACCCTGCGACGCCGTGTAGGTGGAAGTAAGAGCGCCCGCGCATAGCGAACCGTGAACGGCGCCCGCCGCGCCGCCTTCGGACTGCATTTCGGCAATCTTAACTTTCTGACCCCACATATTCGTTCTGCCCGCCGTAGCCCACTCGTCCGCAACTTCCGCCATAGGGGAAGAGGGAGTAATGGGATAAATTGCCGCAACTTCCGAAAAAGCGTAGGCAACGTGGCTGGCGGCGGTATTACCGTCGATAGTCAATTTTTTCATTCAAAAAAACCTCCGTAAATGTTTTTAATTATTTTTTATATTATAATGTCGTAAGACACCTATACAATTATAAGACACAAAGGGTCGATTGTCAATATGCGTTTGGCTTTTTTTAATAGTATTTTTGTATTTGTATAATCTGATTGCAACATATAGTTGCAGTCAGATTTTTTTATGCCGTGAGTGTCGGCATTGTAGGCATTCCCCCTTTGATACAGTCGCTGAAAAGCGTTGTAAATAAATATTTTAAATGGCGTAAAGCCAAAAGGAGCAGTTATGCAAGTTCAATTATTTAAGAAGGTAGGCACATACAAGGATAAGAAAGACGGTAAAGAAAAACAGTACACAAATTTCTATTTGCGCTGTGGCGATAGCTTAATACTTATCGAGCCTTGTTTCTTCCCTGATAAGGACAATGATAACAGAGATTATCAGTATGCAGGGCGCAAGGAAGTTATGAAAGCTTTTGCGGATACTCTTCCCGATAAAGCCGTTAAAGAAAAGCCCGAAGAAAAAGGCGAGCATAAACCGTAATTACAGCCTATTCCCGACGACGGTAGCGATATACCCTTTTAACGCTTATGAAGATTAAAAGTGCGTGTAAAACGTGTAAAAGGTGTAAAAGCAATTCCCGAGTGTGGATAACACACTAAACACTATTATATATATGCGAACCGCTTAGGGCTTGTCCAAGCGGTTCGCTAAAAGGTGTAAAAGGTGTAAAAAATATTGTTTAAGGTGTAAAACAAATGCGCTTTAAGTTCAAGGGGTTAAATAATGAACTTAAAAATGTGTGAAATAAGTACTGACGTTGACAAGTTAAAGGTTGACTTACAAGCAACGTTTATGAAGTATACTACTATTAAAAAGTGGGCTTACATAATTCACGATAAAGACGATACCCGTCCTCACTATCATATCGCGTTACACTTCGGCGGTGCAAGTGTTGATACAAAGCAAGTTGCAGAATGGTTTCAACTCGGATATACGGATAAAGACGGCAACGAGCATACGGGCGAACAATTTGTCGAACGTGTAAAGTGTAAACGCTGGGCAGGTATAGTTACTTATCTTATTCACGGTCAGGACAGTCAAAAAAACAAATATCAATATCCGATTTCGGAAGTTCACGCAAATTTCGATATTGAAACAGAAATTGCAAACGAAAAGATTTTGGGTAACTTTGAGCAATACAGCTATGCTCAACAACTTCAACACGTAAACAGTCTTCCGCTATCTGAAAAGGCGCAAGCGTTTTCGAAATTGCGGAAATTGTGGGAGTTGCAATGTCAAATTTTAACTTTGAATACGGATAGACAAATACAAGTTATTTTTATAACGGGTAAAGGCGGAACAGGTAAAACCTATTATGCAAAAAAGCTGTTAACAAGTCAAGGATATGACTTTTGTGTTTCTTCTTCGAGTAACGACCCGTTTCAAGATTATATGGGTCAAAAGTCTATAATTCTTGACGATATGCGTGATACAGCTTTTGAGTTTGAGGACTTATTGAAACTGTTAGACAATAACACTTCTTCTTCGGTAAAAAGTAGATTTTCAAATAAAGTGTTTAACGGTGAAATGATAGTTATTACTTCTTCCGTTCCGCTTATATTTTGGTATAAGCAATTGCAGTATGATAAAAACGATACGTTGCAACAGCTATACCGCCGTATATCTTGTTACGTTGTTGTAACGGAAACCGAAATAACCGTATATGACAATGGGCTTGATAAGTATGGCAGACCGCAAGGACTTGGACAAGTATTCAAAAATGAGCTTGCGGAAAAGAAAAAGGAAAGCAAACCAAAAGTTGACTTTAAGTCAATGTTCGGAAAAATATGTGAAAGCTCTGACGAAGATATTTTTAAATTAGATGCGGTGCAGTTAAAAATAGAAAAAGATAAAAATAAAAAATAAGGACGGTGCAAAAAAATGTCAAGATATCCTAACAGGGGTAAACGTTCCTTTTCGGAACGTGAAAAACGCGCTTATTCCGCAGGTCGTGGCTATGGAGCGGCGAAACGTGGTAAACGTGTTAAGTGTAATACGGAAAATGAAAAACAGTCTTTCCGTAATGGTGTAAATTCAGTATTAAAGTGAGGTAAATAAAAATGAAAATCAGTTTGAAGGGAAAAAGCATAATAAAAAAGGTTGCGCTTGCTCTTGCGGGCGTTGTGGCAATTACGGCGGTAGGTTTCGGCGTTAAAGCCATTGTAGATTATACGCAAGACGATTTAAAAAACGGTTTCTCTCAGTTATGACGTCGGCAATCTCGGTTCGGACGGTAAGTATGTGCAGGACGCAGGGACTTTGTATACAAAGGACTCTTTTGCTTGTTACGGCTTACAGGTCAAACCCGACTTCGATACAACAGTTAATTATCAAATATTCTATTATGATATTTTGGATAATTACATATCGTCAACGCCGTTTCTTACGGACGGATATAGTGGCGAAGCCCCGGTTAACGGCGCGTATGCCCGTATTGTAATTGAACCGCGAAATGACGAGGACAGCAAAATCAGTCTTTGGGAAAAGTACGGTTATACTTCTCAGTTATCCGTTAAGGTTAAAAAAAATCAAGACATAAATAACAGATTTAACGTATTCAAGGGAAAAGTAATGCAGGTCGTTTCAGATACGGACAGCCTTGTTTTTACTAATAATCTGTGCTTTTCGCATAGTACTTTAATGTGGGAAGAAAGCAATCATTATTGCGTTACTTCTTCTACCATTTTAAAGGTTGCGGGCGGTTCGACTTTGAAATATGATTTTTCAAAGTTAGATGAAAAGTATGCGACGGCATATTGCAGGGTCTTTCAGTTCAAAGGGTTGCCTTTGGAAGATAATATGATTTTAAGCACATCGGAATACGAAGCTCAGTCGCCGTTTGTTTTGGATAAGCAAACGAAGTATATTATTATTTCCGTTGATACGAATGATGGTAATGTCTCGTGGAACGATACTTCATTATCGCTTTTACCGAAGTTGTTTTCGGTTACAAAGTAAATAAATTAAAAGGTGTGGCGGTTGGCAAAGGTCAACCGCCATAGATTTTGTTATGAAAATTAAAATTTTAAATATATGCAAGTTAATATCAATAGCCGTTCTCTCTGCTCTGCTTGTCTTGCTTGCGTTCATTGATATTTACGGCATTAGGTTTGCGAGTGCCGAAACTTCGGCGGAAGTCTTGCAGGACTTGCGAAAGGATAAAGACTTCAATGCAGACGATTATCCTTACGTTTCGGACGACTACGGCTTGCACGTTATACAGATTGCCGAAAGCTCGAATAGAGAACTGTTCGTTTACGCTTATCAGCCTTGTAATGATACATACGACCTTTTAGGAACGAAAATTTCTATAAGTTACGGCTATTCTCTGAACGGCGCAGGCTTAACGTCAAAGCTGTATAATCTTCGGCTTATCTCTACAAGCGGTACGTTAGACAAATACTACGTTGACGGTTTCACTGTTCCGAACGACGGGGACAGATATAATAGCATAGAAAGTGGCTATATTCTAGGCTTTTTTCGAAAATTTAATAGTAATTAGTAGCGGTTACGAGTGGTTAATCGGAGTAAAAAGCAGCATATTTCTGCATTATTCCTATACTGCCGTAGCCGCTATTTTTTTTTACTCTTTTATCTTTTCGATCTCTTCCTTGAGCCAACTCAATTCTCTTTTGGTATAGGTCTTTTCAGTTATATCTGTAATTTTGTGACCTACGATATACTTAATCGCGTATTCGTCTACGTGATAATTTTTTGCCTTCGTTACAAAATGTTTTCGTCCATCATGAGGGCGGTGTTCTGGATTCAGATTTAATAGTTCTTTTATTTCATTAAATCTAGTTAAATACCTAGCATATTTGAACGGCTTTATCTTACCGCTTTTAGGAAGTACGGTATTGAAAAGATATTTGCTATTCAATGACAAAGCTTCCTCGTAACGTTTCTTGACCAAATCTCGAATCTTCGTATGTATCGGAACCGTTCTATTTTTACCAGCAGCAGTTTTCATTCCGCCGACAAAAATCCATTGTTCGAAATCAATTTCCGAAAGCTTGATTAAGCATAATTCTTGCGGACGCCATCCAGAGTAGGACTGAATTAGGATCATATCGATATCTTTTACGATATTAACATTTTTCCAAAGCAATTTCATTTCTTCATCTGTAAAAGGTATGTGTCCGTTTTTGGTAGTCGTTATTTCTTCTATCAGCTCATCGGACAATGTGAATGATCTTGAATAGGGGTGATTATACTTTACCTATGTACTTATATCACGGTTTGATTGCTAAGCTCGTGGGTTATCAGAAGCGCATATATAATACGTTCGGTTATTGTAAAGTCAATCTGAACGTCGAGAACGGCACGCAGGACGGTAAAATAGAAAAGAAGCATTACTATTTAAGCAGTAAAAAAATTTACAGCAAGCGTTTTTCTACGGACTGTTTCAGCGGTTTCTTTACCGAAAAAGCGCTTAGGTCTACTGTCGGCATAAATGACTTGGACGATTTCAAAACCGAAAAGGCGACCTTTGCCGAAATGGAAAAACAAAATAGCTATTTCTTCAATGACTTAAACAATATGCGAAAAGAATAAAGAATATACCCTCGCCCAGCACAGCCGGACGAGGGTATATTCTTTATTTTAGAGTTCAATAGCACTTTCAAGATATGATATACAATCTTCAATATCGCTTTGCGCTTCTTCCAGATTGCTTATAGCTTCTTCCGCATTTTGCCCACGTTCGCTATATTGTAAATTTTCAGGCATATAATCGTAATAGTCTTGTTCTTCATTTAAGACTTCTTCAATTTGTTGGCTTAATGCTTGTGCTTGTTCAATCAATTCTCTTATAACTTTTCTGCGCTGTTTGTTCAATATATTTACCTCTTTAAAATATATTTGCCCGTATAGCCGTTAGCACAGCTTTTATTTTTAATATCTTTTGTAGCAGACTTGAAGTTCTATGGCTTGTATAGGGAAAAGTTTGTCGTTCTCTCTGTCTATCGGCTGTACGGTTTCAAGGAAATAATTATTGTCGAAAGGGTAATTGAAAATAATATTTTCGTAACCGTCAATTTTAATTATTCTGTAATAACTTTCGTCGTTCAGATACTCAAATGTAATGTTCAGACCGTCGCGCTTAATTTCCCATTGCAAATAGGAAATTAAGTTATGAATGGCGCGTTTGTCAATGGCGTTTGCTTTATGGGGTTCTGTTTGGCTCTTTTTTAAAATAATCATTATTTCTACCTCTTGAAAAATTTTACTTGATTTTTGAAAATTGCTGTGATATACTTTAAATAAGTTCAGCAAAGGGCGGGCAGGTTTCGCCCCTTGCGTGGTAGCCGTTCGGTCAGTTGGTTAGCTGTGAGCCGTTCGGCTTTGCCTTTGTAGTAGTAAGCTCGTTTAGCTCTCTATAATAAGTAGGATTTCAACGATTTCGTCGCCTGTGAAACCTAACTTTTTGAGAAGCTCGACGAGCTTTTTAAATTCGTCCTTTCTCAGAGTATCCATTCCTTTTACCTGCCTTTTATATATTTCGGCTTGCGCCTATCGACTTGCAAATTAACCGCAACCCACACCCCGTATTTACTTCGTAAAACACTGTGTCAGAAGTTGAAGGTTGCGCCTTCAACTTCTTACGCAGGGCGCACGAAGTGAAAGCGAAAATGCAAGTAGGAATTAAAAAAATCATACCTGACGGTGGAGATTTTTTCGCCGAATCGGGCAACTCGTTTGACGGAATCGACGAAAAAATACAACCGCGCCGACAGATTGCAATGTAAAAAGCGATTAAGTAAGTACGGCGTTTTTTTAAGCATTGCTTGCATTTTCAAGACAAACACTTCTCACCTTATAAAAAAGCAGGACTGAACTGACGGAAATAAAAAGGGGGATTGCGGAAGGCAACGAAGCAGGTTCGCGCGTTGCCTCCGCAACCCCCTTTTACGACAAAGCAGGACGAAAGGAAAGACAATGTACAAATTCACGGCAAAAGAAAAATACAACGCATTAAAAGCGTTGCAGAGTTCAACAACAAAGATAATTTGCAGACGATACAAAATAAACCGTTCTACGCTCTGGCGTTGGCGCAAGCAGTATGACGGTTCATTAGAGAGTTTAACTCCGAAATTCAGCCGTAAGAATATGCACCACCCGAACGAGCAGACAAGCACGGAAAAAAAGTATATTCAAGATTTATTACGCCGTAATCCGCAAATAGGTTTAAACGAATTGTACGGCAAATTATATCGTAATTATAATTACCGCCGTAACCCTGCAACACTCTATCGGTATTTACATAGACATCATTTTTACGAAACTAAAATAAGAATACCGTATAAGCCTAAGCCTTACGATACGCCTTTAAAACTCGGCGTTAAATGGCAATTAGACGTGAAATACGTTCCTTTATCTTGTTATACGGGAAACGGGGCTTGTGAACGATATTATCAATACACGGTTATAGACGAAGCAAGCCGTAAACGGTATATACGGGCATATCAAGAACAAAGCCAAAATAGTACAGTTGACTTTATACTTCGGGCGTTTGAGTTCTTCGGGTATCGTCCTAAAATGATACAGACGGACAACGGTCAAGAGTTTACGTTCAGGAACGAAAAGACAAAAGACGGTAGAATACATTTATTCGATAGACTGTGTTTGCATTTTAGAATAGTACATAAATTGATACGTCCCCGAACTCCACGCCATAACGGAAAAGTCGAGCGTTCGCACCGAAACGACAACGAGCGTTTCTACCGTTATTTACATTACTATTCGTTTGACGACTTACAAAAGCAAATGTCCGTATATCTTAAACGTTCAAACGATATTCCGACGTGTGTCTTGCGTTCGGCTGACGATAATCAGCGTTGGTTATCCCCGAACGAAAAAGAATTAGAATTGAAAAACGCAGTTTAATATATAAAATAACAGCACTTCCAGGCTGTCCTTGCGACGGCCTGGAAGTGCTGTTATTTGTTTGTAATTATTCCGTTTTTCTTTCTTAAATTTGCCGTTAAGGTAAAGATAATCTATAATTAGCCGTTTAGCCTATCTACGTAAAAATTTTTTTAAATTATTTCGTTGCAATCAGTTGACAATTTATCACGTTTGGCTTTTTTTAATAGTATTTTTGTTTTATCCGTCAAATTGCTTTAAGTTAAAGGGGCGCGGCTTTTCGCCGCGCCGCTTCGGTATACGCTATATTCCGAACAGGTCGCTTGCCGAAATATCGTAAAGCTTGCAAAGTTTTATAATTTGCTCGTAATTCAGCTCGAAAACGCCGTTTTCGAAGCGGCTGTACTGCTGTTGCGTCATCAGCATAATTTCCGCAACCTGTCTTTGCGTATAGCCCGCGGCTTTACGCGCCTGTTTCAAATTGTTGCCTATATATTTCGCTTTCCCCATATTAGTTATTTATCACAAACTGATGTAAATTACTTGACTTACACCACTTAATGATGTACGATATAAGGCGTAGAAAAATAGAAACAAACAAAGAAAAAAGACTAATTTTAAGATATCATTTTGCGTCATTTTATTCCGTTGTCAGTAGTGGGGCGGCGGAATTACATACGGGCTGACTTCGGTCGGGTTCTAAGCGTACAGCCGAAGGCGCTCCGTTAAAAACACCATCTTATCTTTTTTGGCGCATTTGGTATATGCTGCAAGGGTTTTCCCTTGCAGTATTTTTTGCGCTAAAATTTCTCCTTTATTTCACTTAAAAATCGTTGTTAATTTTATGCGGTTTTGTTATAATTTTTCAAGGCGGCAAGTAAAGTTTGCCGCAAATTACGGAGCCGTATGAAAAAGCGCAAGGTAAAAGCCGACAACTGTATCGAAAAAGCGGAAGAGGTAAAACCTCTCCCCGACGTCGCAGTTAAACTCAACTGCGTAAGTTTTTCCTATTCCGAAGAACAGCCTTACGCCGTAAAGGACGTTACTCTCGAAGTAAAACGCGGCGAATTTATCGCCGTGCTCGGTCATAACGGAAGCGGCAAGTCTACGCTTGCCCGCCTTATTTGCGGGCTTTTAACCGCAGATAAAGGCAGTGTGGAAGTGTGGGGTTACAACCCCGCGGTAAGAAGCCAGTTGGGGGCTGTGCGCGAGCACGCGGGCGTTGTGTTCCAGAATCCCGATAACCAGATGGTTGCGTCCATAGTGGAGGACGACGTGGCTTTCGGACCGGAAAATTTAGGCGTCCCGCGCGAGGAAATAGGCAGAAGGATAGATTGGGCTCTGTCCGCCGTGGGTATGGAAAAGTACAGGCATTCCACGCCTACCCGCCTTTCGGGCGGGCAGAAACAGCGCATTGCCGTTGCGGGCGTGCTTGCCATTAAGCCCGACGTTTTAATACTCGACGAAAGCACCGCGATGCTCGACCCCAGGGGCAGGCGCGAGGTAACGGAAGTCGCCGCGCGGCTCAACAGAGAAGAGGGTATGACGGTAATACTCATTACCCACTTTATGGACGAAGCTTTGCTTGCCGACCGCGCCGTCGTTATGAACAGGGGCGAAATTGCTTTGCAGGGCGCGCCCAAAGAAATTTTCGGGCGCGGGGAGGAGCTGGAAAGCTACAATCTTTGCCTGCCCGAAATAGGCGTGATTTGCAATCGCCTGAGGCGGGCGGGAATACCCGTGGAGGAAGCTCTCGAACCTGCCGAGCTTGCGCGGCAGATAGAGGCGCAGGCGCAAACCCGCGGTTTTAAAATGCCTTCGTCGGGCGATACTTCTGCGTCAATCGAACAAAACCAACCGAAAGAGTGGGACATAGACGTGCAGAATTTAACCTATACCTATTCTGCGAAATCGCCGTTTGCCTCCAAGGCTTTAAACGGCGTTAATCTGCACATATCACAGGGGGAATTCTTTGGAATAATAGGTCATACGGGCAGCGGCAAGTCTACTTTGGTACAGCACTTAAACGCTTTAATCAAGTTGCCCAAGGCGCAAAAGCGATACAAAAAGCCGAGGGTTAAAAAGGGGCGAACGCCCCCGCCCGAAAGCGTTATAAAAATCGGCGGCTACAATCTTGCGGATAAAAAGTGCGATTGGCAGGCTCTGCGCGCCGACGTGGGTATGGTATTTCAATATCCCGAGTACCAGTTGTTTGCCGAAAGGGTTTTCGACGACGTAGCTTTCGGGTTGAAAAATTTCCGTAAAGGGCTTTCCAAGGAAGAGGTTGAGCAGGCTGTGCGCGAAAGCATTAACGCGGTCGGCTTGAATTACGAAGAGGTGTACGACAAATCGCCCTTCGATTTGTCGGGCGGGCAAAAGCGCCGCGTTGCAATCGCCGGCGTAATAGTAACCAAGCCGCGCATACTCGTATTGGACGAGCCTGCCGCGGGGCTCGACCCAATCGGCAAGAGGGAAATTATGAAGTTGCTTCACCGCCTGCACGGCGATTGGTGCAAGACGGTTATAATCGTTTCCCACGATATGGACGAAATTGCAGAAAACTGCACGCGCGCCTGCGTAGTTTCCAACGGCGAAATATTTGCCTGCGGCAGTCCCGCCGAGCTTTTCAGCCGCGCGGAGGAGCTGTACGCGCTGGGGCTTGACGTTCCCGTTACGGCTAAAATTTGCGGCGAGCTTGCCAAGCGCGGCTTGCCTTTAAAGTGCGACTATACTTCGCAAGGCTTCGCCGCCGCGGTAATAAGCGCTCTCGGGGGTGAAAGCAATGCTTAACGACGTAACTTTCGGGCAATATTACCCCGCAAATTCGTTTATTCACAGGCTCGACCCGCGCGTAAAACTGCTGTTTTTAATAGCGTATATAGTAATGCTGTTCGTCGCAAATTCCTTTTACGGGCTTGCGCTGTGCGGACTCATTCTGTTTATAACCATCATTGCCGCGCGCGTGCCTTTCGGCTCGGTAATGCGCTCGGTAAAGGCAATAATATTTATTCTCGTCTTTACTTCGCTTTTAAATGTCTTTTTCCAGAAGGGCACAAATCTTTTGTGGCAATGGGGTATAATCAAGATATATACGGAGGGAATAATCTTTTCCGTATTTCTCACGTTCAGGCTGTTCTTTTTGGTTATGGGTTCCGCGCTTTTAACGCTGACCACAACGCCCGTAAACCTTACCGACGGTATGGAAAGTTTGCTCTTTCCCCTTAAACTCATAAAGGTGCCCGTGCACGTACTCGCGCTTGTTATGTCTATCGCGCTTCGCTTTATCCCCACGCTTATGGACGAAACCAACCGCATAATAGCCGCGCAAAAGGCGAGGGGGGCAAGCTTCGATACGGGCAACGTTTTCAAGCGCGTCAAGGCGATTGTGCCCGTGCTCATCCCCCTTATACTTAGCGCTTTCCGCCGCGCGGACGAGCTTGGCGACGCTATGGACGTGCGTTGTTACGCCTCCTCCAAAAAGCGCACCAAGTACAAAAAACTGCGTTTCGCCCCGCGAGATATCGTGGCGGTGGTATTTGCGGCGGTTATGATTGCGGGGGTAATTCTTTTGAATATCTACGGCTATCGGATTTGCCCGCAAATTTATCCTTACGTGGTGATATGATGGGAAGATACCTTTTAACCGTTTCCTACGACGGAACGCGCTTCTGCGGCTGGCAGGTTCAGCCAAACGGAAGAACGGTGCAGGAAGAGATGAATACAGCCGTGTTCAAAGCATTCGGAGAGAGGGCGCAGGTAAAGGCGAGCGGCAGAACGGACGCGGGAGTGCACGCCCGCGCGCAACTTTGTCAGGTGGATTTAAACGCCGAAATAGACGGCGCAAAGCTTGCCGACGCGCTCAACGCAAGGCTTCCCGAAGATATAAGCGTGCTTAAATCAACCGCCGTTCCGCAGTCCGTGGACGTGCAAAATATAGTCAAAGCCAAAACTTACCGCTATTATATGTATTTCAGTCCGCGCAAAAAACCGCTGTTCGAAAGGTATGCAATCTGGTTAAAGGGCGAGCCCGACTTGGACAAAATGCGGGAAGCGGCTAATTTTTTGACGGGCGAGCACGACTTCAAGGCGTATTGCGCAAGCGGCTCGCAGGTTAAAACCACCGTGCGCAAAATCTATTCCATAACCGTTACGGCGCAACCCGCCCCGCCCGACGCGCAGGTAATATGTATTGAAGTTTACGGCAACGGCTTTCTCTACAATATGGTGCGCACGCTTGCTGGCACGCTTCTTTGGTATTCGCAGGGCAAGCTGACGGCGGAAGATTTACAGGCAACTTTGCAGGGCGAGCGCGCAAGAGTGGGCAAGACAATGCCCGCCAAGGGCTTGGTTATGTACGGCGTGGAGCTTGACGATACGCCCGAACTGCGCGGCTTGATTTGAGTTAAGAAAGATAAAAAATTTTATATTTTACACAATTTTCACACAACCGTTTTATTTTTTATACAAATGGCGTATAAAATAACAATAATAAGGGGCGGAGTTTTATGGAGTTTTTCGAGATTGCAAGGATAGTCGAAGCGGCGTTTTTTACCGACGTTTACAAGCGTTATCTCTGGGCATACCTTGTAATCGGCGCGTTGTGCTTTGCCATACTCTATATATTTCAGGCGATTGCCCTTTTTACAATCGCCAAGCGAGAGGGGTTTAAAAACAAGTGGTTTGCGTTTATCCCCTTTTTAAACACATATTATATCGGCGTTGTGTCCGAAAAGAATAAAGTGTTCAGGGCACAGACGAAATATGTCGCTATGGGCGCCGCGGCGGCGGAGGCTGTTTACGTCGCTCTCGGAATTGTGTATTACGTGGCTATGTTCCTCATTTTCAACGGCGGTTACGCCGCGCCCGAATACAGTACTTCGGTTTACGGCGGAGCGACTATCGAGTACGTAACGGGCTATAACGCCGTCAATCTTCCCGCGGAACTCGATTGGGCGTGGTGGGTGCTGAGCTATATGCAAAACTATATCCTATATTGGGTACAGCTTGTATATCTCGTTTTGAGCGTGTTCTTGCTGGTGTCGTTTTTCCGCACCTATTCTTCGCCGAGATACGTGCTGTTTTCCATACTCGGCGTGCTCTTCCCCATAAAGGCGATATTTATGTTTGCCGTAAAAAACAACAAGGGCAAAAATTACGCGGAGTATTTACGGGAACAGCAACAGCGGCAGTACCGTATGTATCAGGAATATATGCGTAACGGGCAAAACGGTTACAATAACGTCGGCGGCAATTTCGGCGCGCCCTACGGCGACCCCTATGCTCAACAACGCAGGGATAACCCTCCCGCAGACCCGTTCGGCGGGCTCGGTCAGAATAGCGAGAGTAAGGGCGGCGGAAGCGGCGACCCGTTCGACGACTTAAAAAGTTAAATTTGCTGGTTTTGTAAAGCGGGAAAATAATTTCCCGCTTTACTGTTGCAATACAGGCGTTTGCGTGGTATAATTTGAGTATAAGTAAACGTTATGGAAAAGTTGAATTGATTATGGCGGAAGAAATAATATCGGCTATAAGCACGCCCGCGGGCATAGGCGGGGTGGCTATAATAAGGGTGAGCGGCAACGGCGCGCTTGCGGTGGCGAAAAAGATGTTCCGCCACAGCGGCGGCGTTGCGGTTGAACGGTTCGAGCCTAACCGTATGTATACGGGGCGGATACTCTGCGACGGGTTTGAAGATTACGGTATGTGCGTATATTTCAAAGCCCCCAAATCGTATACGGGCGAGGATTGCGTAGAGTTTCATTGCCACGGCGGAACGGAGATTGCAAGGGGCGTTTTAAGGGCTACTTTCGACAACGGCGCGCGCTCCGCCGAAAGGGGCGAATTTACAAAGAGGGCGTTTATAAACGGCAAACTTTCTCTCTCCTCGGCGGAGGGCGTCATAGATATGATTAACGCAGAAAGCCTTGCCGAAGTGCGCGCGGGCGGTCTGTTGTACGGCGAAAGGCTGACCGAGGACGTAAAGGCAATTCAGTCGCGCTTAACCGATATACTCGCGCAAATCGCCGCCGATACCGACTATCCCGAAGAGGGGATAGAGGAAACCGAACTTTCGGGCGTAGGGCGCGATTTAAATGAGATAGGAAACCGCTTAAACGCGTTGCTTGCGGCATATTCGGGGGGTAAATTTATAAAGAGCGGCGTAAACGTTGCAATTTGCGGCGCGCCCAACGTCGGCAAATCGTCCCTTTTAAACGCGCTGTTGGGCTATGAAAAGGCAATAGTATCCCCCGTTGCGGGCACCACGCGCGACGCGGTGGAGGGCACGCTGTTGATTGACGGCGTTAAATACAACCTTACGGATACGGCGGGCATACGCTCCGAGGCGGGAGAAATAGAAAGCATTGGCATCGAGCGGGCAAAGCGCGCTCTGGAAACGGCGGATACGGTTGTGTGCGTTTCCGATTGCGGCGATTTTTCAGCCGCGAGTGGCGTGGAAGAGAGCAGGCTGATAAAAGTTTTTTCCAAGATTGACGGGTTACAACCCTGCGGCGGTTACGACGTAGCGGTTTCCTCGCTCACGGGCGAGGGGTTGGAGGAATTAAAGGCGGCTTTGGCGGAAAAAGCCACGGGCGGAGAATCGCTTGAAAACGCCTACGTTATAGAGGAGCGGCACTACCGCGCGTTGAAGTCCGCGCGCGACAAGCTGGAAGCCGCCGCACAAAATATAGGCAAATTCCCCTTGGATATCGTATCATTGGATATACGCGAGGGTTGGCGCGTTCTCGGAGAAATAACGGGAGAAACCGCCGACGAGGAAATAATCAACACGGTTTTTGCAAAGTTTTGCGTAGGTAAATAAGGAGGAAGGAATAATGGTAACTCTCGATTTGTACAGGGTGTTTTACGCCGTAGCCAAGTGCGGAAGTTCAACGCGCGCCGCGGACGAGCTGTTTATTTCACAGCCCGCCGTATCGCAGGCTATAAAGCAGTTGGAAATGCAGTTGGGCACCACGCTCTTCAACCGCACGCATAACGGTATGGAGCTTTCTTTAAACGGCGGAAAACTTATTTTCAGGCAGGTCGAGGAGGCGTTGGCGCTGTTGGACGACGCGGAAAAAAAGCTTACCGAGCTTAAAACTTCGGCTTCGGGAAACATAAAGATTGGCGCGACGGACGCCATTTTCTCTAATATACTCGCCGATAAAATAGTGCAGTACAACCGCAAATATCCCGCGGTGAAAATAGAGCTTATTACGGGTACGACCCCCGAAACGCTTTCGCAACTAAAAGAAAACAAGTGCGACGTGGGCTTTATAAATCTGCCCATAGAGGATAAGGAAGTAAACTTTAAGGGTATGGTCGCTCAGCTTTCCGACATATTCGTCGCGGGCGATAAGTTTGCGCATTTAAAGGGCAAAAAGGTTAGCCTTTCCGACTTGCAGGAATACCCTTTGCTTATGATTGAAAGCAACACGGTTGCGCGCCGCGCGCTGGCTAATTATACGCAGACGCTGGGCATACAGCTCAACCCCGATATAGAGGTGGAGAATTGGGACTTGATGCTTAAATTTGCGGCTTGCGGAATGGGTATCGGTTGCGTCCCGCGCGAGTATGCCGCGCCTATGCTCGAAAGCGGAGAGCTGTTCGAAGTGGAGGTTTTGCCCAGCCTGCCCATAAGGGGCGTGGGGATAGCTCTTCCTAAAAATATTCCCCTTTCGTACGCGCTAAAAGAATTTATATCGATGTTTTAAAGGAGGACTGTTATATGCGTAAACTTAACGTTAAAAGGAAATGGAGCATAATAGAGTGCGGTTCGAAAATCTGGTTATTTGTACAGTGCCCCGAAGATAAAGCGCAATGCCGCTTCGAAGGGGTTGCCTGTAAGCAAGTCAAGCTTGGCAACGGCAAGACGGTTACGGAGGAAATAGAGGATACGCAGGTAAAGGTATTTGTTTCGTCGTCTACAATGACTGCGGAGTTTACCGTTGAAGCGGGGAGCGCGGACGTAAATCTGCTTGCAAAACCCAAGTACAACCCCTTATACGGCAACCCGTTTACTATCGAAAAAATTTAATTTTTATAACGTAAAGCCCGCGGCGCAACAATGCGCCGCGGGCGATTTTTTTGTTTGTTTGAGGCATATGCGCGGGTCAATCTTTCAAGAGGTCGCCCATATCGTATTTGCCCGCGGGTTTGTCGGCAAGCCATTTGGCGGCTTTGATTGCGCCTGCGGCAAACACCTTTTTACTGCGCGCCGAGTGGGAAAGGGTTATAATTTCGTCCTCGCCGCAAAACAGCACGTCGTGCTCGCCCACGATTGTTCCGCCGCGCACCGCGTGCAAACCAATCTCGTTGCCGCGCTTGCCGCATATTCCTTCCCTGCCGTAAAGGTAGGGCTTTCCGCCTTCGAACGCCGCCTTTGCGCTGTCGGCAAGCATAAGAGCGGTGCCGCTTGGCGCGTCAACCTTTTGGGAATGGTGTTTCTCTATTACTTCAATGTCAAAATTTTCGCCAAGCGTTTCGGCGGCTCTCTTGACAAGTTGGCACAAGAGATTTACCCCCAGCGAAAAGTTAGCCGTGCGGAAAATGGCTACTTTCTTCGAAGCTTCGTCTATTTTCTTCAACTGTTCGGGTGTGAAACCCGTAGAGCCTATAACAGTAGGCACTTGGTGTTTTACGGCGTAAGCAAGCTCTTCTTCTAAAACGGCGGGGGAGGAAAAGTCGATAATAACGTCGGGTTTTGCCTGTATTTTATCAAAGCAAGCGTACACGGGTACTCCGTTGCCGCCGCCTCTGGGGTCGACGCCGCAAAAGTATTCGGCTTGGCTGTCGCCGTTTAAGAGTTCTATAATATTGGCGCCCATTTTTCCGCTCGCGCCGCACACTGCAACTTTAATCATATCTTTATTCCCAAATTATGTATGCAATCTTTCAAAATTTTCTTGTGCGCGTCTTCGAGTTCTGTAAGCGGCGCCCTCGGCACGCCCGCGTTTAAACCCAGCATATCGCAACCCGCCTTTACGGGTATGGGGTTTACTTCGGTAAAGCACGCGTCAATCAGCGGCAGTAATTTATCCTGTACGGCGTTGGCTTTTTCAAGGTCGCACGCAAAAACGTATTCGGCAACTTGCTTTACTTCTTTGGGCGCAATGTTGCTAACAACCGAAATCAAGCCCGCGCCGCCGATTGCAAGTATGGGCAGGTTGAGATTGTCGTCGCCGGAATAAACGTCGCAGTAAGGGCGCACCCTGCGCATAGTTTCGCAAATCTGCTCCATATTTCCGCACGCTTCCTTTATGCCCGCCATATTGGGTATTTTGGAAAGCTCCTCGGCGGTGGCGGGCAGTATGTTCACGCCTGTGCGCGCGGGAACGTTATACGCTATTACGGGAATTTTAACCGCGCCGCAAATGGCTTTGTAATATTCTATTATGCCCTTCTGCGTACACTTGTTGTAGTAGGGGGTAACGCACAAAAGACCGTCTGCTCCCAACTTTTCGGCGCGTATGCTTGCCGCAACTGCGTTAGCCGTGTTGTTGCTGCCAGTGCCGAAAATTATTTTCGCGCGCCCGTCAATCTTTTTAACCGAGTATTGCATAACCGCAACTTTCTCTTCGTCGAGCATTGTAGAGGGCTCGCCCGTGGTGCCTAAAATTACAAGCGCGTCGGTGCCGCCCGCAATCTGGTATTCAATCATTTTGCCAAAAGCTTCGAAGTTGACTCCGCCGTCTTTGTAAAAGGGGGTAATCATCGCCGTGGCAGTGCCTTTAAAAAAACCTTTCATAATTCCTCTTTGATAAAATTATTTCAGTCGAAGTATCCTTTGCTTGCAAGCAGTTCGGCAAGCAAAACAGCGCCGCCCGCCGCGCCGCGCAGGGTATTGTGCGAAAAACCTATAAATTTGTAATCGAAAAGATTGTCCTCTCTCAGCCTGCCCGCGCAGACAGCCATACCGTTTTCGGTGTTTCTGTCAAGATAGGGCTGGGGGCGGTTGTCCTCTTCGAAGTAATGTATAAACTGCTTGGGGGCGGAGGGAAGGGCAAGCTTCTGCGGCTCGCCCGCAAATTCTTTCCACGCCGCGATAATTTCCTCTTTCGAAGGTTTGTTTTCAAAACTTACAAAGCAAGCCGCCGTGTGTCCGTCGGATACGGGCACGCGCAGGCACTGCGCCGTTATAGCGGGGGCGGATGCGGGTACTATTTTGCCGTCTATAACATCGCCCCATATTTTAAGCGGCTCTCTTTCGCTCTTTTCCTCTTCGCCGCCGATATAGGGAATAACGTTGTCGCAAATTTCGGGCATAGTTTCAAAAACCTTTCCCGCGCCGGAAATCGCCTGATAGGTGGTAACGGCGGCGCACTTTATTCCGTATTTTTTCAAGGGGTGCAAAAGGGGAACGTATGATTGAAGCGAGCAGTTGCTCTTGACGGCGATAAAACCGCGTTTGGTGCCCAAACGCTTTCTCTGCGCGTCTATAACTTGCAGGTGGTCGGCGTTTACTTCGGGTATAATCATAGGCACGTCGTCGGTAAAGCGGTGGGCGGAGTTGTTGGAAACTACGGGGCACTCGGCTTTGGCGTAGGCGTATTCCAACTCTTTAATTTCGTCCTTTTTCATATTTACGGCGCAGAAGCAAAAATCAACCTGCGCGGCAATTTTCTCCCTGTCGGCGGTTGCGTCCATAACGGTGATGGAGGCAAGCTTTTCGGGCATAGGCGAGGGCATAAGCCATTTTTTTACGGCGTCCTTGTATTTTTTGCCCGCCGAGTTGGCGCTTGCCGCAAGGCAGACGGGCTCGAACCAGGGGTGGTTTTCAAGCAACAGGGCAAACCTCTGTCCCACCATACCCGTCGCGCCTATAATTCCTACTTTGTACTTTCTCATTATAATTATATTCTCCGTTATAAATTTCGGTCAAAAAAATAAAGCGGCGCGTATGTATTTTACGCGCCGTAACAGTTTTAATTGCCGTTTGTAAATAGCGCAACACATACGTGTCAGTCGCACGGGTATTGACCCGTACGCCCAGCCGAAGAGTATGGCGCAAAATCGGCTTCGGCGGAGATGCCCTTTCGCCGCGGGTGTAAAAACCGCCATATGGTTTAAACCCGCAGGTAATAATGCTCTGCCGCTCCTCTATTTTATAGGTTGATAATAGCACAGCGGCGGGCAAAAGTCAAAGAAATTTGTATCTTTTTTCATTCTTTAAAGTAAATCGATTGAAATAATCGTACTTATGCGGTATAATAACTCCGTAGACGGCAAAAGTAAAACCGCCGCAAAATATAAAATAACGCGCGCGCATATCGTTGCGCCGCGCGCAAGAGGATAGGAACAAGATGGCACAATCGAGAGTGGCTACGCTGGAAGGCAACGAACTTGCCGACGACTACGTGCGCACCCACGTCCCCAAAGGGCGCTGGGCGGACACCTGGAACGTTTTTAAATCTAACTTTGTAAGAATGGTTATAATCAACGTGTTTACGTTGCTGTTCTTCGTCCCCGGCATAGTAGTCGTGTATTTCCGCACGGTTTATATCGCTCAGATGGGTATGAGCTATCCGTTTTCTTCCAACGCGCTTTTCACTTATCCGCTTACGCCGAGTATGCAAAGCGTGCCGCAGGGAATAGTTTTAACCGCGGATTTGCTTTTTTATTCGCTGTTGATAGTGGCGGGCTTTATAGCTTCTATCGGCGTTTCGGGCGCGTGCTATTCCATTAAAAAACTTATTAACACGCACGGCGAGTTTTCGTTAAAGGGATATTTCCACGGCATTAAGGTTTGCTATTTAAACGTGGTGTTCCCCGTAACCGTGTTTATGTTTTTTATTTTCTCCTCTTTCTGCATTTCCGATTGGGCGGCTTTGCAGATTTCAAAGGGCTATTCGCAGGCAGGACCTATAACCGCGCAGGTGTTTATCATTATGGCGACCGTAATCGTCGGCATAGCGGCAATGTGGGTGCTTGCGGTAGGGGTCAGCTATAAGGTAAAGTTTAAATATCTCATAAAAAACTCGTTCGTGTTGCTTTTCGGCACAATTTTGCAAACGCTGTTTATGGTTGGCTTTTCGCTGTTGCCCGTGTGGATACTTCTTCTCGGCGAAGCGTTGGCTTTCTTTAAAATAATAGGTTACGCAATTTTCCTGTTCTTCGGTTTCTCGTTTATTATACTTTGCTGGCTTGCCTATACGCAGTGGGTGTTCGATATGTATATCACCCCCGCGGTCAAGACGGAGGAAGAAGCCAGAAAGGCTAAGCTTACTCCCAAACAGCTTGCCGCGGAAAAGGAAGAGGAAGAAAAGTCGGTCGCGCGCGAGTTGCTTGCCGCCGGCAGAAGCGAGCTTGTGGGCAGACCTATGCGCCCCATAGACGGCGGAACGGAAGTAAAGGAAGTGGGCGTTGCGTACGGCAGGGCGGATATAGTCCGCGTAGCCGAGGACAGGCAGAAGATACGCGGCGAGGTAGACGAGTACTACGAAGAACATAAAAAGGACACCCGCTACGTAGAGTATGAAAAACTCTTTGCGGAGCGCGAAAAGGCTTTGACTACGGAAGGCAAAAAGGGCAAAAAGAAAAAACTCAGCAGAAACAACCTGCTTACCAAATAAAACGGATATGAGTGAAAGCTACACCGCTCTCGGCGGCTGGTTCGAATATTTAAACGCCGACTGCGACTATTTGAAATGGTCGCAGTATTTGTTAGATAAGCTGAAAGCCGCGGGCGATTACAAAACGGGGCTGGATATAGGTTGCGGCAACGGATACTTTACACGCGCGTTCAACAGGGCGGGGTATAGCGTAAGCGGAATGGATATTTCCGCGAGTATGCTGTCGCAAGCCAAACGCCTTGCCGCAAAAGAGGGCGTGCGCTGTGAATTTTTATCGGGCGATATAACCAAACTGAAAGTGTGCGCAAAAGTCGATTTTTGCACGGCTGTAAACGACTGCATAAATTACGTGCCAAAAACCAAGCTGAAAAGCGCGTTCGCCCGCGTATATGCCGCGCTCAACGCAAACGGCGCGTTCCTTTTCGATATTTCAAGCGAAAACAAAATAAGGAATATTCTGGGCGAAAATCTGTTTGGCGAGGACGGGGAAAATATATCCTATCTGTGGTTTAACAGGCAGACGGACGACGGCGTGGTTATGGAGCTTACTTTTTTCGTCCGCAACGAGAGCGGGCTGTACGAAAGGTTCGAAGAAACGCACGTGCAGTACGCCCATACGGAAGATGAGGTTATAAAAGCTCTTTACTCCGCGGGATTTGCTCGCGTGCAGACGGAGGGGCATCTCGGCGGGGATAAGTCCCAACGCATACAGTTTGCCGCCTTTAAGCGATAAACGGGAATAATCGGGTGATTAAATGGATAAGATATTGCGCGCTCTTATTTGCGGCGGTCAGGTTTCTCTCGCCGTGTTGCAAACAACCAAACTTGTCAACCGCGCGGCTGAAATTCACAAACTTGACCAAAGCGCGGTAAAACTTCTCGGCGGGCTTTTAACCTGCGGGGCTTACCTCGCTTCCTCTCTCAAAGAGGTAAGCGGCGCAGTATCGCTAACCGTAAAGGCTAAGAACGGCGACGGGGCGGCTTCCGTTTCCGTCGATAAGCAATTGCGCGTGCGCGGCTACGTGGACGGCGCGTGCAACTCGTCGCTGAAAGGCGGCGCGCTTACCGTCGTTCGCGAGGACGGCTTTTCACAGCCGTTTGTCGGCGCGTGCGAGGCGGACTCCGACGAAGTTTCCGACCTGTTGGAAATCTATTTCGGGCAGAGCGAACAGATTCCCACTGCGGCGGCGTTTAAAAGCAGTTTCGACGCAAGCGGAAAATGCCTGTATTACGGCGGAGCGGTTATGCAACTTTTGCCCGACGCTTCCGACAGCGCCATCTGCAAAGCCGCCGAGCTTTTGGAAAGTTATAAGCGCGGCGCGGAAGAGATTGAAGAAGCCGAAGTTATATTTGAAAAATATTTTGCCGAAAGCGTTTACGGCGAAGCGGCAACGCTCTTCCCCGAATACAAGTGCAACTGTTCAGAAAATAAGATTAAGGGCATACTTTCCGCCGTCGGCAGGGAAGAGCTTTTAAAAATCTGCGAGGAGCAGGGGGAAGTAAGGGTGCATTGCCACTACTGCAACACCGACTACATATACGACAGAAAACGTATAGAGGAAACATTTTAAAAGGTAATGAATAAGACGGACAGAATAGATTTAAGCGCCGACAGGCTCATTTCGATTGCGGGCGACTGCGTTGAAGAGCACAACTATATAGCGGCGCTGAAAATGCTCAATAAAAACGCGGTTCTCAACGGCAACGACGAGGACTCCTATATGCTGTACGCCGAAGCCTTTGACGATATGGGTCTTTATGAAAAGTGCGTCAACGGCTGGTTTAAATATATCGATTATGCGGGCGCTTCCGCCGACCTTGCCGAAGCTTACGAGGGCATAGCCATAAGTTTTATGAATATGGGTATGGAGAGCTTTGCCGCCTTTTATTACAACAAACTTTTAATGGAAACGGACGAGCAACTCACCCAGCAGAACAGGCAGGAAATTATAGAGGCGTTTTTGCACAATGAAAAGCCTGCGCTAAGGTTTGCCTATCCGCCCCGACTTGTGGACTATTCCGCGGAGTTGGAAAGCGGCGTGGAGTTTATGCGCAAAAACGATTACGACAGCGCGATTGGCGAATTTTCCAAGGTCGACGAGGAGAGCGATAAGTACGTTGCCGCACGCAACTATATTGCAATGTGCAACGTTATCAGCGACAGAAACGAGCAGGCGGAAGAGGAGTGCAAAGCCATTTTAAGGCGCCAACCCGAAAATATTCAGGCGCTTACCACGCTTGCCGCTGTAAAGAGCCAGCAGAACAAGAGCGAGGAGGCGAAAGAGCTTGCCCTGCGCCTTTTGAAAATAAATCCCTCGGAGGACGAAGAACTGTACAAAATTGCCACGGTCTGCTGTGAAAACGGTATGCACGAGGAAGCGTACAATATTTTCTGCCGCCTCGACGAGCGTTTCGTTTACGACTGTTCCCTGCTGTTTTTTAAGGCGGTTTCCGCGTACAACTGCGGCAAGACGAGCCAGTGTATAGAAACTTTCGATACTCTTTTAACCGTATACCCCAACGCGGTAATTGCAGATTATTGGCACTATATAGCGCTTGAAGAAATAAAAAAGGAAGCTTCCGAGCGGAGGACGCTCCAATATTTTTACCGCCTGCCCAAGGACGAGTGCGAAACGAACGTAACGTTTTTGTCGGCGCTCAACCGCCTTAGCGAAAGCGACGCAAAAAAGCTGTGCAAGGAAGCCGACGTATCGAGCGCCATTCATTGGTGCTTTGACGAGGGCGACGGCAATTCTACGTACGAGCTTAAACTTCTTGGCGCAATGTGCGCGCTGAAATGCGGAATGGACGATACCGTGCGCGATATCTTGCTCGACGCGTTTTTGCAGGACGGCATAAAGCTGGAAATTTTAAGCGAACTTGTGGAGCGCAACTCGGAAGGGGAATACGGCGTGGTTGTGTGCAACCTCTACAAAAAGGTAACGCTTGTGCCCATAAACGTGGGCAGATGCAGGAAAAAGACGTTTTTACGCGCTTACGGGCTGGTGTTTTCTCGCTTTGCAATGCTCGAACCAGAATATCCTTTTATGCTTTCGGTGGCGACGGAAAAGCTGTACGCAAAGCTTTTAGAGGAGGGGCGGTTGGATTCCTGCCGTTCGGTGCCCGCGCTTGCCGCGGCTATACTCAAATTTTCCGAGGTGAAGGAAAGCGGTTTAAGCGACGAGCAAATGTGTTCTTTCTTCGGCGCGGACGAGCGCAAAGTAAATGCAATTTTGGGGAATTGACATATGAAATTATACGATTTTGACGGAATGTTCGACCAGAAACTTTCCGAGTACGTAAAAAAGAATGCGGACAAGCACAGGGAAAAGGAGTGGGAGGATATCATTCCCAAAATGTACGCGCGCTTCGGCGACACTGTTATCAAATCGCTCGGCGTATCTCCCAACCAATACTATGCGCAGATGGACGACGGGCAGATAGTGGCGCAACTGCGCGCGCACTTGAAGCAGGGCGTTGCGGTAAGCGAATTTTTATGCAACGCCATAGAGAGCAGAAATCTGAGCGAAAAGCTCATTCCCTTGCTCGACGGCACGGAGGACGAAAAGGCGTACGCGTTGAACCTTTTGGGCGCGTGCAGGCAGGCGCTTCCCGAATATATGCGCCTCATCTGTTCGGACGAGAGCGAGGATATAAAGAACACCTGCGTGGACTTTGCAAAGGAATTTGCCGACGAAGTAAAGGAGCTTGCGCTTGAAAATTACGGCAAGGGCGTGGAAAAGGAGTATATGTTGGAAATACTCTCCCGCTGCGTTTTAAAGGACGAGCGAATTTATGAAATACTTATAAAGGAATTCCGTTCCGACGGCGAAAACGTGCCTATGCACGCAAGCTATCTCGCCGCGTACGGCGACGAGCGCGCGCTTTGCTATCTGTTGGACAAGATAGACGAAGAGGGGATAAGCTTTATAGAATATCAGGAGCTTAAATACGCAATAGAAAGTCTTGGCGGCAGTTACGAAAAGGAGCGCGATTTTTCTACCGACCCCTACTATCAGGCAATAAAGGCGCACGGCGCGGCGGGCGAAGATATCTTCGGCGGACTTTTCGGCAACAAATAATTTTTAACTTATAAACGGAATAAACCTCCGCGCGTTGGCAATAACAAGAGCGGAGGTTTTTATTTATGACTCAACTGACATCGAAAGAACTTACAATGATTTCCGACGCCCTCACGTTCGAGGGGCTGATTTGCAAAAAGGCGAGGGCTTATTCCAAGTCGCTTACCGACGTGGACCTTGCCGACTGTATGGCGCGCATTGCCGACGAACATCAGAGAAGATATAACGAGCTTCTCGCAATTATAGGGGGTTAAAAAATGAAATTGACTAAAAGCAACACTCAGTTAAACGAAAAAGACGCAATTTTGGATATGCTCGAAAGCGAAAAACAGCTTATGTCGTTTTATACAACGGCGCTTTTCGAGGGCGGCTCCAAGAGCATAAGAAAAGGTTTTTCCGCGCACCTCAACTCGGTTGCGGAAAATCAGTACAGCCTTTTCAACCAGATGTCCACGCGCGGATACTACACGCCGCAGCCCGCGCCCAAACAGCTAATAGACCAGATGTGCGACACTTTCAAAAAGGAAAAAAAGACGCTTCAATCCAAGGGCTGATAAATAGATGTAAAGGTAAAATATATGCGGGGCAATGCAATTGCCCCGCATATATGCTTTAATTAAAGTATTTCAACGCTTTATTTGTAAAAGCTTTTCTATAAGCTTATAGCCGTCCGCAACGTACGCGCCCGTCTTTGCCGCCTCTTCCTCGGTGTAGCGCGCCGCGCCGTTGCCAAGGTCTTTTACGTTGGTGTATAAAAGATAGGGCACAGGCTCGGAAACGTGTGTTTTGCACGCGCAGGGAGTGGGGTGGTCGGGCGTTACAAGCATAGCAAAGTCCTCGCCCGCTTCCTTAAACCTATTTATGAGCGTTGGTATTACTTTTTTGTCAATTTGCTCTATCGAATAAATTTTATGCTTAATATCGCCGTGGTGTCCGCACTCGTCGGGCGCTTCCATATGGATATACACAAAGTCCAGCCCGCCTAAAAGGGCGTCTGCGGCGGCGTTGGCTTTCCCCGTAAAATCGGTGTCGTAGTTGCCTGTCGCGCCCGCAACGTCTATAATTTGCATATCGGCAAGCATACCTATTCCCTTAACAAGGTCAACTGCGGAAATAATGCCGCCTTTTAACTTTCTTTCCTTTTCAAAAGGGCTCAGCGCGGGTTTAGTTCCCTCGCCCCACAGCCAAACGGAGTTGGCGGGCTTCTTGCCGCAGGCTATGCGCTTTAAGTTTACGGGGTGGTCCTTTAAAAGCTTAGCGCTCTCCTTCATAATTTCAAGGTATTTTGCGCCGAGTTCGCCCTTTGGCAAATGCTCTTTAACAGGTTTGTCGGAAATGTCGTGCGGGGGCGTTAAAGCGTGCCCCGTAACTCCGTTTTTAACCACGAGGCAGTGGCGGTAAGATATGCCCGCGTACAGCGTAAACACGTCGTTATCCAAGCGCTCTTTTAAAAATGCTATTAACTCCGCCGCTTCCTCTGTGGAAATTTCGCCCGCGGAATAATCGAGCATAACCCGCTCTTCGTAATTTTCCTCTTCGGAAAGGGTTACAAGGTTGCACCTCAGCGTTACGTCGGTATCGGAAAGTTCAATGCCCATAGAAACGGCTTCGAGCGGCGAACGCCCCGTGTAATATCTGTGCGGGTCAAAGCCGAGCACGGACATATTTGCAACGTCGCTACCCGGTTTCATTCCGTCGGGAACGGTCTTGCACAGTCCCGCTTCCGCGCGGGGGGCAAGTTTATTCAAGTTGGGCGTGTCGGCGGCTTCGAGGCAGGTTTTGTTGCCAAGGTCCTTAATTTTCCAATCCGCCATTCCGTCGCCCAAAACGACAACGTATTTCATAATATAATCTCCTGAGTTGCCTGCGCAAACTTCAATTCAAATCCCAGTCTATGGGCGTTTTATCGTGCGCGGCTAAATAATAATTTGTCTTTGAAAAGAATCTGCACCCGAAAAATCCGTTGTATGCGGATAGGGGCGAGGGGTGCGCGCACTGTAAAATCAAGTGCCGCCTTTGGTCGATTAGCGGCGCCTTGCTTCTCGCGTTGCCGCCCCACAGTATAAACACAACGTTTTCGCATCTGTCCGAAATGAGTTTTATAACGCTGTCGGTAAACCAAGCCCAACCGCATTTGGAGTGGCTGTTAGCCATATGCTCGCGCACGGTAAGCGTTGTGTTCAAAAGCAAAACTCCCTGCTCAGCCCATTTGGTCAAATCGCCGCAGTCGGGTTCCACAATGCCCAAATCGCTCTCTAATTCTTTATATATATTTTTAAGGGAAGGGGGAAGGGGTATGCCGCGCTTTACCGAAAAGCAAAGCCCGTGCGCCTGTCCGGGTTCGTGGTACGGGTCCTGACCGAGAATTACGGCTTTAACGTTTGCTATGGGCGTAAAGCGGAAGCAGTTGAAAAGGTCGTACATATCGGGGTAAACGATATGCGTGGAATATTCCTTTTTTAGGAACTCGCGTATTTTTAAATATCTTTCGTCCGCAAACAGGTGGGCGAGTTCTTCGTCCCAGCCTCCTCCTAATTTAATCATAAGTAACCTCGCTTAAATTTATCCGCTTTTTAAAGTTTTTCCAAAATATTTAAGTACTCCGCAATGTCCTTTTTTGCGCTCCGTAAATCGTGTTCAAGGTAGTTGCCGCACTCCTCGCGCCTGTTGCCGGGTATCTCGTCAAGGGCAAGCGCGGCGGCGCAACTTTCCTTTAATAAAAGCAAAACTTGGCTGTATGTAAGGTTTACCGTAAGCAGGTAAAACCCCGTTCGGCAGCCCATAGGTCCAAAGTAAATTACGTTTTCCCTTTGCGCCGAATTGCGAAGAGTCGTCGCTAAAAGATGCTCTATCGTATGTAAAGACTTGGGCGAAATGAAGTCGCCGCCGTTGGGCTTTTTAAAGCGTAAGTCCCAGGTGGTAACACCGTGGGCAACAACTCCTTCGTGTAAGCCCGTAGGCAACACGTCGTGATTTTTTGTAAAAGAAGGTATCTTATCCATTTACCGCCTCGAAAATGTTTTCTATTTCTTCGCTCAACGCCTTTGCGCACATTGCAAGGTTTATGGCAAACTGTTTAGTCGTGCTTCCCGCGCCCGCCACGTCGGAAATGGCTTTAAACGAATAGCACTGCACGCCCGCGTGTTTGCATACGTGCGCTATTGCGCCGAATTCCATATCGCGTACGTCGGCTTTCAATGCGTCGTTGAGAAGCAGATAGTCGCGCTCGCTGTCGTCGAACCTGTCGCCCGTGCCGAGTTTCTTTGCGGGATAGCGGGGGGAGCAGTCGACGGAAATATACGGCTCGGTATATTCGTTAAGCGTGCCAATCGGCGTTCCGTTTATTACGGAAAGGTCAAAGTCGTACTGTACAACCTGGCTTATCGAATAAATTTTGCCAATCTGCGTGCCCGCGTTGAGTCCTCCCGCAACGCCTATATTTACAATTTTGTCCGCGCCGAGGCAGTCTATTGCGTATTGCGCGCCCGCCGCCGCGTTTACCTTGCCCACGCCGCAAACAACAGCCGCGGCGGGCTTACCGTTAAGCTTACCCGTAATTACGGTGCGCCCGTGGACTTTTTTTATTTGAGTATCGGCAAGCGCAGCTATAAAGGGTTGCGCTTCGCTTTCCATTGCTATAATGAATACGGTCATATTAAAAGTATATCAAAAAACCTTGCAAATTGCAAATATTTATTTAAGCTATTACATATTGGGCAAGTATTGCCACATACATTATTAACGGTATGAAAAAGCGGCGCAAGCATAAACGGTTGAAAATAATAATAGCCATACTTTCCATAATGACGATAGGTCTGCTTCTGTTTTTTCAGCGCAACGTAACCAAAATACTCATTTCAATCAGCGAGGCTACTATCCGCTCGGTTACGACGGTTGCGGTAAACGACGCCATTTATTATACCCTTAACGACAACGTAAGGTACGAAGACCTTATAAAAATTACTTACGACGACGCGGGCGACGTTTCCACGATTACAACCGACAGTTTAAAGATAAACAAAATTGCGAGGGATACGGCGTATCTCTCGCAGGAAAATTTGACGAGAATGAGCGCGGAGGGCATACAGGTGCCTTTGGGCGCGCTTACGGGGATAGAGGCGCTTGCAGGTTTCGGGCAGAAGATAAATATAAAAATTATCCCCATTTCCAACGTGGAGTGCCGCTTTGTTTCCAAATTTACCGACGCGGGCATAAACCAGACTAAGCACTCGCTTTACCTTGAAATAGTTTCGGACATATCAATAATTTTGCCCGACAAAACTTCCAATTGGGCGTCTACGATAGAAGTGCTCATATGCGAAAGCGTTATTGCGGGCAAAATACCGGATACTTATTTGCAGGCAACTCTTGCGGGCGGCGGTGGAAGTTTAGTGCCAAAGAAGTAAGATTTTAATTAAGTTGGGTACCAAGTAAAAATATCCCCTGCGGCAAACTTGCCGCAGGGGATTTAAATTACCTTAGTTCTACGTTAAGGTTGTGTTTTAAATTGTTTAAAATCTTTTTTACAAAGCCGTCTACGCGTTCGGGTGTAAACGCTTCTTCGTTTGGTGTAAACGTAACGGTAAACGCCATACTCTTTTTGCCTTCTACAACCTGCCTTCCGATATAAACGTCAAACAGCTTAACTTCGGAAACGTACTTACACGCCGAATAAATTTCCTTTTCAATCTGCGCGCAGGTTACCGAAACGTCGGCAACGAGAGCAAGGTCGCGCACGGCTTCGGGATGCTTGGAAACGGGTTTGTATTTAAACGCGTTGGCGCACTCTCTCAGCGCCTGATAATCGAGTTCGGCAATAAACGCCTTTCTTTCCATTGCAAGCTCCTCGCAGATAGCGGGGTCGAGCCTGCCGACGTAACCCAGCTCTTTGCCGTTGCAGGTTATCTGAGCGCAAACGCCTGGGTGTAGAAAAGGTTTCTGCGCGGGGGCGTACTCGAATTTTGCGTTTATGCTGTCGGCTATATCTTCGACTATACCCTTAACGTCGAAGAACGTGCCGCCGCCGAACGTGCCTATGCACAGTATTTCCTTTTCCTGCGGCTGTCTTTTAAGGGGAAGCTCGTCGGGTATATAAATTTTGGCAAGTTCGAAAAATTTGCCGTCCGTATTGCCGCGGCGCAGGTTGCGCACAATCGTGTTCACCATAGAGGGGGCGAGGGTGGTGCGCATAACCGACAGGTCTTCGCCTATGGGGTTTTTAATCTTGATAAATTTCCTTTCGGGCGCGTCATCGGGGAAATGAAGCATATCCAAATCTTTTTCGGAGTAGAAGGAGTACGTGGAAATTTCGTATAACCCAAGCGCAACCAGATTGTCTTTCAGGCGGTTCTCGAATTTCTGTTCTTCGCTGTATCCGCCGTTGGTGATTAGCGCGGTGGGCATAAACGTACTCTTTACGTGTTCGTAACCGTACTCGCGTATTATTTCTTCCGCAATATCCGCAGCGCCGTCTATATCCTCGCGGTAGGCGGGCACGTCCAATTGCATCGCATCGCCGCAAACCTTAACGCCGAAACCCAGCGACTGCAAAATTTCAACCGCCCTTTGCTCGGGTATTTCTATTCCCAACAGCGCGTTTATTTTATTGAGGCTCACCGTCATTTCTTTCGCGCCGTCGCGTGAATATTCCGTTTTAACGTCTACGTGCACGTCGGTTACGGTACCGCAGTCCAACTGCTCTATAAGGTGCAACGCCCTTGCCATAGCGTGCTCGGTGGTGTATTCGCATACGCCCTTTTCAAACAGAGCCGAGCTGTCGGAGTGTTGCCCAAGCGCGCGCGAAGTTTTTCTTATGCTGTCGCGTGCAAACTTTGCGCTTTCAAATAAAAGCTCTTTCGTGCCGTCGGTAATCTCGCTGTTTTCTCCGCCCATAATTCCTGCCAGCGCGCAGGGCTTGGCTCCGTCGCATATTACGAGGTTCTCGCCGTTAAGCTTAAATTTTTTGCCGTCCAGCGTTACTATTTCCTCGCCCTCCGCGGCTCTGCGTACGACAATTTCTCTACCTTCGAGTCGGGCGCAGTCAAACGCGTGCATAGGCTGACCCATTTCCAGAAGCACGAAATTGGTTATATCCACTAAATTGTTTATAGACCTCAGTCCGCACAGCGCAAGCCGCTTTCTCAGCCACAGGGGGGAAGTTGCGGGGCGCACGTCCTTAACGTAATGAGCGATGTATCTGGGGCATATGTCGGGGGCAATTACCTTTACGCTTACCTTTTCGCCCTTAGCTTTGGCAGTGTAGGAGCAATCGGGCTCTTTAAGTTTTTTGCCCAATACGGCGGCAACTTCCCTCGCCATACCCAAAACGCTCTGGCAATCAGGGCGGTTAGCCGTTACGCTAATGTCGAATATGCAGTCGTCAAGTCCGAGCAGAGGTTTTACGTCCGCGCCGTTTTCAAAGGAGGAGGGGAGCAGAAGCAAACCGCAGTAATCGCCGCCGTCGAACATATCGCCGTTTACGCCTATTTCCACGCCCGAACATAGCATACCTTCCGACTCTATGCCGCGCAGTTTGCCCTTTTTGATTGTCATTACGCCCTCTATCGTAACGTGGTCTTTCGCAGTGGCGTATACGGTTGCGCCTACCAACGCTACGGGCGCCTTAATGCCCTTTGCAACGTTGTCCGCGCCGCAACAAATCTGTTTAACTCCGTGCGCGCCGCAATCCACCTTGCACACGTGCAAGTGAGTGCCCTCCACGGGTTCGCACTCTGTAACTTCGCCTACGACTACGCCGTTAATTTCTTTGCCTATTTCTATAAGCTCCTCAACTTCGAAGCCGCAACCGAACAGCTTTTTTTGTAATTCTTCCGCGGTACCGTCCACGTCAACGTAATCTTTCAACCAACTTAAAGGAAGTTTCATAATCTATTCACCTCGCCGCTTATGCCTTGAACTGTTTAAGGAAACGAACGTCGCCCTCGAACAGCAGTTTCATATTGTTAATTCCGTATTTTAGCATTGCAATGCGCTCTATGCCCATACCGAAGGCAAAGCCCGAATACTCTTCGGGGTCAACGCCGCAACCTTCAAGCACGCGCCTGTTTACCATACCCGCGCCCAATACTTCTATCCAGCCCGTGCCCTTGCACAGCCTGCAACCCTTGCCGCCGCACTCGAAGCAACTTACGTCCACTTCAACGGAAGGTTCGGTAAAGGGGAAGTAGGAGGGGCGCAACCGCGTTTTGACGGCTTCGCCGAAAATTTTGCGAGCAAACTCGTCGAGCATACCCTTTAAATCGCACAGCGTTATGCCCTTGTCCACAACAAGCCCTTCCATCTGCGAGAACATAGGCGAGTGGGTGGCGTCGTCGTCGCTGCGGTAAACCTTTCCGGGCG
>Ga0209694_1000700_pt1 | contig 47547 bp, 51 predicted proteins | sample GluameincwithD2O_FD_187499 | JGI IMG/M metagenome (GOLD analysis project Ga0209694, IMG submission 187499) | Mouse cecum microbial communities from Vienna, Austria - Glucosamine amended microcosms incubated with D2O (SPAdes) (version 2) | ecosystem: Host-associated > Mammals > Digestive system >... | reverse complement strand
CAACTATCATCTTTTTAAATTCTTCGTCATAACTCTTATTTTTTGCCACTTTGAACACTCCTTCCTAAGCGTATAAAACTATTATAACATCTCTACGCTTTCGTGTCCAAAATCTATCTTAACACCAAATCTTCCACCTGATATTATTTGCAACGAGTCTATTATTAATGTTTTTCCTGCTCCTGTTTCTCCTGTTAATATGTTTAACCCTTTGTTTAAGTCTATACTTAAATCCTCTATTATTCCTATATTTTTTATATGTAATGTTGCTATCATTTTGTACCTCCTGAAATCTTTTCTGAATTTTTGTTCGTTTATATTGTATAACTGTTTTTTTATTTTGTCAATACTTTTTACGAACATTTTTTCTTTTCCCCGATTTCAATATTTCTATTATGTTTTATTACTAAATATTTATGCTATTTTCAATTTTTCTAGTTCTTTTTTGTCTATTTTAGTTATCCTCATTATTTGTTCATCATTTATATTATTTTTAATCATTTCTTTTACCATTTGTTTTATTGCTTTTGCCATCCCTAGTTTTTCGCCACGTTTTTCGCCAATTTTCTCTCCTTCTCTCTTTTCATCTTCTAACCATTCGCTAAAATATATTCCAAATTTCATCTCTTCATTTCCCCTCTCTTCTAATTTCTCAATATAATTTTTTCTTTCTTTCGGTATGAATTTTATGACTTTGTTTGAATATTTAAGTATCATTACTATATATTCCTTTTCCTCTTTTGTTAACTCTTTTTGCAATATTTCATTCATCGCTTCTTTTAATTCTTCTTTTGAATTTGTTTTTTCAAATAGTAATGCTTTTGACATTCCTGTATCTTCTTTTATTAATTCTTCTTTAGTGTAATCATTTATATCTATTAGATTAAACTTTGTATATTCAAACACTTTAAATTCGAATTTATACAGTTGCTTGTCTTCTTCAAATTTATTCCACTTTCTATTTCCTGTGTACAACACTATTGGTACTATAATTGCTGAATTTCCTATTTGGCTTTTATTGTTTTTGTTTATGTCTCTCATTAATTCAACACTATATTCTGTTATTCGTTCTGACATTTTATAATCTATTTGACTTTGATGTTCTATAATTACATACATATTAAATTTTGGTATTTTATATATATTGTCCGACTCTCTTTTTTCAAATTTTGATGTTATAAATTCTTTATTATATTTCTCGACATCACTTTCTGTTAAACTTTCAAACTCATTACTTTTTAAGTATTTTTGTATAAATCTTATAAATTCCTTTTTGTTATTTAATATTTCTTTAAAAATTTTATCTTTATATTGGTGAATTTTCTCTTGTTCTACATCATAAGTGTATTTTGCTGACTCTTCTTCTAGCCTCCATTCTTTTTCTCTTGAATATTTTAAATAATCTTTGTATGTAAATAAATACATTATTTATCCTCTCTTTCATTTTAATATATTTTTATTTCGATGTCAATGTTTCTTTATTGGTAAATATTCTTTTGATTTTTGTTTCTCTTTATTTTTCTCTTTTTATCACCTTTTTTCTTATTTATATTTTTGTTTTTGAATTTTTTTCTCGACTTAAAAATTTTTGAATTCAACTTTTGATAAAATACTTTCCATATAATAACAAATTTTTCTTTCCTTTGCAATAAGTTTTTCAAAATTTATTAAAAAATTTGACATCTTTCGACTTTGTTATGTGCTAATCGACTTTTATAAACTAAAATTTACTTTTTATAAACTGTTCTATTTTTTCCCAACTAGTTACTATATGATTTAATTGGAAATTTATATATAGCAGGTGTTTTATGAAAAGAAAAGGATATTTATACGAAAATATTTATGATTTTAACAATATAAAAGAAGCTTATAATGAAGTTTGTAGAAATACAAATAATAAAAGAAGAGTTTCAAGATTTTTAGAATATAAATGTATTTACATTACAAGAATTCATAACATTTTAAAAAATAAGGCTTATAAACCTGGTACACCTAATGTTTTTACAATTTACGAACCAAAAGAAAGAAGAATTGTTAGCCAAAATATGCAAGATAAGGTAGTTAATCATTTAGTTGCAAGGCATATTTTGTATCCTGCTATTTTGCCTTGTCTCCTTGATGTCAATGTAGCTAGTCGTAAAGGTTTAGGCACTAGTGAAGGTTTAAGACTTGCACAAGAATTTCATAGAAAATGCAAAATTAAATATGGTTCATATTACATTTTAAAGTGTGATATTAGTAAGTTCTTCGCAAGTATCGATCACAATATTTTAAAAGAAAAATTAAGAAAAAAGATAAAAGATAATGATGCTTTAAAAATTGTTTTTGATATAATTGATTCGGAAAAAGAAGGACTAGGCATTCGGTGCTATGACTAGCCAAATTTTAGCAATATTTTATTTAAACGATATGGATCATTTTATTAAAGAAGAACTAAAAATTAAATATTTCGTGAGATATCAAGATGATTTTTTATTGTTTCACCCTTCTAAAAAGTATTTAAGATATTGTTTAGAAATGATTTCTAAATTCTTACAGCAGGAGAAAATGCATTTAAATAGAAAAACTAGACTTTATAAAAATACAAATAACTTTATCTTTTTAGGTAGAAATAATTGTGGTAATTATGCTCGTTATAGAAATGTAAAAAGAAAACTAAAAGCAAGATATCACTTATATCAAACAGGAAAAATTAAATTAAATAGCTTTTCTTCTAGTTTAATCTGTTATAATACTTTATGTAATAAAAGATTAAATTGGAATAAAAAAAGATAGCGCATATGGTTCTACACTATCCAAAATGGTACTAACTTAAAATTCCTTTTCGAGAAAAACCTACTAACAAATCTAAGTATCTATTTTGTTTTTATAATTAGATGTTTTATCTAATTAATGGATATGGTTTGTTTCTATCTAAAACTTCTCTTGCTCTACATATCGTAAATACAACCACAGTTTTTTAGAAGCTAGCGGACGCACCCCGTAGTTATTATTGTTATAGTTGTTCCAGTCTACGTTGCCGTTGTAGTTCACATTCGTCTCGTTGTTACTGTTGTTGGCGGACGGAGAAGCCAGCCAAACTAACATCCAAAGCTCACGTCTCGAATAAACCTTAACAAAACCGAAGGCTCACATTCAACCATACCCACTAAAATAAAACTATTTTAGCGATTTCATCCACCCTGTTGTATATTTTACAATGTCGTCCATTTTTTCTCCAAATTTATAATATTTCTTTTCAGTTATTATTTGCTTGTCATAAGATAAATTTAAAAGAAAATCTATAATTTTAATTTTTGCAATCATTTTTCGAAGTAGCCTCTTCTTTTCTTCAATTTCTTCTATTGAATTTGCTTCATATGCTAATTCTAAAATATCATATGAGTTCATTCTAATTCTATTTTTTAGCTCTATATCTTTTTTAGGAAAGTTTACCATATTTTTATCTATCATTATTAGTAACTCCCTTATAAACTGTATTATTTTAAATTTTTCATTTACCATACAATATTTCCTCTATCTTTGTAAATTTTGTTGCAAACTCTTCTTTTTCTATATTTTTTATTAACGTATTTTTTACTTCATCAATTCTTCTTTTATATTTTACATATTTTTGTGCTTTCTTTGATATTTCATGATATCTATTCAGATTTTTGTTATCACTTTCTTCGTCAACATTGTAATTATTTCTTGTATCTATTATCAGATAATTTAGTTTTTCTTTTTCCAATTTTGACATTACTTTTGGAAGGGCATTTTTAGGAAATCCTGTTGAAATAATATCTTGTTCAGTTTTTCTTGTCGAGTATTCAAACAAATATGATATTATGCATGCGTCTTTCCCAAAGCTGTTATAAAATTTTCCTACTTTATAGCATATTACAAAATCCGGGTGAATTTGCTTTAAATTTTTTGCCATATTTATTACTCCCATTTTTAGCCCCTTTTTACAAAATTTTTGTGCTGACAGACACAAGGCCTGTCAAGCACATTACTTTTTTATCTTATTTATCTTTTTATTCTGCTACTAGCACAAAATCCTTACCTTGTGGCTTTACTTTGACTCCAGATTTTAGATGAACTAGCGGACGCACCCCGCAGCAATTAATGTAATAGTTGTACCAGTCTACGCTGCCGCTGAAGTACACACCCATCCCGTAGTTACTGCCGTAGGCGGACGGAGAAGCCAGCCAATATCCATAACAACTATTATACACGCTCCTATGCGGATAATATAGCTCGTCTTGGTAGCCTGCTTTTGCACTCATTACATCAGAGCCTATACTATAAGTTGTTGGCTCATTTTCTGTTCCTACATAATATCCTGTTGAACTTGCTTTATTACAATATAACTTATCTGCTGTATTTGTTTCTGTTGTATATTTTTTATTCCAACTTGCTATCCACATTTCTAGTGTTGGACTTCCTATTACATTATTTGCATCTGCCCACCTTGTGTCTCTAAATGTCTCCCATTTACTTGCATCTAATAAGCATGCTGTCATTTTATAATTGCTATTACTTTTTGTAAATGTTGCTTCTTGATTTAGCATAAATCTATTTGCTATTGCTGTATCTATACTTGTTACTTTAAAGTCATTACTACTGCTCCAATAAATATTGTAATTTCCATTGTCTGTAAATCCTAGGCTTGTTTTTTGGCTTGCTAACTTACTTACTGGCACATAATCACTTGCTATTAAGTATATATCATTTCCTTCTGCATAAAATACTTTCCACTCTACATCTAAGTCAACTTGATTTCCTTCTGCATCTGTTACTTTTAATGTATTTCCATAATTTAGCACTTTTCCTTCTGTTACTTTCTTAAATGTATCAGGGTCTGTTGCTATATCTCCTGGTTCTATTGGTGCTGCACTTATAAATAAATCTTTTATTACCACATTTCTCTCTTTTGTCTCTGTTGTTCCATCTACTGTATAATTTACACTTATTTTATATGTTGTATTTTCTGTTACTGGTATTTTATATACTCCATTTTCTCCTGTTATTGTTGTTCCATTAAATGTTACTGAATTTATTGTTCCTGCCTCTGTTAATGTTACTTTAAAGCTTGCTTGATATCCTGTTGTTCCTTCTTCCGGCTTATTCGCTTCTGTTACTTCTGCTCCTGTGCTATCTAACAATTTTATGTCTGATATCACAGCTGTTGGTCCTGCAGCTTCAACGTTGCCATCTGCATCTACTGTAAATGTTTGTCCATCTACTGTTACTGTTATTGGGAATGTGTCTCCCTCCACAGTTGCCTCTGGAATATGTGCTGATATATTAGATTTTAATGTATCAACATCTAATGTTCCATTTTCTCCGTAACTTGCCATTACTTCTATTTGTATTCTTTCCTTTGCACTTGCTCTTTCTGTATCTTTTTTGGCTTGTGCTGCTTTTGTTAGTATTCCATTATCTCCTGTTAACGTGCTAATCGCCACTCCTGCAAGTATTAGAAGTACAATTATTGTTATTACTAGTGCAATTAATGTTATACCTTTGTTTCTTCGTTTCATTATAAATCTCCCTTTCTATCTTTTGTTTTTTTACCTTATAATTTTATACATAATTATGTAATTAGTCAATACATTGTTTACTTTTTTAATATTACATTTTCGTTACAAAACATGCCTTTAAATGTCGTGTTATCAAGACTTTGGGGAAATACAAATATAGCACCATTAATTCAAATCTATTGAATATTAATGGTGCTTTTAAAGTTGCTATTTAATTTTCTAATAACCAATCAACTACATTTATCTTTCTTATTCCATTATAATCTGTTTCTAAATCCATATCTAGAGTCAATAAATATTTTGGATAATGGTCTCCTGTCTTTTCTAGTGCTCTTAATTCCCTTTTCAGAACATCTTCATCTCTAACAGACAGAGCTACTTGATAATATTTTATTCCTTCTCTGTTCTCTGCAACAAAATCTACTTCAAAATCATCTACTTTTCCAACATATACTTTATAGCCTCTTCTTAACAATTCAAGATAAACTATATTTTCTAATATATGTCCCATATCTTTATCTGCTTTTTTGCCAAGCAAATAACTTCTTAATCCTGTATCTACTGTATAATATTTATAATCCCTGGCAAGTAAATTTTTGCCTTTAACGTCAAATCTTTCAGCTTTGTATATTAAAAAGCTCTCTAAAAATGCTGTTATATAATTTTCTACTGTATGATTGCTAGTTGACATCCCTTTGCTTGTTAATGTATCACTTATCTTTTTAGTTGATATGGGACTTCCTATACTATCATATATAAATTTTATAACGCTTTCTAATAGCATTTTGTCTGTTACATTATTTCTAGCCATTATATCTTTATATACAACTGTAGAAAATATTCCGTCTAAATATCTGTCTAAATCATTTGCATTATTTTCTAATAAACTTATATTCCCCGGCATTCCACCATTTCTCATATAATCTAAAAATATTCTGTCTCGAGATTCTTTTTTGTTTGGAAATGCTGATAAATATTCCTTAAATGATAATGGTAACATTTTTATTTCTATATATCTTCCAGATAATAGTGTTGCAAGTTCTCCTGATAAAAGATATGCGTTTGAGCCTGTTATATATAAGTCTATATTCTTTTTTATATATAACCCATCTACAGCTTTTTGAAATTCAGGAACATTTTGTACTTCATCTAAAAATACATAATACTTCTCCTCATCCCCTATTTTCTCATTTACATAGTTATATAGTTCCATATAACTTTCAAAATGATACTCAGGATTTTCAAGATTAATATTTATAATTTGCTTTGAATTGACTTGATTTTGTTTTAAATACTCTATATATAAATCAAATAAAGTCGATTTTCCACATCTTCTTATTCCTGTTACTACTTTTATTAAGTCTTTATCTTTAAATCTTTTTAATTGTTCTAAATATTCTGTTCTTTCTATCATAGAAATCATCTCCTGTATATATTATACAACTTTGCTTCATTCTAGTCAAGTTTTGGAAATATTTTTCCAAAACTACTATTTTTCGACATTTTTTGGAATTCATTTGTCTTCTGCAATATATCTCATTACTATTCCATTTTTATCTTTATAATAATTTTTTCTAATACCAACATTTTCAAATCCTAATTTTTTGTATAGCTTAATAGCTGGTTCGTTATCTTCACTAACTTCTAGAAAAATAGAATTTGCCTTAAATTCTTTACAAATAGAAATTAACTCTCTTAAAAGCAAAGTACCTACACCTTTGTTTCTATAATTTTTTCTTGTTACAATATTCATAATATCAACTTGGTCTAGGGCAAATTTTATTCCCGCAAATCCTATTACTTCATTTTTTGATATTGCTACTATGTATTTGGAACTATCTGAACTTAATTCTTCTTTTAAAATATTGTAATTCCAAAAGTCGTCAAATTCAGTTTCTAAATTTTCTTTTATTTCTTCTAAGTGATTTTTATTCATTTTTTTTATTTCTATATTCATAGGCTTTAATTCCTTTCATTTCAAATAAACTCTTCAAACACCAAATTTGCCAAGTCTAGCCCCTTATTAGTCAATTTAATATGATTTAAATCAATCACAACCAAACCATCTTCTACCAACTTATTCAACCTATCTCTATACAAATAAATTGGATTTTGACCAAACTTCTGCTTAAAACTTGCAATATCCACCCCATTTAGCATTCTCAATCCAAGCAACATAAACTCGTTTTGCTTATCTTCCAAAGTTTGCGCTTCTTCAATTTCTTTATTTTCCACATTATTTATATAGTCTTCTATGTTATTGCCATTGCTAAACCTTGTATCATTTAAATATGAATGTGCTGCAATACCTAGTCCTATGTATTCTTCCTGCTTCCAGCAATTCATATTATGTTTTGAATATTTATTTTCTTTTGCAAAGTTTGATATTTCATAATGTTTATATCCGTTCAATTCTAAAGTATTCTTCACATACCAATACATTTCCCTTTCTGTTTCTTCACTTGGCAATTCTATTTTTTCTTCGTCTAATAATTTAGAAATTACCGTTCCTTCTTCGACAATCAAAGAATATACACTTATATGTGTTGCTCCTAGTCTTATTACTTTTTCCAAACTATCTTTTAAATCTTTTATCGTTTGATTAGGAAGACCCAACATCAAGTCGACATTTATATTTTCAAACCCAACTTCCTTTGCCATGTTGTAGGTTTCTAAAAATTCTTCGTATGTATGAATTCTTCCAATTTGTTTTAATAAGTTGTTGTTTGTAGTTTGCAATCCAATACTTAACCTATTTATGCCACAGGACTTAAAATCTTGCAACTTTTGTTTTGTGACTGCTCCTGGATTTACTTCTATTGTAATTTCTATTTTGTCAAATTTGGTCTCATTGTTTGTTAGCTTACTTTTTAGTTTTTCTATTAATTCAACTATATATTTACTTTCTATATATGAAGGTGTTCCTCCACCTATATATATTGTTGTAACATTGTATTTTTCAAACTCATATGTATCTATTTCTTTTTTTATTGCTTTTATGTATTGCTCTTGTTTCTCATTTTTGTTTGCAAATGAAATAAAATCACAGTAATAGCATTTTTGCTTACAAAATGGTATATGTATGTATATTCCTAATTCTTTTTTATCCATTAGCTATCTCCATTATTTTTTTCAGGCGATAATTCACACCAGATTTTCCAACTGGTTGTTGTAACAATTTTCCCAAGTCTACAAGTGACATATTAGGATTTTCTAGTCTTAGCATTGCTATTTCTTTTAAATTGTCATCTAATTTATTGAACTTACCTGATTGTTGTAATTTTCTTATTGCTGCAATTTGCTCAACAGAAGCATTTATCGTTTTATTTAAATTTGCCGCTTCGCAATTTACTAATCTATTTACTTTTCCGCGCATTTCTTTTTGAATTCTGATATCTTCAAAATTCATTACAGCTTTATTTGCTCCTATCAAAGCCAAAAACTTAGAAATTTCTTCTCCTTCTTTTATATAGACTGAATATTTATTTTTAGTTGCCATCTTTTTAACGTTAACACCCAATTTTTTTAAAAGCTCTGCCACTTTTTCTAAATATATTTCATCATTTAAAACTATTTCTAAGTGATATTTATTTTCAGGGTTGTTTATTGAACCTGAGCCTAAGAATATCCCCCTTACAATTGCTCTTAAATACTCTTCTTTGCTTTCATTTATTATTTCATTCAGATTTTCTTTATCTGGTATTTTACCTTCCATATCTTTAACTTTTAATTTTATTACAAAATTTTTTCCACTTATCTCTATATTGTGGTTTATATTTAAATTAGCAAGTAATTTTGAAAATCTATTTATATTGTAATCACTTTCTGTTGAAAATTTAATTACATTTTTTGTTGTTTCGTCAATATTTCCAGATATTAAATACCCTAATAATTCATATTTTACAATTTCTTTATTTGCCAAATTACTTGTTTTATTTAATTCTTGTTTTATCTCTGAAGAAAAAGACATTTTATTTCCCCCTTTTAAACTTTTTGGGACAGGCCAAAAAAATCTCACTCGTGGACGTTTTTGGCCTGTCCCAAAACGTCTTTTTCCGAAACTTTTCTGGCCTGTCCCAAAAAGTTTCATGATAATTTAGTTACAATAACTCTATCGTTTTCGTATAAATCTTTTTTACAATATGTGTCTATATATTTTTTCTCATTCTCTATTAAGTCTATTACATCTTGCTTTTGGTCATATCCTATTTCTAAACATAAATATCCATTAAATTTTAGATATTCGTCACTATTATGTATTATTTTTCTATAAAAGTCTAATCCGTCATATCCGCCGTCTAATGCTATTTCCGGCTCTTTTTGTACTTCGTTGTCTAGTGTTTTTATAATTTCTTTTTTTATGTATGGCGGATTGGATACTATGATGTCATACTTTTCTTTTGCTAGGTTTTGGAATAGATTAGATTCTACAAATGTAATTTGATTTTCTACGTTGTTTTTCTTTGCATTTGTTTTGGCTATGTTTAAGGCTTTTTTACTAATATCTACTGCTGTTATCTTGCTATTTTCTATATATTTTGCAAGTGATACAGCTATTGCTCCACTTCCTGTACATAGGTCTAATATCTTTTTTGCATTTATTTTTTTTGCTATTTTAATTACTTCTTCTACTAAAATTTCTGTATCAGGTCTTGGAATTAAGACATCGTTATTTACGTAGAAATTCATTTTCATAAATTCTTGGGAGTGTGTTATATGTTGTATTGGGATTCCTTTTGTCAGTTTTTTTATTGCTTTAAAATAGTCTACTTCTTGTCTTAGCGTTAGTTGTTGATTATCATATACGATTAAATATTGTCTTGGTTTATCTAATATGAATTGCATTAATAATCTTGATTTTAAGTTTGGTTCACTTATTCCATTATTTTTTAAGTCAATCATTCCGCTTTCTTAAAACTTCTTTTATGGTCATATAGCACTCCTCCTTTTTAAATAAAGAGCGCCTTGGCGCTCTATTTTATGTTATAGGAAAGTTCTCCTTTCCTATAACATAAATTAGTCTTCAAAAAAACTTTCAAATTCTTCTTCATTAACCTTTTCTTTTTCTAGTAACGCATTAGCAATAAGGTCAAGTTTATCTCTATGCTCTTTAAGCAATGTTTGAGCATCATTATAAGCAGTATCAATTAAACGTTTAACTTCAAGACCAATCTTATCGCCAATATTTTCTCCAAACATTTGGATTTCATATGGTTCTTGGCCTTGGAAATCAATTGGTCCTAGAGTATCACTCATTCCATACTTAGTTACCATATCTCTTGCAATCTTTGTTGCAACTTCAATATCATTGCTAGCACCTGTTGAAATGTCATCTAAAACTAATTTTTCAGCAGCTCTACCACCTAATAAGGCAATCAATTTTTCTTGCATTTCTGTTTTAGAAATATAATATTTGTCTTCATCAGACTTATACATAGTATATCCGCCAGCGACACCCCTTGGTATGATAGATACTTCTTTCACATTTGTTTGTGTTGGCAAATATCTGCTAACAACTGCGTGGCCAGCTTCATGATATGCTGTTAATTTTTTATCTTTTTCAGAATATTTTCTTTCACGTTTTTCTAATCCAACAGTAACCTTTTTAATTGCTTCTTCAATGTCATCATTTTCAATATCTTCATGTTTATTTTTAGTTGCAATTATTGCTGCCTCATTTAATATGTTTTCTAGCTCCGCACCTGTAAATCCAGCTGTATCTTCTGCAATACTTTCTAAGTTTACATTCTCTGACATTTTCTTGTCTTTTGAATGAATTTTTAATATATCTAATCTTCCTTTTAAATCAGGTGTAGGAATTGTTATTTGTCTATCAAATCTTCCTGGTCTAAGTAATGCTTTATCTAACATTTCTGGTCTGTTTGTTGCAGCTAACACAATAATTGTTTCTTCTGAACTAAAACCATCCATTTCAACTAGTAATTGGTTTAAAGTTTGGTTATTCTCTGTTTCTGCCCCACTGTTTGATGTTCTTCTTGAACCTATTGCATCTATTTCGTCTATAAATACTATACAAGGTGCTAATTTTCTTGCTTTTTCAAACAATTTTCTAACACGTGACGCTCCCAAACCTGCAAACATTTCTATAAACTCTGAACCACTCATTGATATAAATGGAACATCTGCCTCTCCTGCAATTGCTTTTGCAATTAAAGTCTTTCCTGTACCTGGCTTTCCATATAGCAAAACACCCTTTGGTATTCTTGCTCCCATTTTTGTATATCTTTCTGGTCTTTTTAGAAAATCTACTATTTCAACCATTTCAGCCTTTTCTTCTTCAAGACCTGCAACATCATCAAACTTTATTTTTGTCTTTCTTTCTGTATCATCATAAACTTTACCTTTTTCACCTAATCCTTGCATTTTAAAAATCATAACAAATAATGCAACCATTATAGCTGTTGGTAAAAAAGATATTATGAAACTTGGTACTTGTGCCATAAAACTTCTTGGCTTTTGAATTAACTCAATTTCATTTCCTTCCGCTACTTTTGTTTGAACTAAGCCCATAAAACTTTCAACATTTGGCACTACTGACGTTTTCTCTTCTTCTTCATTTTTCATTTTCACTTTAAGTGTTGTACTACCTGTTGTCATTTCTATCTTTTCAATATTTCCATATGATAATTCTTTTATTAAATCTGTATATGCAACTGTTTTTTCATCTTCTTTATCTTTATTCTTTACCAGATAAAAACCTAAACCTGCAATTAATACTACTAGTAAGATCAATACAAGTATCAATATAAGATTTTTATTCTTCTTTTTATTATTATCCTTCTTTTCCATTTTTCCTCCTTATAAAGTATTGCCACTGGGGACGGACCTTTTTGGCAATTTTTTGCCATTTAGGTCCGTCCCTGTTGGCAATTTTTTGCCAAAAAGGTCCGTCCCCAGTGGCAATATTTTTATGCGTTTGAGCCTTCTTGCCCTTCTGGTATATTTGCGTTCTCTTCTTCTTCGTCTTTTTTCTTGCGTTCTTTTTTCTCTTTTTCTTGTTTATTTTTGTTTTCTTCTTCTTGTTTTTGCTCTCTAAGTACTTTTTCTGCTTCTAATATTTTCATAAGTTCCATTTGTTTGTTTATTATGTCAGTTTTCAAAATTAGTATCGCTGCTACTAAGTAAATTGCTGCAACTGCTACATACATTACTTGGAAATATGTTATTGTAATTGGTACAAATACGTTTATTAATATATAAATTATATTTAATATTATTGATAATGTTAGCGCATATACTGACATATTGTATATTGCCACATATCTCATTTTTATTCCTGCTAGTTTGGTTGTTATATATCCAAAGAAGCTTAGCAATAGTGTGTCTGCTAATATTGATATTGCATACCTGCTAAATGCATAGATAAATAATACTATAAATAGGCTTATATAAACACTTAATATGTTAGTTCCTGTTGTATAATTTAATATAGTTTGTTTGTTGAATTCTTTTATTCCTACTGGTTCAAATGTTTCTTTGTAGTTATATGTTACTGTTCCTGAAATTGAGGAATTTTTTATTATTAGTCTGTCTTTTAATATAACAATTCCTTTTCCTTCTTCTGTGATAGTGTTTGTATATTGATTTACCTGCGTTTCTTCTAATTCGTTTGTGTTTATAATTACTGTTCCGAAAATAGAATTTTCTTTTGGAATTGTAATTTCGTTTTCGCTATTTACTGTAAGCATTCCTTCATTGTAAGTAATTTCTGGGAATTCGTCTTTTAAGTATCTTGCTCCGTTTTGTACAATATTATTAATTTGATATATTGTTCCTAAGGAAATTATTATTGCTAATATCGCTACTATTTTTAAAAAGTAACTTACTGCTTTGCTTAGTCCTTGTGCTGCCATATCTGGATACTTTTCTATTTTTGTGATAGAGTACCACACTTTTTTAAAAAATCCTATTTTAGGTTGTTTATTTTCTATTTTTTCTGTTTCCATTTATCTGTACTCCCTTCTTACACTAGAGTCTACAAACTTTGTATTTACTCCGAATTGTAACTTTATCTCCTATTTTGATGTCTTTACCTGTTATATCACATGTAATATGATATGTCCCAACTCTTCCTAATACTTTGCATTTTTGGTCATTTATTTTTACATATAAAGCTTCTTTTTTGAAGAAATCTTTAAATGCTCCTACAAAATATCTTAGCTTGTCCACTTTTCTAAACATATCTTTTCCATTTGTTATGTTCATTCCGTTCATATATCCCACTGGAACTATTGCGACTTTGGTTGTTTTTTTAGTTGTATATGTGTTTGAATATCCTATATTAAAGCCTTTTGGTAATTCTTTAATTTCACATACTTGCGATTCCAAATGTGCAATTTTCTTTAGACCTATATGGTCTTGAAATGCAAGTCTTCCTAAAAATGCTGAACCAATTCTTACTGCATTTAAGTGCATATTTGGATATTTTATAAATGCCGAAGAGTTACATACATGTAGCATTCCTGGATTTATATCATTCATTTTTAATACTTCAATTGTATCAATAAATCTTTTAAATTGCTCTTTTGTATATTTCTCATCAAAAAAGCTAAGTGAAAAGTGAGTAAATGTTCCTTCTATTTTGATGTTTTGAGTCTCTTTTATTGCCTCTATCATTTTTTCTTTTTGACTATATATAAATCCATATCTGCCAAAGCCTGTATCAATTTTTAAATGTACTTTTATTTTTTTATTTAGCTCTTTTCCAATTTTGTCGACCACTTCTATGTCCTGACTTGAGCCTACTGTTAGTGTTATATTGTTTTCAATTAGACTTTTAATGTCTTCTTCTATCGCTGTTGCTGATAACATTAATATTTCTTCTTTTATCCCTGCTTGTCTTAATTTAAGAGCCTCTTCTATTGTTGCCACTGCAAAATTTGATATTCCATTATCTATTAAAAATTTTGTAAATTCTACAATTCCTAGTCCATATCCATTTGCTTTTACTACTGCTATTATTTTTAGGCTATTCCCATTATCATCTTTTCCTGATTTTTGGGCATATTCTTTTATTTTTTCTATATTGTGCTTTAAATCTTCTTTATTTATTACTAAGGTATTCACTATTTTACTCCCTTATTTTGATTTATTCTCTTCTTCTTTTATTTTAAAATTTTCATTTGACTTATAATTATTTCAGAAGTTTTCTTTTGATTTGTCTTATTGTTCTAAATGCTTTTTCTGAGAATCGATATAATTTGTATGTTATTGGTTTGTATGGTATATATATTTCTCCTATAAATTCTGTAAATGTTGCTCCAAATCCTTGTTTAAATCTATATAATCCGTATTGTGGGTGATTTTCGTCGACTACTCCTGATACTCCCCTGAAATCGTATACATCATCTTTTCTTGCTATTGCCATTTTTATCATTTCCCATTGTAACAGATAGTTTGGCATCAAGTTTCTGTGTTGGTTACTGCTTGCTCCATATAAATACCATGTTTTGTTTCCATAGAATATTGGTATTACTCCTGATATTGGCTTTCCCTCATAATATGCCATTAGTAATTTCATATGGTTTGGCCCTAATTCGTCATACATTTTTTCAAAGTACTCTAATGGTCTTATTATAAATCCATCTCTTTTTCCTGTTTCTACCATTATTTTGTGGAAGTCTTTTAGGTCTTCTCTTGTTCCTTCTTTTATTTCAACTCCCTTTTTAGCTGCTAATCTTATGTTATATCTCCATTTTTGTTTGAAACCTGCCATTACTTCTTCTTCTGTTTTGTCTTTTATGTCTAATCTAAATACATATCTTGGTTGTATTTCGTCTTTAAAGTCTTTGGCGTCATCTTTTATTTTGTATCCTAAGTTTGTTGCTACATCTCTAAATGTTTCGTCATCACTTAGTATATCTGGTTCTATTCTTAATACTATTGCTTTATATTTTTTTGCTAGTTCTTTCGCTCCGTCTGTTAGTTGTTTCATTACTGATATGTCATGTATGTCACATACTGGCCCTCTTGATGAGTACATTATGTTTCCGAATATCGGCATTTTTCTTATTAATACACATAGTGAACCTATGATGTTTCCGTCTTCATCTTCTGCTAGTATTACTTCTGGTTTCCAGTATGGCTTTTTTACTTCTGCCCATTCTAATGATTGTTGAAAGTTACATCTTTCGTGGCTCTCTAAGAATTTTTTATATTTATTTTTCGATTCTTCGTCGTTTACAAATCTCATTTGTTTTTTTGTCCTCCTAATTTATTATTTACACTACATTCGTATTTTACACTAATTTGCGAAAATTTACAAGGGATTCTAGATTTTTATAAATAAAAAAAAGTAACTTTGTCAACTTTTTTTCTCGCCGATTTGAGTTTTCGAATGTAATGAGAAAATCTCAAAGGCAATAGCGATTGTAGCATTTTTATGTTATAGGAAAGGATAATTTTCCTATAACACAAGAAAAGTGGCTTTGCCACCTTTTCTTCTCGCCGATTCGAGTTTTCGAATGTAATGAGAAAATCTCAAAGGCAATAGCGATTGTAGCATTTTTTATGTTATAGGAAAGGATAATTTTCCTATAACATAAAAAAGTCAACGTTTAAATTTTTAAACATTGACTTTTAATTGGTTAGGTAGTTTTCATCATTTTTTCTTGATTACTTCATAAATTTCTGGTGGTACATTTTCCCTTACATCTTTTCCTTTTTTAAGTTTTTCCATAATTTTAGTAGAACTATTATTATCTGGGGAATAAAAAAATGTTGTTTCTAAACCTAAAATTTTTTTGTAAATCTTTGCTAATTTTTCTTCATATCTCCGATCTTTGTCGTTTCTAATTCCTCTTATTAGAATGTTTACATTATAATTTAAGGTAATCCTTAAGGTAAAATCGTTAAATATTATTACTGTTACATTATCCATTCCTTCTCGTTCAAAGACCTTTATCATTGCTTCTTTCATAACTTCTCTATTAAATCTCCGTCCTCTAAGGACTTTTAATGGATTAATAGCAATTCCCACAATGACTTTATCGCATCTTCTTGATGCTCTTTTAACTAGTTCCAAATGTCCATTTATAAATGGGTCAAAACTACCATGTATAAAACCAATCATCATAAAAGTTCCTCCTTTTCATTGCTCGGAGGATTTACCCTCCAAGATTTTTGCTCTTTTCAGGTAATTTACCCTTTCATTATGTTAATAATAACATAGAATTTTGATTTTGTAAATGCTTTTGGCTTTTTTATATATGTTAGCAAACAAAAAAATCAACTTTAATAGTTGATTTTGTTTGGAGCAGGTAGTGGGAATCGAACCCACGTCATCAGCTTGGAAGGCTGAGGTTCTACCATTGAACTACACCTGCATATTTAATTATCTATAATTGTTAGAGTTTGGAGCAGGTAGTGGGAATCGAACCCACGTCATTAGCTTGGAAGGCTAAGGTTCTACCATTGAACTACACCTGCAATTGCCCCTAACAATTATAGATTATAAAGGTTTTTTTGTCGTTTGTCAATACTAATTTTAAAATTTTTTTAATTTTTTTATTTTAAGCAAAAAACAACACTCTCTCATTTGAGAAAGTGTTGTTATCCATTACTGGAGTGTTACCATTTAATTATCATTATGGGAAATAGTCCACTAGGAAGGCATTCTGTGTCTAAAATAACTGTATAGTCTTGAGATCTTAAATAGATCTCCATTACATCACCTCTACTGCTTAAATAACAATGATTTCTTATACTGGCAAATCCTGATATACGATATTCTCTTTCACCTCTTTTAGAAGCTCTTTTTATTTTCCTTTTGATCCATCTTATTTCTATTTTGCTAGGTTTCTTCATTTCTAATTCTTTCTGCGACTGTTCAGAAAATTCCCGTGCTTCTTTTACTGTTAACATATGATAACCTCCTATAATCTCACCTTGTGAGCTATTGATATTATAGCACATTTTACATAATGTGTCAAATTTTATATATCCAAACAAGCCTTTACCAATCCAACGAACAATGGAGCTGGTCTATTAGGTCTTGATTTTAATTCTGGGTGGAATTGCCCAGCTATAAAATATGGATGGTCTTTTATTTCTACAATTTCCACTAATGAGCCATCTGGAGATGTTCCTGAAACTTTAAGCCCAGCTTTCTCTAGGGCTTCTCTATACACATTATTATACTCAAAACGATGTCTATGCCTTTCAAAAATTTCTTTTTCTCCATATAATTCTTTAGCAATCGTATCATCTTCTAATATGCAAGGATATGCTCCAAGCCTCATAGTTCCACCTTTTTTGTCAATTCCTTTTTGTTCTTCCATAATGTGAATTACTGGATTTTTTGTTTTTTCATCAAATTCAGCAGAGTTTGCGTCCTTTAAGTTTAGCACATTTCTTGCAAATTCTACCACTGCCATTTGCATTCCTAGACAAATTCCTAAGAATGGTACTTTATTTTCTCTTGCATATCTTATTGTTTCTATTTTTCCGTCTATTCCTCTATTTCCAAATCCGCCTGGTACAATTATACCGTCATATTTTGATAATTCTTCTTTTGCTGTGTCTTTGTTTATTTTTTCACAGTCTACAAGATGTGCCTTCACTTTTACTTTGTTTGCAAATCCTGCGTGGTACAAACTTTCAATTACTGATATATATGAGTCTTCTAATTTTACATATTTGCCAACTATTGCTATATTAACAATTCTTTCTTTTTCTATACTTTCTATATCATCTATCATCTTTTCCCATTTTTTGTTGTCAGGTATATAATTATCAAGTCTTAATTTGTTGCAAACTTCTCTTCCTAATCCTTCTTCTTCCAACATTAATGGTACAGCATATAGGCAACTTGCAGTTTTATTTTGTATTACACTTGTTTTTCTCACATTACAGAATAATGATAGTTTCTCTCTTACACTTTCTGGTATTTCGCTTTCTGTTCTACATACTAATATATTAGGCTTTATTCCTAAACTTTGTAGTTCTTTTACAGAATGTTGTGTTGGCTTTGATTTTATTTCATTTGAACCTGCAATATATGGCAATAATGTAACGTGAACATAAGCTACATCTTCTGGATTTTTTTCTAATCCTACTTGCCTTATTGCTTCTATTATTGAAAGTCCTTCAATATCTCCTATTGTTCCACCAACTTCTGTTATTACTATATCTACATCTGTATTTTCAAATTTGTATATTCTTTCTTTTATCTCGTTTGTAATATGTGGTATTACTTGGACTGTTTTTCCTAGGTATTCTCCTTTTCTTTCTTTTTCTATTACTGTTGAATATACTTGTCCCATTGTGACACTAGAATTTTTCGTTAAGTTTTCGTCTATAAATCTTTCGTAATGTCCTAGGTCTAAGTCTGTTTCTGCTCCGTCATCTGTTACAAATACTTCTCCATGTTCATATGGGTTCATTGTCCCTGGGTCGACGTTGATGTATGGGTCAAATTTTTGTATTGTTACTTTGTACCCTCTGTTTTTTAGTAGTCTTCCTAGGGATGCTGCTGTTATTCCTTTTCCTAGTCCTGATACTACTCCGCCTGTTACAAATATGTATTTTGTGTTCATTGTTTTTTCCTCCTTTAACAACAAAAAAAGATTTAAAAAATTTCCGGCAAATGCGGTTTTTTTTAAATCTATTCTTAGTTTAACACTTTATTTTTATAATTGCAAGTGTTTTTATGATTATTTTCTTTGCATTTTTCAAATATTATTGTTATACTAATACTATAAATTAAAAAAGGAGTGATTTTTATGCCAACACCACACAATGAAGCTAAACTAGGAGACATTGCAAAAACAGTAATTATGCCAGGAGACCCTTTAAGAGCAAAATACATTGCTGAAAACTTTTTAGAAAGTCCTAGACTAGTAAATTCTGTTAGAAATGCATATGCTTACACAGGAACATACAAAGGAAAAGAAATAACAATTATGGCATCAGGAATGGGAATGCCAAGTATGGGAATTTACTGTTATGAGCTATACAAATTATATAATGTAGAAAATATTATAAGAATAGGTTCTTGCGGTGGATACAAACCTGAGCTAAAATTATTTGATATAATATTATCTGAAAATGTATTTTGTGAGGGGAATTTTGCTTTGACATTAAATAATGACAATTGTCATATTGCAACTTCTGACACATATTTAAATGAAATAATTGAAAATACAGCTAATGAAAACAACTTAAAATTAATAAAGGGAAATACATGTTGTACGGATTGTTTTGACCTTTATATGACTGATGTTAATCAATTTCTAACTCGTATTCCAGAAGGATTCAATCCTGTTGGAGTTGAAATGGAAGCTTTTGCTCTATTCTATGTTGCAAAGTTACTAAATAAAAAAGCTTCTTGCTTAATGAGTGTTGTTGATTCTAAATATATTAAAGATGTTGCAACTGCTGAAGAAAGGGAAACTGGATTAAATAATATGATAACTCTTGCTTTAGATGCAAGTTTGAAAATTTAAAAAAATGGTGTTTTTGAGGTCTGTCCCCAAAAACACCCAATTCTTTTATTTTTTTATTGATAAAATTTTATATTTCATCACACCAGCTGGAGCATTTACTTCTACAACTTTATTTTTCTTTGCTCCAAGTAAAGCAGCTCCTAGTGGAGATTCGTTTGATATCTTATTTTCTAATAGATTTACTTCTGTTGAACCAACTATTGTATATTCTATTTTTTCATCAAATTCCATATCTAACACTTTTACGATATTTCCAACTTGTACAGTTTCTGTATCTATTTCTTTTTCATCAATTATCTTTGCATGTCTTACTTTATTTTCTAATTCTGCTATTTTTACTTCGTTTTCTGCTTGTGCTGTTTTTGCTTCATCATATTCAGAGTTTTCTGATAAGTCTCCAAATCCTAATGCTACTTTTATTCTTTCTGCTATTTCAGCTCTTTTTTCTGTTCTTAAATAGTTTAATTCTTTTTCAAGATTATTAAATCCTTCTTGTGTTAATAATACTTCTTTTTCTTCCATTGTATTTTCTCCTTTCTGTTTGCTAATTGTTTTGTTTTCAAAAAGTCATTTTCTATATTACGGCAAAAAATCAAATTTGTCAAGACATAATTAATTTTTTTGCACCTTTTAGATAATCTACTCCTGAGAATATTGTTGCAATTGTTTGTACTAACATCATTATTGTTACTGCAAAGTTTAATATTGCATCTCCACCTTGTAACATTCCACCAAAACAGTCTCCAAATGCATTTAAATCTAGGAATGCCAAGATTATTGCTATCATTTGTGTTACTGTTTTTATTTTGCCCCATTTTGATGCAGCTATTACTTGACCGCCTTTTTCCACTGCAACTAGTCTATAACCTGATACTATAAATTCTCTTGCTAATACTATTATTGGTATCCAAGCTGGAAGTTTTGCCATTTCTACTAGCATTACCATTGCAGCTAAAACTAGAATTTTGTCTGCTAATGGGTCTAAAAATTTTCCAAATGTTGTTACTTGGTTATTTTTTCTTGCCAAATATCCGTCTAGTTTATCTGTTATTGATGCTATAATAAATATAAAATCTATTATAAGCCATGCTGTTGGTATTCCTAAAAATTTTCCTTGTATTCCTAAAAATGGAATTATTACCATTATTGGTACTAATATTATTCTAAATAGAGTTAATTTGTTTGGTAAATTCATATATTTCTCTCCTTATTTTTATTTTGCCATTTCTATTGCTTTTTGTAATTGTGTATCTTCTGCTTCTTTTACATTTAATACATTTGTTACTGTTTCAGGTAATTCTACTTTTTCGTCTGGTTCTATACCTATTTTGTTTATCTTAGTTCTGTTTGGTGTTAAATATTCTTCTGATGTTATTTTTAATCCACTTCCGTCTATTAGTTGCATTAATTTTTGTATTACACCTTTTCCAAATGTTGTTGTTCCAACAATTTTGGCTTTTCCATTATCTTTTAATGCTCCTGCAAGTATTTCTGATGAACTTGCTGTGTTTTTGTTTGTTAGTATGACTACTGGCATTTTGATTATTGGTTCGTTTTTTGATTTTTCTACTTCTTCTTTATTGTTTTTATCTACTTCATATAATATTACTTGGTCTTTTTCTAATATAAAATCAGCTATTTTTAAAGCTTCGTCTACAATTCCACCACCATTATTTCTTAGGTCTATTATTAGTGATTTTATTCCTTGTTTTTCTAGTTCTTGATATTTGTTCTTAAAGTCTTCAGCTGTGCCTTCATCAAATGATGAAAATTCTATATATCCAATATTGTTTTGAATTACTTTTCCTTCTACTGGGTTTACTTTGATGTGTTCTCTTGTTAGCTCATATTTTTTGGTTTCTGTACCTCTTAATATTTCTATTTCTACTTTTGAGCCTTCTTCACCTTTTATTTTTGATGATGCAGTTGTCATATCTTCTGCTGAATATTGTTCTCCGTTTACTGATATTATTAGGTCTCCTGGTAATATTCCCGCTTTTTCTGCTGGTCCACCTTTTATTGGTGATAATACCATTATTTTATCTGCTTCAGTGTTTTTTACCATATATATACCTATTCCAACAAAATTTCCTGTTGCGTCTTCTAAATAGTCTTTCATTTCTTCTTTTGATATATATTCAGTATATGGGTCGTCTAGCGCTTCTATATAGCCTTTAATTGCACCTTCTTTTAGCTTTTCTTCATCAACTTCACCTAAGAAATCTTTATCAATTATGGCTTTAAATTTACTTAATGTTGTTGATATTTCGTCATTGCCTCCAATTATTGTGATTTTGTCATTTTTACTAAAATGTTGGTACATTCCAATTGAGGTTATTAAAAATGTTATAAATGCTACTAATACTACTAGCATTATTATTTTGTAGACTTTAAATCTTTTCTTTTCTTCCATGATGTTCCTCCAAACCTATAAACTGGGCGGAACTTTCCGCCCATATATTTTTATTATATGTACTTTACTTTTCATTCATTACTATGGTATGTAATTAGCTGGATTTACTGGTTTTCCATTTACCCAAACTTCAACATGCAAATGTGTTCCGCCTAAAGGATTAGTAGGTGTCGGTCTAGGTCTAACATTTCCTGTATTTCCTACACTCATTATTTGTTGACCTTGTGAAACTTTTTGTCCTTTTGATACTAATCTTGAACCTGGCTTTCCATGAGCATATAAAGTCATTGTTCCGTCTTGGTGGTCAATTATAATATATTCTCCATAACTAGAATATGAACCTACATAATTTCCGTCTGAACCATAATTTGGTATTCCACCTGTTTTGGTTGTTGAAGTAAGTACTACTCCACTTTTAGCTGCTAAAACTGCTTTACCATACATATTGCTTCCACTATAATCTGCTCCTGTATGTCCTGCATATCCATACCAGCCACATGTAATGCTATATCCAGGTATTGGTCTTATAAATCCTGAAGCACTTGGGTTTCCTGGTTTTACATTTGTACCACCTGTTGGTTTTGAATTATTTTGATACTTTTTAGCTGCTTCTTCTATTTCTTTTCTAATTGTTGCTTTATCTGCTTCAAATTTGTCTAATTCTGCTTGTGTTTCTTTTTCTTCTTCTGATAGCTGTTCAACTTGTGCATTTTTCTCATTTTTAGCATTTCTTAGTTGATTTGTAACTCCTTGTTTACTTGCTTTTGTTGTGTCAAGTTCTTTTTTGCTTGCTTCTATTTTTTCTTTAGCTTGTTTTATTTCTTCTTTTTGTTTCTTTATATCTTCTAATAATTCTGTATCTGCACTTACTAGTTCTGTAACAAAATAATATTTAGATATAAAATCCATTATTCCATTAGAAGATAATAAAACGTCTAAAAATGATGTTTCGCCTTGTTCCTGTGTTGCAACTAGTCTTGCTTCCATTAGTTTTTCTTGTTTATCAAAATCTTCTTGAGCTTTTTCTAGCTTTGCTTTTTCTTCTTGTAATTTTGAATTCATTTCTGAAATTTTAATGTCTAGCTCATCAATTTGTTTTTGATATTCCGAAATCTGTGTGTTTAATTTTTCTACTTCTTCTAGTTTATCACTTTTTTCTTCTTTTATGTTATTTAATTCGTCTTTCTTTGCTTCTATTTGTTTATTGATATTATTTAGGTCATTTTGTGTAGCTGCAATTACTACTGTGTTTTGTACTAACATAATTATTACAACTATTGCTCCTAATATTTTTATACTTAACTTTTTCATAAATTCCTTCCGATTATTTTAAAATCTTATAAGCCCCTGTAAATATGGTGCTGGGTCTACTCTGTTATTCCAGCCACCAGAACCTGTTCTTACTTCAAAATGCAAATGTGGTCCTGTTGAATTTCCTGTTGTTCCAACACTCATTATTTGTTGTCCTTGTTTTACATAGTCGCCTTTATTCACTCTTCTAGAACCATTTTGTCCATGTGCATATAAAGTATATAATCCATTACTATGCATTATTATTATGTAATTTCCATAACTTCTATTTCCTAAGTTCTCTGATATCATTACAACTCCATCTGCTACCGCATATATTGGTTGTCCATTTATTCCACCTGAGCCAAAATCAATTGCTCCGTGATATTGACCACTAGAATAATACATGTGTGTTGTTACTCTATTATATGCTGCTGGAAGTGGGCAAATAAATCCTGATGCATTTGGTTTTACATTTGATGTACTTCCACCACTTGAAGGTTTGTTGTTTTGATTTTGTTGTTGCTGTTGTTTTTTTCTTTCTTCTTCTAGTCTTCTTTCTGCTTCTTCTTGTGCCTGTTTAATTTTTACGTCAATTGATTTATTTTCTTGTGCCAATTCATCAATTTGTTGTTGTATTTTTTGTTCGTCTTCTGCTAATCTTGCAACTTGTTGGTCTTTTGTGCTCTTAGCTGCTTTTAATTGTACAGATATGCCTTGTTTACTTGCTTTTGCAGTATCTAATTCTTTTTTACTTGCTTCTAATTTTTCCTTAGCTTGTTGTATCTCTTCTTTTTGCTTTTTTATGCCTTCTAATAATTCTGTATCAGCACTTGCTAGTTCTGTAACAAAATAATATCTTGATATTAAATCAACTATATTTTCAGATGATAGCAAAACATCTAATAATGATGTATCACCTTGCTCTTGAACTGCAATTAATCTAGCTTCCATTAGTTTTTCTTGTTTATCAAAATCTTCTTGTGCTTTATTTAATGTATTTTCTGCATCTGCTATTTGACCATTCAAGTTTCCTATTTGTCCGTCTAATTCAGCTATTTGACTTTCATAACTTTCTATTTTTGAAGAAATTTCTTCTACTTCTTTTACTGTTTTATTTTTTTGTGCTGTTACTTCATCCTTTTCATTTTGTGCATTTTGAATTTTTTGTTCATTTTGATCCTTTTGGTTTTGCAATTGTTTTTCACTCGCAGCAAATGCCACTGTACTTTGAAACAACATAATTGTTGCAACTATTATTCCTAATATTTTTACAACTACTTTTTTCATATGTTCCTCCCTATTAAAACTTTTTGGTCTATTTAAAGATGTGTCCCAAAATGGACAAAATGTCCAAAAGGAAACGTCCCCAAATGTCCCTATTCTGGAATTAATCCATTTGTGATATATGGTAATGGGTTTGTTACAACTCCATTTAACCTCACTTCAAAATGTGCATGTGGTCCTGTTGAATACCCAGTTGTACCAACTTTTAGCACTGTGTCTCCTTTTTTTACTGTTTGTCCAACTGTTACTACTATTTCTGAGCCGTGTGCATACAATGTTGATACTCCGCCACCATGGTCTATTATAACCATATTTCCATAACCTTTGTTAAACTCTGCTTTTGTTACTATTCCATCATTTGCAGCTATAAAATTTGCTCCTAATGGCGCTCCAATGTCAACACCTGTATGTAATGCTGTATAGTGTAGTACTGGGTGATATCTAGTTCCATAGTTTGATGTAATTCTTGTGTATCCTGGTGTTGGCCAAGCTAGCTCTCCACCTATGTATTCTGTGTCAATTCCTTCTAGTGCTTCTTTTAGTATTTGGCTGTTTATTTCAGCAAATCTTGAATTGAATTCGTCAATTTGTGTTTGTAGTTCTTTTTCTTCGTCTGATAGTTTTGCAATAAAGTTTTCTCTTACTGTTTTTGTATTTTCTAGTATTTTAGCTGTTCTTGTTTGGTTTGCCTTCATCTCTGCTAATTGTTTTTCAGTATTTTCTAATGTCTTTTTGCTTAATTCTATTTTGTCTCTTTTTTGTTTCATTTCTTCTAACAATTCTGATTCATATGTTGCAAGTTCTTTTACTAGAAAATAGTTTGATAAGAATTCTGATATACTTTTAGATGTCAAAATAACGTCTAAATATTGTATTTCGCTTGATTCATATGCTGCAATTAATCTATTATCTAACAATTCTTTTTGTTTATCATAATTTTCTTCAGCTATTTTTAATTCAGCTTCAACATTTTCCATATTTTTTTGTAACTCTATTATCTTGTTATTTAGTTCGTCTAATTGTTGTTGTGAATTTGCAATAGTTCCGTCTAATTTATCAACTTGTTGTAAGTTTTCTGACAATTCAGTTTGAACCTCATCTAACCTGCCTGTTGTATCATTTAGCTGGGTTTGCAATTCTTCTCTTTGAGTTTGCAAACTTTTTGGCTCTGTTTGTTCATTCTGTTCTACTTCGTTTTCTGCATTTACATATGTAATAATGCTTGAGCTACAAATTACAAAAGCTAAAATGGCAAATATAAATTTACGCATCTTCTCTCCTTTATACTTTTAAATATTTTCTCATAGAAATAACACTTCCGCAAAGCTCCTATTCCAATTCCTAGTAGCATATAAACAAATATTATAGAGCTAAACATATCGCTAAATCCTATTAAACTCATATTTATTGTTTGCATAAATGGTGAGTTTACTAATTGTCTTGCAATTAAGCTATATGCTAATCCTATTAATATGATTGAAATAATGCTTGCAAACATTCCAATTATCATACCTTCTACAATAAATGGCCATCTTATAAAACCATTTGTTGCCCCTACGTATTTCATAATTGATATTTCTTTTCTTCTTGCATGTACTGTAAGTTTGATTGTATTTGCTATAATAAATACTGATATTACTACTAATAAAAGTAATATTACTCCTGTTACTATTTTTATTCCATTTGCTAGTTTTATCAATGCTTCAACAGTTTGGTCACTACTTGTTATTTTGCTTACCATATCAAATGTATTTATTTGATTTTGTACTTCTTTACTTTTCTTTAAATCTGTAAGGTTTACGACATATGAATCTTTAAATATGTTGTTTTCTCCGTCATATTGTTCTAAAAGCTCACTTCCATATTTTTCTTTCATTTGTGATAAAGCTTCTTCTTTTGATACATATTCAATAGTACTTACTCCATCTATTTTTCTTATTTTATCTGCTAGTTCATCCATTTGTTCTTGTGTTGCTTCTTTTTTTACAAATACTTGAATTCCTTGTATTGATTCGATTTCTTTTACAAAATGGTTGATGTTTTCTCCAAGTATTAAAAATATTCCAAATATTATCATAGTTGCACACATTATCATTAGTGATGCACCTGTTGATTTTTTGTTTTTAAATACGTTACTAAATCCTTCTCCTATAAAATAACCTAATCTACTATATTTCAAAATCATAACCACCTTTTTTATCATCTCTTACTATTTCGCCCTTGCTGATGTGAATAACCCTTTTCTTCATTTGGTCAACAATATCTTTTGCATGTGTTGCAACAACTACTGTTGTTCCCCTCATATTGATATCATTTAATAAATTCATAATGTCCCAAGCTGTATCAGGGTCTAAGTTTCCTGTTGGTTCATCTGCTATTAACATTGATGGATTATTTACTAAAGCTCTTGCTAATGCCACTCTTTGTTGCTCCCCACCAGACAATTCATTTGGATACATTTTCGCTTTTCCGCTTAATCCTACTAGTGATAGTACCATTGGTACTTGTCTTCTTATATGTCTTGGAGTTGCTCTTACTATGTACATTGCATATGCTACATTGTCATATACAGTTTTGTCTGGTAATAATCTGAAGTCTTGGAAAACCACTCCCATACTTCTTCTTAAATATGGTACTCTATTTTGCTTTAAAAATGTTGTATCTTTTCCGTTTATTATGATGTGCCCTGATGTTGGTTCTTCTTCTTTTAATATTAGTTTTATTAATGTAGATTTTCCACTTCCTGATGAACCTACTAAGAATGCAAATTCCCCTTTATTTATAACAAAATTAGCATTTTTTACAGCTTTTGTTCCTGTATCATATGTCTTTGCTACATTTCTAAATTCTATCATTTTCGTACTCCTTACTTTTCCTTTTATAAAATATTTTACATACTATTTCTATTCTATCTAATCATATCAATAAAGTTGTTTTTTTGCAATAGTTTGTCGTAAAAAAATGTTGGAAATTTGTGTTTTTTAGATTAAAAAACTTTTTGGGACAGGCCAAAAAAGTTTCGAAAAAAGATGTTTTGGGACAGGCCAAAAAAATCTCACTCGCGGACGTTTTTGGCCTGTCCCAAAAAGTTTAAAAAAGTTCAATTATATTTTTAGATGTAATTCCAAAATACTCCATAAGCTCTTTCGCCTTACCAGACTTTCCAAAAATATCGTTTATCCCTAATCTAACCAACTTAGCTGGGTACTCTTCTGTTAGCACTTCTGATATTGCTGAGCCAAGTCCACCTACCACATTATGGTCTTCTATCGAAACTAACCTTTTTGTCTCTTTTGCACATTTTACAACCATTTCTTTATCTATTGGTTTTATTGTATGAGCATCTATAACTCTAATATTTATGCCTTTTTCTTTTAATTCTTTTTGTGCAATTAAAGCTTGTTCTACTGTTACTCCTGTTGCAAACACAGTTCCGTCTGTTCCTTCACCTATTTGAACAGCTTTTCCTATTTCAAATTTTTGCTCTTTATCGTAAATTTCTCCTGTTGCTAATCTTGCAAGCCTTAAGTATACTGGACCCTGCATTTTTGATATTTCTTTTACTGCCCATTTTGTTTGAGTATCATCTGATGTTGATATTACTGTCATATTTGGTATTGTTCTCATCATTGAAATATCTTCTAACATTTGATGTGTCGCTCCGTCTTCTCCTACTGTTATTCCTGCATGTGTTGCACATATTTTTACATTTAATTTTGGATAACATATGCTATTTCTTATTTGGTCATATGCTCTTCCTGCTGCAAACATTGCAAAAGTACTTGCATATGGCACTTTTCCACAAGTTGCAAGTCCTGCTGCTGTTCCTACCATATTTGCTTCTGCTATTCCCATATCAAAAAATCTATCTGGAAATTCTTTTGCAAATAAATCTGTTTTTGTTGCAGTTGATAAATCCGCATCTAAAACTACTATATTTTCGTTTTCTTTTCCTAGCTCTAATAAGGCCTCTCCATAACTTTGACGTGTTGCTTTTTTATTTTCTAAATTCATAAATTTTCTTCCTTTCGGTTTAAATTTTTCCACTATTTTTATACTAAAATATCATTTTTGTTTATGCACGATTTATTTTGATAACTCTTCAATTGCTTGTTTAAACTCTTCTTCGTTTGGTGCTTTTCCGTGCCATTTAACTTGATTTTCCATAAATGACACACCTTTTCCTTTTACAGTTTCAGCAATTATACAAGTTGGTTTTCCTTTCACATTTCTCGCCACATCAAAAGCTTTTATAATCTCATCAATATCATTTCCATCTATTTTTATAATTTGAAAACCAAAACTTCTGAATTTTTCATCAATTGGGTTTGAATTCATAACATCTTCAATAGTTCCATCAATTTGAAGATTGTTATTATCTACAATCACACACAAATTATCTAATTTGTATTGACTTGCCGCCATCGCAGCTTCCCAAACTTGACCTTCTTCTATCTCTCCGTCTCCTAAAAGACAATAAACTCTATAATCTTTTTTATCTAATTTTCCTGCAATTGCCATTCCATTTGCAGCAGACAATCCTTGCCCTAGTGAACCTGTTGTCATATCAACCCCAGGTATTTTTGTCATATCTGGATGTCCTTGCAACTTTCCATTTATATTTCTAAACTCTTTTAAGTCTTCTAAATCAAAAAAGCCTTTATTTGCCAAACTAGCATATAATGCTGGCGCACAATGTCCTTTTGATAAAACAAACCTATCTCTATCTTCCCAATTAGAATTTTTTTCATCTATTTTCATTTCATAAAAATATAAAACAGTTAAAATATCAGCTATCGAAAGAGAGCCTCCTGGATGCCCTGAACCCGCTCTATACACTTGTTCTACTATTTGTTTCCTTATTTTTTTTGCAATTTCTTCTAATTCCTTTATTTTGCTTTTTTTCAAAAAAATCACGCTCCTTTATATTGATAATATAACACAAGTTTTATTTTTTTACTATAAATTTTTGAAACTTTTTGGGTGTTTTTGGGGACAGACCTTAAAAACACCCACTTTATATAAAATGCGATAGAAAAATAAAAAGAAAAACGAGGGTGTTTTTAAGGTCTGTCCCCAAAAACACCCAAAAAGCAAAAAAAAGCCCCCGCCTTAGCCGTCAGTTGCTTTGAATTTTTAAGGACCTGCTCCTAAAAACAGGTGGGTGCCTACCTAAAATATTCATGGGCTTCTCACTTCATAGTTGGTGAGCTTGCACGCCATATCTCAGAGTTTAAGCCCCTCTTTATGTGTGTTGGTTCTAAAAATTCTGCCTATACGTACTACGCAGGGTATTTAATTTTTTATTATCTCTTAACTTATTTTTATTTTATCATATGTAAAAATTTTTTACAAGACTATTTTCAAATTTATTTTTACCAATTTTTATATTACATTACATATAATAATATACAGAAAAATTGCAATATGCTTCCAGCTAAAATGCATAGATGAAACAAAGAATGAACATATTTATGTTTTTTACCAAGACCATATAAAATCGCTCCAATTGTATAAACAATTCCTCCTGATACTAACAATGCAAGCCCTGTTGTTCCTAATGCTTGTGGCAATGCTTTTACTCTTATCAAAATGCACCATCCCATCAATAAGTAACATATCATTGAAAATACTTTGTACCTCTTTATATCTATTGAATTTAGTACAATTCCCACAATTGCAGCTGCCCATATTATTCCAAATATCGCCCAGCCTGCAACTAAATTTTCCTCTCTTATTGTGCATAATGCAAATGGTGTATATGAACCTGCTATTAATAGAAATATTGAGCAGTGGTCTAAGACTTGGAATACTTTTTTAGCTTTCCTTTTTGGGCTTAGTCCATGATATATGCTAGACATTGTGTATAACATTATCATTGTTGTACCATATATTGCACCACTTACAATTCCATATACATTTTTGTGTATTGCTGCAAACACCACACATAGTACTGTTACAACTATTCCAAATGCCCCTCCTACTATATGTGATGTCATATTAAATATTTCTTCGCCTTTTGTGTATGTTGGCAATATTCTATCTTCTAATTTTATTCTTTTCATATTACTTCCTTTTCTTTTGGTATTACTTAAATATCAAGCTTTTTCCAATTTTTTTATTGGATTATATCATATTTATTAGTAGATGTCTATTCCTTTATTTCTTTCGCAAGTTTGTTTATTGCCTTTGTTTCAATTCTTGATACATATGAACGGGAAATTCCCATCATACTTGCAATTTCGTTTTGGGTTTTTGGCTTATGCCCACCGAAGTCCAAATCTAAGCTCTAAAATTGTTTTTTCTCTATCTTTTAATAGGTCTTTCATTTTTTCATATAACAATTTTATTTTCATTTTGATATCAACTTCTTCTTCGATATTTCTTTCGTTATTTTCTAGTACTTCTTGCAATGTTACTACATTGTCATCTTTATCTTTCCCGAATAGGTTCATTTAAATACACTTCTGCTCCTATTTTTTTAGTTGCACGCAAATGCATTAAAATTTCATTATCAATACATCTTGATACATATGTAGATAATCTTGCCCCTTTTTCCACATTAAAGCTATTTATACCTTTTATTAGTCCTATTGTTCCTATTGATATTAGGTCGTCTTGTTCAACTTTTGCTGTACTATATTTTTTTGCAATATGAGCAACTAGTCTTAGGTTTCTTTCTATTAGCATATTCCTTGCTTCGTCATCACCTTTTGCCATTTCTTCTAGACATTTTCTTTCTTCTTCTGCTGTTAATGGTTCTGGAAATAGGTTACTTCCTTGAATGTATCCGAACCATAAATACTGCTGATTTTAGGAATTCTATAAATCCATATATTCCACTTATACAAAGTGCTGAGAACATAATTGCACCTCCATTTTCATACTGCAATTATATGCGCATATTTTTCAAAAGTGCCTGACCCTATATAATTTTATTTTATTGCTCACATTTAGCATCAAAAGCTGTTATGGTTGCCAAAGTATCTCCTAATTGTGTAAAAAATGTTGCTAAAACAGCTATTTCTTCATCTGATTTGTCTTTTGCTATTGTACATGCTAATGCTGAAATAAATGTTACAAATTCACATGAGTTCAATATTTATCACCTCTATTTTGATATTGAATTATATGCAATAAGAAAATTAAGGTTCTTATTTTTGAATCACTATTGATTTCATATCATAATTTTGATATAATTTGTGTATAATTAAAAAGGAGGTATTTTTATGGCTTTAATTAGACCTTGTGCAGATTTAAGAAATAATTATAATGAAATTTCTAAAATTTGTCATGAAACCAAAGAACCTATGTATATTACTAAAAATGGAACAAATGATTTAGTTGTTCTAAGCGATGAAGCTTATGAAACTTTTGTTAAGATTAATCAAGAAACAGAGGAAGAAAGAATTGAAAGGCTTGTTTCTGAGCATTTTGATAAACAGTACGCAACTTTTGAAGAATTTCAAAAGGCAATATGGGACAAAGTGGAACAAGCTTTAAAGGATGTGGAGGAAGGAAATTATTGTACTATGGAAGAAGCTATGGAAGAATTGGAGAAAGAATATGGACTATCAAGAGAATAAAAAATATAAAATCATATGGCTTAATAGTTTTAAATATGAATTAAGCCATATATACAATTATTTATCCAGAACTTTAAAGGAACCTTCCCTAGCAAACAAATTCCATAATAAAGTATTCAAATTTATATCCACGTTATCTTATTTTCCAGAAAGATATCAAAAAATTTTTCCCGATAAAAATATTCGAAGAATTCCAATAGACAAATATGTAATTCTATATACGGTAAATCATAATACTCGGGCAAATTTTTATCTTACATATTTTCCATAGCAGTCAAAATTATTTTAATCTATTATAAAATCAAATTTATTTTAATAAACTTTCGTATTTAATCATTTTTATTATTTTAATTCATACTTTTAAAAGAGGTGAATTATGAAATTTATATCAAACTGTATCAAAGGAATAGCAATCGGCTCAGGAGCCATATTACCAGGAATAAGTAGTGGTGTACTCTGTGTAGTTTTTGGAATATATGAAGAATTATTAGACCACATATTAAACTTCTTTTCAGACATAAAAAAACACGCAAAATTCCTACTTCCAATCTTCATTGGAGCTGGTATTGGTGTTCTAATTTTCAGCAATATATTAAATCAATTACTATATCAATTTCCTATACAGACAAAATCAATTTTCATAGGGCTCATATTAGGCAGTATTCCAACACTTTTAAAAGATGTCAACGCAAAATGCAAATTTAAATTGCACTACCTTTTATACACCATTGTAGCGTTTACTTGTGGAATTTTTCTAGTTATTTTAGAAAAAAACATTTCTATTAATTCCACTGTTGATAGCATTACTCCACTATATCTTGCTATTTCAGGATTTGCTATGTCTGTTGGTGTTGTAGTGCCTGGCGTAAGTAGCACGATAATCTTAATGCTATTTGGTATCTATTCTATATATTTATCAGCTGTTTCTTCTTTGCATTTTGCAATACTTATTCCTTTGGGAATTGGACTAATTTTAGGGTGTATTGTATGGATGAAACTTACTAAATTTTTCTTTGAGCATTTTTATGTTCAAACATTTTACACTATTATTGGATTTAGCCTTGGTTCTATATTTGTTTTGATGCCTAATGTTAATCTTGATTTGAATGGTATTATTTCTTTATTGTGTATTTGGCTCGGATTTAAAATAGGGTGTTTTTGGGGACAGTCCTAAAAACACCCTAAAACACCATTCTTTATTTCTTTCTTCTTAATATCCAATCTTTTTCACATTTAATTGGTAATTTCATTTTAACTTGTTGTCCTTTAACACCTGGACTTACTTCATTTATTTCTTCATTTGTCTCTACATCATAAAGTTTTTCTATTTTAAATTCTATTGGCTCAATTTTGTTTGGAACTATAATTTCTAAACTATCTCCTACTGAAAGTTTATTCTTAATTTCTATTATAGAAATATCTTCATTCCATTCCACTACTTTTCCGCCAAATTCGTAATTTTCATTATATTGTCTTCCACTATATTCTTGAATATCTTTATTATTTCTATCATTAAAATAAAATGTTGTTAATCCTCTTGTTTTTACTTTTTCTAGTTCTTTTAAATATTTTGTATAATCATAATTTGATGGGTCTTTTTTGTAGTCATCAATTGCATTTCTATAAGCATTTATTACACTTGCTAGATAATATTCTGTTTTAAGTCGTCCTTCTATTTTTAAACTGTCTACTCCCATTTCAATTATTTCTGGAATTTCTTTTATCAAGCATAAGTCCTTTGAAGAAAATATACTTGTTCCATATTCATTTGTTTCGATCGGCATATATTCCCCTGGATTGTTTTTTTCTTCTGCATATAGATTATATGACCACCTACAACTTTGGGCACAGTCTCCTAGGTTTGCACTTCTGCAAGATAAGAAATCACTTAGAAAACATCTTCCTGAATATGCAAAACATATTGCCCCATGTACAAATATCTCTATTTCCATGTCTTCTGGCTTATTTTCCATAATATATTTTAGCTGTTCTTTGTTCATTTCTCTTGCCATAATCATTCTTTTTGCACCATTTTTATGCCAGAAGTTCGCTGAGTGCATACTTACTATGTTTGCTTGTGTGCTTACATTTATTGCTACACTTGGAGCGTATTGTTTTAAAATTTCCATTACTCCGCCGTCTGCTGCTATAATTCCGTCTGGCTTTAGTTCTTCTAATTTTTTTGCCATTTCTATTATTTCTTCATATTTTTCATCCCAAGCAAAGATATTCAATGTTACATATACTTTTTTTCCTATGCTATGTGCATATCTTATTGTATTTTCTAAATCGTCATCTTTCATATCTGCTCTTGTTCTAAGTGATAATGATGATGTTCCTGCATATACTGCGTCTGCTCCATATAAAAATGCTATTTTTGCTTTTTCAAATGATCCTGCTGGTGCTAATAATTCTACTTCTTTCATTATTATATTTCTCCTATCTATTGTTTCAAAGATGTGTCCCAAAGTGGACAAAATGTCCAAAAGGAAACGTCCCCAATGGACATTATATCTTTATTTTGGGTTATTGTCAACCAAATTTGCTTTATGTTCACTTTTTTGGTATAATATACATAGGCAGTTGATTTTAAAAATTTATTAATAGAGAGGTGCTTTATGACTGAAAATACAACTACTAAAAATTTCTATTTCCCGGACATTGAACCTTTTTTATGTCCAGATAGTCCAATCTCTTTGGAGAATGCTATTGACAATTATCGGAATGCTTTAATTGAGACTGGTAATTCCTACAACATTGAGTATGCCAACAAACTGTTGGAATATGTAGAAGCTGTTCCTGTCAAAAAAGATTTTGACCAATATTTCTTACATATGAAAAAGTGGAAAAAAGAAAGTGGATATACTTTCAACATTGATTATGCGAGAAGAAAGAAGAGTTTTATTAAATATAACGAAAAAATTCGTTTATTTATCTTGAAAGCTCTTTCTAGCAAAACTTTTGAAGACAGAACAAAGTATTCTTTAGATAGAATTTGTGATATTTATGGAATGCGACTTATCTTATGTTTTGGGAATTCAGACACTTTAGAAGCAATCGATATGTGCTACGAAGTGTTGAATGAAACTATCAATTTCTTTACTAAGAAAAAGGGGTATAGCCTTAAACTTGCAGAGCCACTACTCAATGTAGATTTCTCGCAAGAGGAACATCCTAATATAGTTATTCCTATTCAAAGTAAAACTTGCAAGGACTATGAAATTAATATTAAAGATTATTATTTAAATCCTAAGAAAAATGGATATCAATCTTTACATATTGTATTCAAAAGTCCAAAAGGAATTCCTATTGAAATTCAAATTAGGACACTTGCAACACATATGAGAGTTGAATTTGACCCTTCTTGCAATCACGATAGCCATGACAAAAACAAATATCCTGAACGTATTAATTTGAACTTAGAAAAAGTTAATCTTAATGGTTTTGGTTATTATGGTCCTGGTATGTATCACGATAGTATTGGACTTGTCAATTCTATTGACCCATTTAGACATTTTTAGTCTTTAATAAATTCATAACCCCCAGAGTTAATACTCTAGGGGTTATGTTTTATCTTATCTTACTAATAGCTAGACCATCTCCAACTTCTAAAATTTCAGTTTCAAGATTAGGATTTTCGCTAACTTCTTTTATATATTCTCTTAAATTTCTTACAGCTGTACGTTGTTTATGTTTATTATAGTCGCTCATAACATATCCTTTATACAAAATATTATCAGCAAATATAATTCCATTTGGCTTTATCATTCTTAAAGCTTCCTTCAAGAAAAATGGATATTTCCCTTTGGCTGCATCTATAAATACAGCGTCATATTTTTCATTTAAAGTTGGTAAAATTTCCACCGCATCACCTTCGTAGATATTTATTTTGCTTTCTACTTGAGTTTTTTTGATATTTTCTCTTGCTTCTTGAACTCTTTCAGTATCTCTTTCAATTGTATCAATTACACCATTTTCTGCTAAAAACTCTGTAAAACATATTGCTGAATATCCTACCGCTGTACCAATTTCAAGTATTCTTTGTGGTTTTTCTTCTTTCAAGTATTTTTCCATTACTTCTAAGGTATCGTCCATTATTATTGGAATATGTGCTTCTAAAGCTTTTTCTTTTATTTTCTTTAATTCAGTTTTATCCATATCTTTTCTCCTAAAAAGTTTAAAATGACCGTTTATTATCAAGCGATGTTTTTTTGCTCCGTCCCCAAAAACATCATTAACGTCTGTTAGCTCTTTCTCTTTCTTTTGAGTCTAATATTTTCTTTCTTAGACGAATTGATTTTGGTGTTATTTCTACTAGTTCGTCATCTTGTATGAATTCAATTGCTTTTTCTAGTGACATTTGAATTGGTGGTACTAGTCTTAATGCGTCATCTGAACCTGAAGCTCTTGTGTTTGTTAAGTGTTTTTCTTTACATACATTTATGCTTAGATCTTCTCCTCTTGAGTTTAATCCTACTATCATTCCTTCATATACTTCTACACCTGCTCCTATAAATAGGTCTCCTTTGTCTTGTGCATTGTATAGTCCATATGTTACTGATTTTCCTTTTTCAAATGCTACTATTGTTCCTCTTACTCTGGCTTGAATGTCTCCTTTGAATGGCTCGTATGAGTCAAAGATGTGGTTCATTGTTCCTTCACCTTTTGTGTCTGTTAAGAATTCTGTTCTGTATCCAATTAGTCCTCTTGCTGGTATTTTGAATTCTATTTTTGTATGACCTGTTTCAGCTGGTTCCATATTTACCATTTCAGCTTTTCTTCTACCTAGTTTTTCAATTACATTTCCTACGCAGTCGTCTGGAACGTTTACTACTAATAGTTCGATTGGCTCGCATTTTACTCCGTCAATTTCTTTGTATATAACTTTTGGTCTTGATACTAATAGTTCAAATCCTTCTCTTCTCATTGTTTCTATTAATACTGATAAGTGAAGTTCTCCTCTTCCTGATACTTCAAATGAGTCTGGTGAGTCTGTTTCTTTTACTCTTAATGATACGTTTCTTTCTAATTCTTTAAATAATCTATCACGTATATGTCTTGATGTTATAAATTGACCTTCTTTTCCTGCAAATGGTCCATTGTTTACGCTAAATGTCATTGATACTGTTGGTTCGTCGATGTCTACAAATGGGATTTTTTCTGGATTGTTGAAATCACATATTGTGTCTCCTATGTTAATGTCAGGAAGTCCTGCAAGTTCGATTATATCTCCTGCTTTTCCTTCTTCAACTTCTACTTTGTTTAATCCAACGTGTGTATATACTTTTGCAATTCTTCCTTGTGTTATTTTATCTTCTTTTCCACAAATTGCAACTGGCATACCAACTTTTATAATTCCTCTTTCTACTCTTCCTACTGCAATTCTTCCTACATAATCATCATAATCTATGTTAGATACTAACATTTGTGCTGGTCCTTCTTCATCACAGTTTGGTGCTGATATTGTATTTATTATTGTTTTGAATAGACAAGATAAATCTTCTGTTTCTTCGCTTAAATCCATTTTTGCAATTCCGTTTTTTGCTGATGCATATACAACTGGGAATTCTAATTGTTCATCACTTGCGTCTAATTCTATAAACAATTCAATTACTTGGTCAACTACTTTTTCAGGTTGAGCTCCTGGTCTGTCAATTTTGTTTATTACGACAATTGGTTTTAATCCTAATGCTAGTGATTTCTTTAAAACTTCTCTTGTTTGTGGCATTGCCCCTTCAAAAGCATCAACTAAAAGTAAAACTCCGTCAACTGTTTTTAAAACTCTTTCAACTTCTCCACCAAAGTCTGCGTGTCCTGGTGTGTCTACTATGTTTATTTTGATGTCGTCATGCATTACTGATGTGTTTTTTGAAAGTATTGTTATTCCTCTTTCTTTTTCTTGGTCATTTGAGTCCATTACTCTTTCTTGTACTTGTTCGTTTTCTCTGAATATGTGACTTTGTCTTAACATTGCGTCTACTAGTGTTGTTTTTCCGTGGTCTACGTGTGCTATTATTGCTATGTTTCTTATTTTTTGGTTGTTCATTTTTTATTACCCCTTTTTCATAACATAAGACGTTTTTATAAAGTCGCCTTTTTAAAAACGTCTGATTTTTTAATACTAACTAATATTATACACCTATTAATTTCCAGTGTCAACATAATTTTTCTATTTTTGGGTGTTTTTGGGGACAGTCCTTAAAAACACCCTTTTCTATTTCGTTAATTCTATTATATTATCCATAATTTCCTTAGTAACCTTATCCAAAGTTTCCTTATCCTTAGCACCTTTATACTCACTAAAATCCAAAGGCTTACCATATGTAATTGTAACTTTTCTATTTCCTTTTTCTCCACCTTTTATTCCGCAAGGCACAACTTTTGCTCCGCTTCTAACTGCGAAGAATGCTGCTCCGTCTTTTACTGCCTCACCTTTTTCTAGTCCGTTTCTTGTTCCTTCTGGGAATAAAGCTAAACATTGGCCGTTTTTTAGTGTTTTCAAAGATTCTTTTATTGCTGTTACTTCTTTTGAATCCCTTTTCACTAAGATTGCATCAAATACAATTCCTAAAAATGCTAAAAATGGATTTTTGGTTAGTTCTTCTTTTGCTAAAAATCTTGCATATCTACCACATGTTGCTTCCATTAATGGTGGATCTAAATATGTTCTGTGATTTCCGCAGATTATTACTGGTCCTTCTTTTGGTACATTTTCTTTTCCTATTATTTTTACTCTATGTACTACTTTGCAATATGCATATATTGCTCCTATTACTATTCCTCTACCTATTTTCTTAAAAAACTCTTTCATTTTTTCAACTCCTACTATTACATTTTTATAAGTCCATTATATGCAAACTTGCCTTAACATATTTTACTTTCATATCTTCTTTACCGCATTTGCTCTATTTACCTAATTTCTCTAAAATAATTTTTTTAGCAACTTCTGCTTGTTCTTCAATAGACATATTAGTAGATTCGATATAAACAGCATCATCTGCTTGTTTTAAAGCTCCAATTTCTTTTTCCATATCATTTTTATCACGAGCAATAATATTTGCCAAAACATCTTCATAGCTCATTTCAATACCACTTTGTTTATTTTGTTCAAATCTTCTTCTAGCACGTTCTTCCGGTGTTGCGTCAAAATATAATTTAACATCTGCATTTGGAAATACATAAGTTCCAATATCTCTACCTTCCATTATGACTTTTTTTCCTTCTGCACATTTTCTAAATATATCATTCAATTTAAATCTAACTTCTTTTATTGATGATATTGGAGATACAATTTTTGCAACATCATTTTCTCTAATTCTGCTACTTACATCTTCTCCGTCCAAATAGACGATATCTTTTCCGTCTTCCATTTTAAATTCTATTTTGATTTTGTCTAAAAGGTCTATTATTTTTTCCTTTTCTTTTAATTTTATTCCTGCTTTAATTGTTGCTAATGCAACACATCTATATGCAGAACCTGACCCTATATTTACTAAGCCTAGTTCTTTGCTAAGTATCTCTGTTATTGTACCTTTACCGCTTCCAGCAGGTCCGTCAATTGCTACTATAAATGACATTTTATTGTTCTCCTCCTTCTTGTGGCACATAAATATTTTTTGCCACAACTTCTAATTTTGTAACATTCATTGCTGTTAATGTTTCAATTTCTTTTTTTGATTTTTCTTTGAAGTTGTTTAATCCGTCAACTACATTAAATCCATACACAACACTAACTTCCATATATATTTTAGCACCTTCACCATAATTTTCAACTCTTGTTTTTAGTACTTTATGTATTGCTGGCGTTTTTTGAGCTAAATATTCTAATATTTGCCTAAATACTAAGTCTGATATTGTGAATTTTCCCATATAACTAAATGTTGGTCTTATTATTGATTTTTCTGATATATATGGTTGTTGTCCTTTTCCTTTTGATTTAAAAATTTGAAGTGGGTCTAATAAATATCCGTGAAAAGTCCTTTTTTATTTCAAAAGTTGGAACTGGTATTACGTGTTTACCTTCTGTTACCCTAATTCTTCTTGCTGTTTTCATTTCTTCTTCTGTTGCAACATCTGTTATATACACTGTTTCTGAAATTTCTGGCAATCCCAAATTTGCCGCTATCTTTTGAACCATTCCGTCTGATGTTCCAAGTATTAAAATGCTTTCTGCTCTATATTTCTTCAATGCTTTTATTATTGGTTCTCTTTCTTTTTCTTCATAAAATAAAGCATGCTTAACTGTTGCGACCTTTGTCTCTGCTTTTTTTGCAGATTCCCCTGCTATTACTTCATTTTCTCTTATAAGTAATCCATCATCTATTATATAACTTATATTTTTTTCACTTGCTACCATTTGGGCTCTATAACTTTTTCCTGTTCCTGATGGTCCTACAAATGCATATACTTTTATTTTATTTGGAAATGGTAATTTTATATCTTTTAATAACATTTCTCTCTCCCTATATTACTCTTTTAAGTTTTTTCTTCTTAATTGGCCACAAGCCGCATCTATATCAGAGCCTAGCTCTCTTCTAATAGTTGCTACAATTCCATGGTCATTTAAAAAGTCTCTAAATTTCATAATGTTTTCATTTGAACTTTTATCAAATTGTCCATTTTCTATTTTGTTGATTGGTATTAAATTAACATGGCATAACATACCTTTTAGCAATTTAATCAATTCTTTTGCATCATCTAGATTGTCGTTATTGTCTTTTGCTAATGCATATTCAAATGATATTCTTCTATTGGTTTTTTTGATATAATCTTTGCAAGCTTGCATTAATTCTTCAATTGGATATCTATTATTTACTGGCATCATACTGCTACGTTTTTCGTTGTTGCTTGCGTGTAGCGAAATTGACAATGTACATTGAATATTTTCTTCTGCCAATTTATAGATTTTTGGTACTAGCCCACTTGTTGAAATACTGATGTGTCTTGCTCCAATGCTTAATCCTTTTTGATTATTTATTATACGAATTGCATTTACAACATTATCGTAATTATCTAATGGCTCTCCTATTCCCATAAATACAATATTTGATATTCTTATCTTTTCATCTTGCTCTACTGCAAGAATTTGCTCTACTATCTCTCCACTTGTTAGATTTCTTATAAAATTTATTCCTGTTGATGCACAAAATTTACATCCCATTTTGCACCCAATTTGTGATGATACACATAGGCTGTATCCATGGTGGTAACTCATTAATACTGTTTCTATTGCATTTCCGTCTAATACGTCAAATAGGTATTTTATTGTTCCGTCTTTTGATTTCTGCTTTTTTAGTATTTTGTAGTTACACATTGTGTAGTTTTCTTTTAGTTTTTCTCTTAGTTGTAATGATAGGTTTGTCATTTCGTCAAATTCTTTTACTTTGTCTTGGTATAACCATTTGAATATTTGCTCTGCTCTGAATGGTTTTTCTCCTATTTGTTTTAATTCGTTTTTTAGTTCTTCTAAATCGTAATCTTTTATATTTTTCACTTTTTTCTCCTATTTAAATTCTCGCCTATTATTATATATTTATTTTTCAATTTAGTCAAATTTCTGTTACTGGTTAATAGCTTGGATGTGTTTGGAGGGGCAATGGAGCAAATTTTAGCTTTTATGATTTGAATGGAATGAGATATAGAATATGTAAGTTTATAAAAAAAGTAATGTTCGCGGGCAAGTAATTATTTTATTTTTTTCATAAATTCTTCGGTTTCTTACATAAGCAAAGAAATTCTAAAATTATTTTATGGCTCCCTTCCGTGTCGCAGCACGAACTCTTTCCATAAAATAATTAAAGAATTTCTAAACTTATTACAGGGCACATTCATAATTTATTCAAAAAATAAAATAATTACTTGAGCCTGAGTGAAAGCTCCTTTTTTTATAAACATACAAATTCTTATCAAATGGAATGAACAAAATAAAAGCTAAAATTTGCTCCATTGCCCCTCCAAACACATCCAAGCCATTAACGAGTAACAAATTCCTACCAATGAAGTTTCCTAACAACCGCGTCCTTTACATCCTTTGCACACCAAATCAAACAAAGTACAAAATTAGTTACAGAAACCACAATAGCACTAATATTAAGACCATTATTAGGAACAATATGTTCAGCCATCAAAATAGCAGGAAGCATACTAAGCATAACTATAATCAGCTGATAAATAGCATATTTGATATACTTTTTATAACTAACAATAGTTAGAATTGCCATAGTAATATTCGCAATAATAATTATAATTGGAATTGCAATATTAATAGACCATCCTCTTTTAAAACGTAATATATAATCAATATAAACTGTCAAAAGTGAAATAGCTACAGTTTGTAGAAGCACGTGTCCAGCAATATTAACATTTTTGCGGATAGAATAAATAACAATAACCCAAGCATAAACAATTCCACCATTTGCAAGTGCAGCCCACGGAATTCGTGGCGTTGTTAGTTTATTAACCACCAATAATAGTATTGCAACACATACTGATACAAGCATTAAAATTTTTATAATTTTGTCACTTTTCTTCGCTTTAATTTTCTCTGGATATATCATCTAAAACACCATTACTTTCTATTTGAATTTTAATTCCTTGTTCTTTTAGAAATTCGTAAAATCTCTTTTCAATTTTATTATCTTGTAAAATTGATGTAAATGTAAATGCCAATTTGTTCTCAAAAGTGCAACTAGAGCATTTAATTTTTTCCACTGGCTCTGGGGCAATTAACATCAAAAAATAATCTATATAATCCTTGTATTTACCGATAATACCAATTCTTCCTATATTTGAAAATGTTATTGTCGTATATTTTCTAATTTCAATATAGCTTAATCTAACAAGCACTTTTTTAAGAAATAGCGGAACTGGCCTTATAAATGGATTTGTTCCAATTTTTACATTTGCAGACATTGTTTTTGTAATTTCTTCTTCTGTAAGTCTTTTTTCAAAATCACTTTTAACAAATTCTAAAATCTTTTCAAAAGTATTTGTATTGTCTTTTTTTGGCTCTGCCTCTAATGTAATGTAAGAAAAGAAATTTGACATTGTTTTAGAAGGAAAAAATTTTTTTAAATTGACTGGTATGCAAACTTTTATTGGCTTTTTTCCTTTATATTTTATATATTTTTCTTGATAAATGCTATATATCAAAGCAGCTGTTAAATATTGAGTAATTGTTGCATTGTATTTATTGCACTCTCTTTTTAAATCTTCTACATCAATCAGTTCGTGAATAGCACTTACTGCTCCTAATCTAATCTTTTCTCCACCTATTACATATGCTTTTCTTGAAGACGCATTAGATTTAGCTCTTTTATCATAGTTTTTCATATAGCTATCTTCTGTATTATACTCTATTTTTCTAGCATGCCTTCCGTTTTCGCTAAAAACTTCTGGATGCATAATCTCTAAATATGTGTAGATAATTTCTCTAAAAAAAGCTACTCCACCATTTCCGTCTGTTAAAGAATGAAATATATCAATATTAATCTTATTTTCAAAATAGGTAACTTTGAAAAGATAATTGTTATTTCTTCTGCCATCAATATATTTGCATGGATAATCGCTTTCCTGCTCTATTATTGGTTCTTTGGTATTATGTTCAAAATAATACCAAAAAAGCCCTGGTCTCATTCTAACTTTAAAAGATTTATATTTCTCTAGTGTCTGTATTACTGCTTCTTTTAAAATGTTTGGCTCAACTTTTTCTTTTAAGATTGCAGATAAACGGAACACTGTACTGTATTTCTTTCCTGTTGATATTGGGAAAATCTTTGCTGAATTGTCTAGCCTTCTCCAATATAATCCATTTTCATCTTTCTTCATAATTTTTCCTTTCTGGGACATTTGGGGACGTTTCCTTTTGGACATTTTGTCCATTTTGGGACACATCTCTTATTTGTTTATTAATTCTATTATGTTTTGATATCCTTGGTCTACAAGTTCTTGACTACTGTTTTGGTCTATTATCCATATGTGTTTTGCTTGTTCATATTCTTTTATTTCTATTTGCTGAATATTTTCTTCTTGTTTTGTATTCAACTCTTTTTGTTGCTGTTGTGCTCTTTGTTGTAATAATTTCACATCTGGATTTAGTATGTCATGTGTGCCTATTAGTATTGTTACATTTTGCAATTTGCTTAGGTCTCCGTCTATTGGATTTACCAAGTAGTTTTCCATTCCTTCATTTGAAGCATATGCTATCCCTGCTAGTCTTAGTGCTTCCTTATTTAATATTGTATCTAATTTTTCTATTTTTTCAATTTCAGGGTTATTTAGTCTAACATCTAGCCATGGCGATATTAATATTGTTTTTGCCGGCATCGGTATGTCTTGCTCTCCAAGTAGTTCTTCTAAAGCAAGTGATAGTCCACCTCCTGCGGAGTCGCCCATTATTATTAGGTTTTCACTTCCTATTTGTTCTATTATTTCTTTATATAGTGGTTCTACCATATTGAATACGTCTTTATATGTGTATTTTGGTGTTAGTGGATAGTCTGGCAAAATTATTGTCGCTCCTGTATCTTTTGCTAGTTGTTCTATGAATTTCCAGTGATTGCTTGTTGCTTCTGCCATGTATGAACCTCCATGGAAGTATAGAATTTTTTTGTTTGTTTGTTTTTCGTTTGTTGTTATGATGAATATGTTTCTTCCTTTGTATTGTTTTGTTTCTATGTTACATGTTTTTTCTACTTTTGTTGGAATTTTGGTTTGTATGTCTGCTGTTATGTAGTATATTAGTATTGTTAGTATTATTGCTATTATTATTAATATTGCCTCTAGTATTCCTTTTGCTATTTTGCTTTTCATTTTATCACGCCCTTTTCTTTTGTTATTCTATCACATTTATTGAAATAATAAAAGGTTACACATAGAAAAAAGAATGCCATATTACAAAGTGACATTCCTTTTTCTCTTGTTAGTCTATATTAAATATTATTTGCGTTTTAAAGTTTTATTATTTTCTTTCTCTAATTGTTTTAAACTCTTTTTTGGTGTTGGTAAATCTTCTGGCATAGTTCCTCCATTTTTAGTAATTACTTCTCTTATATTTTTTCCAATATTATAATGAGTTTTATTTGCTTCTTTTTCACTACAAATATTATCTTTTTTTAATCTTGATTCAGTCTGTGTAATGCGAAAGAGATTTGCTGCAAGTTCTTCACTACCCATATTGTCTAGAATATCTTCTCTATACCTTAACCCTTTTCTTTTTGCAATGTCATTAGCAGTTTCTCCATTATATAATCCTTTATATCCACTATTATGAAATCTATCGAAATTTTTAACTCCTGCTTTTTTTGCTGTTTGGTTAAGTGAGTAATTTCCTTTTCGTGTTAAATCTCTTTGATAAAATCTTTTCTCATCTTCTGTTAGCATACTATATTCTTTTTCACTAATTTCTTGCTTTCTAGTTTGAACTGCAAAATATGTCTGAGCAAGAGCAATCACCTTTTTTCTGCTATCTCCATTTTGTGCTATTAAATAACAAGCATAACGAGTTAATTTGTGGTCATTAATCTCAACTTCTGCATTATTAGCACGTTTTGACAACTTATTGACATCAATAAAATGTTCAAATACACTAATACCACTATTTTGGCACGATATTTTAGCTTTATCAATTATTTTCTCAAAATTTTGCCAGTTTGAATATTGTAGAATAGGCATAAGTTCTCTAGCATACCAAAATTCAACACCATTTTCATCAATATGTTTTATATTTTCAAATGATTTATTATTCTTATCTATATCATTCAATAATATCATCTCCATTTCGTAATATTTTATTTTCATTTTCTCTTGTTGGTCTATGCATATTTTTATCTTCTTTGCAATAATTTTGCCGAAATTTGCAAAATATTTTCTTCTTTCGGATAATTTTATTATATAATTTTTATATTAATAAAGGAGACGTTATGAAAAGAAAAAATAATTTATACCAACAATTGTACAATTTCGAAAATATAATTAATGCATATGATGAAGTATGTAAAAACACTAAAAATAAGAGAAAAGTTGCAAATTATAAGCAATATAAATGTATATATATTTCTAGAATATATGATACTCTTATAAACAAAAACTATACTGTTGGCCCTTATAATATTTTTAATATATATGAACCTAAAAAAAGGAGAATCGTAAGCCAAAATATGCACGACAAAGTGATTAATCATTTAGTTAGTAGGCAAATCTTATACCCTGCTTTGCTACCTTGCCTTGTTGATAGCAATGTTGCAAGTCGAAAAGGATTAGGCACTAGAAAAGGGCTTGAATTAGCTAGTAATTTTCATAGAACTTGTAAGACTAAGTATGGAAATTATTATATTTTAAAATGTGATATTAGTAAGTTTTTTGCAAGTATTGACCACGAAGTATTAAAGCAAAAATTAAGGCGAAAAATTAAAGATAAAGATGCACTAGATATTGTGTTTTCAATTATCGATAGTGATACAGACGGTTTAAGTATTGGAAATATGACAAGTCAGGTCCTAGCAATTTTTTATTTAAATGATTTAGACCATTTCATAAAAGAGGATTTACAAATAAAATATTATGTTAGATATCAAGATGATTTTTTGCTTTTTCATCATTCCAAACAGTATTTAACATACTGCTTAAAGCAAATTAAAAATTTTTTAGAAAAAGAACATTTAACTCTTAATCCTAAGACAAGAATTTATAGCCATAAGAACAATTTTATATTTTTAGGTAGAGATAAAGCTGGAAATTATGCAAAACATAGGGATATTAACAGAAGATTGAAGAAAAAATTATATCTATATAAAAATAATTTTATTAGTTTGAATAGCTTAACAAGTAGTTATATTTGTTATCATTCCTTATGCCCCTGATATCCGGACACTTTTTTAAAATGACCGTAGTAATGATATATCATTGCCACGGTCATTTTTATCTTATTTTTTATTCTCGCTTTAATTGAAAAAAGCAGCCCTCTTTGATACAATTTAGATACA
>Ga0209694_1000698_pt1 | contig 47845 bp, 47 predicted proteins | sample GluameincwithD2O_FD_187499 | JGI IMG/M metagenome (GOLD analysis project Ga0209694, IMG submission 187499) | Mouse cecum microbial communities from Vienna, Austria - Glucosamine amended microcosms incubated with D2O (SPAdes) (version 2) | ecosystem: Host-associated > Mammals > Digestive system >... | reverse complement strand
CTGTTATTATCACTTTATTCATTGTTATACCTCTTAGTTTAGTTTAGTTTTTTGCTTAATTTTATACTATATACTAAGAGGTATTTTGTTATACTTATTTTTGTAACATATGTCTTATACTCTTACACTTCTATACCCTGTTTTAAAGAATATGTATATACAGGCTCTCCAAAATATGAAATATTAGATACTTCTTTATTTTCTTTTGGTGTGGCGGTCAGACCAATTTGAGAAGCACTATCAAAATATTCTAATACTTCTCGCCACTGGCTGTCTTCGCTGGCACTGCCCCTGTGGCACTCATCAACTATTACTAAATCAAAAAAGTCTTTGCTAAACTGCTTAAATATATTTTTTGTATCATTCTGTCCAGTAATACTTTGATATAACGCTAAATATATCTGGTAAGATTTATCAACCTTTCTATTTGTTACAATAGTCATATTTTCTTTAAATGGAGAAAAATCACCGGTGTAAGTCTGGTTACGCAAAGCTTCTCTGTCTGCTAAAAATAGTATCCTTTTTTTAATGCCTGCAATCCACAGCCGCCATGCAATTTGAAAAGCTACATAAGTTTTGCCTGTGCCTGTTGCCATTACTAGAAAAACTCTTTTTTCTCCATTAATTATGGCATTATATGTATTATTAATGGCATTAAGCTGGTAATATCTAGGGATTTTATCATTTTCAGTATAATATGATGAGCTTAACTGTTTTTCTTTTGCACTGTCTATATTATTATATTGTTTATATATATCCATAAGTTTATCAGGGGATGGGAAATCTAAAAGGCTGATTTCTTTTTCTATTTTTTCATTTTCACCAGAGTATTTATTATGGAAAATAAACCCATCACCATTTGATGAAAATATAAATGGAATATTAAGCATTTCTGCATATCCTAAAGCCTGCTGCATTCCATCTGATATTTTATGTTTATTGTCTTTTGCTTCAATTACTGCAATAGGTGTATGAAAATTATAAAACAGCACATAATCTGCCCGTTTAATAGTATTGGTATCACGGATACATGTATTGTGTCTTGCAATAACTCTGCCTGCTGTAAGCTGGTATTCTTCTCTTATCTGGTGTTCTTGCCAGCCTGCATTTTTAACAGCAGGTGTGATATATCTTGTGCGAATTTCCTGTTCTGTAAGCTCTTTTTTATCCATAGTATCACCTTGATACATATTATAAAAATATATTCAAAATGTAAATATAAATATATGTTATGGACTTATCCCGTCTTAATGAGCAAGAAAGGCGAAGTATCTACAACTATATATATTAAATATATCATACACTGATGTAATATAAATAATCTAGATTTTTCGCCTTTAAAAATCAGGCTCAAAATGACTTATAGTGTGAAAACTGCTAAAAATCAGGTTCAAAATAACTGTAATCTGATTTTTTTGTGTAAGTTCAGTGAGTATTAAGTATTTAATATCATCATTATTGTTTGGTTTGTTTTCTATAATCCCATGGAGCCTGCGGATTATTATCTGCCCAAAGTCCTGCTTTTTTATTTTTAGCTGTAATTTGTGCAAATATAGTGTATAACGATTTATTATAATACATGTAGTTCCATGCACAGCCTTTTTTTACCATTTCAAGATTAATATTTGTATTTCCTTTAAATATTACTGCAACAGTTCTACCATATTTATCAGTGCTTTTATTTTTATTCCTTGGTATATAAGATATATTTTGATTTTTAATCATTTCTTCAAGACATAATTGGGATTGTTCTCCAAAGGGCTGTTTCAGTTCTGGTGCATCTATGCCATAAAGCCTTATTTTCACTTTTTTATTATTATGTGTGGTAATATTTATTGTATCACCATCATGTATTGAATTGATATGTTTTATTGTGATTTTATTCTCATCTACAGCTGAAAAATCATACAATGTGTCATTTAAAAACCCACCCATACTGCCTATAATTGTCGCTATAATAATCACAGCAACAGTTCTTGGTTTAAGATTAAATCGTGTATTTTTCTTTCTTTTCATAATTTCACCGCATTATATATTAACACATTCTTCTTATTTGTTATTGAATTTCTAATTTTACTGCTTGCAAAAAGACTAATAAATACATTAATATCTTCTGAATAGTTTATAAATTATATAGAACTTTAATAACTATAAAATGTCTTACTCATAATTGCAACTATTTTATTAGAGTTTGTTATCAGTGTGCATTATGCAATATAATTGATTGACAAATTTATACAGTTTATGTAATTTATAAATTTCAGTTTTTATTAGGAGATAATATGCTTAGATACCTTATTTTAATTATTGCTGTGGCTTTTATGCCATTAACAGCATCTGCACTGACTATTGATGAAACAGTTACATTAGCTCTTGACACAAACAATAATATTAAAAGTAAACAGTATACAGTAAAAGCTAAAAATTTAGCAGCTGATAATGCTATCCTTATTTTTATGCCATCAATTGGTGTTAGTTATAATTATCAATATTCATGGCAAGATCAAACAAAAGCTCTCAATACTAAAACCGAAGGTGATTTATCAACATTCAGTGCTTATGCAAACCTTAACTTATTTAACGGCTTATCTGATTTATTTGGGTATCAGCTGGCAAGGCTTGACAGAGATATGGCAGTTTCTGATTTAGATGCTGTATCTTATCAGACTATTCTTGATGCTCAGCTTGCATTTATTAATGTATTAAAAGCAAAAAGTGATTTAGAAGTGGCAGAAAGCAATTTAAAATTACTTGAAATGCAAAAAAGAGATGCCCAAATCTCTGCTGATAATGGCTTAATTGCAAAAAATGATTTGCTGCAGACTGAAACATATTTAGCTTCTGCACAGCTTCAAAAAATTACTGCACAAAGTGCCGTTACCAGAGCTATACAAAGCCTTGAAAAAGTAATGAATAGAAAGTTAGCTCCAAATGAAGAGCTTATAGAGCCGGTGTTTATGGATGTTACTTTAGATAGTGAAGAAGCATTAAAAGAAAAAATGTTTGCAAATAGAAGTGATTTAAAAAAGTTAGAGCAGTCTTATGAAGCTGCTAAAAAGACAGAAAACCGTTCATTAAGTGGTGTATATCCAACTATTGATGCATCATTTAACTATGCAGGCTATGGTGATTCTTTTGACCCATTTGCAGGAAACCCAGGCGGAATGGATTCTAACATGACTGTTGGAATTACTGCATCATGGAATATTTTATCAGTAGCATCTGCATCAATGCTGTCTATTTCAGATAAAAGAACTCGTCAGGCACTGGCTTATTCTATTGCAGATGCAAAGCAAAATATGATGCTTGATTTACAAACTAAAATAGAAAGTTATTATACATCAAAAGCTCAGCTTGCTCAGTCAATTATAGGTGTGCAGCATGCAGAAGAAAATTACCGTGTTACTAAAAACCTTTATGACCAAAGTGCTGCAACTATGACAGAGCTTTTAGATGCATCATCTTTATTAAATGAAGCAAAAGTTGCAGAATCAAATGCCAGATACAGTGTTATATCATCTGTATATAATTTAGAATGGGTAATACAGGAAAAACTTCCTGTTCATGATGTTAATCAGTATACCCCAGTTGAAAGCCCATTAAGATAATTAACGCAAAAATCAGGCGGAGAAATATAATCTCCGCTTTTTAAGATAATTACTGCCTACATAATTTTTACATTTTTTTTAAAAATCATAAAAAACTACTTGATTTTATCATACATTTTATATAGAAAATATATGAATAAAATTTACATAAGTTTTTAATGTTAAATAACATAGATATTTATATGGGAAAGGAGTAAATATGAAAAATTTACTAGAAAAATTAAAAGCTTTTTTCAGCGGTAAAAATAGTGCTGACAAAAGCCATGCAGGCGGTTCTGCAGAGAATAATGCAGGTGAAAAACAGCCGGGTCGTTTTAAAAGATTATTTTTAAACATTAAAGCTTATGCAAAAAGAAAGCCATCTGCATTTATTGCTATTATCATTGGTATTGTTTTTGTGCTGCTTTTTATTACTTATGAAGCACTTCATTTAACAAGCACTCCACAGTTCTGCGGTATGTGCCATGTGGAAACAGAAACTGGTGCCGGTGCTGAATATCATACATGGAAGAAAAATATACATGCTGCTGTAGATGTTGGCTGCATTGACTGCCACGGCAAACCGGGTTTTTTTGGCTATATGAGAGCTAAAATGGGCGGTATGTATGACTTATTCAGTGAAATAGTTCATTCTAAAGAAAACAAAATGGCTATTTTGACAGAAGGTGCTACAAACAAAGAATATGCTGCAAAACTTGTTCCAAATGACTGGTGTTTAATATGCCACTCTGATGATGAAAATAAACGAATTAGAGAAAATACATTTATGTCTTTCTTTGGTGTGAAAATGCGTAAAGTAGATGCAGTTAAAAACCCAGAATTTAGAGAGCTTAATGGTTTAAGAGATATATATAATGATGAAATGCCAAATATTTCTTTCAGACATGATAATCATGTTAATACTCTTGGTTTAAGCTGTATAGAATGTCACATGGGTGTTGCTCATGGTGGTGAATTCCAAAACAGAACTAAAATGGAAGACTGCTTTGCATGTCATAATGCAGAAAGAGAGAAAAATCCTGAAATAAATGCTCCAGAAAATGATGCCTGCAGCACCTGCCATACAACAGTTGCTGCTATGCATGAAGGCACATTATTATTAGAAGAAGGGCAGGAGCCAACTCCACCATCAATGATGGTAGACCAGGGGGTATATGGTGCTGAAAACTGTTCTACATGCCACATGGGAGGTGCATTTGATTTACCAACTGCTGCAACCTGCGGACCAACATGCCACGGCGATATGGATTATGGCTTTATGTATGATGATATAAGAGCTCAGTTTGATGCTGTTAAAGCTCCACTTGATAAATTAAATATGCAGCTTTATGCAGTTGTTGATAAAATGACAAAAGAACAGCATGCAAAATTTAATGAATTTAAAAATTATTATGAAATATTAGCTAATGATAATTCAAAAGGTATACATAATGACAGTATCTATGTTAAAGCTGCAGAAAAAGCAGCAGCAGTTGGCAACGAGCTTGCTTCAAGCTTAGGCATCCCTGTAGCTGCTCCAGAAGAAAATCAGGAATAGATAAGCTAATATCTTTTTTAAGATATAATATATAAGGGGCGGAAAATATTATGTTTTCGCCCCTTTTTTTGTTTTTTACAGATTTTGTTTTTATTTTGCTTGATTTATAAGATATATTTTTTATAATAAATTTTGGAGTAATGCATGACAAAAGATGATAAAAAAATAGTCCGCAATGTAATTTTATTTTGTATTATATTTTCAGTATTTTTTACAGTTTACAGGGTATCATCACTACTTGATAAAAAGTATGAGGATATTTCCCCGCAGGATAATAATACTACTGCTGCACCACCTTTTACAAGCATTGAAAATAACAGCACTCCAAAAAATTATGATAATATTGCAAAAGCATATGTTTTGCCAGCAGCTGATATGTCTTTAATGCAGGAAAATAAACAAGCTGCTGATAATAACAGCGGTATAATAAATTCTCTTGCAGATTTAAATAAAAATGATAAATCTATTGCCAGCCCTTATGATAATCTAGATATTATGCTTTATGAAGCAGCCATTCAAGGTGATTTTGAAAGTGTCCGCAGGTATATTGATATGGGAGTAAATATAAATAGTGTAGACAGCAGCGGAAGCACCATAGTTTATAGGATGAGCCTTTTAAAAAATGTATCTATGGACCAGATGAACTGCTTCAATTATCTTTTGTTAAAAGGAGCTGATGTAAATAAGGAAAACTATAACGGCTATACTCCATTAACTGCTCATTTTTCATCAAATCTTTTCAATAAGGAATTTTTAGACAGGCTTATACAAAATAATGTAGAAATCAATAACCCTGATTTTGACGGCGATACTCCGCTTCATTTTGCAGTTATGAATAATAATATAGAAGCTGTAGAATATTTATTAGAAAATGGTGCTAATGCCAATGTAAAAAATAAAGATGGCATTACACCTTTACACATTGCAGTAAAAGAAAAAAATTATGATATTACTGCCAGATTACTAGATGCAGGAGCAGATAGAAACACAAAAGATATTGACGGCATAAGTGCCTTAGATATTGTTAAAGCCAGTAATGATGTAGATTTATTTAAACTTTTCAGCATTACTCAGGAAGATATTAAAAAAGATAAACTGCAGGCAGAGCTGCAGCAGGCACTTATTAATAATATATCTAAACCAGCAGTAAAGGCTGTGAAAGAAAATATAGATAAAGGATTTTATAACAGACCAGTAAAGCAGGATAAGGGTGCATCATCTATTGATGGTAAATTTGTTGGCGAAAATCCAACTCCATTAATAGCGGCTTTATATTTTGGTTATAATGATATTGCAAAAGCTCTTATAAATATAGGGGCAGATGTAAATAAACCTAATGATTATCCTTTTTATTCTCCATTAATGGTAGCAGCAGAAAGCAGTAATAAAGAAATGGTTAATCTGCTGTTAAATAAAGGTGCAGATGTAAATTATCAATCTAAAATGGATGGTATAACTGCATTAAATGTGACAAATAGTGCAGAAATTGCAGAAATTATATTAAAAGCAAAGGCAGACCCTGATATATCATCAAATGCAGCATGTCGTTCTGCACTGCAAATGGCTGTTATTAATAATAATTATGATTTGGCAGAAATACTTTTAAAGTATGGAGCAGATGTAAACCATGTAGACTGTAGTGAATATAAACCAGTTATTGCAAATGCAATAGATACTGGCAACCCTGCAATAGTCAGACTTCTTTTAAATTATAATGCTGGAGTAAATACTGAAGTAGGCGAAGATTTATCAACCAAAGTGATAGATTATGCAAAACAGAAAGGAAATAAAATGATTATAGATATGATTAATGAAAAACTGCAGCAGTCAATATCTAAAAAACAGGAAGTTTTAAATAAAGATAACTCATCATTACTTATTAAAAACAATGTAAAACAGGAAGATAACATATCAATAAACAGTAAAATTAATGATAATATATCATTTAAAGAAAATATTGAAACAAAAATGAACAAAAACGATAACAGCTTATCAAATGAAATAGATAATATTATGGATGATATTGTTAGTGATTTATAGTATTTTTGCTAAATCATTTTAGCAGTATATGTTGCACTTTATATATTTATGTGCTACAAGTTTTTTAAATCATAAGGAGGATTTATGGAAAATTCATCAGTTTTAGATAACAGTAATAATGGAAGTTCTTTTAAAGAAAAAAAGCCAAAAAGAAAGCTTAATAAAAAAGTTCTTATTATATGCTCATTAATTACTTTTTTAATTATTTTGGCAGCAGTATATTTTATTATAAGTAATAGATATACAAAAATGGTAGAAAATTACATTAATGAAGAATTAAGCTATATTGCTCAAGATTATGGTAATAGATTTAATTATAAGCCATTTAAATGCAGTGGATTTAAGGAAGTAAAATGCAGCACTGATTTTATTGAGTTGTATGAAGAACCATATAAGTTTTCAGTAAAAAATATATCATTTACAGCAGCACCATCAGTAACTGATGTAAGGACAGTATCATCTGGCAATATTGAAATCCGTTCTGCTTATACAAAAGATGATTTAGAATCTAATAATGCTTTTATTAAGTTAAATCTTAATTTTAATTGTTCAGATAATATGACACTGTTAAGTGAGCGTTCATTACTTGCACATAATGTTGTATGCGATTCCAGTATAAATGATATACATTCAAAACAGGTAAGTATAGTTTATATGAAAAATGATATATATGCTCAAAATAGCAGTATATTTGGTGTTTTCAAAGATATTAAAGGCAATAATGAAGATTTTATGAACTTTATGTTAAATAATGCTACGGTAGTGGAATCTTCATTAAATGTTATAGAAAGCCCTGATTTATTTGAGAGTATAATGCAAATTGCTCAGATACTTTTTAAACCATACCTTGCAGAAAATATAACAAAAGAGATGGCTGTATCTTTATATGACAGGTTAAGAAGTGATTATAATCAGGTTAAAGGCTTATATGGTAATGACGAAGATGGATATGCTGCTGTTGTAGATAATTTAATAAATGCAGTAGATGGCATAGTATATCATAACAATAACTCTGTTTCAGTTTCTATTGACTTAAAAGATAAGGATAAAATAGATGATATGCTTGACTATGAATATAGAAACATTATTACTCCAGACTACTATGATATAAATATAACAAGCTCTAAATAACTGAAAAAGTATTTTATCGGCATAATTCATTTTAGATTTTAGCACAGATATTTATATAATATGACTGTTGTGAAAATGTAATTATGCCGTGGCATAAAAAATGAATAATAAAGAAATTATTATAAATGGATATGAAAATGGATTTTGATAATGATATACTTGTAGAATATTACAATGATGTAACAGAAGATATAAGATATATTAGAGAAACAGTTTTTGTTTTAGAGCAGGGTTTTTCTGAAGAATTTGATGAAATAGATAAAAAAAGTATACATTTGCTTGTAAAAGTAAATAATAAAAGAGCCGCAACAGCAAGGATATTTAAATCAGATAATAGTAATGCTAAATGGACTATTGGCAGGTTTGCAGTGTTAAAAGAATACAGGGGCATTGGGCTTGGTTCTTTTCTATTGAAAAAAGTAGAAGAAAAGATTAAAGAGCAGGGTGGCAGAACAGCGGAGCTTTCGGCACAAAAACAGGCAGAAAAGTTTTATTTATCTTCAGGCTATATTCCTATGGGAGATATATATTATGACCAGCATGCACCACATATTCATATGGAAAAAAATATAGATTAGTAATAATAAAGTAGAAAAGCAGCAGAACAAAAGGCACACAGTGCTTCACATTTCAGTAAGACAGGGGAAGCAGGCTCAGGACAAGTCGTCTGAAAGTTGAGCGACAGCCGAACTTGTTTCGGCAGAGTGTTATTTAAAAAATACAGGGGGAGTGTCTTTTACGACGCAAGCATTTCCCAACCGAATAGGGAGGAAGCAGAAATGCATAGCTGGACTGTATTTTTTAATAAAGGATAAATTTATTTACTTCGCCTTTGGCTCAGTATGACCTGATTGTAATAATCTGTATTTCTGTATAAGTTCTCATAGTCAAAGTTTTTATAATAATTCACACATTGTCATTTTGAGCAAAGCGAAAAATCTAAATATCATAAGTTTCAATAATTATACATACTATTTTTATAATTATTGCAGCTTAATTGTAATATCAGCATTATTTTCAGCACATTTAAGTATATATAAAACAGGCATATATAAAAATGCTTTAAAAAAGACTTTATCAAAAAAAATATATATGGTATAAGTATCAGAATAAATAATATGGAGTTATTTTAATGAATACATATATTATAATATCATCAATAGTGCTGATTGTTCTTCTTGTAATATTGATATTATTTTTTATAAATCGTAAAAGTATTAAAATGAAAATTTTAGAAGAGCAGGCAGAAAAAGGCAGCCCTGAAACTCAGCTTGCTCTGGGGCTTATGCTTTATTCTGGGACACAGGTGCCTGTTAATAAAGAAAAAGGGTGTGAGTATATCAAAAAAGCAGCAGAAAATGGCAGTGCACAGGCACAGTATTTATACAGTGGTATAGTTTTAGGGGCAGACAGCGAAACAGCTCCATCAAAAGAGCAGCTTTTAGAGGCTGCATCATGGATACAAAAGGCAGCAGATGGTGGCTTTTTAACAGCAGTTATCACCCTTGCTAATATGTATGCAGAAGGTAAAATTTTACAAAAAGATGCAAAAAAATCACAGCATTATTTTTTAAAAGCTGCTGAAATGGGAGATATTCAATCACAATTAACAGTTGCAGGTATATACCATTTTAGTATAGGCATGGATAGGACTATTGGTTATGCATGGTATAAGGTTGCTGCACATAATGGCAGTGAATATGCTGTGGAAGCTTCTGAAAAACTTTTTGATGAATTATCTGAAGAAAGCAAAGCAGAAGCAGTAAGGAAAGCTGATGAATATATCAGTAAATATGCAGACAGGAAATTACATTAATTATATGATACAGAGATATATTCAGTCAGATTACAGCCCACTTATAGAAATATGGAAACAGTCAGTAATACATACTCATGATTTTTTATCAAAAGAAGATTATGAATTAATACTCTCAAAACTGCCTGAATATTTCAGCAGTGTAGATATGTATGTATATAGAAAAGAAAGCCGAATAGCTGCTTTTATGGGTGTATCTGGTAATAAAATGGAAATGCTTTTTTGTCATCCTGATTATATCAGGCAGGGCATAGGCTCATCTATGGTTAAATATGCAGTTCAGTTTCTGAATATAAAATATATTGATGTAAACGAACAGAATAATAAAGCAGTAGAATTTTATAAATCGCAGGGCTTTATTGTAATAGGCAGGCAGGCTCATGATGCTTTTGGCTACAACATGCTTCATTTAATGTATAGTGAGTAAAACTAAATATGAAAAAAATTTTTTTAGCAGTATTTATTTTTGTTTCTGTAAATATAGTTTATGCAGAAGAATGCAGCCGTCCTGTAATATTTCCATTAATTGCAAAACCTGTAAATGATACAGGCATGGAATATGCAAATTATAACTGGCGGGATAAGGCTGGGGCAAATCAGGCAGTATATGCAAGCTACCGCATTAGAGAAAACCGCACTAAAAAATTAATAAAAAAATCATTCCATGCTTCCCGTGATTTATATACAGATGTGTATAATGATACTGGCAGATACAGTTTTTTAAGTTCTAAAAATTATGTGGTATCAGTATCAGATGGTGAAGTATTAAGCACTGGCAGATTTTATGCAGGCACTTATGTTGTTACAGTTAAACATACAACATGTGATGGCAGAAATTTCATTATCCGCTATGGAGAGCTTGATAAAGACAGTATCAAAGTTAAACAGGGTGATAAAGTAAAACAGGGGCAGGTAATAGGAAAGCCGGGCTTTTTGCAAAAAAAAGATGTTAATGGAAATATTGTTCCAATAGATGTAATTGCAGACAAAGTTGTTTTTATGCTGCATTTAGAATATTTTGCAGATATTTCATCTGATGATGTTTTTTCAAAAGCATTTAGTAATAACAGGTATGACAGGCGAAGTGATATAAAAGACAGTTTAGAGTTACTAGAAGAAGGATATAATAATTCCTTTTGGGAGCAGGCTGCAAAATGAGAAAATTATTAATAGTGTTATTTACATTAATATCTTTTAATGTATATGCTTCTCCCTATGCAAACCCATGGCTTTATGATAAAATGCTTGATTTTATACAAAACCCTGCAGCATATAAGGATAATTTTACAAATGGTATAATACAGGATAGAAACCCTGATATAATTGTTGGTGCATTTATAGAAAATGCTTACTCTGTATATGAAAAAGAAGAAGAATTTACAAGTGAATTAAAATCATGTGGTGATAACTGCTATCAGGATAACAGCTCAAAAGATATACTGCAGTCATACCATAAGTTTTTTTATGTATCTGCGATAGTGCTGCCAGTTTCTGAAATATTAATACAAAACCCAGCAGCAGGTGAAAATATATCATATTATATACAAAATAAACTTGTAAGCTATACATGGGAAAATGAAAACTATTTAGTTATAACTATAAATAAAGATAAACTGGAATTTAAAAAACAAAAAAACAGTATTGTAATAACTACAACAATGCAGGTTTTAAAAAATTACATACTAAACTAATTAGATTAAGCTTGGTGAACTATGAAATACAGATATATATTATTAAACATAGTTTTTATATTATTTTATTCATTAAGTGTTTTTGCATATAATGAGCAGGATATTGATTTATATAATCACTCAAACCAGCATGGTGTTATTTTTCATGCAGAAGATAAAAGAGCATATTATGATAATATAACTTATGATGTAATAAGCTATGGCAAATGTAATAAAGAGCAGTATAAGATTATAAGAAATACCGCAAAAAAACTAAAAGATAAAGAACAGCCTTTCTGGATATATAAATACTGCATTAGAGCAGAATATAAATATAATACAGAAAGCATTATAAAAGCCTATAACAGCTACAGGTTTGATTTAAATAAAAGACTGCTTGAAAGCAAAGATTATAAAGTTATTGATAATATTGTGTCATACCTGCCTGTAAACTTAAAAAAAGGCAGCAATTATCTTTACTATCTAGGAATGAGAAATAATATTATTGAGTGGAGTGAAGATAATAATGTAATGCAAATAACACTTCCAATAATGTTTAGTGGTTTAATAACAACAATGAGTTTAGAAGAAGATAACAGTATATTAGTAAAAGAAATCTTTGTATATGAAAGACCAAATGAAATGCTGCCAAAGGATGAGTATAAAGATTTATTCATCAAATAACAGCTGAACTTTTCCAAAAAACTTAGAATATAGTCATTTAGAGCCTGATTTTTACAGGCGAAAAATCTATATTATATATTGCAATAGTGCAGAATATATTTAAATTATCTATATTTTCTCATGACTTAAAAGACATTACGGACATGCCATATTTTTCCTGCTGTTATAAGTATATAACATTATTAAATAACATATGAGGCAAAAATGGATAAAATATATATCAGTATTATATCTACACTTATAATAATTATCATATCAATTTCTATTTATATATTAATAAAAACTGGATTTTATAACAGTATAATTAAAGAATTGCAGTCAGAAAATAAATATCTGCTTTCTCAAATAAGCAGTGCTGAAAGTTTGATTGACTTTCAAAATGCTAAAATAAATAACTATGCAGTTAATATGAAAAAAGTAGAAGAAAAATATATGCAGGATATAGCTTATATTAACAAAAAATATAATGCATTGCAGGAAAAATACAAAAATGCAGGTAATGTAGAATGTTTAGGTATGATGAATATGATAGATGAAAACCAAAGGAGATTTTTAAATGAAAGAGAAAAGTAAACATTTTTTTATAAATTTATATGAAAAAGCAAAAAATTACATTTTAGAAAAAATAAAAGATATTATTAAAGCAACATCAGATGATTTTGCAGCTATAAATATAGAAAAGGGATATGCAGTATATTCTTTAAACTGGTGGTTCATGAAATCATTAAAGTGGCTTATTGCTGCCATTCTTGCAGTTTTAACATTATTTTTATGGGGCTGCAGCAGCACTGCTGTAACAAAATACTATCCAGTATCAGTGCCTGTTGCATGCAGTGTAGATATACCTTTAATGCCAGAATATAATGAAGATACAGTTATTACAAATTTAAATATATTGGCTTATGCAGAAAAACTTAAATCGGCTTTAAAAATATGTAAAAATGGAGGATTAAATGATTGATAGAGCATTTAATCTGCCTGCTGAAATATGGCAGTGGCTGTGGCTTTTTATTGTATCATTTACTGGCGGGGTTGTTGGATTTATTACAAAAATTTCCCCTACATTAAAAGGCAGGTCTTTCAGAGCAAAATTTTTAGCATTATGTATGGGAATGGTAAACAGTATGTTTATAGCATATATAAGCTATGAAATATTAATGAGTATTATTGATAAACAGGGTCTTGCAGTTGCTCTTGCTGGTATGGCAGCATTTACTGGCACTGATTTATTGATTATTATGCAAAATAAAATAATAGAATTAATTAAAAGAAAAATAGATGCTGTATAGGAAAATAAAATGAATACATTAAGCAAAAAAAGTATACAAAAACTAAACACATGTCATAGTGATTTAAAAAGGCTTATAAAGACGGTGGCATTAGAAGAAAAATGTGCAGTAATATGTGGTTTTCGTGGCAGATATGAGCAGGAAAAAGCATATTATGATGGCAAAAGCAAAGCCAAATGGGGTATGAGTAAGCATAATTTAAAGCCGTCTCAGGCAGTAGATGTGGTGCCGCTGCCACTTGACTGGAATAATATTGAACGATTTGAAAAATTAGGTAGAAAAATTATGCAGAAAGCTGATGAATTAAATATAAATATTAAATGGGGCAGAGATTTTAAAGGTTTAAAAGATTATCCCCATTTTGAATTAAATACAGATATTTGATATAACTTGCAGTATCGTTACCTTGTTTTTACATTAATATTTTATAAGCAGGTAACGATTTTTATTTCTGTTTGACAAATTTTAATTTTAGCTATATATAACTATATATTTATTTTAAATAAAAATATATCTTAAAAGGAGAGAAAAGTATGAATATTTCTCAATTTATTGGAGCATATAAAGATATGCTTACAAACTATTTTAATTTTCAAGGTAGAGTATCTCGCAAGTCATTTTGGTATGCAACCGCAGTAAATATTGCAGTATCAATAGTATTATCTATAATAAGCGGTATATTATCAAGTATTTTGTTTGTTTTTGCTTATATACCATCATTATACTCTCTTGCTGTTCTTTTGCCTTCATTGGGATATTCTTATAGAAGAGTGCAGGATATAGATAAAAATGGAATTTGGTGTTTAGTGCCTTTATATAATATTTATTTGTTTATCCAGCCTGGAACAGACGGAACAAACCAATTTGGTGACAAACCTGCTGAAATATAAAAAATCTATTGTTATGCTCTAAATTTATAATGATTTTTAGAGCATAACAATTTTACTCTTTATTAAAAAATACAGTCCAGCTACGCATTTCTGCTTCCTCCCTATTCGGTCGGGAAATGCTTGCGTTGTAAAAGACACTCCCCCTGTATTTTTTAAATCATGCTCTGCCGAAGCAAGTTCGTCTTCGCTTACTTTCAAGCTCGTCCTGAGTCTTATTTTTGGATAAGTCCATTCTGTCTTTTCTAACAGCTGTTTCAATATAGTTATTTTTTCCTTTTAATATTTGAATAATATGGCAGATATAAAAATAAGTAATAATAATTTAATAATGATTTATAAAAATACTTCATTGCAAAATAAGAAAAAATATGATATACTAACAATAATATCAAAAAGTGCAGAATTTTATAATATTTTTTCTATGAAATTAAAGTAGTAGTATATTACATATTATTGTAGAATAATAAGGAGTTATTTAATGAGTACATTTAGATCCTTTGTTATCAAAGAAAATAATGGAGCTATCGTTAAAGATGTAATCTTGGAAAATACTGAAAATTTACCAGCAGGCGATGTGTTAATTAAAGTAATGTATTCTACAATTAATTCCTATGATGTTCTTTTTTCAAGAGAAAATACTTCTTTTCGTAAAAATACATATCCTTATGTTCCCGGTGTTGATGCAGCAGGTATAGTTGTTGAATCTAACTCTACTCATTACAGGGAGGGAGATGAGGTATTAATATTTGGCAATGGTTTAGGTCAGGATGTGCCCGGTGGATTTGGTCAGTTTGTTCGTGTTCCAGAATCATGGATAGTTAGTCTTCCAACAGGGTTATCTATGCAGGATAGTATGACACTTGGCTCTGATGGTATTGCTGCAGCTATTTCGGTTATGGAAATTATGGCAGCAGGTATTCAGACTAATTCAAAAGAAGTTATTGTTGGCGGCTCATCTTACGGCATAGGTGCTTTTGCTGTTTCTATACTTGCTTTATGTGGTTATAATGTTACTGCAGTTACTAAATATATGGAATGTGAAGATTTTATTTATGAGCTGGGTGCAAAAGAAGTTCTTAGTATAGACAACTTTACAGATAATTCTGGCAAACATCTATTAGAAGATAAATATGTAGCCGGCATAGATACTCTTGGTGGTGATGTTTTAGATACTATGATACGCTCAGTTAAAGGTGGCTCAACTATTGCTGTATGTGGTGCTGTTCTTAGTGAAACATTTTCATCTTCATTACTGCCTTTAATATTAAGGGGTATCAACCTTGTTGGCATAGATTCTCTTAGATGTTCTCATAGTTTAAAAAGGGAAGCTTTATATAGATTAGCAGGTGACTGGTATCTTAAAACTCTTTCATTTATGTGTAATGAAATATCTATTTTTGAAATTAATGAATATCTTGATAAAATGAATAATAATCTAATCAAAGGCAGGATAGTTGTTAATCATAAGTTATAGTTGTTTAATATGTTTCATTAGGCAGGTTTTTTATGCTGCGTGTTATTGTATTTGCTTGTTTTATACTGTTCTATTTTAATCTGAATGCAGCCCCTGCTGTTACTTTTATTGAATTTACACCTATTGCAGCTATTTCAAATGGTTATTCTTTTGGTATTTCTGAAATAAAAGTTAACAAACACACAATTTATACTATCAGTTTTAAAAAAGGAAAAGATGTTTTTGCAGTTACACCTGAAAATATGCTTCGTGGCTATTATCCTGATTTAACATTTACAGGGCTTGCTATTAACAGTAATATTATAATAATAGGCGGCAAAGAAAAAGATTTTTCTAATAAACCTTGGATTTTTATGTTTAAAATTCAGGATAATAAAATATCTATTGCAGATATTATTACAAAAGCCACAGTCAATGAATATAAATATAATTTTGAATATAATCTTCCAAGTATTGATGCTCCAAGAAGTCTGCCTGATATAGATAAGGATAAAAAAGCAGAAATAGAGCTTGATTTTTATGAAACAGGCATCACATTATATGCAGAGATAAGAGATAAAAGTTTGAATATAGATTATTCATCATCAAAGTATAACGATATTTTTAATATGCTTGATATTATGGAAGAAAAAGATGACTATCAGTTTATGCAGTATTTAATGTATGGTGTTCTTGCTGGCAGGCTTACAAAGCAGCAGGCAGAAGATATGTATATAAGCCATATTAGAGAATCTAATCTTAAATTGCAGCATCTTATTACAAATATGAAGCGTATAAAAGGGCTTTCTGAGCAGTATCAAATCAGCAGCCAAATGGTTGAATATTTTTCAAGAGATATTGAACAGGATGAACTTTTTCAGCTTATAGATAGTCTTCCTAACAGCAGGGAATTTAAAAAGCGTATTTCGCTTTTAGATGAGCAGTTAAAGCTTTTAAAAATTGATGAAGTAATATTAAATGACTTTTCAACATATATAAGCGGATATTTAAATAACAGAGAGTTTGCAGATTTATTAACTATTGCAGCTGTTCCATCTTATATTGATATTAATGCTGTTATTTCAAATATTTTTATCTTGGATAGTATTATGCATAAATATGGATATAAAATAATTTATTTAAAAGCAAGTATATAATGTTTATTTTTATATTAGGGGTAATGGATTTTGAAAACAAATAGAATGGCAGGTTTTTTTATTATTTTAGCAGCAATATATTACTGCTGGAATGCTTATGTTTTGCCAGTAAGAGCTGATGAAGCATATCTTTATTTAAAAAGCATGGGTCTTTCATGGTCAACCCTTGCACCAACAGGTTTAATAGAATATATCCTTAAAGGCATGGATTTCTTTGGCTCATCTGCATTTCAGTTAAGGCTGCCGTCTATTATTTTTATTTCTTTTTCAGCACTTATTATTTATGAGCTTACATTAAAAATATCAAATATTTATGGTGCATGGTTTAGTATGATATTATTTTTTGTTTCACCATCTATTACTTATTCTTATATTTCAATGACACCAAATGCACTTTTAATATTCTGTTTTGCCTCATATATTTATGCTTTTTATATGGTCACATCTGATAAAGATAAATCTGTAAAATATTATGTATGGATGGCTGTATCTATTATATGTGCCATTAGTGTAGATTTTTCAGGCATACTTATTTTACTAAACCAGATTATTTATATCTTAATTAAAAGAGATATTCGTTCTGATAAAAAATATTTGCTTGTTATAATTTTATCTTCTGCAGCTTTAATGATATTTGCAGCATGTCATTACTATGGCATATTTGATTTGTTTTATAAATATCCAGTAGAGTTTGGAAACCATTTTGCATACAGACTGCTGCTTTTTATAATTATTTATCTGCCTGTTATATTTATTATTTTTGCAGCAATAAGGAATAAAAAAATAGATGATACTATGCTTCCATTATTTATATCATGTATTGTTTTTGCAGCAGGCGGTATTATTTTTAGTGCAGTATATGATTATGATGTTCGTAATTTAGGAGCACTGCTTATTCCTGCATTAGTTTTATCTGGTTATTATTATGAAATGTATGGCTATAAAATAACAATAGGTGTTATTACCACAGTTTTAATGCTTGTATCTGTATATACAAATATAAGCAGTAACTCATTTCTTAAACCAAAGTATATGGATAATATAAGGATGTATGAATCTATCCGTATGTCTATACAGGATATATCAGGAAGTTATGGCAGCTGTATTTTCAGCTATGACCCACAATTATCATCTATTCTTGCATATAATACATTTACTTATCCAGAAGCCTGCACAGTAACAGAGTGTAGAAGTGTTTCAGGAGTGTTTGTTTCAAAAGAAAAAGAAGATGATTTATCTAAATTTTTTTCAGAAGTTCAGGAAGCAAATATTTATAGATTTATGAGTATAAAAGATGGTAAATCAACATTTTATTTTTATAAGGTAAGTGGTTTAAAGAAAAATCAGCAGTAAATTAATTTATATGTAGAATAATATTGAAATATTTGGTGCAGACTTTCCCATTGTCTATTCTGAGCGTAGCGAAGAATCTAATTTGTATAAGCTGCAAGAATTATAAGTATAGTTTTAAAATTGTTACAGTTTTTATATTCTAGATGCTTCGCTTAAAAGCTCAGCAAGACATAGTTGCAGTTTTTTAATTATAATAAATAGTATTTGCAGTAGTATAATTATAATAAAGTATATTTTTAGATAAGTTCACATCTCACATATATTATATTAATCTACACATTGTCTATTCTGAGCATAGCGAAGAATCTAATTTGTATAAGCTGCAAGAATTATAAGTATAGTTTTAAAATTGTTACAGTTTTTATATTCTAGATGCTTCGCTAAAAAGCTCAGCATGACATAGTTGCAGTTTTTTAATTATAATAAATTATATTTTTGGATAGGTCTACATATCCACAGGTATTATAATATTAAGCAGTTAATGATATAATAGAGCCAGTATTATAAGATGATGCAGTTATTATTTGATTATTCTTCTGCTTTACTGATGTGATACTGCTTTCTTTTGTATTCTGCACTGGTGTTTGTGCTGCTGCCATATTATTATCTGTATTAGTTTTTTCCATATTTTCTTTTGAAGAAACATTTGCACTTGCAGATGAATATGTGTTTTCATCAATATTTACAGTAGTTTTTTTGCTTTCATTTTCATTTATGCTGGCAGTTGTATTTTCTGTGTTTTCTTTTGAACTTATTTCAGTATTTTTCTGGCTGTTTAATTCTTTTCTTGCATCATTCATCATCTGTCTTGCTTCTGAGGCTACTTTTTGGTCCTGACTTGATGGATCAGCAGGGGCAAGAGCTGCTTTGATAACTACCTGTGCTTTTGCAATAGTTGCTTCTGGGTCATCAGCAACAGGGGAAGTGTCTATATTTACACTGCCGCCAACTGCATACTGTTTCCCGTCTGGTCCAGTCTGATAATCATAGCTTGCACCACCCTTAACATAAGAACCGCCTGCTGCAATATGTGCCTGCTCATGAGTTTTCACTTCTCTATCTCTTGATTTAAGTTTATCTACTTGTTTTTGTTCTTCTTCTGTAAGCTGTTTATCAGAGTTACTGCTTTTTTCTGGTCTTGATGCAAGTATTTCCTCACCAGTAAAATATGATATATTTTTATTATCATCAGAATTATTACTTAAAGTATTTTTATTATTTTCTTCATAACTATTTGATATTATTTGATTTTGTGTTTGTTTTTCATCTGTTGCTTTAATATTTTCTTGTGTTTGAGTGTTAGACACATTCTTATTGCTTGATGTTTCATACTGAGATGAAGTAACAGGAACATAATTGTAAAAAGAATTAGTTAAAGCAGAAACACTCATAATTTCTCCGCAAATAGTGGAAGAAATCAGGCGTGCTGCCTTAATATCAACCTGATGATATAATTTACTATCATAAATATAAACTACATTTTAATATTTTGCAAGTAAAATAATAATTTTATAGTGAAAAATGCTTTTTAGCTTTTTGTGCAAAAAAAGATTTATGTTGATGAATATATTTGTTGATTAAATTTGTTCATATTGCTTAAAAAATAATCAAAAATATATAGAACAAATGTTGTTATTTGCTAGATATATCAAGAAAAATTAAAAAAAATTAGATTTTATTTTTTAAACTACAGTGCATGTTGATATTGCATTTATATCTTATTGATAAATCATTATATTTTTATGCAAAGTTATAGTAAATGGATTTTTGTATAAAATAGTCTGCATAATATTTTTATGTTTTATATATAATATTTATTAAAAAATTATGTAAAACTAGATAAAATAGTAATTATTTAATATTTTTATAAAAAAATAATATATAAATATATATTTAAATTGCTTGACTAATTATAAAAATTTTATTACAAATGGGAAAGGATGACATATAATGTATTAAAATGTCATAATATGTATAAAGAGGGTCAAGTGGGTTTTTCAGGTAATTATCTGAATAAGTTTGATGAAGCTGGCAGATTAAGTCTTCCTGCAAAAATGCGTGAAGAGCTGCGTGCAGGCTTTGGCAATGATGCATTAATGGCATACTCCATTAATGGTATAGTGAAAATCTACCCAAAATCCGTTTATGATGTAAATATGAAAAATATGCATGAAGCAGCAAAGCAGAATGCAAATGCATATAAAATATTTAGAATATTAAGTTCATCAGCTTTTGCTGTAGAAATAAACAGCTCAGGCAGAATGAATATACCTGCACAAATAAGACAGAGTGCTGATTTAAAAGAAGAATGTTATGTTATTGGTTCTTATGATGTTATAGAGCTTTGGAATAAAGAAAAATGGGAAAAAGAAAGTGCTTCTTTTGATTTAGCATTAGAAGATAATGCTGCTGTTTTATCAGGTTTTATGGATATGATTGTTTCGGAGTAATATAAGTGCATATCTCCGTTTTGTATTATGAGTTAATTGATAGTTTAAATATTTCTGCTGATGGTATATATGTTGACTGCACTGGCGGTGGTGGAGGCCATGCTGGTTTGCTGCTTGAAAGGCTTGGAGAAAATGGCAGGCTTATTATCTTTGACAGGGATATAGATGCTGTTGCAAGGCTTAATAGTAAGTTTGCAGAAGATAGAAGAGTAGAAGTTGTGCACAGCAATTTTGCAGATATTGATACTGCTCTTTTAAGCAGAAATATTGAAAAAGTAGATGGGATATATGCAGACTTTGGTGTATCATCCTTTCAGCTGCAAGAGGCTGAGCGTGGGTTTTCTTTTAGAAAAGACGGCCCGCTTGATATGCGTATGGATACTACTTGTGGAGAACCTGTAAGTGAAATCATCAATACTTATTCTGAAAGTAACCTTTCTACTATAATTTATAAATATGGTGAAGAAAGGTTTTCACGCCAGATTGCCTCAGCAGTGATAAAAAGGCGTGCTGTTAAACCATTTGCTGCAACATTAGATTTTGCAGAAGTTGTTAAAGGTGCTATACCTAAAAAATTTCATAAAAAAGGCATAAACCCTGCAACAAAAACTTTTCAGGCTTTTCGTATTTTTGTAAATGGAGAGCTTGATGCAGTAGAAACATTAATGAGTAAAGTATCTTCTCTATTAAAAACTAATGGACGGTTTGCTGCTGTTTCATTCCATTCATTAGAAGATAGAATAGTAAAAGAATGGCTTAATCATTATGCAGCACCATGCACATGTCCTGACAGTTTTCCAGTATGTGTATGTGGTAAAGAGCCAGAGATGAAAGTAATAACTAGAAAACCTATTGTTCCAAGCGAGAAAGAGGTAATGCATAACCCTCTTTCACGCAGTGCAAAATTAAGGGTAGGAGAGAGAATATAATGAGAGTAATAAGTCAAGAGAGAGTATCGGGCATAGGTATATCACTTGCCCCTGTTATGGTTATCAGCACATTAATTTTCGTATTTTGTATGGCAATACTTATGATATTTCGTCAGCACTGTATAAGTGAAGGTTATAAAATATCAGAGCTTGCTAATGAGCTTGATAGAAAATCTTTGCATTATGAAGCAGTTTCTCAAAAATATTCTGATGCTTTAAGGTGGGAAGTGCTTTTTAATAAGGCAGAAGAAATGGACTTTATTTTTCCAGTAGGCGGTAAAGTTTATTATGTTCAAAAGTAGCACAATATTTAAGCTTTTCAGCATATTTTCATTTGTTATATTTGGAATAGTATTTCTCAAGCTTTTTTATTTGCAGGTAATACAGGGCGAGAAATATGAGAAAATGGTGGAAGTTCAGAGTGATCCAAGACTGTCTGTATTTACTGACAGAGGATATATTTATGACAAAGACGGCAGGCTTTTAGCAAGGAATAAAAGTGCAGGCTCTCTTTATGCTTATAGAAAAAATATACCAAATAAATATAATTTTTTCAAAGCATTAGAAGAAAACGGCATAAAAGTAAGCCAGAAAACTAAAAAAGCATTAAAAGAAACAGATTCATTTACATGGATTGCAAGACAGATAGATTTAGAAAAAGCAGAAAAACTTGCGGGTAAGATTCAAGGTCTTGAATATTTTGTTGAAGATGCAAGATTTTATCCACAAGGCTCTTTGATGGCAAATATTGTGGGGTTTACTGGCTCTGATAATATTGGCAGAAGTGGTATAGAATACTTTTTAAATAGTAAATTAGAAGGTAAAAAAATAAATGTTACAAGTATAAAAGATTCTAGAAGAAAAGTTATTCTTTTTGAAGATAAAGGAGAGCTTGCAAAGCCTGATACTCAGGTATATTTAACATTATCATCAAGAATACAGGCTGGAGCTGAGCATATATTAAGAGAAGGTGCAAAAGTATTTGGAGCAAAAAATGGCTCTGTTGTAGCAATGGATATAAAAACTGGGGAAATAATAATTTCTGCTAATGTAAACAGCTTTAACCCGCATATTTACTGGAAATATCCAAGTGCATACTGGAGCAACCACAGTTTTAATTATGTTTTTGAGCCCGGCTCTATTTTTAAATCTGTAGCATTCAGTTATCTGCATAATAGTGATAAGCTTGACAGAAACAGGCTGATAGATACAAGTAAAAAAATAACTATTGGAAAATATACTTATTCTGATACAAAATATTACGGCACATTAACTGTTGATGAAGTTTTTACTCATTCAAGTAATATTGGTATGACTCAGCTTATTAGAAATGAAAATAATAATAAGCAGAGTTTTTATGATTTTTTAATAAAATCAGGTTTTGGCGATAAAACTGGTATATATGGAGCAAGCGAGGAAGCAGGTATTATTAAGCCTGTTTCAGCATGGTCAAAAACAAGCCTTACTTCTATGGCAATAGGTTATGAAGTCCTTGTTACTCCATTGCAGGTAGTTCGTTTTTATGGGGCTCTTGCAAATAATGGCATAATGGTAAACCCTAAAATAATATCTAAAATAGTAAGGGGTAATGAGATAGCGATACCAGAGCATGTTGAAACTCAAGTTTTATCAAAGGAAACTGCAAGCTATATGCTTGATTTAATGCAGAAAACTGTTGAAGACGGCACAGGGCAGAAAGCAAAAACTCAATTAACAAAAATAGCTGGTAAAACAGGAACGGCAAGAGTGTATGATAATAAAGCAGGTGCTTATTCTACTCAAAACTATTCTGCAAGTTTTGCAGGAGTTTTTCCTGCAGAAAATCCAAAAGTAGCTATGATAGTAGTGTATGAATCACCTAGAAGCTCAATATATGGCGGCTCAACTGCTGCAAATATTTTCAGGCAGATAGCAGAGTTTGTTTCTACTGAAAAACATTATTTTGAGCCGGAAATAGAGGTGGCAGCAAATGAAAATTAAAGAGCTGGTATCAAAATTAAACCCAGTAAAAGTTAATTACTGTGGCAAAGAAAATATAGAAGTTAAAAATATTGCTCAAGATTCTAGAAATCCGAAAGGCACAGTATTTTTTGCATATAAAGGTGAAAGTTATAATTCTAATAAAGATGCAGAAAATATATATAAAAGCGGTATGGCGGAATTTATTATATGCGAAGAAGATTTAGGTGATAATATCGCCCATGCAGTTATAAAAAATGGCAGGAAGCTTTTGGCTGCTGCTGTATCAGCTTTTTATAATGAGCCTATGAAAAAATACTGCTCTATGGCAGTAACTGGAACAAATGGTAAAACTACTTCCACATATATTATGGAAAGTATTTTTCATGAAGCAGGTATGAAAACATGCAGAATAGGCACTACTGGCATTATGATAGATGATGAGTTTGTAGAAATTGATAATACTACACCCTCTCCTGAGCTTGTATATTCAAGCCTTGCCCGCGGACTAGAAATCGGCTGCACAGCTCTTACTATGGAAGTATCAAGCCATGCACTTGCACAAGGCCGCATAAATGGTGCTTTTTTTGAAATAGCAGTGTTTACTAACTTAACAGGCGACCATTTAGATTTTCATAAAAATATGGAAAACTATTTTGAAGCAAAAGCACTGCTTTTTACTGATACTTACAGCAAACACAGAGTTATAAATGTAAGAAATGAATATGGTAAAAAATTAGCAGACAGAATAAAAGAAAACTTAATTACTTTTAATATTTTTGATAATAATGCAGATATTTTTCCAGTAAAATATACATCAACAGTGTATGGAATAGATGCAGAAATATCTGTATTTGGTAAAATAATAAATATTCATTCTATGCTTATAGGTGAATATAATTTAGAAAATATTTTAGGAGCAGTGGGTGCAGCTTATTCATTAGGAATAAGTTTAGATGATATAGCAAAAGGTATAAAAAACCTTAAAAATGTGCCGGGCAGGCTGGAGAAATTTAGTAATAAAAATATTACTGCATTTGTAGATTATGCACATACTGATGATGCTATTGTTAATGCCATCTCATCACTCAGGCAGGTAGCAGGCGGCAGAATAATCACAGTATTTGGAGCAGGTGGCGATAGAGATACTGCAAAGCGTCCTAGAATGGCTTATGCTTCCACAGAGCTTTCAGATATTACTATCATTACAAGCGATAATCCACGAACAGAAGACCCGCTTAAAATAATAGATGATATTGTAAAAGGTGTTAAGCAGGGCAGCAAATATTATGTAGAAGCAGATAGAGAAAAAGCTATTGCAAAAGCTGTATCTATTGCAAAAGAGCATGACATTATATTTATTGCAGGCAAAGGGCATGAAGATTATCAGATTATAGGAAAAAATAAACATCATTTTGATGACAGACTTGTAGTGCAGAAATATCTTGGAGCATTATAATGAAAGTATCAGATATTTTAACAAAAGTTCCTGTTATAAAGAGTGATATAGTATGTGATGAAGAAGTAAACGGTGCTTTTCTTGATTCCAGACTTGTGCATCGCGGCTCACTTTTTTTTGCATGCTGCGGTGAAAATGCAGATGGGAATTTATATGCTCAAACAGCATTAGATAAAGGTGCTGTTGCAGTTATTATGGATAATGAAAGCATATATAATGAAGTGCATGGCAATAAATTATTAGTTAATAATACTTTGGAATTTATGCAGCAGTTAGGAAGATACAGGTTTGATGAACTGCATAATTCAAATAAAATAGTGATAGCTGTTACAGGTTCCTTTGGCAAAACAGGAATGAAAGAAATGCTTAAATACATTTTCAGCCAGAATGAAAGAGTATATGCAACAGAGGGCAATAAAAATAATATGCTTGGTGTTATGCTTACAGGCTGTGGAATAGATGATAATGCTGGCACAATAATAATAGAGCTTGGTTCAAATAATTTTGGAGAAATCAAAGAGTTAACAGAAATTGTCCGCCCAAACACAGCAATAGTTACAAGTGTAGGGCATGCTCACATTGGCAGATTTAAAACATTTGAAAGGCTGCTGTTTGAAAAAATGTCTATAAGTGACGGCTTAACAAAGGACGGCGAATTTATTATACCTACAAAACTGACACCATTTGTTCCAAAAGGAGATTTTAAATTTAGAACTTTTGGAGAAAGTGCATTTTCAGGCATAAGAATAACAGAATATAAGCACCATGGCGAATATATTACATTTAAAACAAGTTTAACTGAAAAAGAGTTTAGGATAAATCATCCATATATGCATATTGCAGAAAACTCGCTTTGTGCCATATATGCAGCACTTTTATCAGGTATTGATGAAGAAAAAATTTTTGCTGGTCTTATAAATTATAAATTACCAAAAGGACACGGCAGTTTTGAAAATATTGGTGATATATTTTTAATTGATGACAGCTATAATGCAGGGTTTGAATCTTTTATAAAAAGCACAGAAAGCCTGCATTTAATTAATAAAACACCAAAATATGCAGTATATGGTGAAATGGGTGAAATAGAAGGGTATGAAGAAGAGCTTTATAATGAAATTACTCAGCTTGCTTTTTCTTATCCTGATATTAATTTCTACCTTACAGGGCAAAGCTATGCAAAAGCAAAAGAGCTTGAAAACAGAAAAATATTTTTAACAAAAGATGACTGTATAAAAGCAGTAAAAGAAATAAAAAACGGTGTAGTTATAGTAAAAGCTTCAAGAGCTAAAAAATTTGAAGATATAGTAAAAGTAGTAAAAGAGAAGTAGGAGCAGAGTATGCTTTATAATTTATTATACCCGCTTTCATCACAGTTTACATTTCTGAATGTATTTCAATACATTACATTCAGGACTATGTTTGCAACACTCACAGCCTTAATCATTACAATGCTTATAGGCGACATTGTTACAGATATGCTGAAAAGGTGGAAGCTCTCACAAATAACAAAAGGTTATGAGCCAAAACGCCACAAAGCAAAAGAAGGTACCCCAACTATGGGCGGTATAATGATTATAGGCACAACAATGATTTCTACATTATTATGGGCAGATGTTACTAACCATTATATTATACTGCTTTTAATATTATTTACAGGCTTTGGAGCAGTAGGGTTTGCTGATGACTATGTGAAAACTATTAAAAGAAACCCTGAAGGCTTAAAAGGCAGAACAAAACTTGTATATGAAATTATTATATCTACAATTGTAGTTTATTTATTAATAATGCTTGATAATTCTGGTAAAGTAACAAGCATAACTTTACCATTTTTTAAAAATTTTATAATAGATGTCAGCTGGTTTTATCTGCCATTTGCTGTATTTGTAATAGTTGCATGCAGTAATGCAGTAAATTTAACAGATGGCTTAGATGGGCTTGTTACAGTGCCAGCTATTACTGCTTTTGCGGTTTATGGTTTATTTGCATACATTATGAGTAACTATACATTTACAAACTACTTATATCTGCCGCATCTTCCTCAGACTGGGGAGCTTGCAGTATTCTGTGGTGCAATGTTTGGTGCAGGGCTTGGGTTTTTATGGTTTAATACATTTCCTGCAACTATTTTTATGGGTGATGTAGGCTCTCTTTCAATAGGCGGCTCATTAGGCTTAATTGCATGTATGGTTAAACAGGAAATACTGCTTGTTATTGTTGGCGGGTTATTTGTTATGGAAGCATTATCTGTAATATTACAGGTAGGTTATTTTAAAATAACACATGGTAAAAGGCTTTTTAGAATGGCACCACTTCACCACCATTTTGAATTAAAAGGCTGGAGTGAGCCGAAAATTATTATCAGGTTTTGGATAATTACATTTATACTTGCAATACTTGCAATAAGCACACTTAAATTAAGGTAGGTAAAAGTATGAAAGCTGCAATTATAGGATATGGCAAAAGCGGTGCCGCAGCAGAAAAATTATTAAGATTAAAATGCTTTGAAAGTATTGATATTTTTGATGATAAAAATGAGAAGTATGCAGATATTGCAGAATATAAAAATGAATATGACTTAATTTGTGTAAGTCCTGGTATTGATTTAAATAAATATACAAATATATGTGGCAATATTACAAGTGAAATAGAGCTTGCCTATGAAGAAATGAATAAGAATGCAAAAATTATTGCAATTACTGGCACAAATGGCAAGTCAACTACTACACATATAACTGCTCAGATAATAAATAATGCAGGCCTAAAAGCTGCTGCATGTGGAAATATTGGCTATCCTTACGGAATGGCAGTATTAGAAAAAGATGCTGATGTATATGTAATAGAGTTATCAAGCTTTCAAATAGAGCTTTTGAAAAAATTTAATGCTGTTTCAGGCTGTATTATAAATGTTACACAGGACCATTTAGACAGATATAAAACTATGGATAAATATTATAAAGCAAAACTTATGCTTTTAGATTTTATAGATAAAGATGGTTTGTTTGTAACAAATACTGATGAAATAATAAAAGCAGAAGTGCAAAAGCATAATATAAAAACTACATATATTGATGATGATTTAATAAACTATCCAAAATATAATGGTAAAATATTAGATTTTGGTAAATTTAAGATAGATACTTCTAAATTTAAACTGTTTGGAAAACATAATCTTATAAACTTATCCTATGCCTTAACTATGGCAGATAAAGTTTGTGATTTCAAAGGAGATGTTTCTGATTTGTTGGAAAATTTAACAAGTATGCCCCACAGAACTGAATTAATAGCAGAAACTGGTGGTGTAAAGTGGATAAATGACTCTAAGGCAACAAATGTAGATTCTGTTTATACTGCACTGCAAAGCATAGAGAAACCATCTATTTTATTGATAGGCGGCAGAGATAAGAAAAGTGATTATAAACCACTGGTTGATTTAATAAATAAAAACATAAGCAAAGTTTGTTATTTTGGTGAAGCAGCTGATTTAATAAAAAATCAGATTTCATCATTTTTAAAAGATGTAGAAGAAGAGTGCTTTGACAGTTTAAAAAACTGTATAAAAACACTTGCAGAAAATACTAAATCAGGCACAACCGTATTACTTTCCCCAGCCTGCACAAGTTTTGATGAATTTAAAAGCTATGAAGACAGGGGTGTAAAATTTAAAGAGTATGTGCTTGAATATACTAAATAGTGGGTAAGTATATGATAAATATTAAAGATATTCGGTTTCAAATACTTAGCATTTGTGCACTGCTTATTATGATAGGACTTATTTTTATATATAATACAAGTGCACCGCAGGCAATCAGGCTTGAAAGACATGAGCTTTATTTTTTTATTAAGCAGTTTATACATGTAATTATAGGCTTTATAGCTTTAATGGCAGCATATAAAATACCTTTGAATTTTTACAGAAAGTTTGTAATGCCAATATTTTTTGTAACATTAATTCTTTTAATTGTAGTGTTTTTTATGCCGGGAGCAAATGGTGCAAAAAGGTGGATATATCTTCCTTTTGTAACTTTTCAGCCATCAGAGATAGCAAAGTTTACAGTTGTGCTTTATTTAGCCCATTATTTAGATAAAAAAAATGATAAAATGTGGGATTTTATGACTGGGTTTCTGCCAGCTACACTGCTTGTTGGTATTTTGGCAGCTTTAATTATTGTAGAGCCTGATTTTGGAACAACTACATTAATAGTTATTGTAGCTTTTACAATGTTTATAGTTGGCGGAGCAAGGCTTACCCATATTTTTGGAATAGTAGGTATAGTTATTCCTATATTAGTTGCGGCACTGCTTGCAGGGGAATACAGAAAAGCAAGGCTTTTAAACTTTTTAGACCCATGGCAGGACCAGTATGGTGTAGGTTATCAGCTAATTCAGAGCCTTGCCTCAGTTGGCAGTGGTGGTTTATTTGGCAGAGGGCTTGGAAATTCTACACAAAAACTTTTTTTTCTGCCTGAAGCACATACTGACTTTATATATGCAATTATTGCAGAAGAAACTGGGCTTATTGGAGCAAGTATAGTTTTTCTTATAATAGTATTTTTATTCAGGAAAAACTTACAGGCTGCTTTTATACATGAAGATAAATTTAAAAGACTGCTTGTATTTGGTCTTTCATTTTTGATATTTGTGCAAAGTTTTGTGCATGTATTTGTTGTTATAGGACTTCTTCCTACAAAAGGTTTAACACTGCCTTTTGTTTCTTATGGCGGCTCAGCACTTGTGGTTACAATGTTTTTCATAGGTGTTATTTTAAGGTCAATAGATGAGGCAGAAGTGCAATGAAAGTAATATTTGCAGGTGGCGGCACCGGCGGGCATTTATATCCTGCTGTTGCAATTAGTGAACAGTTAAAAAAAAATAATATAAATTACTACTTTATGGTATCAGACAGGGGCATAGAAAGGAATATTTTAAGACCATTAAACTGTCAGTTTGAAGAACAGAAAGTGTCTGCTTATATGAACCAGTCTGTAACTGGCAAAATAAAAGCATTGTTTAATATGATAAAAGCTACAGGCAGAGCATTAAAAGTAGTGCAGAAAGGTGATAAAGTAATATTAACAGGCGGGTTTGCTGCTGCACCATCTGCAATAGCTGCTGTTTTAAAAGGCTGTGATTTATATCTGCATGAGCAAAATAGTGTAATGGGGCTTGTAAATAGAATTTTTGCAAGGTTCAGCAAAAAAGTATTTTTATCATTTGAAAATACTAAAAATGCAAAAGGCAGCTTAATAGTTACCGGCAACCCTGTAAGAGAGGTTTTTTATAATACTGCACCTAAAAAAGATTATACTGGCAGGCTGCTTATTTTAGGCGGCTCTCAGGGCAGCAGAAAAATAAATAAATTAATTTCTTCATCAATTGATGAAATAATGTCATTAGGCTTTAATGTTACACATCAGTGTGGAGCAAAACTTTTTGATGAAACAGTGCAAATGTATGGCAGCAAGATTGATGAATATAAGGAAAGGCTTATTTTAAAGCCTTATATAGAAAATGCAGTTGATGAAATGAGTAATGCTGATATTATAGTTTCCCGCTCTGGAGCAGGGGCTGTTTTTGAAATAAAAGCATTAAAATGCCCTGCAATATATATTCCATTTGCTGCAGCAAGTGAAAATCACCAGTATTATAATGCTTTAGAAGAAAAAGAAAAAGGCTGCTGCATAATACTTGAAGAAGATAAGGCAGGGACTGCATCACTAAAAGATGCTTTAAATGAGATAAAAGAAAATATTACAGTTTTCAGGGACAATTTAGAAAAAAGCCCTGTGCAGAAAAGCAGCGAAATAATATTTAAAGAATTAGAAATTATATAGATGGAGTGTAGAATTGAATAGTGTATTTGGCAGATTTTCCCATATACATTTTGTAGGTATAGGCGGCATTGGAATGAGCGGTATTGCTGAAGTGCTGCATAATATGGGATTTAAAGTAAGCGGCTCAGATATAAACGAAAATGCTAATGTCAAAATGCTTAGAGAGATGGGTATTAAAATAAGCATTGGTCATGATGAATCAAATGTTGAATATGCAGATGTAATAGTTTATACAAGTGCAGCCCGTGATGATAATCCAGAACTTGTTAGAGCCAGACAGGAAAGAAAGCCTGTTATTAAGCGTGGAGAAATGCTTTCTGAACTTATGAGATTAAAGTTTGCAGTAGCTGTTGCAGGCTCTCATGGCAAAACTACAACTACTTCTATGGTGGCAGAGATTGTCAAAGCTGCTAAATTAGACCCAACAATATTAATAGGCGGCAGATTAAACAGCACTAACAATAATGCAAGCTATGGTAAAAGTAACATAATGATTGCAGAAGCAGATGAGAGTGACAGGTCCTTTTTAATGCTTTATCCATCTATTGCTGTTATTACAAATATAGATTATGAGCATATGGAAAGTTATAAAGATTTTGATGATGTAAAAGAAAGTTTTACAGAGTTTGCTAATATGGTGCCATTTTATGGAACAAGTGTTTTATGTATTGATAATAATAATGTGGCAGATATAATACCAAACATTACAAAAAGATTTATCACTTACGGCACAAAGGCACAAGCTGACATTAGAGCAGTTAATATTAAAAAAGACGGTTTTAGTGTATCTTATGATGTTAAAAAAGGTGAAGATATTTTAGGGCATATTGAAATAATGCTTCCGGGGGACCATATTGTATTAAACTCTCTTGCAGCATTAACAGCAGCTATGGAAATGGGTATAGAGTTTGACATAATTGCAGAAACTCTTAAAAACTTTTCAGGTGTTCAGAGAAGAATGTCTATAAGATATAAAAGTGAAAAATATATTGTGATAGATGATTACGGCCACCACCCAACAGAGATTGCAACCACATTGAAAGCTGTCCGTGAAGCAAGCCCTGAAAGCAGTATTGTTGTTATATTTCAGCCACACAGATATACAAGAACAAGGGATTTAATGAGCGATTTTGCAAAATGTTTTATGGATGCAGATAAACTTTATATCACAGATATATATGCAGCAAGTGAAAAAGCTATTGAAGGCATTGTGGCAGAAAAATTAATTGCAGAAGTGAAAAATCATGGATTTAAAGATGTTTCTTATCTTCCAAATTTAAATGATTCGCTATCTGATTTTGATGATAATAATGAGAAACATACTATTATTATGACTTTTGGTGCAGGAAGCATAACTAATTTTTCATATATAATTGCAGATTATTTAAAAGAAAGGGGCAAATAATGGATAAAAACAGTAAAATATGTGTTATTTACGGTGGAATGAGTGCAGAAAGGGAAGTGTCTCTTAAAAGCGGCAAAAATATGGCGGACGCTCTTTTAAAAAATTTTCCTAATGTGTCGTTAATAGATGCAGATTTTTCTTTGGCTGAAAAATTAGCAGTATTAAAACCTGATTTATGTGTCATAGCTTTACATGGCACATACGGAGAAGATGGCTGTGTTCAAGGTATGCTTGAAATGATGGGAATACCTTATACTGGTGCAGGAGTTGCTGCAAGTGCTGTTGCTTTTGATAAACTTTTAGCAAAACATACTTTTATAGATTATGGACTACCTACACCAAAATATACTATTTTAAAGGAAGATGACAAGCAGCCTCCATTTATGCCATGTGTTGTAAAACCAGCAAGGCAGGGTTCAAGTATAGGTATTAGAATAGTAAAAGATATAAAAGACTATGCAGCAGCTGTTGAAGAAGCATTTAAATATGACAGTAAAGTATTATGCGAAGAATTTATAGAAGGTAAAGAGCTGACTATTCCTGTTATGGATATGCAGGCATTTCCACCTATATGGATACGACCTAAAAAAGGCTTTTACAACTATGAAAATAAATATACTGCTGGTATGACAGAATATCTGCTTGATACTGGTTTAAGTTCATCAAGGCTTAAAAGTTTAAAAAAACTTGCAGTAAAAGCATATAGTGCATGTGGCTGCAGGTCTATGGCAAGAATAGATATTATTGCAACAGATAGAAAATTTTATGTAATAGAAGTAAATACTATTCCTGGTATGACTGCCACATCATTAGTGCCAAAATCTGCCAGTAAATTAGGTATTTCTTTTGAAGATATTGTAAAAAGAATTGCAGAAAGTGCATCACTTGATAATAAATAAAGGAAGGGGATAAGATAATGAAAGGCGGCATTATCAAACTTGTATTATTATCAGGGTTTGTTTTTGGTGTAGGCTTTGGAGCTGCAACAGTAGTTAATAAAATAAAGCAGACTAATGTGTTTGTCATTAAAAGTGTAGAAGTGCAGGGAGTAATCAATGCAGACAGACAGGCTATTAAAAAGATAGGCACAAAGTTTATAGGGCTTAATCTTTTTGACAGCAGGCTTAAAGAAACTATTGTTTCAGATGACCCATGGGTGCAGCGAATAATAGCAAGCAAAGTATTACCTGATAAAGTTAATTTAATAGTTTATGAGGAAAAGGCTTTATTTCCTTTTAAAAACAGGCAAAACAAATGTTTTGTATTTACAGGCAGCGGCAAAGAAATGTCTTTTACCTGCAATAATGTAAATATAAAAACAGCAAATAAAATTCATTTTGATAATGCTATGAAATTTGCTGCTATATTAGAGCAGATGCCGGAACTTAGGGATAAACAGATAACCTTAAAAGATTACAGTTTTGAAGTTGTAATGGGTAATGAAGTGCTTCGTTGTCCTTATGATTATGAGCTTTTGAAAAATAATTATGTATTATATGAAAATACAATTAAAGAAAGATATAAAAGCATAGAATATGCTGATTTAACTGTAAATAACAGAATATATGTAAAGGGGGTGCTCCATGCCTCATAAAGATAATATATATGTAGGTCTGGATATTGGCACAACAAAAATATGCACAGTTGTTGCCCGCCAGAATGCAGAGGGTGGTATTGATGTTATTGGGCTTGGTTCTGCTCCAAGCACAGGTATTCGCAAAGGTGTTGTTATAAACATTGATTCTACTGTTAAAGCAATAAAAGATTCTGTTGCTATGGCAGAAAGAATGAGCGGTGTAACGATTAAAAGTGTATGTGCAGGTATAGCTGGAGGCCATATTGAAAGTTTTAATGAAAATGGTGTTGTAGCTGTAAAAAATGGTGAAGTTACTGCCAACGATGTAGCAAGAGTAATAGAATCTGCTTCAGCTAAAAATATACCTGTAGGTTATGAAGTGCTGCATATTCTTCCACAGCAGTTTAAATTAGACGGACAGGATGAAATAAAAGACCCAATAGGTATGTGCGGTGTCCGTTTAGAAGTTGATGTGCATATAGTAACAGGAGCAGTTTCTTCGGCTGCAAATATTACAAAATCATGCTCAAAAGCAGGTATTGCAGTAGAAGATATTTATTTAGAACAGCTTGCGTCAAGCGAAGCAGTGCTGACTGATGAAGAAAGAGAAATCGGTGTATGTTTAATTGATGGCGGTGGTGGCACAACTGATATGGCTGTATTTAACAGAGGAGCATGCTATCACACAGCAGTTTTACAGATTGGCGGCAATAACTTTACAAGAGATTTAACAAGCGGTCTTTCTACAAGTGAAGCAGAAGCGGAAAAAATTAAAATAACAGAAGGCTGTGTATTAACTGACTTAGTAGGTGCTGATGAAGTGATAAGTGTGCCATCCGTTGGTGGCAGACCGCCAAGAACTATTTCTAAATCAGTTATGGCTCAAATATTGCAGTTAAGAGCAGAAGAAATATGCGAGCTGTTTTTAGGCGAGATTAAAAATAAAAAATTAATGGATATGCTGCCAGCTGGTGTTGTTATGACAGGCGGTATGTCAAACTTTAAAGGCATAGAAGAGCTTGCTTCACATGTATTAGGTTTAAATGTGAGAGTAGGTCATCCTGTTGGTATTGGCGGACTTTCTGATCAGGTAAATAATCCAATATATGCAACAGCAGTTGGGCTTGCAAAACTTCATGCAAAAAAAGGTCATTCCCAAAACCTTATAAGCAGTGATTACAGTGAAGACGGCTTATTTAAAAAAGTTGGGGACAGAATGAAAGACTGGTTAAAAGAGTTTTTCTAAAATTAAAGAGCAAATAAAAATAATATTAATAGAAGTTTAAAAGCTGTTATTTTTTTGGCGTTGAAAATAGCAGCAAAAGGGGATATTATAATGGACGATTTATTTTTAAATGAACAAATACCTTATGAAAATGGCGCAAGTATTAAGGTAGTAGGAGTAGGCGGAGCAGGTGGCAATGCAGTTGCCAATATGATTTCTGCAAATGTTGGAAATGTAGATTATATTGCAGTAAATACTGATGCTCAGGCTTTAAGAAAAAGTGGTGCAAATACATGCATCTTAATTAGTAAACTTGGTTTAGGTGCAGGCGGAAGACCTGAAAAAGGTAAAGAGTATGCACTTGAAGCTATTGATGAAATCAGAAACTCTATAAAAGATGCTGATATGGTATTTATTACTGCTGGTATGGGTGGCGGCACTGGCACTGGTGCTTCTCCTGTTATTGCAGCAGCAGCAAAATCACAAGGAGCATTAACTATTGCTGTTGTTTCTACTCCCGATTCTATGCTTGGAGAAGAAAAAGTAAATATTGCTCAGGATGGATTAAAAGAGTTAATGAATCATGTTGATTCATATATTGTAGTTCCAAATGATGGTATGCAGCAGGCAGGTCATAAATTAACATATAAACAGGCATTAAAAATGGCTGATGATGTTCTTCGTCAAAGTATTCAAGGCATTTGTGAAATAGCTAGCGGCAGTGGTCATATAAATATTGACTTTGCTGATATTAGAACAGCTATGGAGCATCAAGGCAAGGCTGTTATGGGTATAGGAACTGCAAGCGGTGAAAATAGAGCTAAACAGGCTTTTGAAAATGCATTAAAAAATCCGCTTTTATTAGATACAAGTATAAAAGGTGCTCATGGAGTGCTTTATAATATTTCTGGTCATGAAGATGATTTATTAATGGATGAAGTTGCTGAAATTACTAAATTAGTAAGAGAATATGTTGGAGAAGGCGGTAAAACATTAATTAAACAAGGTATTTTATATGACAACAGGACTGATGGAACTATATCTGTAACAATTGTTGCAACAGGTATTAATAATACAAAAAGTCATGAAAATTTAACAAAAGTAGATGAAATTAAAAAAGCTAAACCAACTGGTGCTGTTGTTACAAGTATGCAGGATAAACTTAAAAAAATATCAAAAGAAGACCGTAATCTGCAAGGTATAAGCAGCAGATTAAATGAAGATTATTTTGAAATACCAACATATTTAAGAAAACAAAACGACTAATATGAATATCGTCCATTTAATCAATGTGCGGTGGTTTAATGCTACCGCATGGTATGCACTAAGGTTAATAGAAAGTGGTATACTTGCAGGTGACAGAGCAGCTGCAGCAGGGCTGCCTGATTCTCCTGTAATTAATAAAGCAAAAGAATTAGGGGTGCAGACTGTTGAAGCACCTTTTACTTCTAATAACTTTTTTGACTTTTTTAAAAATCTTAGAAAAATACATAAGTTGATTAAGGACATTGATGCAGATACTCTTGTATGCCACAGGGGAGAAATGTTTTGGATAATCGCTCTTGATAAGTTTATATTTAGAAGAAAGTATAAACTTATAAGAGTGCGGGGCGATGTAAGGCCGCCAAAAACTGATATATTTAGTAAGTTTACTCATAATACTGCATGTAATCATATTATTACTTCTGCAGATTTTATAAGAACATTCTTTATAGAAAAACTTAAAACAAATGCAAATTATATTGATACTATATATGGCGGAGTAAATAGAAGTGTTTTTTATAAAGATTATAAAAAACGCATAAATGTAAGGCAGCACTATAATTTTAAAGATGATGATTTTGTAGTAAGTGTTGTTGGCAGGTTTGACCCAGTAAAGGGTCATAATGTTTTTTTAAAAGCATGCAGCAGAGCATATAAAAATGGTTTAAAAGAATTAAAGATTATGCTGGCTGGCTTTCCTGAAAATATTAAACTTGATGAGATGCAGAAAATGGTAGAAGATAACGGATTAAATGATATTACTATTATTACTGGTAAAGTTGATGATATTACAGGAATTATGAATGCATCAGATTTAGGGGTAATATCTTCCTTAGGAAGTGAAGCGGTATGCAGGGTTGCTATGGAGTTTATGGCATGTGGTGTGCCTGTAATATCAAGCAATGCTGGAGTTCTTCCAGAAATGCTGCCACAGCAATACAGATATGATATATATGATGATGAAAGGCTTGCTTTTCTTATAACAGAAAAAAAAGGCTTTATTAAAATATATGACCAGAAAGATTTTTATAATGAATTTATAGAAAAAATCAATTTACATTCATAAACAGGCTCAGTATGACTTTTGTGTTATAAGATTATATTTATTCCTTACAATTAATACTCAAGAACTTTTGATAATACAATAAAAAAAGAGCTTCTTGAAAGCTCTTTTTCTTTATATAATTATTTCATTATTTTTAAATTTATTACAAATAAAATAATGGCAACACCTACAATTATCATTGCTATACCAAGCACAAGGCTGATATATACTGAAACTATTTTAGGAACAGCAGCAATTAAAAGTGCTAAAAGAATACCAGCAATGCCACCAGCCATTAATACTTTCCATGCAGGATAACTTCTTTTTTTCCATTCAACAGCTGTTACAACTGCGGTAACACTTTTTAATGCTATCCAAAAACCTACTAATAATGGAAGAAAATTTTCAAGAGCAGACTGGCTGCTTAATAGCATAACACCAATTAATATAGAAATACCACCCTCTATTAAATAGTAGATAGAGCCTTTAAAATCTCTTAAACTTATAAATAAAAATATATTTGCAAGCCCTGTAAAAATCATTAATATGCTTATAATCAGGGCAAATGCAGCCATTGTGCCTGCAGGATTCATTATAATAATTACACCAAATACTATAAGAAGCACTGCAAAAATAATACTTGTTAAATAGTTTGCTGACATAATATCTCCTTAAAAGTGGTATGAAAACCCAATGGTATATTTAAGCTGCTGCATATCAAGTGTATCTGATATACTGCCAATACCTGCTAAATCTAAATTAAATTTAGGATTTTGAGAATAAGTATATCTAAACTCAAAAAATGCACCCCATCTGCCGTCTTTTGTAAAAAGATATTCAACACCTGCAAATGCATCAACCCCTATTAACTGGCTGTTTTGTGTAAAATCATTATAGTAAACACCGTTATTTGTTCCGCCAGAAATATCAAATGCAGCAAAATTATATGATACACCAATACCTATCCATGCATTAACTATATTTGATGAGGTCATATAAGCAACATTTAGTGCTACTGGTGCCATATTAGCCCTGCCTTTTATCTTCTGATTTTTTGTAGTGAAATCGCCGCCAATATAGTCTGCACTAAGTCCTATAGAGAAATTGCCCCAAAAGTCATTTAATATATTATAATATACAAAACCACCTCCACCGGGAGCTAAATCACCCCATTCATTAGAAATTCTGTCAGTTAAATTGCCAGTAATGGCTGCCATACCATACCTTTTTGCATAGCCATAATTATATGGCTTATTAGTTCTGTCATCTGCATAAGCAAAATTACAGGCAAATGATAAAGTAATAATTACTAAAAATAATTTTTTCATCTATATGTTTAGTCCTCAATTAAATCTGCAGGGTTTATTGGATACTGCCCAGTAAAACATGCAAAACAGAAATTATTATCTATAAGCACTTTTTTCATTCCTTCAAGAGAAATATATCCAAGAGTATCTGCTCCTATAAATCTTCTGATTTCATCTTCTGTATGTGTATTAGATATAAGCTCTTTTTTTGTTGGAGTATCTATTCCATAGTAACATGGATAACTTGTAGGCGGAGCAGAAATTCTCATGTGTATTTCTTTTGCTCCAGCATCACGAAGCAGTTTAACTATTTTTTTACTTGTAGTTCCGCGGACAATAGAATCATCAACAACAACTATTTTTTTACCTTTAATAAGGTTTCTAACAGGGTTAAGTTTTACTCTGACACCAAAATCGCGGATATTTTGTGATGGCTCAATAAATGTTCTGCCAACATAGTGGTTCCTGATAATACCAAGCTCAAAAGGGATTTTACTTTCTTCAGAGTAGCCAATAGTTGCAGTAATACCAGAATCTGGCACGGGTATAACAATATCTGCATCTACTGGACATTCTTTTGCAAGCATCTTGCCAAATCCTTTACGCACTTCATAAACAGACTGACCAAACATAAAAGAATCAGGTCTTGCAAAATATACATGTTCAAAAACACATGGTGCAGGGTTTTCTACTTTACCATTAGGAAAGTATGATTTTACACCACTTGCGTCAACAACAACCATTTCGCCCGGCTCTACTTCTCTAACAAAATGGGCATCAATTAAGTCAAGAGCAACTGTCTCGCTTACAAATACATAGCCGTCTTTCATCATACCCATAGCAAGCGGGCGGACACCGTGTGGGTCTCGCATAGCAATAAGTTTATTATCAGCCATAAATACCATAGAGTATGAGCCTGTAATTTGAGTCATAACATTAGAAAGGGCTGTAATAAAGTCTTCATTTTTTAATCTTTTAGCAAGCAGGTGCATAATAGTTTCAGAATCTGTTCCAGTAGAGAAGATTACACCATCTTGTATAAGCTGCCTGCGGATTTTAAAAGCATTTATTAAATTGCCATTATAAGCAAGAGCACAGTCACCAATTGGCAGTTCTGCTATTATTGGCTGAAGATTTCTTGTTGAAAAAACACCATCTGTAGGGTATCTGTTATGACCAATAGCTATTTTGCCATGTAGTTTTTTAAGACGCTTTTTTGTATAAACATCTGCAACTAAACCTTCTCTTTTTTCTGAATTAATATGTTCACCATCATAGGCAGCAATACCTGTGCCCTGCTGACCTCTATGCTGCAAGGCATATAAGCATAAGTAAACTAAATTAGCAGCCTCATGGTTGCCATATACACCAGCTATTGCACATTCATCATAAAATTTATCTGCACCATCAATCACTATAACACCTTTATAATTATTTGATTTATCTATATATCATAAGAGAATATAAATGTCATTAAATTTTATAAAAAATAATTGCTTTTTTTCATATTTAGTAGTAGTAATTTGAAAAATAATACTTAAAAACAGTAACTAGAAATCTATGGTGTTTTATGGCACTTATTAAAAATAGAAAATTTGCTTTAACATTATTTTGTATAGCTGCCTTATATTCCACATGGGGTGTTGTATATCTTAGTATAAAGTTTGCTCTTGTTTCTTTTCCGCCAGTTTTGCTTTCAAGTATAAGATATATGTCCGCAGGCTCTATATTTCTGCTTTGGTCATTTTTTATAAAAAAAGACAGGGCATTGCCTGCAAAAACACAGTTTATTACTATTTTCTTTGCATCATGTATGATGATAGTAATAGGTGGTGCATTTTTAAATATATCAGGTCTTTACATTAATTCTGGCACTATTGCTCTTTTAATGGGCTCTACCCCTTTATGGATGGTTGTAGTAAGCTGGTTTCTTGGGTATGACAAAAAGCCTTCTGCATCTGTCTTTGCTGGATTAATTGGCGGCTTTATTGGTGTTGGAGTGCTTGCTGTATCAACTGGTATTTTAGGCGGGTCTAATGCTGTTTTAGGCATTATAACTATATTTATATCTATGGCAGGCTGGGTGGCAGGCTCTATTTTTTTAAAACACAGGCATTCTGATATGGATATGATTAAAAGTCTGGGCTTTCAAATGGTTACAGGCGGTTTAATAATGTTTGGCATATCTTTTTTAACAGGGGAGTGGGCTGGCTTTGATATATCAGAGATTACATTAAAAGCATTTTTAAGCACTCTGCATTTAATATTTTTTGGCTCAATTATAGGTTATACTTGTTATGTATGGCTTTTATATAATACCCCTACTCATATTGCTATTTCTTATGCTTATGCAGAGCCTGTTGTGGCAGTTGTTGTGGGAGCTTTATTTGGTGGAGAGCCTATTAACCGCATAACTATATTTGCTTGTGTTTTTATAATAATCTCTGTATTTTTTGTTATAAGAGATAAAAAATAAAATTAAAAAAATTTTGAACTTAATATTATTATTTATGTCATTTTTATATAAGAGGGATAAAATGAGTGATGCACAGGTTATTGAACAAGTTTTAAATGGCGATACAGGTGCCTTTGAAATTTTAATATTAAAATATCAGTCGCAGATATTTTATTCTGCTTTAAATATAGTAAAAAATAAAGAATATGCAGAAGATATTTGTCAGGATGCTTTTTTAAAAGCATATCAAAAACTTGATACTTTAATGGATAAAGAGCATTTTTATCCATGGTTAAAACGCATAGCAGTTAATCTTGCCCTTAACCACTATGAAAGAGATAAAAGAATAGTGGATATGGAAGATGAAGAAAGTGAAGTGGATTATTTTGACAGGTTGACAACTGGCGAATGTCCTGAAGACTATATTATTAAAGATGAGCTTAAAAAATATGTTAAATTTTTTGTAGACGGTCTGCCTGACAAATTTCGCAATATTATCATTTTACGCGAAGTAGAAGATTTAAGTTATGAAGAAATAGCAGAGATGTTAAATATATCTTTAGGTACTGTTAGAAGCAGGCTTTTTAATGCAAGGCAGATAATAAAAGAAAGACTTATTAAACAAGGTCTTATAGACAACGCTTTTGCAGAAGCTAAATGAAATGGAGCATAATATGAAAAAAGAATGTGTAGATATTAGACCTCTTTTATATGCTTATATTGATAATGAACTTGCAGGTGAGCAAAGCAGTATTGTTACAAGTCATATTTCTGAATGTGAAAGCTGTAAAGCACAACTTGCGTCAATGTATAGAGTGCGTGATATGGTAAAATCAGTTTATGCACCAAAAGAAGATATTGATTTATCTAAAAAAATTATGGCAAATATTAAATTTAATAATAAATATGGTAAAATACAAACTACTAAAATAAAAGAGAATATGGAAGAAAAAACTGTCAATATAAATAATAAAGCAAAGCAGTCTTTGCCAAAAATAGTTGCTGGTAAAGTGCTTTATATTGCAGTTGCAGCTGCTGCTGTAATATTTGCTATTGCTGCAACTGTTACATATTTTGAAAAATCTAACCCTGTGTCTGTTGAAATGGCAAACCAAACTTATGATAAATTTGAAGATTATGTTTTAGAGCATTATACAAACTCTTATGCAGGTCCGTCGGCTCAGGCATCAGTGATTTCGGTAAATTTTGAAAAATGATTCGGTTTATTCTTTCCATAGTATTGCTTTTATCAACAGCAGGAAATATATTTGCTGCTGATAAAGCAGTTGTCTTTAAATGTTTAAATAAAAACAGGTATGAAGTCTATCTAAATCTGCAGGATGATTATAGAGCAGATTCTTCTATGCTTGGTTCTATTTCCCGCCAGCTTTTAAGGGGCTTTTTTTCAATAGATAGAATACCTGATAAATATTACAGTGTTGAGAAAATAGATAATATTTCTTATTTTGGCTTTGATATAACACAATATACTGTTATTCCAAAGGATAAAGACAGGTTTAGACAAATATTATGGCTTGATAACAGCGAGCGTATTGTAAAATTAGAAGTATATGATAATGTAAATACATTCATGTTTGCTTTCAGTGGCTTTGACTATATGAATGGAGCAATGCACAGCCGTCATCATAAAGGCATGGGGCATGGTATGGGCAAAGGAATGAAGCGAGGCACGGTGGGGGGGGGCTTAGGTGAGGAACGAGAAGGTCCTAATGGCTATCGTGGAAATGTAGCAGATAAATTTAAATTTTGGGATACTCCAGAGTTTTATCACGGGTTTAGACATTTCCACACAACAGTTTTTAATAGAAATGTTTTTGATTTATCATTTGAAGATGGGATAAACAGATTTTCAGTATTTATAAAACCAGCAGACAGGCAGATAGAGCCTGTAAGCACAATAGTTTATGGTAACTATTTATTCAGCAGAATAATAGATGATGTTGAATACACTGTATATGGCACAGTATCTTTTGGGTTTATGGAAGATATAATAAATCTTATCCATGAAAATATAAAAACAGTGATAGATACTGCATCACAAGGCGGCATTTTAACATCAGAAATTTATAATAAAAAATGATACCTTTCAAGGAGGAATTTTAATTAATGAAAAAATTATTTTTAGCAGCAATGCTTATTTTAGCTTTTACGGTAAATGCTTTTGCAATACCTTCTAGTTTTTCGCCTGTTGTAAAAAAAGCAGCTCCTAGTGTTGTAAATATAAGCACAACAAAAACTGTTACTCGCCAGATAGACCCATTTTTTCAGGATTTTTTTGGCGGTATGTTTGGTGGAACTCATCCATTTGGCTTTGGAAACAGTGGTCTGCAGAAATATAAATCTACTGCATTAGGCTCAGGGTTTATTATTGATAGAGATGGTTATATAGTTACAAATAACCATGTAATTGAAGGGGCAGAAGAAATTATTATTAAATTTCAAGATGATAGAGAGTTTAAAGCAGAAATTATTGGAACAGACCCGCTTACAGATTTAGCACTTTTAAAAATTGATACAAAAGGTGCAAATATTACGCCTATTTTATTAGGCAATTCAGATACAGCAGAAATTGGCGACTGGGTTGTGGCAATAGGTAACCCGCTTGGTCTTGGCGGCACAGTAACAGCAGGTATATTATCAGCAAAAGGCAGAGTGTTAGGTGATGGACCATACGATAACTTTATACAAACAGATGTTTCTATTAATCCCGGAAACTCTGGCGGTCCGCTTGTCAATATGGACGGGGAAGTAATAGGTATTAATACTGCAATTATCCAGTCAGCTCAAGGGCTTGGGTTTGCTGTGCCTGTAAATATGCTTAAAAATATACTGCCAAAATTGAAGAAAGATGGCAAGGTATATAGGGGCTGGGTAGGTATAGTTATGCAGCCACTTGATGAACAGCTTGCAGCATCATTTGGTTTATCTGATACAAAAGGTGTATTGATTGCAGATGTTACAAAAGGTGAGCCGGGAGATAAAGCCGGGCTTAAAGCAGGAGATGTTATTGTTGCAGTTGATGGCAGGCAGGCACAAACATCAAGAGAGCTTGCAGGTATTATTGGCTCAAAAAGTCCAAATGAAAGAGTTGTTTTAACAATTATCCGTGATGGAAAAAGGCAGAATATTACTGTAAGATTAGGAGAAAGACCAAGCAATAACCAAACAGCAGCAAATTATTATAATGTTAAGCCAAAACAAAGAGCTGGCGATATTGTTGTAAAAGATATAGATGCACAGCAGGCTAGAAAGTTAGGCATATCTAATGGGGTCATTATTACAAGCCTTAATGAAGATACTCAGGCATATAAAAAAGGTTTAAGAGAAGGTCATGTAATTGTTCTTTTAAACAACAAGGCTGTAAATAATGAAAACGATTTTTACAGAATTTATGATAAAATAAAAAAAGGTGATTTAATGGCAGTAAAAGTTGTGCTGCCTAACGGTTCAAACTTTATAGCATTTGCAAAATCAGAGTAATTTATTAAAATTAAATATTGATGTGATAAACTGCACTTAAACATTAATTTAAGTGCAGTTTTTTTAGATACTTCGCTTATAAGTCAAGCTCAGTATGACTAATGCAGGGACAAGGAAGTCCCGTCGTATAGCGTAAGCGATGGGAGCATTTACTGCGACCGAGCGTGGTTTTTCAAATTCAGGGATGAATTTGAAAATAAAATATAAATTAAGATACTTCGCTTATAAGTCAAGCTCAGTATGACTAATGCAGGGACAAGGAAGTCCCGTCGCATAGCGTAAGCGATGGGAGCATTTACTGCGACCGAGCGTGGTTTTTCAAATTCAGGGATGAATTTGAAAATAAAATATAAATTAAGATACTTCGCCTTTCAGGCTCAGAACGAGCCGTTTGAAAGTGAGCGACAGCCGAAATTGTTTTGGCAGAGCATGATTTAAAAATACAAGAATGTATTTTTTAGTAAATGATAAATTAATTTATTTTGGTATATTATAGCCTTTATTAACTATATACCAGCTTATAGCTTCACCTGCTTTCTTTTTATTCCAATATATTTTAGCAGTATTTATATCATTTTCATTTTCTTTTTCGTTGTTAAAATATTCAAGTTTCCCCCCCCCATTAAAGATATATCTTCCATTTGCAATAGACTGGGCACCAATAGCAATTCTTTCTTTATCTATATTTTCATTTATATCATCAGTTACAAGGCTTTGTCCAAATGAATGGAATTTATAGCCTGCATGAGCTGTCATATTTAAAATAGTAGGCACAATGTCTTTATGGCTTCCGGCTGTATATTTTAGCTTATATTTATGCACCCCACTGCCATATATTATTAAAGGTATAGATGTAGATGTAAATATTTTTCTATCAGGGTCTGGATAGCTTCTGTCAAAATGGTCGCCAGTAATAAAGAAAATACTGTCAGGGTATGATTCATAAGTTTTCTTAATAAAATCAGCTGCACTTTTAATAGAATATTCTGTTACTGTTAAAATTTCAGGTGTTATTCCTTGAAACCTTTTTTCTTTTGGATAATTAGTATCAAGAAAATTTCTGATTTTTTCTGTATCAATATTATAGTATTTTTTTGTATCTATATCATAAGGCGGGTGGTTTGATGCAGAAAGTATCATATTAAATGTTGGTTTATCATGGTGTTTATCAAGGCTTTCAAGTATAAAGTCAAACCCTTCATTATCATATATACCCCATGTGCTTTTCTGTTTATTATGTATATTTTCCATACCGTAGCTTTTATTAAAGCCCTGTGATGTAGTGTATGAGCCTATTTTTCGCCATGCGGAGCTTCCAAAGTAAAAAAAGTTTGTATCATACCCTAAATCTTTAAAAATTCTGCCAGTAGAAGAATCAAAACATGGTATTTTCCCAGTCATTTCGCTTACTGGGAAATATGTGCCGTAAAGCCCTGTAATCATCATATCCATTGTTTCTATTGTGCCATATCCGTTTTGGATAAATACTGGGACTTTTAAGCCATCTTTTGAATTTGCAAGTGCAGCTAACTCACTTCCAATCCCCCCCCCGTTTATAAATTCTTCTGATAAATGATAATCTGAAAGTGATTCCATAATTATTAAAAATATGTGTTTAGCATTACTTTTACCATTATACAAAACTTCCTGTTCCATTACACTGCTGATATTATCTTGATTTGTATATTCATCTTCAAAATATATCTGCATAACCTGCTGTATAGTTTTGCCGCCTGCATATTTTTCAAAACTTTCACCTTTTATATCTTTATAAGCTCTATATACTCTGTCTAAATCATGCAGTGCACCGGGAGCTGCTTTTTTCAGGAAATTATTTTCTGGAAGTTTTACAATATAGCTTAAATCGCCGCCTTTAAGATTAAATGTTGAAGATGCTGCAAGTATTAAAATATAACTTATTAAAATCCCTAATAGCACAGTTTTTTTAATAGAGATAGAGCTTTTTATATTTTCAATTTTTTTATATATTTTACTGTAAATAAATACAGCAATGGCAGTTAAAATCACAGATGCTGCAATTTTTGGCAGTGCATTATAATCACTATTTAGTGCAGTATGAAATATTGCAGACTGGTCATCATATATAACGCCAAGCATTATAATATTAAATGTATCATTAAAAATGCTGTAATAAGTGTCATTTACAAAGGATGCAATTATAATAATATATGAGATTATTGATGTAAATATCATAATAACAGGTGTTTTTGCTGATTTTATAAATGAAAAAAGAATATATAATGCGGCAAAAATAAAAGCAGCAGGTGCAGCAAGCCTGCCGTCATAACGAAACCCTGCAAACAGTGTTTGCCCTATATCAGAAACAGGCAGTGAATTTGAGCCATAAGCTCCAGTAATTGCAGAATTTAATATACCAGAGTTTATAATAAAACCTATTCTGCATAGTCCAAATATTATTAAAAGGTATGCAAAAAATGTAATGATTTGAATATATGTTTTAAGAATTTTATTATTCATTTAATTTCTCTTAAAAATTTATTAAATACATATTATATAAAAAACTACAAATATTGCAACCAATATATTTTTTTGTTTTCTTTTTAAAAATAGTAGTGTAGTATAAGTTAATATTTAAGTATTTGGTGGCTTTATGTTTCGCAGCTCGTTAATCATAATATTAGTATTATTTATTATTCCTTTTACAGTATCAGCACAAAAACAACCATCAGGCATATCATCTAGTAAAGAGCGTGTAGTATTAGTAACAGTAGAGAAAGTGTCAGAAGGGATGAGCTTTCCAACAATGATGATAACGGGTTCAGCCTATTTT
>Ga0209694_1000691_pt1 | contig 48308 bp, 58 predicted proteins | sample GluameincwithD2O_FD_187499 | JGI IMG/M metagenome (GOLD analysis project Ga0209694, IMG submission 187499) | Mouse cecum microbial communities from Vienna, Austria - Glucosamine amended microcosms incubated with D2O (SPAdes) (version 2) | ecosystem: Host-associated > Mammals > Digestive system >... | reverse complement strand
CCGGCACTCACGAAAGAAAGTGGCGGCGGCAAACAGCCGCCGTTCTCTATCAACTGGTTTTAAGGCTCTTTATGGACGTGTATTTCTCTAACCACACCTTTACCTGTTCCATGTTGTATTCGCCCGTAATGATTGCCGTATGGTCGTTTATGGCTACAAACCGGACACTCTCGTAGCTATTTACCCAGCCTTGCAGGGAACAGACACCCCACGTTGCAACATCTTCAAAAACACTGCGGTCTATTTGGCTGATTGGCTCGCCGAAAACTACCGTCATTATCTGAAAGTCCGGTTTATCCTCTAACAGTTGCAAATGGTGCAGCGTGCCGAACTCGTCAGTTTTGCGCCCCCACGCCCACACATCATTATACAAATCATCGCCCCACTGGTGCGGGTGGTCGAAACGGACTTTGACCGCTGTGGAATGCGGGTCGTCTTGGATGCCCTCAATAACCCCCGTTACCATTAAGCCCGTAAAAATGCACTCGCAACGCCTGCCGATAAGCTCCTTGTTTACTTCTGTCGTTTTCATGTCCCTAAAATTTACTTATTTATTACTCCATTCTTCTTCGCTATCCACCCGTCACGCCTGCGGCGGCACTCGTCCAGCGTTTTGGCTACCGTGCTGAAAAGTTCGCCGTCCGTGTGGCGGTAGTCATATTGAAAATAAATCTGTCCCCTGAAAGCCCCTAAACAGCATTTCACGAACTTTTCTTCTCCCGGTGTTTGGGTAATGCTTACCCCGTTTTTGTTAAGTGACTGCATGATGTTCTATTTTTTTTATGGTTATAATATCAGTAAGAAAAGCAACGACAGGAAAAGCAGAGCCACGCCCAGCGCATAAAGGGCTGAAAGGCAGACACGGAGCAGGAAACAGGCGGCACAAAATACGATATACGCCGTTATCGCCGTGTCTGCTCCGGCTACGCTGGTGAACCGCCATGCAAGGCAGCACAGGAACGCCCGCCAAAGGATTTTATAAATGCTTTTCCGTTTCATCGCTTGGTTGTTTTTAGCGGGCAGGGCTTTGACACCCCGCCCGGATTGGTATTTGGTTATGCCGCACGGAACACAAAACCGTCATCAAACCAGTAATCGCACATAAACAGGTCACGGGCGAACTTTTCATAATCGAAATAGGTCTTTGCGAACTCCGGCAGGTTGTAGCATTCTTCTATGATTTCATAGGCGAAATCTTCTTCATCGTCATATTCCCCCTGATACTCGTCCCGGAAATCACGTACAAGGTCGTCCGCATCTTCCTCGCTCAAATCATGGCTTTTGTAGTTGCACCACACGAAAAAGGCTTCCTGCTCGGTGTCGCTCAAATCCTCCACCGCATCACGCAGGGAAAAGAAGTTTTCAGAAATCCAGCTTTCGGAAATCAAGGCTTCCGGGATATTCTCGTAATCCTGAAACATATATTCCGCATCTTCCTCGTCCTTGTGAAGTTCCCGGCAGGCTTCGTAAAATTCCTCCTTGTCCGAATAGTCCGAAAGGTCGAGCCATGCGCCGGACAATGAACCGTTGTTATACTTGGCGTAAGTGCCTACATAAACTTTTGCTTCCGATAATACCTTTGCTTCCATATTGCTGTAATTTTTTAAGTTTTTAATTTTATGCGGATTTGAGAGGTGAGGGAGTTGAAGTTTCACTGAACTTTTTTCCTGCTTCCCGTAAATCCGACTTTTTTTTTATGCGTCTTCCGGTCGGGTCGGTCGTTTTCGTTTCACATAGGCTGGTTTGTGAAGGGGTCTTGCTATGCAAATTTTTCCGACAAAAATTTTTTCCGACCAACGGGAAGCTGGAACAATTTTTTTCGATGAAACCCAATTTGCAGAGCCAAAAGCCCCCGTAGCTACCTTTGCCTATTGAAATGATAAAAACGGCTGTTCCGGCTGGGGGACTGCATAATGAGGAAGATTTACAGATAGGGAAACAGGGGAAAAGTGCTTGTTCCCTTTCATCCTTTAGGGAACACTCCATGCGGGCGGGAAAGGCAAGGGTACGGCAAGTTCATCTTGCGGTACGCTTGTGCGGATTTCCAACGGCTCTTTTCACGAAATACAGTCAGCCATGCCACGCACGGCTGGCGTTTCGTGGAATGTGCCAGTGGAAAAGGGAATAAAAAATGCGGGTAGTCGGTGGACTGCCCGCAAGGTGAAAGAATGTAAAATACTAGGATATAGCTTATTAGGTGGTATTTCGTTACCAAAATCGTTACCTGTTTTGTTACCAACGGTATATAGGTAACTGAAAATTTACATGGCGACTTCCTTGTAAATCTTCTCGATGCCGACAAACTTCTTGTCAAGCCCTTGCATATCGCTGCCTATTTTGCTGTTGGTGATGCGGGCGTAAATTTGGGTCGTTTCGATATTGGTGTGTCCCAGCATCTTGGACACCGTTTCAATAGGTACGCCCTTTGACAACGTGGTAGTCGTTGCGAACGTGTGACGTGCAAGGTGAAATGTCAGGTTCTTTTTAATACCGCATACATCGGCAATCTCTTTCAGGTACGCGTTTAGTTTCTGATTGCTGATTACGGGAAGTATCTTGCCGTTCGGTAACTTGCCCTTGTACTTCTTCAAAATCATCTTGGGAATATCCAGCAGGGGAACATTAACGTCCGTATTCGTCTTTTGCCGCTTTGTCATTATCCAAAGGTTGCCGTCAAAGGATTTGCATATATTATCTTGCGTAAGCCCGGCTACATCTATATAGGCAAGCCCGGTGAAGCAGGCAAAGATGAACAAGTCCCTGACGTGTTCCAGCCGCTCGGAAACCATTTTCTTTTTAAGGATGATTTTTATCTCGTCCTCTGTCAGATACCCCCTGTCCACTTTCTCCAGCCGGATTTTGTAGCTGGCGAACGGGTCGCCCACCAGTATGCCGTTGTTGCGGGCAATGATGATGATGCGCTTGAAGAACTGCATGAACTTGGCGGTGGTGTTGTAGCCACACTTGCAGGCTGTACGCAAATACAACTCAAAATCGGTAATGAACATCGGGGTAATCTCCTTTATGGATATGTCCGATACGTTGTACTTGCTGCGGATGAACTCGGCAAGGTGACGGCGGGTCACTTCATACTTGCGGTAGGTCGCTATCGTCTTGGATATGCCTACAAGCTGCTTCACATCGTCATTGTGCTTTTGGAACAGGGTAAGGATTGTTTCGTGGCTCTCGCTATGACCTAAAAACTCGTTTTTCACTTTCTCGGCGGTCACGTAGTTGTCACGCCGCTGCATTTCGTGGTAAATGGTATTCAAGGAAGAACGTATGTCGTCCAAAAGGGCGTTTATTCTTCCGGCATCCCTGCCTTTGGCTTTGCCCGCAACCGTGTTCCAATTGTCGGGCTGGATGCTTTGTTTCGTACTGAACTGGCAAAGTTTGCCGTCTATGGTGATGCGTGCCATAATCATAACCTCGCCGTTTTTCTTTTCAGAACCTTTCTTCAAATAAAAAAGAACCTTGAATGTCGATTTCATAACTCACTTTTTTAGTTGCAAAATTAATTTTTACCTCTCGTTTTCGAGTTATGCAGACTATGGACTAATCAAGTCATTATCAGGTCATTTGAGGACAAATCGTTACCGTTTTTGTCCGGCAGGGAATAGGTAACGATTTAGTAACGAAACTTTGTCTTTTACCGTACTTTTGAAGTCTTGGAAGCTGGACTTTCGGGCAATAAAAAAAGCCACAAATCATTGATTTGTAGCTTTTTGTCCGCTTACTGACCATTTCTGTCCAGTAAGTTCAGCGGAGAGGGAGGGATTCGAACCCCCGGAGGTGTGACCCTCAACGGTTTTCAAGACCGCCGCAATCGACCACTCTGCCACCTCTCCATGGATGACGGGTGCAAAGTTAGATACTTTTTTTGGTTTGTGCAAGTAATTTTATGTTTTTTCGCGAAAATTTGAGCCAGTCTCCGGTTATTGCCGAAAGTTCTACACCGGACGCCGTCTCGACGGGCGATAGTTTGTCTACAGGTACTATGATAAGTGAGTATCTGGGATTGCGGAGATACAAGTACATATTTTTGTCATCAGCACTTGCATCGGTTATATCGGTCCAGCCGATCAGTTCGGGCTCAGGCACGTTCGTGTTTTCATATTCGGCAATGTATGTTATATGCAGTCCGGAGTTGTCAGCCGTGATGTAGTGTAAGAGTATTGAGTAGCGGGCGGCCGGCGTCACACCGTAGTAAAAGTATATTATAAATACGGCTGGAGGAATGACTGTGAATATCATGATCAGAGCCACAAACATAAAGCGTATGTCGCCCATCGCGGCAAGCATGAGGCTTATTGCGGGCGCTATGGCAAGCATCCACCAGTTGTCGGCGAGCCATCGTTTAGTTATACTTGCGATAAGGCATGAGGGTGAAACTTTGAATCGGGCGGTTGTCATGGCACCAAAGTTACACAAAATCTTGCAAACGGACACAATTGTCCGATATCGGACAGTTCTTGAAATGAGACTATGCTGGTTATCAAAGAGATGCGTTTTTGGCACGGTTAATGTACTATTATTGTCATATAATACAAAGTTTTTTACAATGGATAGAGAAATTCCTAAAGAAGTGCGTGCACGGGCACGTCGTAAGACATTCATCACTTACGGAGCCATAGCTGCGGCTGTGATTGCCGTTGTAGTTGTGCTTACATCTTTGATGCGTACGAGCCTTACGCGCAAGGATGTCATCATAGTCACCGCCGATCAGGGCAGCATTGAGACTACCGTCAGCGCCACGGGTAAGGTTGTTCCGGCATTTGAAGAGATTATAAACTCACCGATCAACACCCGCATAGTGGAGATTTACTGTAAGGCCGGCGATAGTGTAGGGGCAGGTACTCCGCTGCTGCGTCTTGATCTGCAGAGTACCGAGACGGAGCTCAACAAGTTGATGGACCAGATAGAGATGAAACGGTATGAGCTTGAGCAGCAGCGTATAAATAACGATACACGCTTGAGCGACCTCGACATGCAGATCAAGGTCAAGGCTATGGCGGTAAACCGTATGGAGGTCGAGCTTCGCAACGAACGCTATCTTGACAGTCTCGGCTCGGGCACCGGCGACCGTGTGAAGCAGGTAGAACTCGCCTACAATACCGGCAAGCTGGAGCTGGAGCAGATGAAACAGCAACTCGAAAACGAGCGCAAGGTCACTGATGCCGACCTTAAAGTAAAAGATCTGGAGCTAAACATATTCGGAAAAAATCTCGGAGAGATGAAGCGTACTCTTGATGACGCCCGTATCAAGGCTCCTCGCGCCGCCACACTTACATATATAAACAATCAGATAGGCCAGAAGGTAAGCGAAGGCGAGCGTATAGCTGTGATATCGGATCTCAGCCACTTCAAAGTCGAAGGGGAGATAGCCGACTCGTACGGCGACCGCGTGAGCGTAGGCGGCAAGGCTGTTGTCAAGATAGGCAAGGAGAAACTAAGCGGCACTGTGACGAACGTCACTCCTCTGTCGCGCAACGGAGTCATATCGTTTAACGTACAGCTCGACGAGGACAATCACCGTCGTCTGCGCTCGGGACTCAAGACCGACGTATATGTCATGTGCGATGTGGTGGAGGACGTGACGCGTATAGCCAACGGCTCCTTCTACACCGGCCCGGGAGAGTATGAACTGTTTGTCCTCGACGGCGAGAACGAGCTTGTTAAGCGTAAAGTGCGTCTTGGCGACAGCAACTTCGAGAATGTCGAGGTGGTACGCGGCATCAGTCCCGGCGAACAGGTGGTGATAAGTGACATGAGCCAGTACAAGAACAGCAATAAACTCAAACTGAAATGAAAGACTTCCGACAATCGCTGACTCAGACTTGGGCCGATGCCCGGAAGCAACCGGCCTTTGCCGCGCTCTATGTGGGCGGTGTGGCTCTTGCCATAGCTTTCACCATGATATTCGCCATGATATATTATGTGAAACTTGCTCCTGTCTATCCCGAATACAATCGTGGCGGCACATTGTATGTCAACAGTGTGTCATATAAAGATGAGGCAAAAAACATGTCCTGTATGTCGCTTGTAGGCTATCCTTTTTTCCGCGATTACCTGTCGCAGGTTGAGAATGCGGAGATTGTATCGGCTCATGTCACCCCCAATGCAAGCAGCTGCTCGTTTATCGGCACAGTAGACGGGGCCAAGCAGTTTGAAGTGGAGGCAAAAGGTGTCGACCCTGCATTTTTTGAGCTTTATGGGTTCCGCTTTATAGCGGGCAAACCGTTTGATGAGGCCGACCTTAACAGTGCGCTTCCGGTATGTGTCATAAGTCATCGTATGGCAGAGAGGCTTTTCGGCAATCCGGAGGATGCCGTGGGCAAGTATGTTGATTATAATGACGTAAGGTCACGTGTGACCGGGGTTGTCAAGGAGGGTAGTGTACTTACCCCGGCGTCGTTTGCACAGGTTTATTGTCCTTATACAACTGTACCCGGTTATGACCGTGTAAGTCCGTGTGGTGTGCCTTGGGTAGGAAGTGTGGGTGTGAGCTATTTTGTAAAAGACAATGAGCAGGAAGCCGCTTTGCGTGCTGAGCTAAACGAGATCGTGCGTCGTGTAAATGCCGCCGATACAACCGGTGTCGTGTCAATGCCCAATCCGCTCGTGACGCATTATCAGACGGCATTCATGGATTCTAATAATGAGGAGTTTTCTTGGATGACAGTGGCTAAGAAATATGCCGTGATACTTCTGGTGCTGTTGCTTGTGCCGGCTATGAATCTCAGCGGCATGATAGCCGGACGCATGGAGGCGCGCCTCGCGGAGATGGGTATCCGTAAATCGTTTGGCGCCACACGCCGCCGTCTGCTTTCGCAGGTCCTTGCCGAGAACCTTTATATGACTCTCGCCGGTGGACTGCTCGGCCTTGTGGTTGCTTGGGTCATGATGTTTGCCAACCGCAGTTGGATCTACGGCATCATGACGAAGTATTCGAATTTACACGTCGATACGGTGACAACCCAAGTATCGGGCGAGATGCTTTTTGCTCCTGCCGTATTTATTGCCACATTGCTTCTGTGTGTAGTCCTGAACCTTGCCTCGGCCCTGTTGCCTGTATGGTGGTCGCTCAGACGCCCTATAGTATCATCGCTTAATGAAAAAAGATAGACTGTTATGTTTCGACTAATAATAAAAAATCTGTGGAGCCGCCGCAAGCGTAACGGCTGGCTTCTTGCAGAGCTTGTCATAGTCACTGTGCTTGCGTGGATTATTCTCGACCCCGTCATTGTGAAGACTTATGTGGCCCATTGCTCTCCCGGCTATGACGCCGAAAGGCTTGCACGTATAAGCCTGTTTGAAATATCGCCTATGTCGTCGCGGTATGACGCCGCAGCCGCCACTCCCGAGGCAAGGACGGAGGCTATTACACGCATAATCGGTTCTATAGCCGGACATCCATGCGTCGATAAGGTGGTGCCTGTGCTTAGATGGGCGACTTTTGAAAGTCAGGGAAGTTCTTGGGAAGTCGTAAATCCAAATGACTCGGTAAGCCTAAGTGTGTCGAGGATCGATTATGTCGGCGGCACGCCGTTTTTCGAGACATTTGGTCTTGAAGGAGTGGCCGGAGGTCCTTCGGCGGCTCAACTTGACGGCATGACTCCCGGTCCCGGCGAGATTGTGATAAGCGAGTCACTTGCGAGGGCTCTGTTTCCTGATGGTAAAGCTTTAGGACACTATATGCTGGAAAACACTCATGATTTCGATGAGGCATCTGCTGCCGACAATGACCGCAGGATTGTCGGAGTTGTCAATGACGCCGTGATACGAAGTTCCATGGGCCGTAGCATGATTACCTACACGTCATCGACTCTTGCCGGACTTGTATCTAATGATGCCGGCAATATTGAACTGGTAGTACGCATTAAACCCAATGTAAATATGGCCTCGTTTCTAAACGATTTTCGTCCGCTCATTAATACGGAATTGAAATCAGGCAATGTCAAGGCGTATGACATAAAGTCTTATGAGTCGATAAAAGAGGACCTCGGCCTGTGGCAGGGCGAGACTAACGAATTGCGTCTTAAGACCGCTCTCGCCGTATTTTTCCTTGTCAACCTGTGTCTGGGCGTTATAGGCACATTCTATCTCCAGACACGCAAGCGAAGCGAGGATGCCGGCGTGATGCGTTCATTCGGGGCCACTCCCGGATATATAATGCGCGAGATGCTCGGAGAGGTATGGGTACTTGCCACTCTGGCATGGCTCGTCGGATGTCTTGCATATATGCAGTATGCCATTAAGGAGGGCCTTGAGATTATAGGAGGTTTTAATGGAGCCACTCTTGCCGCTTACATGCCCGACTGGACCGATAGCTTCATGCTGCATTTCACCATCGTGTCGCTTATCATATATGTGATACTGATAGCGGTGGTTAGTGCCGGTGTATACCTGCCGGCAAGGCGCATAAGCCGGGTGAGCCCGGTCGACGCGTTACGTGACGAATGACACTGTGATAAATTTTTGTGAAATATAGTTCAAAATAAAATAAACAAACATTATGACAATGATTAAACTTAGCGGTATAAATAAGATATACCGTACTGACGAAATTGAGACTCTTGCACTGGAAAATGTGAATCTTACCGTCGATCAAGGCGAGTTTGTAAGCATCATGGGCCCTTCGGGCTGTGGTAAATCGACATTGCTCAATGTCATCGGGTTGCTCGACGAGCCTACAAGCGGCACTATCGAGATGGCCGGCACTGTCATCGGAAAAATGAAGGACAAGCAGCTTGCCGAGTTCCGTAATGCCAATCTCGGTTTTGTATTCCAGAGTTTCCATCTGATCAACTCGCTCAACGTTGTAGACAATGTGGAACTTCCTCTGCTCTACCGCAAGATGCGCGGAAGTGAGCGCACCCGTCTTGCCAAGGAGGTGCTCGAGCGTGTGGGACTGAGCCACCGTATGCGCCACATGCCGTCGCAGCTCTCGGGTGGTCAGTGCCAGCGTGTGGCCATAGCCCGCGCCATAGTAGGCAATCCGGAGATAATACTTGCCGATGAACCGACCGGTAACCTCGACTCAAAGATGGGTGCCGAGGTGATGGAGCTGCTTCACAATCTCAACAAAGAAGACAACCGCACCATAGTCATGGTGACTCACAACGAGGAGCAGGCCAAGATGACCGATCGTATAATGCGTTTCTTCGACGGACGTCAGATACAGTGATGAAGTCGTGTTGAAAATATAACCAATCCATTGTCAGATAATGAATACCAATATTTTTAAACAGACACTGGCTTCTGTCAGGCAGCAACCTGTACTTAGCATTGTAGCCGTGACCGGTACGGCACTCGCCATATTTCTCATTATGGTAGTGGTTATGATGCAGCAGGTCATGGTGGCGCCATTTTCGCCGGAGAGCAACCGCGACAGGTTGTTGCATGCGCAGTACGGATCGATCAAGGCTTTAAACGAGAGTGACGGGTGGTCGTCCAACGGCCCCATTTCTGAAAAATCGGCCAAAGCGCTCTATAAATCGCTTGACACTCCCGAGGCTGTGACTATACATCAGGCATTTCTTGAAACTTCATCGGCGGTGATTCCCGGAGGGACACCTGTTGAGGTCGATCTGTCCAAAACCGATGATGACTTCTGGAAGGTATTTGACTTCCGCTTCATTCACGGCAAACCATATGACAAAGCCGCTTTTGACGCGGGACTGAAGCAGGCGGTGATAACCCGTAGCGTGGCGCGTGCGGTATTTGGCACCGAAGATGTTGTGGGACGTGAGTTCAAGCTTGATTATACAGCCTACTCCGTGGCCGGAGTGGTCGAGGATGTGTCGACACTCGCCTCCGCAGCTTACGCACAGGTGTGGATACCTTATACCTCATCGCCTGTCGAGACGTGGAACAGCGGTCTTATGGGCTCTATGCGGGCTACATTACTCGCCAAGTCGCGCGATGATTTTGATGCCATAAAGAAGGAGGTCGAGCATAATTATGCCAAGTATAATGAAGAGATAGTGCCTACCGGATGGAAATTCGTGCCATTCGGTCGCCCATATGATCAGGAGACGGCTTCGATATGTTTTGATGCCAGCAGCGAGCCCGATGTGACGATTTCACGTCGTAAGCGCTTTGTAGTGTATCTGATACTCCTTATTGTGCCGGCCATCAATCTTAGCAGTATGACCGACAGCCGTATGCGGCAGCGTGTGTCGGAAATCGGTGTCCGTCGCGCTTTCGGCTGTCTGCGTAGCGAAATCGCTCTTCAGATCATAAGCGAAAGTCTGATTATAACACTCTTTGCCGGAGCTTTGGGCTGGCTCATGAGTGTGGTTTTTGCGTACCTGTGCGGCTCCATGCTCTTCACTCAGCCGTTCAGCGCGACGCTTAATCCTCCTTCGGTCGATGTGTCGATGTTGATTCAAGGATCTACATTTTTATGGGCATTGCTGTTCTGCTTCATCCTTAACCTGCTGAGCAGCGGCATACCCTCGTGGCGTGCGTCGCGTACCAAAATAGTAACCGCCCTCAACGGCAATAAACATTGAGCGCTATGGAACGAAAATTGCTTAAACAGATAAAAAACGAATGGCGCAGCAATCTGTGGCTTGCCTTGGAACTACTTGTGGTGAGCGTTGTGCTGTGGTACGTAGTAGACTATTTTTATGTAAAGATAAACTCGTACACTTGTCCGCGCGGTTTTAATATCGAGCACTGTTACAGGATAGGAGTAAAGTCTCTTTCAGAAAACAGTGCCGACTATATTCCAAATCAGACGATGGAAGAGCGCATGGCGGACCGTCAGGAGCTTTTCGACCGCATAAAACGCCGTCCCGAAGTAGAGTATGTGGCCGTGAGCACCAACTCATATCCCTATAACGGCAGCAACAGCGGCAGATGGTTCAGTTACGACACTATAATGTGCAAGGGCTACTGCGTATACCGCAACGTCACACCTGATTTTGTCAATGTGTTTCGTTACGAAGGCACACGCGGCGAAACCTCCGAACAGCTTGCCGAAATACTCCGTCGCGGCGAAGTGCTGCTCTCTGACAATGTGTTCATGTACGACGACATACGCGTGACCGACATAGTGGGTGAGGGTCTCTACCTGAATCGTGACACTACGATGACCTACCGTATAGGCGCGGCCATTAACGAGGTCAAGTATAACGACTTCGGAGGCTGGGGACACGATTTTAGCATGGTAGGCTCGATAGAAAATCCTCTCAACGGAAACGAATGGTGTGTGAGAGTCTACGATGACAAGGACCGCGATTTCATAGAGAACTTCATGGCCGATGCCGACCGGCAGTACCGTGTGGGCAACCTTTATGTGACAAATGTCAGGTCGTTTGATGACATACGGCGCAACTATCAGGTCTATATCACCAATGAAATGCGTAATAACTGTGTGGGCATGGGCTTCCTGCTGCTCAACATATTCCTCGGTCTGTTCGGTACATTCTGGTTCCGTGCGCAGCAGAGGGTGAGCGAGATTGCCATACGTAAGGTAAGCGGCGCCACACGCGGTGACGTGTTCCGCCGGCTTATCGGGGAGGGGCTGTTGCTGCTGACTGTGATAACGCCGCTGGCTTTGGTGGCCGATTTCAATATAGCTAAGCTGGAGATGACCTCTTGGTTCGACGGATATTTCACGGTCATGCGGTTTGTGATATGCACTGCGGTGACCTATGTGATTATGGCTCTCATGATATCGCTCGGTATCGCCATTCCCGCATTCCGTGCCATGAAGATGCCTCCTGCTGTAGCGCTACATGACGAATAGCAAGCGATTTTAATTTTGAAATATTGGTTTATGGTATGCTTTTTAAGCAGTTGTATCGCCTTGTGTCCGACAATCGCCTTCACGCAGTGATTGTGATTGTCGGCACGGCGGTTACCATGACATTTGTCATGGCGGCCGTACGGCGATTGTCGAAAGCCTATGCCGCCGATATGGTGGGGTGCGAGATAGCCCGGCGCGAGGGCGCTTTCCGACATGAAGGATGACTACGACCTCACTCACGGTACGGTGAGCTATGTGTGCACTCTTTATGGTGTGATAGCGTTTTTTTGTTTACCGTGGTTCTTTTCGTAATCGCGATATGGCCTGCCGCCCGCTCGTCAATGAGGGTGTCACCGGCAGTGGCGCTGCATGATGAGTGACAGACTTATATATAATCCGAAAATAAAGATATGACAGATATGATACTTAACAGACTTTTTACCATAGCGGTGCTTATGCTTCCGCTTGTGTCGGGAGCGGAGGACCTGAAGCGCTCGATAACTCTTGACGAAGCCATAGCCATAGCCCGTGCGCAGAGCGTTGATGCGGCGGTGGCACTTAACGAACTTAAGACCGCTTATTGGGAGTATCGCACTTTCCGTGCCGACCTGCTTCCGGAGATAAACTTTCAGGCTACCGCGCCGAGCTATCGCAAGAGTTACAACTCGTATCAGCTTGAAGACGGTTCGTACACTTTTGTCCGTAACAACTATATGCAGATGAGCGGTACGGTGTCGGTCGACCAGAACATATGGCTGACCGGAGGTACGCTGTCGCTCAACACTTCGATAGACTTTCTCAAGCAGCTTGAAGGAAATAAATACAATCGCTTCATGTCGGTGCCGGTGGCTCTGACTCTGAGTCAGCCCATATTCGGCGTAAATCATATAAAGTGGAACCGGCGCATCGAGCCGGTACGCTATGAGGAGGCCAAAGCACGGTTCATGAGTGCCACGGAGCAGGTGGCCATGTCGACCATCAACTACTTTTTCAATCTACTGATGTCAAAGGAAAACTTGTTGATAGCACGTCAGAATCTGACCAATGCCAATAAACTCTATGAGGTGGCAAAGGCAAAACGTTCAATGGGCCAGATAAGCGAGAATGACTTGCTGCAGCTTGAGTTGAATAAACTTAACGCTGTGTCGTCGCTCACCAACTGCGAGAGTCAGTTCAAGAGCGACATGTTTAAATTGCGTTCGTTTCTGTCGCTTGAGGAGAATGTCGACCTTGAACCTGTGATACCTTCTGATATACCTAAGGCTGTGGTGGGCTATGACGATGTTCTTGACAAGGCGTTGGCCAACAATTCTTTTGCAAAGAATATAAGGCGACGTCAGCTCGAAGCCGATTACGAAGTGGCCAAAGCCAAAGGCAACATGCGCGAGATAACTCTTTTTGCGCAGATCGGTTATACAGGCACTGCCGACAAGTTCGGTCCGGCTTATGACAATTTGAAAGACAATCAGGTGGTGGAGATCGGCTTCCGTATACCGCTGCTCGACTGGGGAAAACGCCGAGGCAAAGTGAAAGTGGCCGAAAGTAACCGTGACGTTGTCGAGAGCCGTCTGCGTCAGGAGACCATGAACTTCAATCAGGACATATTCATTCTTGTGGAGCGCTTCAACAACCAGCAGCGACAGCTCGATATAGCCATCACCGCCGATAACATAGCGCAGAAGCGCTACGACACCAATGTCGAGACATTTCTGATAGGCAAAATATCTACACTTGACCTTAATGACTCACAGGCAAAAAAAGACGCTTCACGTCAGGCTTATATCAATCAGCTCTATACGTATTGGCATTATTACTACCAGTTGCGCAGCCTTACATTATGGGATTTCGGTGCGGGAAAAAGCATTGACGCCGATATCGAGGCTGTGATCAGGCAGTAGTGTTACAAAAAAATAATCAGCAGTCCCGGTCGTATTGTTGAAGTTCATCAGGGTCTTACGGGCGCCGTGTTTCTACGGCGCCCGTATTCAATGAAAATTTAACACCCTAACTTTTAGATTGTTCCTTAAAAATAGTACATTTGTAGTCATGATATTGGTAGTTGATGATGATAATGCCATAAGGCTGTCGCTTAAGATGCTTCTGCAGCGGGCAGGATATGAGGTTGTGTCCGTAGCCGGTCCGGTCGAGGCCATGGATGTGGTCAGGTCGACAGCTCCGCAGCTTGTGTTGCTTGACATGAACTTTTCGCGGGCCACTTCGGGCGATGAAGGGCTTACGCTACTTAAACAGATGAAGATTTTCCGTCCCGACATGCCGGTCATACTTATGACGGCGTGGGGCAGCATACCTCTTGCGGTTGAGGGCATACATGCAGGGGCTTTCGATTTTATAACCAAGCCGTGGGACAACCGCAATGTGCTTGAGCATGTCAAAGCGGCCCTTGACATTGCAGGGCATAATGACGGAGTCGTGACCAAAGAGTTTGACCGGTCGGGTATAATCGGTGACAGCCCTTCCTTGAACAAGGTGCTTGACACCATACGGCGCGTGGCCCGGACCGACGCATCTGTGCTTATTATGGGTGAGAACGGTACGGGTAAGGAGCTGATAGCCGAGGCCATACACCGCAACAGTCTGCGTGCCGGCAAACCGTTTGTAAAGGTCAATCTCGGCGGCATATCGCAGTCGCTTTTCGAAAGCGAGATGTTCGGACATAAAAAGGGCGCATTTACCGGAGCTGTGGCTGACAGGACCGGGCGTTTCGCTCTTGCCGACGGAGGCACGATATTTCTTGACGAGATAGGCGATCTGGATCTCGGTAGTCAGGTGAAATTGCTGAGAGTGCTTCAGGAACACACATTCGAGGTGCTCGGCGACAGTCGTCCGCGGAAGGTCGACATACGGGTGGTGTGCGCCACCAATGCCGACCTGAACAAGATGGTTGCCGACCGTACTTTCCGTGAGGATCTGTTTTATCGTATAAATCTTATTACGGCCGTGCTTCCGGCTCTCAGGGAACGGCCTGAAGACATACCGCTGCTTGTACGGCACTTCGCCGACGAGTATTGCCGGTCGTGCAGGCTCCCTAAAGTAGAGATAACGTCAGGTGCCATGGCGTATCTCGCATCGCTGCCTTATCCGGGCAACATAAGGGAACTTAAAAATATTGTGGAGCGAACTCTTATCGTGGGCGGTACCGACGTGTATGACCGGCGCCACTTCGAGGAGCTGTACCTTCAGTTGCCTCACGACCCTGCGGTGCAGCTGCAGTCATCGGAAAAACTTGAGGATGTGGAGCGCCGGACGATAATGAACATGCTTGTAAAGCATAATTACAATATGTCGCGGACGGCGGCGGCTTTGGGTATATCGCGTCAGACTCTGTACAGGCGCATGGACAAGTTCGGCATAGATTATGAAGTTTAGGCGTATATTCATCGCTCTTTCAGTCGTGTTCTTCGGTGCCAACATAGCGCTTATGTGGATTCTGGCCGGGAGTGGCAATCTTGCGTTCTATATTACCGAAGGAGTCGTTTTCTTGAGTATGTTGCTCCTGTTTTTCTTTTATGGTAAAATTATAAAATCGTTTGACACTATAGCTAACGGTATAGACCTGCTGCGTGAGCAGGACTTCAGCAGCCGGCTTTCGCCGGTTGGGCAGCACGAGGCCGACCGTATAGTGGATATGTTTAACCGCATAATGGCCCAGTTAAAGGAGGAGCGTCTTCATGTCAGGGAGCAGAACCACTTCATGGATCTTCTGATAGCCGCTTCGCCTATGGGTATAGTGATTTTTGACAGTAAAGGCTGCGTGAGCATGTGCAATGGTGCGGCGGCCAAATTTCTCGGCTGCAGCTCCGTGGACGCTTTGGTAGGCCGTCCTGTAGAGGATAGCGGTTCGGCCTTAGGGCGCGTTGTGGCGCGTATGCCATATGGGGCAGTGGAGACTATGCGCCTCAGCGACTCAATGATATACAGGTGCTCGCGACTGTCGTTTATGGACAAGGGTTATGCCCATCAGTTCGTAATGATAGAGAAGCTTACCACCGAAGTGATGAAAGCCGAGCGCAAGGCTTACGAAAAAGTCATAAGAATGATAGCTCATGAGGTCAACAACTCTATGGCGGGGGTAAATTCCATGCTTGACAGTGTGTCGGCGGCGGTCGAGGATATCGGCGACGATGATCTGCTGGAACTCATAAAGGTGTGCGAGCAGCGTTGTATGTCGATGAGTAGATTTATAACGTCGTTTGCCGCTGTTGTTAAGATACCCGATGCGGTGCTGTGTGTCTGTGACCTGAATGAGTGTGTGGGTGCGGCCAAAGTATTGCTCGAAAGCATGTGCGGGCTTCGTGACGTGAAGTTGCATATGGAGTTGTGTGAGGAAGAGGTGCCTGTAATGTTGGACCGTGTGCTGATGGAGCAGGCGCTTATAAACATGGTAAAGAATTCTACGGAGAGTCTTGTGAGCGGAGGCGACGTGACAATAGTCACCTCGGCTTCACCGCCCACTCTTGCCGTGATTGACAACGGTCCGGGTATAAGCGATGAGGTGGAGAATAAGCTGTTCAGCCCGTTCTTCTCGACAAAACCCGACGGGCAAGGCATAGGACTGTTGTTTATCAGCGATGTTCTTAACAAGCATAAGTGTACATTCTCGTTGCGTACCGGCGATGACGGTCTTACACGGTTTTCTGTGATATTTCCCCGCTGATTGAAACGTGTATGCTGACATATCGGCCCGATATTTGTTATAACTACAAAATATAAATAAACGATATGGCCGATAAAACGATATGGAATAAGATTATAGTCACCGCTCTGTCTTCAGACATCCTACGGGTGGACAGGGCTGATTTTATCAGGGAGCAGATGTCGCACTGCATGCCCGGCATTGACCGGGATGCGGCCGAGGTGATATCGCCCCGGCATGTGTTGGACAAACGCGACTTCGACCGGCTTGTAAGGAAGAGTGTCGATTATCATATGAGGCTGGCATGCCTTGCTTCGGCCGGGGCCGGTCTTGGTGGGGGATGGCTGTTGCTGGGCACTATTCCCGCCGACATACTTCAGTTTTATTCTCATGCCATAGTCCTGCTTCAGAAGATGCTGTATCTTTACGGTTGGCCCCAGCTTACAGGCCGGTCGGGGAGCATGGACGACGAGTCGCGACGTATAGTGACCCTTTTTCTCGGTGAGATGATGGGTGCGGGAATAGTTTCGGCTCTTGCCGGAGAGATAGCCGAAGCCGCTGTCAAGCAGGCTGCGATAAGACTGCCTCAGAATGCCGCGGTACAGGTTGCCGTGGACCGGGCGTTGGAGTACGTTATCAAGACTACAGGGGTGAAGTTGTCAAAGGATGCCTTAGGGCGCGGAGTGTCAAAAGTAGTGCCTTTCATTGGTGCGCCTGTATCGGCGGCCATAACTTATCGGACTTTCCGGGTCATGGCTTCAAGGCTGCGGCGGGCGCTTGAGTCGGAGTCATTTCCTGTTGTGGCGAAAGCGCTTGCTCCCTAAGTGGCCTTTCGGGTTGGGCCGATATAAAACAGTGTTGTTATTAGCCCCTGTTTTAGGATTTTGTGATAAAAAATAAATAGCTGTTCAACTTTCGTCGTTTAATGTTGTTTAATTAATTGTAATTTAATTTCACGTTAATCTAACTAAAAACGATTATTATGAAGAGGTATTTACTTATTATCGCGGCCGTTGTCGCCTTTTTCACAACTGCCAGCGCCCAGCGCGCCGAATTGACTGCAAGTTACGGCGGTTATACTCAGATGGATGCCATGGACTGTCATGACGGCGGCGGTGACGTCAACACCGCATGGGGAGCCTTGAACTTGGGAGCCAATTTCAATATCGCACCCAATTTCTGGATAGGTCCCTCCTATACTTTCTCCAGTACTTCGCGTAAGCATCACTCCGATAATAAGTTTTATTATCACGCCATTATGCTCAACGGCCGTTACAATTATTATCGCAACTCGATTGTAACCGTGTACGGTAAAGTAGGTATCGGCTCAATTATCACCCACGAGACCTATGATGACGAATCGGAAAACAAAGGCTACTTCGCGTTTCAGCTGACTCCGGTAGGCGCACAGGTGGGTCTGAGCAATACTGTGTCTATATTTGGCGAGGCCGGTTTCGGTGCGCAGGGTCTTATACAGGTAGGCTTCAAGATACATCTCTGAAAAAGGTAGTTGCAGGGTGTTTTGCAACAGCTGCCGACTTATTTTTTTATTTTATATAGTATGGTTTTCAGGCGTGATGACATTGGTTCGTCGCGCCTGTTTGCTTTCTTAATATATATTAATTGTCATATGTATTCCTGAAGAGATTGTAAATGAATGTTAACGCTTCGGCAGAAAAGAGCGCCTATAGTGTTGTTTAGTAAGGCTAAGGCTTTAACTTTGTCAAGTAAAATACTGATTTATGCCAAATATATTGACAAATCTGGTCGGTACGCAATCATTAAAATACGGGGATCGAATAGCCTTCAGTTTCAAGGCTACCCCGCAAGGAGCATGGGTCGATACCACATGGTCCGATTTTGCCGGTCAGGTGGAGGCTGCCGCATGCGCCCTTGAGATAATGGGCGTGGAGCCGGGCGATACCGTGGGTGTTTTCTCCGGAAATCGTCCTGAAATACTTATGACAGATTTCGGTGCATTTGCCAATCGCGCCGTGCCTGTATCCATATATGCCACGAGCAGTCGCGAACAGGTTGAATATATAGTGAACGATGCCCGGGTAAAACTGCTTTTTGTCGGGGACCGTCAGCAATACCTTATAGCCCGTGAGGCCGCAGTTTCGTGCAGAGGTCTGATGCAGGTCATAGTATATGAAGATATAATTCTTGATGCCGATGACACTACAACGATGACTTTTTCGTCGTTTCTTAAGCTGGGACGTGCTGCCGGCGAGAACTGTCGCGAAGAAGTGAAAAAACGCCGTAAGGCGGCCCGTCCGGCTGACCTTGCCACTCTTCTTTATACATCGGGTACTACCGGCGAGCCGAAAGGAGCCATGCTGCTCCATTCGTGCTTTGACGCTGCTATGGATGTGCACAGGGAGCGCCTTGTCATGCTTAGTGACCGCGATACGTCCATAAGCTTCCTGCCGATGAGCCACATCTTCGAGAAAGCATGGACTTATTTCTGCCTTTATAGCGGTATGAAGGTGTACATAAATCTTGACCCTCATGACATACAGACTTCGATACGTCAGGTGCGTCCTACATGCATGTGCAGTGTGCCTCGCTTCTGGGAGAAAGTCTATTCTGCCGTGCAGTCCAAAATCTCGCGCATGAATGCCGTGCAGAAGTTTATGGTTAAGCGTGCTATTGCAGTGGGGCGGCGGCGCAATCTTGATTATGTGCGTATGGGCCGTCAGGCACCTCGCATACTTGAGATGCAATATCGCTTTTATGACAGACATGTGTTTCTGCCTATGCGCAAGGTCATAGGCATAGAGAACGGAAATATATTTCCCACGGCCGGAGCGCCTCTGTCTGATACGATAGTGGAGTTTCTGCATACGTGCGGTATCAATATCGTGGTCGGATACGGACTGTCGGAAACTACCGCTACGGTGACTTGTTATCCTTCTCTTGGTTATGAGATAGGCACGGTAGGTACTGTCATGCCCCGTATACAGATCAAACTCGGAAATGAGAATGAAGTGCTTGTGAAGGGTCCGACAGTTATGGCCGGCTATTTCAACAAGCCCGAGGAGACCGCCGCTGCGTTTACCGAGGACGGATGGTTCCGTACAGGCGATGCCGGAAAAATAGATGATACCGGAGCGCTTGTGCTTACCGAGCGACTGAAAGACCTGTTCAAGACCTCCAATGGCAAATACATAGCTCCGCAGGCTATAGAGAGCCGTCTCGGAGAGGACGAATACATCGAGCAGGTGGCTGTGATCGGCGATCAGCGCAAGTATGTGACAGCTATAATAATACCTGCTTTTGAGGCGTTGAAAGAGTATGCCCGGAAAAAGCATATTCAATATAAGTCGCTTGTCGATCTTGTGAACAACAGTGAGATACGTCGTCTTATACAGGAGCGTATCGACAAGTTGCAGAATGGATTCGCCAACTATGAGAAGGTGAAGAAATTTGTGCTTCTTCCCAAGGAGTTCACGATGGAGTCGGGCGAGTTGACCAATACGCTTAAGATACGCCGTCCGGTCATCAACAACCGGTATGCCCGCGAGATAGAGGCTATGTACGCACAGTGATTGATGACAGACTATTAATTCAAATACTATAAAATTTTAACCATATTGCTATGATTACGTTTGAGCAGCTAAAAGAGACGATAGAGCGCAAGGATGCGCTGGGGAGGTATCTTTGACATCGACAGTAAGCGTGTCGAGGTAGAAGAGGAGGAACTGCGCACTCATGTACCGGATTTCTGGGAACATCAGAAGGAGGCGCAGGCCCAGATGAAGAAAGTAAAGGAACTGCATCAGTGGATTGACGGTTACGATGAGCTTGACAAAGCGGTGGGCGAGCTTCAGCTTGCATGGGATTTTCTCAAAGAGGGTCTTGTGGAGGAGAGTGAGCTTGACGCCATGTACAGCGACATCATGACTAAACTCGAGGCTCTTGAACTGCGCAATATGCTGCGCCGTGAAGAGGACTCGCTTGGTGCGGTGCTTAAAATAAATTCCGGTGCCGGTGGCACGGAGAGTCAGGATTGGGCGTCGATGCTGATGCGCATGTATCTTCGCTGGTGTGAGGCCAAGGGCTACAAGACATCCATAGCCAATATACTCGAAGGCGATGAAGCCGGCATAAAGTCTGTGACCATCGAGGTGGACGGTGCCTTTGCCTACGGTTATCTGAAGAGCGAGAACGGAGTACACCGTCTTGTGCGTGTGTCGCCGTACAATGCGCAGGGAAAGCGCATGACGTCGTTTGCGTCAGTATTTGTGACGCCGCTTGTCGATGATACTATCGAGGTTAAAGTGGACCCGGCGCTGTTGTCGTGGGATACGTTCCGAAGCGGCGGTGCAGGCGGTCAGAACGTCAACAAGGTGGAGTCGGGGGTACGACTACGCTATCAGTTTACCGACCCGTATACCGGTGAGAAAGAGGAGATACTTATCGAGAATACCGAGACCCGCGACCAGCCTAAGAACAAGGAAAATGCGATGAGGCAGTTGCGCTCGATACTTTATGACAAGGAACTCCAGCACCGGCTTGCCGAGCAGCGCAAAATTGAGGACGGCAAGATGAAAATCGAGTGGGGCTCGCAGATAAGAAGTTATGTCTTTGACGACAGGCGCGTGAAGGACCATCGCACCAACTGGCAGACAAGTGATGTCAACGGAGTCATGGACGGTGATCTTGACGGGTTTATCAAGGCATATCTGATGGAGTTTGCCGGAGAGAACGACAATAACTGACAATGAAAGATAAACTGACAATAATAAAGGTCGGCGGCAAAATAGTAGAGGAGGAAGCATCCTTGAAAGCCTTGCTCGCCGACTTTGCCGGTATCGGTGGATTCAAGCTGCTGGTACATGGCGGCGGCAGGTCGGCAACGAAGCTCGCAGCCGATATGGGTGTGGAGACCAAGATGATCGACGGCCGCAGGGTGACCGATGACGAGATGCTCCGTATTGTAACTATGGTATACGGAGGTCTGGTAAACAAGAATATCGTGGCCGGACTTCAGGCTCTTGATGTCGATGCGCTCGGAATGACCGGCGCCGACATGAATATACTGCGCAGCCGCAAGCGTGCGGTTAAAGAGGTCGATTACGGCTGGGTAGGCGATGTGGAGAGTGTGAACGGCGAGGCTCTCGCCTCTTTGCTGCGCGCCGGCATTGTGCCTGTGATAGCTCCGCTTACACATGATAAGCAAGGCCATCTGCTCAATACCAATGCCGATACTATGGCGGGAGAGACAGCCAAAGGTCTTGCTCCTTATTTTGATGTGGAGTTGGTGTACTGCTTTGAAAAACCCGGCGTATTGCGTGACGAGAATGACGACGCTTCGGTGATACCGTTTATTGACAGGGCATTGTATGGCAGGCTGAAAGAAGACGGAGTGGTAGGAGGCGGTATGCTTCCCAAACTTGAAAATGCTCTTGATGCCATCGACCTCGGTGTCGGAAAAGTGATTATAACCAAGGCATCGGAAATAGGCAATATGACATCCGGTACGCACATAGTAGCGAAAATTTAGCATTATTTTGGAAAAATGAAATTAATGCGCTACTTTTGTAGCGAAAAATCAGGAAAATTATGAAAGTTGCTATCGTGGGTGCAAGCGGTGCCGTAGGACAGGAGTTTCTGCGTGTGCTTGACCAACAAAATTTCCCTATTGATGAGTTGTTGCTCTTCGGCTCAAGCCGAAGCGCGGGGTGTAAATATACTTTTCGCGGCAAAGAGGTAGAGGTCAAGGAATTGAAGCATAATGACGACTTCAAAGACGTAGACATAGCGTTTACCTCGGCCGGAGCTGGCACTTCGCGTGAATTTGCCGACACCATCACCAAGCACGGTGCTCTTATGATAGACAACTCCAGCGCTTTCCGCATGGATGATGACGTGCCCCTCGTTGTACCGGAAGTAAACGGTGACTATGCATTCAACACTCCCCGCAATATCATAGCCAATCCGAATTGCACTACCATACAGATGGTAGTGGCCCTGAAGCCCATCAATGACATATCGCCCATAAAGCGCGTACATGTGGCCACTTATCAGGCTGCAAGCGGTGCCGGTGCCGCCGCCATGGACGAACTTGTCGAACAATATGCCCAGCTCGGACGCGGCGAGAAGCCTACGATAGAAAAGTTTGCCTATCAACTTGCATATAATGTCATCCCTCAGGTAGATGTATTTACCGACAACGGTTATACCAAGGAGGAGATGAAGATGTATAACGAAACAAAGAAGATAATGCATGCTCCCGGTCTTGATGTCAGCGCCACATGTGTGCGTGTGCCTGTGATGCGCGCTCACTCCGAGTCGATATGGCTTGAGACGGAGAGCCCCGTATCGGTCGAAGAGGCCCGTGAGGCACTGTCGAAAGCAGAAGGGGTGGTTGTGTTTGACGCTCCGGCCGATAAAAAATATCCTATGCCCCTGCATGTAGCCGATGAAGATCCGGTGTATGTGGGGCGTATCAGAAAAGATATAACGTGCGACAATGGTCTTTCATTCTGGGTGGTCGGCGATCAGATTAAGAAGGGTGCCGCCCTCAATGCGGTTCAGATAGCCCAGTACATGATAGCCCACGGCAAAAAGTTTTAAAGGAATAATATCCCTATAAAGAAACCTCTGTACAAATAAGATTTATTCTTTTTAAGCCTTTATTTTATGTGTGTGAAAAGGGGTCGGCGAGAGCCGCCTCCTTTTTTTATGACCGTATGGTACGGTGTTAAATGAAAAAGTTGTAAATTTGTGTCGGATTCCTAAAAAACACTTGAAACGATGCAGAATGCCACAGCCATAGTGACCGATCCCGTGCTGATTTTTTTTATAGTGCTGGTGATAATTCTGCTTGCTCCCGTACTTCTGAACCGCTTGAAGATACCCCACATCATAGGTATGATTGTGGCCGGTGTCGTTGTGGGCCCTTACGGCATTGACCTGCTGGCCCGTGATGCCAGTTTCGAGATTTTCGGACAGGTAGGTATTTTATATCTGATGTTTCTTGCCGGAATAGAGATAGACATGTATCACCTGAAGAAGAATCTGGGCAAGGGTATGAGCTTTGGTGCTTACACGTTTTTTGTGCCGATGATAATCGGTACTGTCACGTCTTATTACATGCTGCATCTTGACTGGCTTACGTCGATACTTCTTGCGTCGATGTACGCTTCGCATACGCTTATCGCTTATCCGGTCATATCGCGCTTCGGTCTTACTAAGTCATCGACCGTGATAATAACCATAGCGGGTACGATAGTGACGGTACTGGGCGCTCTTATTGTGCTTGCCGTGTGTGTGGGCATACATGTCGACGGGGCATTTAATCCCGGTACGGTACTGATGCTGCTTTTGCGTCTTGTGGTGTACTGTGTAGTCGTGGTATATGCTTTTCCGCGGGTGACAAGGTGGTTTTTCAAGAAGTATAATGACAATATAACCCAGTTTGTCTATGTGCTCGCTATGGTGTTTCTGGCGAGTTATTCGGCCAAGATGATAGGGCTTGAAAGTGTGCTCGGTGCATTCTTCGCCGGACTTGTGCTTAACCGGTATATCCCCAATATGTCGCCTCTGATGAACCGTATTGAGTTTGTGGGCAATGCCATATTCATACCTTACTTCCTTATAGGAGTGGGCATGCTTATAAATGTAGAGGTTATAGTGAAGGGATGGGATGTACTTTATGTAGCGGTGATAATGTCGGTAGTGGCTACTTTGTGCAAGTGGATTGCGGCATGGATGACGCAACTGACTTACCATATGTCGGGCCTTGACCGGAGGATGATATTCGGTCTGTCAAACGCTCAGGCTGCCGCTACCCTTGCCGCCGTGATGATAGGCTTCAATATAGGCATGTTTGACGAGTCGGTACTGAACGGTACTATTGTCATGATACTTGTCACCTGTACGGTATCGTCCATCGTTACTGAGCAGGCGGCGGCCAAGATGAAGTTGCAGCAGATGCAAAGTAAGGGGGAGGGTAGTGTCGATAAAGTGGCGCGGAGCCGCAATACGCTCATATCCGTAGCCAATCCTATAACTGCAGGAGCTCTCGTGGACTTGGCCATGCTCATGCGCAACCCGTTTGCCCGTTCGGGTAAAATGTATGCGTTGCATGTGCGCAATGACAATTCGGAAGGTTCGAGAGCCATCGGGCGTAACTCGCTTGAGCTTGCCGTTCAGGCTGCGGCGAGTGTTGACACGCGACTTACTCCGATAGAACGTTATGACCTTAACTTTGTTACCGGTCTTGTGAATACGATAGAAGAACGCGATGTGTCGGAAGTGATATTGGGTATGCACCGCAAGGCTACCATAATAGACTCGTTTTTTGGTTCAAAAATAGAGCAGCTTCTGGCTTCCACCCACAAGATGCTTGTGATAACCCGCTGTTTTATCCCGGTAAGTACAATTACACGCATAGTTGTGTCAGTGCCTCCCAAGTCGCAGTATGAAACCGGTTTTACCGGATGGGTTGCGGCTTTGGGCAATCTTGCCCGGCAGCTCGGGTGCAGAATAATATTCTGTTGTCCGGTTGAGGTGCAGTCGTACATTCGCGCGGTGCTCAAACGTGACGGTTTCGAGATAAGGAGCGAATATCGTGATGTGGAGGAATGGGATGACTTCGTATTGCTGGCCAACAAGGTGCTTGACGATGATCTGTTTGTGGTGGTTAATGCCCGTCGCGCGTCGGTGTCGTTTGACTCGTCGATGGATCAGCTTCCGGCGTTTCTTCAGAAATACTTTTCGCGGAATAATCTTATTGTCATATATCCCGAACAGTTCGGCGCAGGAGCCGCTACAACATCTTCGATTGATCCGCTCGCAAGTGACATTACGGCCACACCGAGTGAACTGTGGCTCCGTGTGGCCGGATATTATCGACGTCTGATACTGCTTCGCAAGCGTTTTACGCAGCGCAATAAGGTGAAGAAGATAGACCTATAGTTTAGGTCGCTGCATTAACTGAACTGCGAAAGCGGCGGGACATTATTATTTATACGTCTCCGCTATGGCATAGATTGAGTTGAATATGTCGATGTCTATGTCGGTGAGCTCGACATGCCGGCGCGCCATGACGCGACGTGCTATATCAAAGAATTTATTAAGTGATACATCGCTGAAGCCCGAGGCTCCGCCTTCGCTGAAAGAGGCCACGAAATTGCGCGGGAATCCGGAGCCGTGGATGTTGCATCCTACGCCTACCACGGTGGCTGTGTTGAACATTGTGTTGATGCCGGCTTTGGTGTGGTCGCCCATGATCAGCCCGCAGAATTGCAGGCCTGTACGTAGGAAGCGGTGAGCCGGATAATTCCACAGCTTAATTTCCGAGTAGTCGTTTTTGAGGTTGGACGCCACGCAGTTTGCGCCGAGATTGCACCATTCGCCTATGACCGCATTGCCGAGGAAGCCATCATGGCCTTTGTTGCTGTAGCCTATCATGACCACATTGTTGATTTCGCCGCCTACTTTGCAATACGGACCGATGGTAGTGGCTCCGTATATTTTTGAACCCATATTTATATATGAGTGCTCGCACAGGGCAAGAGGGCCGCGTACACAGGTGCCTTCCATTATCTCTGCATTGGGACCTACGTATATGGGTCCTTTGGTGACGTTGAGCGTCGCGGCCTCGACCGTGGCTTCGGGGTGGATGAATATCTTTGGTGTGCCGTCGGGGAAACACGGGTCGCCTATGAGTGTGCAGGTTTTGCTTAATGGGGCGGATGTAGCAGTACGGGCTATTGTCATATAGTCGTCAATGAGAGCCTGCTCGTTGAGCATGAATATGTCAGTGAGTGAGTTGACTGCAAGGGGCATTTCGTCGATTTCGACAACGGTATCGGTATTTTTGCCGTGTCGTGCCAGAGTGACACCTTTGCAAGTAAGAGCGGCTCCGGATGGGAGTTTTTCAATGGCTTTAATCAGCGAGGGGTTGGGGCATATATTGCCGGCGATGTAGAAGTCGTCGAGGGTGTTGACTTCGTGCGCCGGATATTTGGGCTGCAGATAGTCGGCCGTAAGGTATGAGTAGTCGCCGGGAAACGCGCGTTGCCACTTGCGGCGTATGGTGAATATGCCGAAGCGTATGTCGGCTATCGGGCGGGTAAATGTTATCGGGAGCAGGTTTTCTCTTAATTCGGGATCGTCGTATAGGATGATGTTGCGTGCCATGGGCATTTTGTCTTTTTTGTTTTAGATGAAATGTGAAGAGCTGCAAAAATAGCGAAAAACGCGTTGAGCGCGAAGAAAAGAGCGAATAAAACGGTTGAGATGTGGTTAAAAGATATTAAAGGTCTTGAAAAGTGTTAAAATTATGTAAAATCCCGTTTCAGTTGAACAATTAAGGGTTTAAAAAGCCAAATACTAATTTTTTAGAACGGAAATATTTGGAAAATAGCGATTTAGTGAGTAACTTTGCGAAGTTTTTGAGCGCTGTATGCGTGCATTGCTGTCTATGAAATTGAATTTCAGCTCGATAGCGGCGCGTAGCTCTACGTAAAGAAGACAATTTAAACGATAATAACTTTAAAGTAAAAACAAGAACTAAGATGCCTACAATTCAGCAATTAGTAAGAAAAGGACGTGTAGCTCTTGAGGATAAGAGTAAATCTCCGGCACTTGACAGCTGTCCCCAGCGTCGTGGTGTGTGTGTGAGAGTTTATACCACTACTCCCAAGAAGCCTAACTCTGCAATGCGTAAAGTAGCCCGTGTGAGACTGACCAACGGTAAGGAGGTTAACTCCTATATACCCGGTGAAGGTCATAACCTTCAGGAGCACTCTATCGTACTCGTTCGTGGCGGTCGTGTAAAAGACCTTCCCGGTGTGCGTTATCACATTGTGCGCGGTACTCTTGATACGAGCGGAGTGAAGGATCGTACACAGCGTCGCTCGAAATATGGAGCAAAACGTCCGAAACCGGGAGCAGCACCCGCGGCAAAAGGCAAGAAGTAATTTTGACCTATAGCCGAAATTCTTGCAGGAGATAAACAAAACCCAGTTAATTACAACTTCGTTTTTGATTTATTGGACAGCAATTTAGGTTGAGTAAACGAGGCGAGAGAGCCGAGTTGAAGATTAAAAAGCAGCCAAGCAACCAAAAACGCCAATTTTAAAAACAAAATGAGAAAAGCAAAGCCTAAAAAGCGGGTCGTATTGCCTGATCCCGTTTTTCATGACGTAAGAGTGTCAAAGTTCGTCAATCATCTGATGTATGACGGCAAAAAAAATACCTCTTATACTATATTTTATTCGGCGCTCGAGACTGTGAAGTCGAAGTTGCCTAATGAAGAGAAGACAGCCCTCGAAATCTGGAAGAAGGCTCTCGAAAACGTGACTCCTCAGGTGGAGGTGAAATCACGTCGTGTAGGTGGTGCTACATTCCAAGTACCTACCGAGATACGTCCCGACCGCAAAGAGTCGATTTCAATGAAAAATCTTATTATCTATGCACGTAAGCGCGGCGGCAAGACTATGGCCGACAAACTCGCAGCTGAAATTGTAGACGCATATAACGAGCAGGGAGGCGCATTCAAGCGCAAGGAGGACATGCATAAGATGGCCGAAGCCAACCGCGCATTTGCTCACTTCCGTTTCTAATTAAATATGATTCACTAATATCATTTCGATAATGGCAACCAAAGACGAACTTTTAAAATATACCCGTAATATCGGAATTATGGCTCACATCGATGCCGGTAAGACTACCACATCGGAGCGTATCCTGTTCTATACCGGTCTTACTCACAAGATCGGAGAGGTGCATGACGGCGCCGCTACTATGGACTGGATGGAGCAGGAGCAGGAACGCGGTATTACAATCACTTCGGCCGCTACCACCACTTTCTGGAACTATGTCGGCGAGAAGTACAAAATCAACCTGATAGACACTCCGGGACACGTTGACTTCACTGTTGAGGTCGAGCGTTCACTGCGTGTGCTTGACGGTGCTGTGGCTACGTTCTGCGCCGTGGGCGGTGTTGAACCCCAGTCAGAGACCGTATGGCGTCAGGCTGATAAGTACAATGTTCCCCGTATCGGTTACGTAAACAAAATGGACCGTTCGGGTGCCAACTTCTTTGAGGTTGTGCGCCAGCTTAAGGAGATACTTGGTGCTAACCCTTGTCCTATTCAGGTTCCTATCGGGGCTGAAGAGACATTCAAGGGTGTCATTGACCTCGTGACCATGAAGGCCATCTATTGGCATGACGAGACTATGGGTGCCGATTACACCGTAGAAGAGATACCTGCCAACCTCCTTGCCGAGGCTGAGGAATGGCGCGACAAAATGCTTGAAAAGATCGCTGAATTTGACGACGATCTCATGGCTAAATATTTTGACGATCCCGCTACTATCACCGAGGACGAGATACGCAAGGCTTTGCGTGCCGCCACTCTTTCTATGTCGGTTGTGCCGATGATATGCGGTAGCTCGTTCAAGAACAAGGGCGTTCAGTGTCTGCTTGACTCTGTCTGCGCTTATCTTCCCAGCCCTGTTGACTCTGGTGCTGTTGAAGGCCATGCCGTAGGCAATCCTGACGAAGTGCTTACTCGTGAGCCCAACTTCGAGTCGCCGATGTGTGCCCTCGCGTTCAAGATCGCTACTGACCCCTATGTAGGACGTCTGTGCTTCTTCCGCGTTTATTCGGGTGCTATCCCCGCAGGAAGCTATGTGTTTAACAGCCGTTCAGGAAAGAAAGAGCGTATATCGCGTCTTTTCCAGATGCACTCCAACAAGCAGAACCCGAAAGAAGAGATCGGTTGCGGCGATATAGGTGCCGGAGTAGGTTTTAAGGATATCCGTACCGGTGATACTCTTTGTGCCGAGGATGCTCCTATCGTACTCGAGGCAATGGAGTTCCCCGATCCTGTAATCGGTATCGCGGTAGAGCCCAAAACTCAGAAAGACCTTGACAAACTCGGAGTGGGTCTTCAGAAACTCGCCGAGGAGGATCCTACTTTCCGTGTAGAGACTAATGAAGAGACCGGTCAGACCGTTATATCCGGTATGGGTGAGCTTCATCTTGATATAATCATCGACCGTCTGCGTCGTGAGTTCAAGGTAGAGTGTAATCAAGGTCGTCCTCAGGTTACTTACAAGGAAGCTATCACCAAGCCTGTCGAACTTCGTGAAGTATTCAAGAAGCAGACCGGTGGTCGTGGTAAATTTGCCGACATCATTGTACGCGTAGAGCCCGTTGACGAAGGCTTCGAAGGCAATCTTCAGTTTGTAGACGAGGTTAAGGGCGGTAACATTCCCAAGGAATTTATTCCCTCTATCCAGAAAGGTTTCCAAGCCGCTATGAAGAACGGTGTTCTTGCCGGCTTCCCCGTAGAACACCTCAAGGTCACTCTTATCGACGGTTCGTTCCACCCGGTTGACTCCGATCAGCTTTCGTTTGAGCTTTGCGCTATACAGGCATTCAAGAAAGCTTCTGAAAAAGCCAATCCCGTGCTTCTTGAGCCGATTATGAAGATTGAAGTGGTTACTCCCGAGGAGAGCATGGGTGACGTGATCGGTGACCTTAACAAGCGTCGCGGTCAGGTTGAAGGTATGGAGACAAGCCGCAGCGGTGCCCGTGTGGTAAAAGCCAAGGCTCCTCTTGCCGAGATGTTCGGTTATGTTACCGCACTCCGCACAATCACTTCAGGACGTGCCACAAGCACCATGACGTTCTCTCACTATGCCGAGGTAAGCAGCTCGATCGCCAAGAACGTGCTCACCGAGTGCCAAGGCCGTGTGGATTTATTGAAATAATATTTTATACAAAAAGATATGAACCAAAAAATCAGAATCAAGCTAAAATCTTACGATCACAACTTGCTCGACAAGTCGGCCGAGAAGATTGTAAAGACTGTAAAGGCTACAGGTGCGGTGATAAGCGGTCCTATACCTCTGCCCACCCACAAGCGCATCTTCACTGTCAATCGTTCGACTTTCGTCAACAAGAAGTCGCGCGAGCAGTTTCAGCTCTCTTCGTTCAAGCGCCTGATCGATATCTACAATTCAAGCGCCAAGACTGTGGACGCACTGATGAAGCTCGAGCTTCCCAGCGGTGTGCAGGTTGAAGTCAAAGTATAAGATTTTAAGTTTAATAAAAGTCAACATTTTAACAATCAAGAGAAATGCCAGGATTATTAGGAAAGAAAATCGGAATGACATCCGTTTTCAGTGCCGACGGTAAGAACATACCGTGCACTGTTATCGAAGTTGGTCCTTGTGTAGTTACTCAAGTAAAGACTGTTGAGAACGATGGTTATGCAGCCCTTCAGCTCGGTTTCGAGGACAAGAAGGAGAAGCACACCACTTGTCCGATGCAGGGCCATTTCAAAAAGGCCGGAGTGACTCCCAAGCGACACTTGGCCGAGTTCAAAGGATTTGAAGGAGAGTACAATCTCGGTGATACTATCGCCGTGGACTTCTTCTCTGAAAGCGACTTTGTCGACATCGTCGGCACCTCCAAAGGTAAAGGTTACCAAGGTGTTGTGAAGCGTCACGGCTTCGGCGGTGTAGGTCAGGCTACCCATGGTCAGCACAATCGTCTTCGCAAGCCCGGTTCAATCGGTGCCTGCTCGTATCCCGCAAAAGTATTCAAGGGTATGCGCATGGCCGGTCAGATGGGCAACGAGCGCGTCACAGTGCAAAACCTTCAGGTGATCAAAGTGATCCCCGAACACAATCTGCTGATGATAAAGGGTTCGGTCCCCGGATCTAAAGGTTCAATCTTATTAATTGAGAAATAATGGAACTCGCAATTTATAATATAAAAGGAGAAGACACCGGCCGTAAGGCTCAGCTTAACGACGAGGTGTTTGCAATCGAAGCTAACGAGCAAGCCGTTTATCTCGATGTGAAGCAGTATCTCGCCAATCAGCGTCAGGGTACTCACAAGTCCAAGGAAAGAAGTGAAGTGTCCGGTTCTACCCGCAAGCTCCACAAGCAGAAGGGTGGCGGCGGTAGCCGTATCGGTGACATCAACTCGCCCGTACTCGTAGGCGGTGGACGCGTATTCGGTCCCCGTCCCCGTGACTATCGCTTCAAACTCAACAAAAAACTCAAGGCCCTCGCCCGTCGTTCGGCACTGACCTACAAGGCGCAGGACAACCAGATAATCGTTGTTGAAGACTTCACTTTCGAGGCCCCGAAAACTAAAGATTTTGTAAATTTTACTAAAAATCTTAAAGTTGCAGACGAAAAAATCCTTCTGATTTTGAAGGACCAAAATAAAAATGTATTTTTGTCGGCTCGAAATGTGCCCGGAGCAAAAATAATAAGTGCTTGCGATGTAAACACTTATGCTTTGCTCAATAATAAAGCTATCATCTTGACCGAAGGTAGCCTTGATGTAATTAACAACATATAATACACAGGAGGATATAGAAATGGAATTTCAAATAACACCTATCGTAACTGAAAAAGCGACTATGCTTACCGAAAAGCGTAATCGCTACACTTTCCGTGTTTCTCCCGAGGCCAACAAGTTTCAGATCCAAGACATGGTTGAGAAGCTCTATGGCGTACACGTTGTTAGAGTCAACACTATGATTGTACGCGGCAAAAACAAGTCGCGTTACACCCGTAGCGGCATCATCAAAGGAGGCACATCTGACTACAAGAAAGCCATCATCACTGTAGCTGATGGTGAAACTATCGACTTCTATAGCAATATATAACAGAAATGGCAGTAAGAAAATTCAAGCCCACAACACCGGGGCAAAGACACAAAGTTATTGGCGTGTTCAAAGGTACGATCACTGCCCGGACGCCAGAGAAATCTCTTACAGTCGGTAAAAAGTCAAGCGGAGGACGTAACTCCGAAGGCCACCTGACCTCTCGTTACCTTGGCGGTGGTCACAAACGCAAATACCGTGTGATAGACTTTAAGAGAAACAAAGACGGTGTACCCGCAGTAGTAAAATCGATCGAGTACGATCCTAACCGTTCGGCCCGTATCGCTCTTCTTTACTACGTAGACGGAGCAAAGGCTTACATAATTGCACCCAATGGCCTTGAAGTGGGCGCGACTGTTGTGAGCGGTCCTGATGTAGCTCCAGAGTTGGGCAATGCCCTTCCGCTGAACGCTATACCCGTAGGTACCGTTATCCACAACATCGAGTTGCGTCCCGGACAGGGAGCGTTCATGGCTCGTTCGGCCGGCACATTCGCTCAGCTTGTGTCGCGCGAAGGAGATTACGCAATTATCAAATTACCTTCGGGTGAAACCCGTAAAGTGCTCTCGGCTTGCAAGGCAACTATCGGCGTCGTAGGCAACAGCGAACACTCTCTCGAGCGTTCAGGTAAGGCCGGACGCTCACGTTGGCTCGGTCGTCGTCCGCGCAACCGCGGCGTCGTTATGAACCCTGTGGATCACCCCATGGGTGGTGGTGAAGGACGCGCCTCTGGAGGCCATCCGCGCTCACGCAAGGGATTGTACTCAAAGGGTCTCAAGACACGTGCACCGAAGAAGCATTCTTCAAAGTACATTATTGAAAGAAGAAAAAAGTAATCTGATTAATTAAGTAACTATGAGTCGTTCATTAAAAAAAGGCCCATATATCAGCGTGAAGCTGGAGAAGAAAGTGTCGGCCATGGAGGAAAGCGGCAAGAAATCAGTCATAAAGACTTGGAGCCGCGCTTCAATGATTTCTCCTGACTTTGTAGGACACACTTTTGCAGTGCACAATGGTAATAAGTTTATTCCCGTTTATGTCACCGAAAATATGGTAGGTCACAAGTTGGGCGAATTTGCCCCCACTCGTAACTTCCGTGGACACGGCGGCAATAAGAAAAAATAAATTGGGCCATTGATATAAAAATTTTTGACAAAAAAAGAAATTAAATACAATGGGTGTAAGAAAAAGACAATCAGCCGAATTGATTAAGGAAGCCAAGAAGTCGCAGGCTTTTGCCAAGCTTCTCGACGTGCCCTCGTCGCCTCGCAAGATGCGTTTGGTAGTCGACATGATACGTGGCAAGGAAGTGTTCCGCGCGCTGGGTATCCTTAAATTCTCAAATAAAGAAGCTGCAGCGCGTTTGGAAAAATGCCTGCGTTCAGCTATCGCCAACTGGGAAGCCAAAAACGAGCGCAAAGCCGAAAACGGCGAGCTTTATATAAGCACAATCTTTGTGGGACCCGCTCCCATGCTCAAGCGTCTCCGTCCGGCCCCCCAAGGTCGTGGTTACAGAATTCGCAAACGTGCCAATCATGTGACATTGTTTGTAGACACAATTGATAAATCTACTAAAGAATAAGAGATGGGACAGAAAGTTAATCCAATAAGCAACCGTTTAGGTGTCATCCGTGGTTGGGACTCTAACTGGTATGGTGGCAAAAAGTACGGCGATAATTTGCTCGAGGATGCAAAGCTCCGCAAATATCTTGAAGTCCGTCTCGCCAAATCAAGTGTATCGCGCATCGTTATCGAGCGTACACTCAAGCTCATCACCATCACTATCTGCACTTCGCGTCCCGGTCTTATTATCGGTAAAGGCGGTGCCGATGTGGACAAGCTCAAGAAAGAGCTTATGAAGATTACCGACAAGGATGTTCAGATCAACATCTTCGAGGTAAAACGTCCCGAGCTTGACGCTCAGATCGTAGCGGCCAACATAGCCCGTCAGATAGAAGGTAAGATCGCTTACCGCCGTGCTGTGAAAATGGCTGTCCAGAGCACTATGCGCAGCGGTGCCGAAGGTATCAAGGTGCAGGTCAGCGGCCGTCTTAACGGCGCCGAAATGGCCCGAAGCGAAATGTTTAAGGAGGGTCGTACACCGCTCCACACACTTCGCGCCGATATCGACTACGCTTTAGTGGAAGCACACACCAAGGTAGGTGTGGTAGGTGTGAAGGTTTGGATTTGCCGCGGTGAGGTATACGGCAAGCGCGAGCTTGCTCCCGTATTCGCAAACTCTGGCAAGGAAAGTCGCGGAGGCAACAACGGAGCGCCCCGTGGCAATCGTTTCCGCAAGCCCAAAAACAATCGTTAACGAATTGAATCAACACAACAATGTTACAACCTAAGAAAACTAAATTCCGCCGTCAACAAAAGGGCCGTATGAAGGGCAATGCCCAGCGTGGCAATCAGCTCGCTTTCGGTTCGTTTGGCATCAAGACTTTGGAATCAAAGTGGATCACCGGCCGTCAGATTGAGGCCGCACGTATCGCCGTGACCCGCTACATGCAGCGTCAGGGTCAGGTATGGATCCGCATATTCCCCGACAAGCCCATCACTAAGAAGCCTGCCGAAGTGCGTATGGGTAAAGGTAAAGGTAATCCCGAAGGTTTCGTTGCGCCCGTTACTCCCGGACGTATACTGATCGAGCTTGAGGGTGTGCCTTTCGATGTAGCTAAGGAAGCTCTCCGCCTTGCAGCCCAGAAGCTCCCCGTGACCACCAAGTTTATTGTGCGTCGCGATTATGACCCAACTCAAAACGTGTAAAAGATTATGAAGAAAGAAGAAATAAAGGAACTCGGCACTCAGGACCTCAAGGATCGTCTTGAACAAGCTCAAAAAGATTATCTTCAGATGAAGATCAATCACGCAATTTCTCCCATTGATAATCCTGCAGCCATTACACGTGACCGTAAAATGATTGCACGCATGAAGACTGAGTTGCGTCAGCGTGAACTTAACAATAAATAATCCCAAGAAATGGAAGAAAAGAGAAACTTAAGAAAAGAGCGCATTGGGGTTGTATCGTCCAACAAGGGTGACAAAACCATCACTGTAATGGTGAAATGGAAAGAAAAACACCCCATCTACGGTAAATTTGTCAACAAGACAAAGAAGTATCACGCTCATGATGAAAACAACGAGTGCAGCGTAGGCGATACAGTGCGCCTGATGGAAACCCGTCCTTTGAGCAAAACCAAAAGATGGAGATTGGTAGAAATAATCGAAAAAGTTAAATAATTATGATACAGACAGAATCCCGTTTAACTGTTGCAGACAACAGTGGTGCCAAGGAAGCCCTTTGCATCCATGTTCTTGGCGGTACAGGTCGTCGTTACGCTTCGGTGGGTGACATTATCGTAGTGTCGGTAAAGAACGTCATCCCCTCCTCAGACGTAAAGAAGGGTACTGTATCTAAGGCAGTGGTAGTGCGCACTAAAAAAGAGGTGCGTCGTGCCGACGGTTCTTACATCCGCTTTGATGACAACGCTTGCGTGTTGCTCAACAATGCCGGTGAACTCCGCGGAACACGTATCTTCGGCCCCGTGGCCCGTGAACTTCGCGCCACCAACATGAAGATTGTTTCACTTGCCCCTGAAGTACTTTAATCCATAGTAAAAGAAGTAAACCACAATGAGCAAATTAAATATTAAAAAGGGCGACAACGTATATGTGCTCGCCGGTGATGACCGCGGCAAGACTGGCCGCGTGCTCTCCGTGCAGGTATCCAAGTGTCGCGCTATCGTTGAAGGTATCAACATGGTATCCAAGAGTACCAAGCCAAATGCTAAGCATCCGCAGGGCGGCATCATAAAGATCGAAGCTCCGGTGCACATTTCCAACCTCGCGCTTCTCGACCCTAAGACAGGCAAGCCCTGTCGTGTGGCTCGTCGTAAAAACGAGGAGGGTAAATCAGTACGTTATTCTAAAAAATCAGGAGAGGAGATTAAGTAATGAGCACAGCCACTCTTAAGAATGATTACAAGGAGCGCATTGTCCCCGCTCTTGAAAAAGAATTTAACTATACAACCGTTATGCAGGTGCCCCGCCTTGAGAAGATTGTCATCAATCAGGGTCTGGGTGCGGCCACTCAGGACAAGAAGATCATCGAGACCGCTATCAACGAGCTTACTGCTATTACTGGCCAGAAAGCCGTAGCTACCTTGTCTAAGAAAGACATTTCTAACTTCAAGGTGCGTAAAAAGAACCCCATCGGAGCACGCGTTACTCTGCGTCGCGAGAGAATGTACGAGTTCTTGGAGCGCCTTATCCGTGTGGCTTTGCCCCGTATACGCGACTTCAAAGGTATTGAAGGCAAGCTTGACGGACGCGGTAACTATACTCTCGGTATCACCGAGCAGATCATCTTCCCCGAAATAAACATCGATTCTATTTCTAAGATGATGGGTATGAATATCACTTTCGTTACATCTGCAAAGACTGACGAAGAAGGATATGCATTGTTGAAACACTTCGGACTCCCGTTCAAGAACGCTAAAAACTAAGATTATACTATGGCTAAAGAATCAATGAAGGCTCGTGAAGTGAAGAGAGCCAAACTCGTAGCTAAATACGCCGCTAAAAAGGCTGCCCTCAAAGCTGCCGGCGACTACGAAGGCCTCCAGAAACTTCCCAAAAATGCTTCTTCAGTGCGTCTGCACAACCGTTGCAGCATCACTGGCCGTCCTAAAGGTTATATGCGCCAGTTCGGTATTTCACGTATACAGTTCCGTGAAATGGCATCGGCAGGCCTTATTCCCGGTGTAAAGAAAGCAAGCTGGTAATTTACGGGACCGATATTATAAGTGAGTATTAAATATTGTTCGGATAATCCCGAATCAATTTAAACAAATCAATAAAATGACTGATCCAATAGCAGATTATTTAACAAGATTGAGGAATGCCATCAAAGCTCAGCACAGAGTTGTGGAGATCCCTGCCTCAAACTTGAAAAAAGAGATCACCAAGATTCTTTTTGAACAAGGCTACATTCTTAACTACAAGTTTGTAGAGGGTGAAAACCCAGCCGGTACTATCAAGATCGCCTTGAAGTACGACCCCGTTGACAAGGTTAACGCTATCAAAAATCTTAAGCGTGTATCTCGTCCCGGTCTTCGTCAGTACACCGGTTACAAAGATATGCCGAGAGTGTTAAACGGTTTAGGTATTGCCATACTTTCGACTTCGAAAGGCGTGATGACCAACAAAAAGGCTCGCGAACTCAAAGTCGGTGGTGAGGTATTGTGTTATGTATACTAATTTAATAGGAGGAAATAACAATGTCAAGAATAGGTAAAGCTCCCATTGAAATACCTGCCGGCGTAACCGTGACCGTTAAAGGTGACGAAGTTACCGTAAAAGGCCCCAAGGGTGAACTCTCGCAAAAAATAAATCCCGATTTGACAGTGAATGTCGAAGACGGTCATGTGACTTTGACTCGTCCTTCCGATGACCGCGAGCATCGTGCACAGCACGGTCTGTATCGCGCACTTATCCACAATATGGTGGTTGGTGTGTCGCAGGGTTACCGCAAGGAGATGGAGTTGGTAGGTGTCGGTTATCGCGCCACTTCAGAAGGTCAGGTTCTTGAACTTGCTCTCGGCTTCTCTCACGCTATATTCATCAAGTTGCCCAAAGAGATTAAGGTAGAGGCTAAGACCGAACGTAACAAAAACCCGCTCATCATTCTTGAGAGCGATGACAAGCAGCTCCTCGGTCAGGTGTGCGCCAAGATACGTTCGCTCCGCAAGCCCGAGCCCTACAAGGGTAAAGGTATCAAGTTTGTCGGCGAGGTTATCCGTCGTAAGTCGGGTAAGTCGGCAGGTGCTAAATAATTAAAGAAGACAGAATCATGATATCAAAGATACAAAGAAGAAATAAAATCAAGACACGTATCCGTGGTAAAGTGTCAGGCACCGCTTCTCGTCCTCGCATGACGGTGTTCCGTAGCAACAAGCAGATCTATGTACAGCTTGTTGACGATCTCGAAGGCAAGACTCTTGTTGCAACTTCATCGAAGGGCCTCGAAGGAGGCACCAAGACTGAGGTGGCTGCCAAAGTCGGAAAGGCCATTGCCGAAAAGGCTCTCGCCGCAGGCATAACCGAGGTCGTGTTTGACCGTAACGGCTATCTTTTCCATGGCCGAGTAAAATCATTGGCTGACGCAGCTCGCGAAGGCGGACTTAAATTTTAAGAATCATGGCAAATAAGAATAACAGAGTAAAATCGACCAACGATCTCGAATTGAAGGACCGCCTTGTGGCTATAAACCGTGTTACCAAGGTTACTAAGGGTGGTCGCACCTTTACTTTCGCCGCTATCGTCGTTGTAGGTAACGAAGACGGCATAGTAGGATGGGGACTCGGTAAAGCTAATGAAGTTACCGCGGCTATCGCCAAGGGTGTGGAAGCGGCTAAGAAAAATCTTATCCGCGTGCCCGTTCACAAAGGCACTATCCCTCACGAACAGGAAGCGAAGTTCGGCGGCTCTCGCGTTATCCTCAAGCCCGCATCCCACGGTACCGGTGTTAAGGCCGGTGGTGCTATGCGTGCCGTGCTTGAGAGCGTGGGTATAACCGACGTCCTTGCAAAGTCTAAGGGCTCTTCCAACCCCCACAACCTTGTGAAGGCTACAATAGAGGCCCTCGGCGAAATGAGAAGCCCGCTTCAAGTAGCTCAAAATCGTGGTATATCACTCGAAAAAGTATATAACGGTTAATTCGACTTGAAAAATGGCAAAAATTAAAATCACTCAGATAAAGAGCCGCATCAACGCTCCCAAGGTTCAGAAACTCACCTTGGATGCTCTCGGCTTGAAGAAAATGCATCACTCGGTTGTCAAAGAAGACACTCCCAGCGTGATGGGTATGGTTAACCGTGTTCGTCACCTCGTTGAAGTGACCAACGCATAATTCAAGGCTTACAGTTATGGAATTAAATACAATTCATCCTGCCGTAGGATCCAATACAAAGAAGACCCGCATCGGTCGCGGTGCAGGTTCTGGTAAAGGCGGTACTTCAACTCGTGGTCACAAGGGTGCTAAATCCCGTTCGGGCTACAGCCGCAAGGTGGGCTTCGAGGGTGGTCAGATGCCTTTGCAGCGTCGTCTTCCTAAATTCGGTTTCAAGAACTTCAACCGTGTTGAATACAAAGCCATCAACATCGGCGATCTCGAGACTCTCGCCGCAGCTAAAGGCCTCGAGAAGGTCGGCATCGAAGAACTTCGTGCTGCCGGTTTCATCTCGCGCAATCAGCTGGTGAAGATTCTTGCTTCCGGCACTATCACTCGTGCAATCGCTGTTGAAGCCAACGCATTCTCTGAAGCCGCTCAGAAGGCTATCGAGGCTGCCGGTGGTTCAATCGCTAAAGTTTAATGATAATGAGATTTGTTCAAACCCTTAAAAACATTTGGACAATCGAAGAGCTCCGCAAGCGTCTCCTCGTGACATTCCTGTTGGTATTCGTATATCGACTGGGATGTTACGTGGTGCTTCCGGGTATACATCCCGACGATCTTGACGCGCTGGCCAATTTTACTGCCGGCAGCGGCTTGATGCAGCTCCTTGATATGTTCTCGGGCGGCGCTTTCTCGCAAGCCTCTATCTTTGCACTCGGTATCATGCCATATATCACGGCATCCATCGTGATACAGCTTCTCGGCATGGTCCTCCCTTCATTCCAGAAGATGCAGCGCGAAGGTGAAAGCGGTCGTCAGAAACTGAACCAGTACACTCGTTATCTTACCGTGATTATCCTGATGCTTCAGGGCCCCGCATACCTTATAAACCTTCAGGTACAGGTTAACAGCGCAGGTGGCCATGCAGTAATGGGATTTTGGACTGTACTTTATCTCTCGGTCATTCTGGCTGCTGGATCCATGTTCATCATGTGGCTCGGCGAGCGCATTACCGATCGTGGTATTGGCAACGGTATCTCTTTCATCATCTTGGTGGGTATTATCGCCCGTCTGCCCCAGTCGCTCTACTATGAATTTGTAAGCCGTCTTCCCGGTTCAACCGGCTCAGAAGGTGGCCTTGTCATGTTTATCGTCGAGCTCGTTCTGCTATTCGCCGTTACGGTAGGCGCCGTATTGCTTGTGCAGGGTACGCGTAAAGTACCCGTGCAATATGCAAAGCGCATTGTCGGCAACAAGCAGTATGGCGGCGCACGCCAATACATACCCCTGAAAGTTAATGCCGCAGGTGTGATGCCTATCATCTTTGCTCAGGCAATAATGTTTATACCCATCACCCTTGCCGGTTTCGGAGCCCGCGAAAACAGCATTTTTGCAAAATTCTCCGATATTAACGGATTAGCTTACAATATTACCTACTTCATCCTCATCGTAGCGTTCACATACTTCTATACCGCTATCACCGTGCGCCCTGCACAGATGGCTGAAGACATGAAACGCAACAACGGATTCATCCCCGGTGTCAAACCCGGAAAGAAGACTGTGGAGTATCTTGACTCGATCATGTCGCGCATCACATTGCCCGGATCTCTTTTCTTGGGCATTGTGGCTGTTATGCCTGCGTTTGCGCGTCTGTTTGGCGTCAGCCAGAACTTCGCCCAGTTCTTCGGTGGTACTTCGTTGCTCATCCTCGTGGGTGTTGTGCTCGACACTCTTCAGCAGATCGAGTCTCATCTCATGATGCACCACTACGACGGGCTGATGAAGAACGGTAAGATTAAGGGCCGCACAACCGGTAGTGCTTATTGATAAAGTTGAATAAACAAGCTGGAAATCGTCAATAATGATATATCTCAAGACATCTGAAGAAATAATCTTGATGCGCGAGGCTTCTAAACTCGTAAGCCGCACACTTGGCGAAGTCGCCAAGTGGGTGGCTCCCGGGGTTACTACACATAAGCTCGACACCATTGCCCGTGAATTTATTCTCGACAACGGTGGTAAGCCCGCCTGTCTTGGTTACGGAGGGTTTCCCGGAACTCTGTGTATTGAGGTAAACGAGGTTGTCGTCCATGGATTCCCTTCCAATTACGCACTGCGTGAGGGCGACATAATCGGATTGGATTGTGTAGTGGAACTCAACGGTTACAACGGCGACCAATGCTACACATTCCCCGTAGGCGACGTGGCTTCCGAAGTCATGCAGCTCCTTAAAGTGACTAAAGAATCTTTGTACCGCGGTATAGCCGCATGCAAAGACGGTAATCGCATAGGCGACATATCAAATGCCATCCAGTCATTTTGCGAGCGTCATGGCTACTCTATAGTCCGTGAGATGTGTGGCCACGGCATAGGCCGATCCATGCATGAGGACCCTGAAGTCCCGAATTACGGACGTAAAGGAGCTGGACCAATCATTAAAAACGGCATGTGCATAGCCATTGAGCCCATGGTAAACTTGGGAAAACGCAACATTGTCATCGAAAAAGACGGATGGCAGTGCCGCACCCGTGACCGTCAGCCATCGGCCCATTTCGAGCATACGGTGGCCGTGATTAATGGCGAAACAGAGATTTTAACAACGTTCGACTACATTGAACAGGCATTAGGCGACAAAGCAATTTAAATTTATTATATGGCAAAACAGGCTGCAATAGAACAAGACGGTACTATCGTCGAGGCATTAAGTAACGCGATGTTTCGCGTCGAATTGGAAAACGGGCATGAAATTACGGCCCACATATCAGGAAAGATGCGCATGCACTACATCCGCATCCTACCCGGTGATAAAGTTCGTGTCGAGATGTCTCCCTACGACTTGTCCAAAGGCAGAATTGCGTTTAGATATAAATAATAAAAACAACCATAGATATGAAAGTAAGAGCCTCAATTAAAAAGCGCACTCCCGACAGCAAAATCGTGCGTCGCAAGGGTCGCTTGTATGTGATCAATAAGAAAAATCCAAAGTATAAACAGCGTCAAGGATAATTTTTGTTATTTTTGCAGAAAATTTAGTCAATCAATATGGCAGTTAGAATCGTGGGAGTGGATCTCCCCCAAAATAAAAGAGGTGAAATCGCCTTGACTTATATATTCGGCATCGGACGTAGCGCCGCTAACTCTATCCTTGAGAAAGCCGGAGTTGATAAAAATATCAAAGTAAAAGACTGGACCGACGCTCAGGCTGCCGCCGTGCGTGAGGTTATCGGACGTGACCATAAGGTAGAGGGCGATCTCCGTAGCGAGATCCAGCTCAATATCAAGCGTCTTATGGACATTGGTTGCTACCGTGGTATACGTCACCGTATCGGTTTGCCCGTACGTGGACAGAGCACAAAAAACAACGCCCGTACACGCAAAGGCCGCAAGAAAACAGTCGCTAACAAGAAGAAAGCTACAAAATAATAAATTAATATGGCAAAAAAGACAGTCGCAGCAAAGAAGAGAAATGTCAAGGTTGACGCTAACGGTCAGCTGCATGTTCACTCATCTTTCAACAACATTATCGTGTGCTTAGCCAACTCTGAAGGTCAGGTGATCTCTTGGTCAAGCGCCGGTAAGATGGGCTTCCGTGGCTCAAAGAAAAATACCCCTTACGCTGCTCAGATGGCAGCGCAGGATTGCGCTAAGGTCGCTTACGACCTTGGTCTCCGTAAAGTAAAGGCTTATGTAAAGGGTCCCGGTAACGGTCGCGAATCAGCTATTCGTACCATACACGGTGCCGGCATCGAAGTTACCGAAATCGTTGACGTTACTCCGCTGCCCCACAATGGTTGTCGTCCTCCCAAGCGTCGTCGCGTATAAGTCGGGATTTTATCATCATTAATTACTTTCACGAACATATATCAACCGAGGCTCTTGACTGTGAAGCGGCATTGAATGTGAATAGACCACAATTTTTATCACCTCTCTGTGGTCGCGGCTGCACTAAGATGACGACCCATAGTCAAAACCCTAATTAAGATTATTATAATGGCAAGATATACCGGACCAAAAACTAAGATTGCCCGCAAATTTGGCGAGCCTATCTTCGGCGCTGACAAAGTTCTCTCGCGTAAAAACTATCCTCCGGGACAGCATGGCGTTAACAAACGCCGTAAGTCTTCTGAGTACGGCGTACAGCTCCGCGAAAAACAAAAGGCTAAATACACCTACGGTGTGCTCGAAAAACAGTTCCATAACCTGTTCGTTCGTGCTTCTCGCACTAAAGGCATCACTGGTGAGGTGCTGCTTCAGCTTCTCGAGGCACGCCTTGACAACGTGGTTTACCGTTTGGGCATCGCTCCCACTCGTGCGGCCGCACGTCAGCTGGTGCTCCATCGTCACATCACTGTCAACGGTGATGTAGTAAACATCGCCTCTTATCACGTACTGCCCGGCGACGTTATCGGTGTGCGTGAGCGCTCTAAGTCGTTCGAGGTGATAGCTGATGCTCTCGCTGGTTTCAACCACAGCAAGTATCCGTGGATCGAATGGGACGAGGCTCAGAAGGCCGGCAAGTTCCTCCACGTTCCCACTCGCGAAGATATTCCTGAAAACATCAAGGAGCAGTTGATCGTCGAGTTGTATTCTAAATAATCATTTTAAAACGTAGATCCATGGCTATTTTAGCATTTCAGAAACCTGACAAAGTCGTCATGTTGGAAGCCGATAATTTCTTCGGTAAGTTCGAGTTCAAGCCATTGGAGCCCGGATATGGCATAACTGTGGGCAATGCGCTGCGACGCATTCTCCTCTCCTCTCTTGAAGGATACGCCATATCTTCAATCCGCATCGATGGCGTGAAGCATGAGTTTGACACTATTCCCGGTGTGAAAGAAGATGTCACAAACATCATCCTCAACCTGAAGAAAGTTGACCTCAAGCAGATTGTCGAAGATACCGAAAACGAAAAGGCTACAATCACGGTGTCAGGTCAGGAGGTGTTCAAGGCCGGTGACATTGGCAAGGCGCTTAGCGGATTCGAGGTTCTCAATCCCGACCAAGTCATTTGTCATTTGGATCCCGGTGCAAGTTTTCAGCTCGACATCACTATAAACAAAGGACGCGGTTGGGTCCCCGCTGAAGAAAACAGCTCTCCCGCCGATGCGATCGATGTTATCGCTATTGACTCGATCTATACTCCAATCAAAAATGTGAAGTATACGGTTGAAAACTTCCGTGTTGACCAAAAGACCGACTACGAAAAATTGATTATTGAGATCACTACCAACGGTTCTATACTTCCCAAAGACGCCCTTAAAGAGGCTGCGAAGATACTGATTTATCACTTCATGCTATTCTCCGATGAGAAGATAACTCTCGAGACAACCGAGACTGACAGCAACGAAGAGTTTGATGAAGAAGTTCTCCGCATGCGTCAGTTGCTTAAGTCGAAGCTCGTGGACATGGACCTCTCGGTCCGTGCTCTTAACTGCTTGAAGAGCGCTGAAGTGGAAACCCTTGGCGAACTCGTGGTCTTCAACAAGACCGACCTCTTGAAATTCCGTAACTTCGGTAAGAAATCGCTCACGGAGCTTGATGAGCTCCTCGCCAATCTTAACCTGTCGTTCGGAATGGACATTTCAAAATATAAATTAGATAAAGAGTAATAAACGATGAGACACAATAAAAAATTTAACCATCTTGGTCGCAAAAAGGCTCACCGCGATGCCTTGCTCGCTAACATGACTGTTTCCCTCATCATGCACAAGCGCATTTTCACTACGCTTGCCAAGGCTAAAGCTCTCCGCATGTATGCCGAGCCCCTGATCAACCGCGCCAAAGAGGATAACACTCCCAACCGCCGCTTGGTATTCAGCCATCTTCAGAACAAGTATGCTGTCACTGAGCTTTTCCGCGAAGTTGCGCAGAAGATTGCCGACCGCAACGGTGGCTACACCCGCATACTTAAAACCGGAAACCGTCTTGGTGACAATGCCAAGACCTGCTTCATTGAGTTGGTTGACTACAACGAGAACATGCTTAAGGACACTACAGCTAAGAAAGCTACCCGCACTCGCCGCTCGCGCAAGAGCGCTGCTGACAAGGCTGCTGCCGCTCCTGAACAGGCTCCTGTTGCCGACAATGCAGCTCCCGAAGCCGAAGCTCCTGCCGCTGAATAATTTTCAGAACACATCTTATAATGAAAAATCGCTGCCCCTTCCCGGGACGGCGATTTTTTTATTATTCACCCAGCTTGGCGATTATTAAGGAAATTTGTTAATGCCAATCCGATTTTTTTTGTAACTTTGCCTCTTGCAAGACGACCAAAATTTATAAACCCTATAATTTGGATTCAACATTATGAAAATTGAAAAAATCATTGGACGTGAGGTCCTTGACTCTCGTGGAAATCCCACAGTGGAGGTCGATGTTATTCTCGAATCTGGTGCTCGTGGACGTGCTTCTGTTCCTTCTGGAGCTTCTACCGGTGTTAACGAGGCTCTTGAACTGCGCGACGGCGACAAAAACCGTTACATGGGCAAGGGCGTGACCAAGGCTGTTGCCAACGTTAACGGTCCTATCGCCAACGCTCTTGTAGGCATGTCGGCTCTTGATCAGATCAAGATCGACGAGGCCATGCTTGCTCTTGACGGCACCGACACTAAGTCTAACCTCGGCGCAAATGCCATCCTCGGCGTATCGCTCGCTGTTGCTAAGGCTGCTGCCGACTATCTCGACCTGCCCCTTTACAAATACATCGGCGGATGCAACTCTTACGCTCTCCCCGTGCCCATGATGAATATCATCAACGGTGGAGCTCATTCTGACGCTCCCATCGCATTTCAGGAATTCATGATCCGTCCTATCGGTGCTTGCTGCTTCAAAGAAGGCATCCGCATGGGTACTGAGGTGTTCCACAACCTGAAGTCGGTGCTCAAAGAGCGCGGTCTTTCTACTGCTGTTGGCGATGAAGGTGGTTTCGCTCCTAACCTCGACGGTACCGAAGACGCTCTTAATGTCATCATGAAGGCTATCGAAAAGGCTGGCTACGTTCCCGGTAAGGACGTTACTATTGGTCTTGACTGCGCTTCTTCAGAGTTCTACAAAGACGGTATATATGACTATACTTGGAAGCAGGCCGATGGTCCCAAGTATACTTCACAGCAGCAGGCTGAGTACCTCAAGACTCTCGTTGAAAACTATCCCATCGACTCAATCGAGGACGGTATGGCTGAAAACGACTGGGAAGGTTGGAAGATTCTTACCGACTTGATTGGCGACCGTTGCCAGCTCGTTGGCGACGACCTCTTCGTTACCAACGTTAAATACCTCCAGAAAGGTATTGAGATGGGTTGCGCCAACTCTATCCTCGTTAAGGTTAACCAGATCGGTTCTCTCACTGAGACCCTCCGTGCGGTTGAGCTCGCTCAGCGCAATGGTTACACCGCAGTCATCTCTCACCGTTCAGGCGAGACCGAGGACGCTACTATCGCCGACATCGCTGTGGCTACCAACGCCGGACAGATCAAAACCGGTTCTGCAAGCCGTTCCGACCGTATGGCCAAGTACAACCAGCTCCTTCGCATTCAGGAAGAGCTCGGTAGCGACGCCGCTTACGGCTACGGCAAACTCACCAAGATGCCGCAGGCTTAATATTATAGGCTGAGTCCTTTAACGAAAAAGGCTGAAAACCGATTGTCGGTTTTCAGCCTTTCTTATTTCAATATTGTAAAATCTCTCTCTCTGTGATTATTGGCCCGTCATTGGACCTGTTGGTCCGGTCGGAGCTCCTACTCGGCCAGCCTTATCACTCTTATGCCCGATGCGCTGCGGTTTTTACGCAGGTATTCGCTCAATGGTGTCTTCTCTAGTACTACAGCGCCGGCCGCCGATGATGCGTGCATAAGGTGAGGCACGTTATCCTCTATTATCAATATTCCCATATGCTGTACGTCAAGGCCTTTTATTTGAGTCGTAATGAGTATTACATCGCCGTTGTGCAGTTGGCTTATCAAGTCTTTTGAGCCGGTTTTGTTCGATTTTATGTACGGAAACCTATGGTTCCTGTAGCCGAGTTCCATATTCTTTATCCCCGCATAATTGGCCGAGTCCCTGAGTGCCGCGTATTTGCTGCGGTTTTCACTCATGAAGTCAATGGTTTTTACGGCTGCTTGGTTATAGGGTAGGGAGCCTGTAGCCTCTTTCAGTATACCTCTGTGGACATTGTCGATAACCCATTCGCTTGCATAGTGCAGCCGCGAGGGATATCCGTTCAGCTCTCCGCCGCGATACCTTATCCGTTCAAGATTGTATACGAAGTCGCGCCACGACGTTCTTCCTTCTCCTACGGTGTATGCAAGTGCGAGCACCGTCTCGACATAGGTTGTGCAGTCAAGTTCGTCAAGGTTCACCGTTACGGCTTCCTCCCCTTGGTCAAGGGTGCCGGCTACGTAGGGTACTCCTAAAAATTGTTTTCCTATATATGCTACGCGGGCTTCGGGTTTGGCGTCTCCGGTATGAGCTTTTGCGTCCGCAAGTATCGCATTCAGTTTTATTGTGTCATTGGCTTCGTCATGAAACCGTGTACCTTTGATCTGCGACGCATTTCCGAAGCCTATGCATCCTGCTAAAATTACTCCTGTTAATATTTGTTTAATCATAATCATGGACTCTATTGAAACAAAATTACATAAATTTACTCATATTGCCAAGCGGATACGTATATAATATAGCGCCCGTTTCCTCCTTTGGTTGAAACATGGTGAATTTTTCTCCATATGCAAAGATTTGATACATAGCGTTATGGGAAATATTGCTCAAAAAACTTTGTAAAAATATGCTGCAATATTTGGATATTAAAATAAAACCGTCTAACTTTGCACTCGCTTTTGAGAAATGACGCTCATCCGGCAGAGGCCGATAAGATAGCGAAAAGCAAAATGAAAATTTTAAATGCGAAAAAGTTGTTAAAGATTTGCAGCATTGAAAAATTTGACTTAACTTTGTAAAACATTTCCGCTGTAAAATTTGTTGTTTACAGCACGCTGTTTGAACGCGGCGTAAAGCGTTTGAGAACATTGACAGAATTTAAATAGACAAGTAGTACAAGAGCATTAAAACTCGAGTCAATTCTACGCCATTAAATCGAGCGGACTGAGCAAGGTTTCGTACACAGTACAGAAAAAATACAAACAAACATACCAACAACGGAGAGTTTGATCCTGGCTCAGGATGAACGCTAGCGACAGGCCTAACACATGCAAGTCGAGGGGCAACGGGGATGTTAGCTTGCTAATATCTGCCGGCGACCGGCGCACGGGTGAGTAACGCGTATGCGACCTGCCCGTCACAGGGGGATAATCCGGAGAAATCCGGTCTAATACCGCATAATATCGTGAATCT